>FWPV01000503.1_pt1 | contig 122657 bp, 107 predicted proteins | sample 2228371 | NCBI WGS metagenome assembly FWPV01 (sample SAMEA103939776, study PRJEB20133) | metagenome | reverse complement strand
GCAAACCATGATAAGCACTACTCTAATCGGATTTATAGCCCTAGCGCCCATCTTGGCTTTCACTGCGTTGGCGGTGCTTTCGGCTTTTCACTACGGACAAAGGCCTCTCCTTTTGAATCGCCTTGCCCTTGTAGCCGGCGTTTTTGCCGTGCTGGTTTCGGCCTTTTTAGCCAGCCAGGTTGCGCTCAACGGCGTTTACACCATCGGTTTTTTGCAACTCACCCCTATCCACTGGTTTATTCGCTTGGATGAGCTGAGTGTGATTATGCTGAGTATGGTTTCGGTTATTGGATTTTTTGTTCTCAAATACAGCCACAAATACTTGGATGGCGATGAGAAACAAGGTGCTTTCACCGGCCGACTGGTAGCTACCATCGCATCTGTGCAGGTGGTTATTATGGCCGGGAGTTTAAGCCTGCTGCTCTTGGGTTGGTTCCTTACCAGTTCAGCCCTAAATCGCTTACTCCTGTTTTACCCGAACCGCTCCGGAGCCATTATTGCTGCCAGAAAAAAATACATCATGGCGCGTTTGAGTGAGCTCTTCTTGGTAGTGGCCGTTGTGGCCCTGTACCGCGAGTTTCAGAGCGATAGTTTTGAAGCCATCTTCACCCAATTGCAAAACAGAGAGGGTGCTTTAAGTGTCAATCTGCATATCGCCACCTGGAGTATCGTTTTGGCAGCCATTTTTAAGTCGGCACAGTTCCCTTTGCATGGCTGGCTCATTGAAGTGATGGAAACGCCAACCCCGGTTTCGGCGCTGCTGCATGCCGGACTCTTAAACGCCGGTCCCTACTTGGTTATTCGCCTCTCCTACCTGTTGGATTACAACCCGGCAGTACAGGCTTTGCTGATCGTAGTTGGCGGATTTACAGCGCTCTATGGGTCCATCGTATACATGACCCAAAGCTCCATTAAAACGTTCTTGAGCTACTCGAGTGCGAGTCACATGGGCTTCAGTTTATTTATGTGCGGCCTCGGACTCTATCCGGCTGCTTTGCTGCATTTGATGGCCCATTCCATCTATAAAGCCCATGCATTTTTATCTTCCGGAAGCCTCATTGACCAACAGCGCGCGGCTCATGTAAAAGCCTCTGTGCGCAAAGGCAACCTGGGCATCACCCTGCTTTCCATACTCAGCGCAGCCTTGATATTCTTCGGTTTTGCCCAAGCGTTTCAAGTCGATTTGCAAGCCAATACCGCCATGCTGCTCCTGGGCTTGATTATCCTGCTTGGCTTGAGTTATATCCTGGTTCACGCATGGGATTCCGATAGCTCAACGAACTTCAAAATGAGAGCATTAGGATTTGCAATCTTCGTGGTGGTGGCCTTCTTCAGCTTTGAGTCTATCCTTCACTACCTCATTCAAGCTCAGATACCCCATAGCGCTTTAAGTCCCGGCAATACCGCGCTAGCCATAGGTATGGTGGTGCTGTATACCTTGGTGATGATGGGCCAGCTCTTGCCAATACAGTGGTCGGCTAGCCTGAAACAAACCCTGTACGTGCACTTTAAGAATGGATTGTATGCCAATGTGCTTCTGGATCGCCTGGTGGGCACATGGAAACTTGGCCAAAACCGCAAAACCAATTAAGCGACTTACACATGAACGAAAAACAGATAAACCCCGCTATTCTGGAAGCAGAGCTCAAATCGGCTTGCGCCAAGATAGCGCCCTATTTTCCCCTGGAGCATTTTGTAGCCGTGAATCCCTATCAGGCGTATGCCAACCAAACATTCAATGAAGCGGCTGAGGCTTTGAATAGACAGTCGGGACTCCGCTTTACCTTGGATGCCGACTACTACCTCGCTAAATACCAAGAAGGAAGCATCTTAAACGCTGATTTACTTCAAGCGATGGAACGCAATGGTTTGAAGATGAGTTTAGCTCAATTTTTAGCGATGGCGGAATCGGCTTCGGCCAAAACTCCCTCTACCGATCGCTTTCCTACCTTGGCTTCTGTGGCCACGGTACATTCAGATAAGACCTGGGCTAAGCTCATCAAAAAACGGATCAGTCACTGGGCGGCAGCGTATTTCGATACCAAGCAGGCCATTTGGAAAAGCCCTTTTCAGAACCAAACCCTGTTTGCAGCGTGGAAAGCTGAATTCAGTTTAGATCGCTCTTTGGAATTTTCCGGACTCCAACAGGCCCGCCACTTTGTGCGTAATTTACCCCATACGGCACAAGATGCCATCGCTCAAGCTTGTGCTGAACTGGAGCTAAGCGAAGCCGATTTAGCGCCGTATTTCGGCCGATTGCTTTACCAACATAGCGGCTGGTCGGCTTACATCGCTCAACTCGATTGGGAAAATCGCTTGGCTTCCAAAGAAGAAACGCAATTGCAGGAGTTCATCGCCATCCTAGTTTCGTGCGAGATAGCGCTTAAACGCGGTATTGCGCTTCCGAACTTGATGCAGCATTGGTCTGAAGCCCGCACGCTTTACCATAGCAAGAAAAAAGGCGGACAGGTAGAACCGCTGTTAATTTTACAAGAAGCCCTTGAGCTCAGCTTCCAACGCGAGTTAAAGCAGAAATTTGCTGTTGGCTCTGCTTTGGAAAGCGAAGAGAAACCCAGCATTCAGGCCGCTTTTTGTATCGACGTACGCTCTGAGGTAATGCGACGTAACCTGGAGAAAGTAGACCGAAGCATCGCCACCCTCGGCTTTGCCGGATTCTTTGGAATGCCGGTTAGCTATACCCCGCTTGGCTTTGAATCGGCTCACGCCCAATGTCCGGTGCTCCTCACTCCTGCCTACTCGGTGAAAGAAGTTTGCAACCACGCCGACCACCAAGAGGCCGAAGCCCGAACTTGGCGACTTCAATTGAAAAAACTCAAGTACAATTTTAAGTCGAGCGTCATCAGCTGCTTCGGGTTTGTTAGTCCGCTTGGACTCACCTTCTTACCGAAACTGATAGGCAATAGTTTCGGTTGGTCGAGACCGGTTCCAAATCCCAATGAGGCTGGCATTTCCAAAGCCTGGTTAGAAAACCGCCACAGCACCCCGAACCTCGATGCCATTTCGCTTCAAGAGCAACTCAGTTTAGCGAGCAATACCCTGAAGGGGATGTCGCTTACCCGCCATTTCGCAGACTGGGTACTTTTGGTCGGACACGGTGCCACTACCACAAATAACCCCCATGCTACAGGACTGGACTGTGGCGCGTGCGGCGGACATGCCGGTGAAATCAATGCCCGTGTTGCAGCAGCCATATTGAATAAAGCCGAGATTCGAAAAGCCTTGGCTGAAGAAGGGATCCAGATTCCGGATAGCACCCTCTTTTTGGCCGGATTGCACGACACCACCACGGATGAAATAGAATTGGTTTACGACAGCCAAGCCATACAAGGCAAAGAACGCGAGCTGTTAGAGTTAAAGATGAAGCTAAAAGAAGCCTCAGAATTAAGTCGCAAGGAACGTTCCCTCAGTTTAGGTATCGATGCATTGGATGATATCAACAAACAGGTGATCCGCCGGAGCACGGACTGGTCGGAAATCAGACCGGAATGGGGCTTGGCCGGTTGCTCTGCCTTTGTAATTGCAGATCGCAGCAGAACTCGCCATATCGACCTCGGTGGAAGAAGTTTCTTGCACTCCTATACCTGGCAAGACGATACGGCATTTAAGGTACTGGAAGGCATCATGACTGCGCCTATGGTGGTAACCAGTTGGATCAACTTGCAGTACTACGCTTCTACCGTTGATCAGAAACACTTTGGAGCAGGCAACAAAACCTTGCACAATATCACAGCCGGAATCGGAGTCTTGGAAGGCCATTCCAGCGATTTGAAAATTGGTTTGCCAATACAATCGGTGCACAATGGCAGTCGATTCCAGCATGAGCCCCTGAAGCTGAACGTACTGATCGAAGCCCCGATCGAAGCAATCAATGGGGTTCTAGCGAAGCACGAAAGCATCCGCAACCTGGTTGAAAACGGATGGCTGCACCTCTTTCAAATAAACGATACGGGCCAAGTAGCGCAGAAATACCAATCTAATTTAGAATGGACTTCTGAATTCTTGAACCATACAACAAGAGCCAAGGCAGAATTGGTAGCTTAATACCCCCCTTAGTTCTCAATCCCTCCATTTTTTCTGCTTTAAATGGGGGGATTTTTTATTACTACCTGGTTTGAGTTCAGGTACAATACAGGCTTGTTCAATTCTTTGCATTTCGATTAATTCGAACATGCGTTTTCAAAACCTAGCAATGCTCTTCTTCGGCTCTGCAGTTTGCTTCTGTTTATCCTGTAGGGAACCCCAGCCCGGCAGCGCAAGGTTTCAGTTCCTGCTCGACTCACTTTACCGTGTTCATCCGGAGTCCAGGGGACTGCTAGTGAGTGTATTGGCGCCCAATAAGAAACTAAACTGGCAGAGCGCAGTGGGTCCGGATAGCAGTGAATTAAAGCCCAACTCCCCTTTACTCATCGCGAGCATTACCAAACTTTTTACAGCAGCGGCTACATGGGTTTGGCTGGATTCGATGGGGATTTCACACCACGCCCCTATCCAACCCTACCTTTCCGCCAAGCGCGACAGTCAAATGCGGGCGGCGGGCTATGCTACCGAGAAAATCAGCTTTGGACAGGTATTGTCGTGCACAGCCGGACTAGCTGATTATGTCGAAACCAAAACCTTTCAAGAGCGCACAGTTCATGACCCCGGCTACCACTGGACGCGCGACGAACAGATAGAGCTGGCCTTTACGGCGGAAAAGCGAGGTGAACCCGGTGAAGTCTATGCACATGCAGATGTAAACTTCTTGCTCTTGGCTGAAATACTGGAAGAACACTGCGGCAAACCATTTTACACCGCTATTCGCGACTTACTGGAATTGGATGCGCATGGATTAGATGCAGTCTATTTCAACCAACTTGAGCGACGCCAGGCTGAGCCGACCTTGGTTCAGCAGTTTGCCAGCTCGTATCGGGTTGACAGTTATACACAAGATCCCAGCTTTGACCTGTTTGGCGGTGGTGGCATGCGCAGCTCTATGCCTGACTTGGCTCGCTTTACACAGCTTTTATATCAAGGTAAATTATTCCCTCGTCCGGCTATGCTCCACCCTTTTCTGCAAGCCGTTCACCTGAATTCCGGCGAGCTATCGCCTTATGGCTATGGCCAAATGCATTGGTTTAGCGAAACCGATTCCGCCTATGGTCACGGAGGCTTTTGGGGCACTATGGTGCACTATTTTCCGGCAGACTCGTGCAGCATTGCTGTTTCCGTCTTAGACCGGGATGCCTGGAAGCTCAATTTGAAATTAATTGCGCTTTTCAGGGAGGAGATCAAGAAATCTTACTGAGCTCCGTTCCCCTTCCATTTGCCGAGTTTAACCTGCTAAAACGCCCTGCTGAACGTATTGGCTCCTTGCGTGTTGTTAGGGACGATACCTTCGTGTTATGCTTATTCTCTATACCCTCTTGGGTTTGTCTGTTTTTGTGGTGTTTCGTTTGCGCATCCATTTTGGCGCTAAGCCTACGCCTACATTGCTAGCGCGTTATGCCTCCTCACCAAACTGGAAGAAAGATCGGTTTCTAAACTTGGAGGAAACTGCGATGACGTTTGGCTTCAAAGACATACCCGGACTACTGAAAAAGCAATTTCTGGAGCGAAAAGGACGCATTCCCAAATCGGATATTCCCATACAAAACCTGGATTGGACTGCGTTTACGCGAGATCAAGAAAGCTACCAGTTGGTTTGGCTCGGGCATTCTGCTTGTTTGATTCGCCTAGCCGGCAAAACCTGGCTCATCGACCCCATGTTGGGTCCGGACGCTTCGCCCATCGCTCCGTTCAAAACCAAACGCTTTCAGTCCAACGCCTTAGCCTACCTCAAAAGCCTGCCTCAGGTTGACTATGTGCTGCTCAGTCATGATCATTACGATCACTTGGATCTCAAGAGCATTCAAGCACTGCTGCCGCATAAGGCGCGCTATATCACAGCACTTGGCGTAGGACGTCATCTCGAAAAATGGGGTGTTCCGGCCACACGTATCCAAGAATTAGATTGGTGGGAACATGTTCAACTGGAGGGTTTAACCTTGCATTTTACCCCTTCGCGCCATTTCTCCGGCCGAGGTACAAACGACAGAGCTAAATCACTTTGGGGCGGATTCTTTTTTCACAGTCCGGCAGTAAAACTGTACTTCAGCGGTGATGGAGGCTACGGCACACATTTCCAAGAAGTAAAAGCGCGTTTAGGCAAAGCCGATGTGATGCTGGTGGAGTGCGGTCAATACAATGAGCTATGGCATCAAATCCACATGTTTCCGGAAGAGGCGGTGTTTGCTGCACAAGACATGGAGGCAGAGCGCGTTATTCCGGTTCATTGGGGAGGTTTTGCCTTGGCCTTGCATACCTGGCAAGATCCGATTGAGCGATTTAGCAAAGCAGCGGCAGAAGCCGGTCTCCACTTTGAATTACCCTATCCGGGCGAAGTAATCAGCCCGAGCCGCAAAGCCGGACGAGATTGGTGGAAGGCCATCCATTAAACATGTCGGTTTTTTACAATGCGCAGGCCTTTAGCAGGTGCAACTTTGCGGCATTGTAAACTATGAAAAAGATCATTCTTAGCGCAATAGGCCTCAGCGTAGTGGCCTTAGCCTGCACACAAAACAATTCTGCCAACAAAGCAGCGAAAACAGAAGTAAATCCGGTGGCCGACAGTTTGAAACGGCTAGACAGAGGAGCTTACCTCGTAAATGCTATTGGCTGCGACGACTGCCATACGCCGAAAAAGATGACGGCACAAGGTCCGGTGCCTGACATGGAACTTCGGTTTTCCGGTCACCCGGCCAACCAGCCCTTTACTGGCGATTACAAACAAACCTCGCAGTACGTTTTAATCAACCCTTCGCTCACGGCAGCTTTAGGTCCGTGGGGCATCAGCTATGCTTCCAATATCTCGTCTGATGCCAGTGGGTTAGGTAACTGGACATTAGAACAATTCAGCCGTGCGCTGCGGGAAGGCAAGTCGAAAGGCCTCGAAAATGGAAGACCTCTCCTGCCGCCGATGCCATGGCCGAATTTTAAGAATTTGAGCGATGAGGACATCCAAGCCATTTTCTATTACCTCAAAAGCAGCAAGCCTATTCGTAATATCGTTCCCGCGCCGGTTTCACCTGCCGATTTGCAGGGATAGGATATTTTCTTTCGCTCTGGAGTTTGAGCCCGCCTAATTCAGGTGGGCTTTTTTAGTGTATTTTCGCTCAGAGAAAACGAGCTTGAACTGGGACAAGGTTTTAGACCACTTGGCTGAAAAGGATTTCGCGGTGGTTGATTCGGTATTTGATGCTGCTATGCTTGAATCGTTAAAGGAACGCTTAGACCGGTTATGGCAAGAAGATGAACTGGAGAAAGCCGGCGTTGGAACTTTGGGGTTATACCAGATACAAGAGGGCATCCGAGGCGATTATATTCATTGGCTAGAAGCCGATAAAGATCCGGCTGAGTCTACTTTTCTGGCTCTAATGGAAGAGTGGCGATTGCGCTTCAACCGAGAATTGTTTTTGAATTTAGCCTCTTCCGAATTTCATTTCGCTGTTTATCCGGAAGGCAGTTTCTACCGTCGGCACCTGGATCAGTTTAAAGAGCGAGCGAATAGGATCTTAACCTTTATTGTGTATTTGAACCCAAACTGGAAACCGGGCGACGGAGGCGAATTACGCATTTACCAGAATGAAAATCAGCTTGATATAGAACCCATTTACGGAAGAATGGTGCTTTTTAGAAGCGCTGTTATTGAACACGAGGTGCTTCCTACCAAGATTAAAAGAAGAAGTCTAACGGGTTGGTTCTTGTACCGCCCAGAGGGACTTTCGTTTTTAGGATAAAAAAAATCCCGGCCACAAGGACCGGGATGAGACCGTCGGTATTTTACTAAAATAAAATTATCCGATTCTTCTAACGTTCACCGCGTTAAGGCCTTTTCTACCTTGTTCTTCTTCGTACTCAACACGATCGTTTTCACGGATGTCGTCTTTCAATCCTGTTTCGTGTACGAAAATTTCTGCACCACCGGTGCTAGGTACGATAAAGCCAAATCCTTTGGCGTTGTTGAAGAATTTTACTGTTCCTTCTTTCATAATATAGGTATTAAATTGTATTGCTAGTCAGCAGTGGGAGACTCGCTCTCACTGTAATCGTTGCCATTATCAGGTTGTATCTCCTGAACATGTGTGACCATCTCTTCAAAAGTGGCCGGAGTTTCAAATTTCTTATCAATCTTCTTCTGGAGTTTTTCATCGCGTTTTTTCTTTTTATCTATTTCGCGTCTCCGTTTTTGAAATGAATGAGATGATTTTGGCATATATAAATTAAGCGTTGGTTGCTGAAATAAATGTGTAGGCTTTACCCGTCTTACCGGCTCTTCCGGTACGACCAATACGGTGAATGTAAGAATCCAATGTTCCCGGAGCCTGGTAATTAATAACATGGGAAACATCAGGAATGTCCAATCCACGAGCCGCCACATCCGTTGCCAGCAAAATCTGAATCTGTCCTCTACGGAAAGATTGCAGGGTGCTTTGACGGTAGCTTTGCGACTTATCGCCGTGGATTTGTCCTACTTTTAAACCGAGTCTAGTCATTTTCTTGTGTAGACCACTCACGCCTCTTTTAGTCTCAGCGAAGACCAATACTTTTTGAAAATCAGGTTGTTCTAAAAGCTTTACCAGCATGTCAAACTTGTTGTCTTGCTCATAAACCTCAATTACTTCCTGTTGGATATGTTCAGCGGTGCTTTGTCCATCGCTTACTTTGACCTGAATCGGGTTGTTCAGAATCCGGCCAATGGCAGGCTCCTGTTCTTTGGTCATGGTAGCCGAAAACAAAATGCTCTGCTTTCTGCTCTTCATGCCGTCTACGATTCGCTCAATATCCTTGATAAAGCCCATGTCGAGCAAACGATCGAACTCATCCAATACGAGGGTTTTGAACAACGATAAACGCAATTCCCCTTGTTTCGCTAAGTCCAACAATCTACCCGGCGTACCGATAACGAAATTCACGCCGGAGCGCAGTTTCCGAATATCAGCAGAAACCGAAGTTCCTCCAATAAGGCAACAAGCGTTTAAGCCTGTACCTCTGCTGAGGCTTTCAAATTCACTTTCAACCTGCACCGCCAATTCGCGGGTAGGCAATATGATAAGTACTTGATTTGTTTGCTTTTGCTCAAAATACTGATGCAGCAAGGGAACCAAAAAAGCGCCCGTTTTACCGGTACCTGTTTTAGCGATTCCTAAAAAGTCGCTTCCGGAGAGGAGACTTTCCAAGCTCTTATCTTGAATTTCTGTAGGTGAGGTAAACCCTCTTTTGCTCAGGTTATTTAAAATAACCGGATGCACAGGCATATCTTGAATAGGCCTGGATGACGTGTATGCTACTTGAAGAAGGCTTTTGGCCTCGTTCATGAAATGTTTCGGGTTAATTTCTTTTGATTTTTTACCCGCCTTACGGGAAGGCCTAGGGCCTGTATGAGCGCGCCTCGTTACCGTAGGTCTGCTCTCAGCAGTTCTGCTGGGATTACTTTTTCTTTTCATAAAATGTGTTTAGCATCTGCGTGCTGCCACATGTTTTCATTCTAGAAACATGCTTTGCAGATGAAAATTTTTAGCTAAACAGATGAAGAAGAAGTAAAACTGCGGAGAATAACCGCTTCGACAACAGAATGAATTATACTAAAACAGTACAAAGGTAGCTCAATAGTTTCCAAAACCAACCTAAATATTTATTTCCCAGCTAGAATGCTGCAAATTGACCCGGTATGCAAACCAAGAAAAACAAGGCTCAACCGCTGCTATCAGAAGCCCCAGCTACTAGGCATTCTTTAAATCCAAGTCCCTAAAATAATCCCGAACATACGCTTTCAATTGCGCTTCACTGAGCTGTTCTGCGGCTTCCACGTGAATTTTCTTGCTATCATAGGCCTTGTCTGAGCGTAGCCGGTTTTTCAATTCATTCCGCGCCGTTCCCGATCCGAAAAGTAGAATTTCATCGTATAGTAATAAGGTCTTCTCCAAGACTTTGTAAAACTCCTGGTGGTGGTTTTGCGCTTTGTTGGATAGCCGATCTTCATTATTCGAGGCTCTTTCGCCAAAATTGGTTTTCACTTCCACCCCTTCTAGCGATTCCTTTTGAGGTGCGTAAAGGGTTTGAATTTGTTCAGCGAAGGGATGGTATTCCACTAAATGGGCTTGGGTATGGTCAAGCCATACGCCTATTCTTCTGGTTTCTTTCATGATTCATTTAAGGTTAGGTGAAGTTTGGAGAGGTAGTCCAATTCCGATTTATTAAAGCCGCTAAAGGCATGGGCTACGGCTGAGGCGCTTTTGGTAATACGCGATTTCAATTCTGGGTTGAAGGCCGATTCATGGATGCGGTAATACCCTAGAAACTCCGCCCAAGCATCTGCAGGTGCTTGTTTGGTAGTTAAACACAGCTCAAAATTGAACCAAATGGCATGGGCTGCGTCAGATCCATACGGGTCTGTGCTGTTTTCTAAGGGTAGCCAAATGGCGTCCAGGTCTTCTTTTAGTCGGCGAATCTCCGCTTGCTCTACTTCACCATCGGAAGCAGCCACCGCATAGAATAATTTCCCTAGGGCCGGATAAAGTTCTGCGTAGTTCATATGCAATCTTTTCATGCAAGTTCAGGTATTCCGTGCAGAATAAACATGACATACATCAGCTTAAAAACTGATTTAGACTGCAGTACTCCAGCGGCAAGCAAAGGCACAGAATTAAATAATGATTATTTTTCGCCCGGAATCGTATCTCCATGCGTAAAACCGGTCCGCTACTTTCAGTACAAATCATCCGACTCACCGCTCTTTGGGCCTTGATTGAATCGGGATTAGGCGCTTACATGCACGCTATGTCCATTCCATTTACCGGTATTGTTCTCGGTGGCTCAGCTATCCTTATTCTAAACTTGATAGCGTGGTACAGTGGAAATAAAGCATCGGTGCTGCTGCAAAGCCTGCTCATCGTTCTGAGTATAAAGTTTCTGGTTAGTCCGCATTCCCCGCCTCCGGCCTACTTGGCGGTGGCTTTTCAAGGACTGCTAGCCATCGTCTGCTTTGCCAATCCCCTGCCTCGCTGGTTGCAAATCCTTATCTTCTTTCTTTTAGCGATGTGGGAATCGGCTGTCCAAAAGTTCTTGGTAGCCACCCTGCTCTATGGCAGTAGCCTTTGGGAGGCATTGGATAAACTCGTGGCTTCCATCGCTCGCGATTTTAAAATCGACAACCAGCTTACCTCCAACTTCACCTGGACCTTAATCGGATCCTACCTCCTGCTTTATACTCTTTGGGCCTTGGTTCTTTGGCGCTGGTCCATTAAGCTGCCGCAACGAATTGAGAGGGAAAAGGAAATTATACTAAGCCGCATAAAAGAAACAAAATTGAATGAGGAGGCGCCCCAAGCCAAACGGGGTAAATCGCGTTTTCGCTGGATTGGTGTAGTATTTATCCTGGCTTTCTTAAGCATCAGCTTCTTTCTTGAATACTCCAAAGAACAAGCCTTGCTTAAATCGGCGGTTAGCCTTGCCCGAACCCTCAGTTTGCTCATTGTATTCCTGTATGTGGTGCCGCCACTCTTGAAGAAGCTTTTAAGTCGCTTGCAACATAGAATGGAGAATCTGCCCGACTTCCAAGCGGCCTTGGGACATCAAGCAGAGCTAAAAACCTTGGTTCCCATCATCTGGCAAATTGCCAAACAAGAGCGAAATTGGTGGCGCCGCTATTCGCATTTCCTGCTTTCTTTGTTAGTTCTAGCCCTCTACCATGAAACCCCTGATACTCTTTAGTCGTCCGATTCGAAGTGGCAAAACCACAGAACTAGAGCATTGGTGCGCGAAACAAAGCAGTGTGGGTGGTTTCTTAACCCCAGACAGGGATAGTATTCGGATGCTATTTTGTTTGCGCGATAAGCGACTCCTGCCCTTTGAATTGAGCGCCGACGCGAGCGAACCCGTTACCCAAATTGGTCGTTTTTTCTTTTCTAACGAAGCCTTTGAACAGGGATCTGAAGCCTTGCTCAGGGATGCCTTTGCCATGGATTTCCTCGTTGTGGATGAAATAGGTAAATTAGAAATGAAGCAACAAAAAGGCTGGGAAAAAGCATTTCAGCACCTCTTGAATGTATGGAGAGCCGGAAAAGTGAAGGGACAAATCATCGTGGTGGTGCGCGATTTTTTACTCGATGACTTCTTACAGCACTATAAACCGGAATCCTATACTGTTATACACCAATTAAGCGATAGCCATGAACTCAGATAAGCCATTGGGACTCATACTCTGTGGTGGTAAGAGCGAACGGATGGGCGTTGATAAATGCGGCATCGACTACCACGGCGAAGCACAGAAAGACCACCTCAAGCGCATGTTAACGCCGCTCTGCCAAGGAATTGTGGTTTCAATCGGCGACCTAGAATTACCGGATGAAGATTGCTTTAGCGATAGACCTGAATTCCGCGGTCACGGTCCCATCAGCGGTATTTTGAGTGTCTTTCATTATTTCCCCGACCGAGATTTGTTGGTGGTAGCCGGAGATTACCCGCTTCTGCAGAGAGATACACTCAATCAGCTCCTGCACGCAAGCGATACAGAAAGTCCGATTTTGGCCTTTCGGAGCAAGGAGAGTCGCAAGCCGGAACCCTTGATTGCGCTCTACCGTAAATCGGCCTACCCCCTGCTGTTGGAGGCTTTCAACCGCGGAGAAGATTCGCTGCGACGAATCATTCAGAAGCTGGCGTTGCCTCTGCTTGAGCCTAAAGAATACTACAGTTTAATGAGTGCCGACAGGCCGGAAGACAGCCTTCGGGTGCAAGAGATTATCCGCAGCGGAAAACTTAACTTTGCTTGATGTCGAGAGCTCAGGTCAATAAACCCATTCAACGCTGGAATGCCGGAGAAATCAGTTCGGTTGACGATGCCATTTCGGTAGAAGAACCGCTGGAAATCAGGTTAGGCCATTACAAAGAGGCTCTCAGGGAAAGAAGCAATGTGAGCGTCACCATGCGCACGCCCGGACACGATGAGGAACTGGCAGCCGGCTTCTTGTTTACGGAAAACCTGGTGAAGCGCGCTTCTGACATCGAAGGCTTTCATAGAATCGATTCCGGTTTCCGTAAATCACAGATAGATAACATCATACAAGTAAACCTTAAAGCGGGTGTTGAAGTTGATATCGATCTTCTTACTCGACATTTCTATACCACCTCCAGTTGCGGGGTATGCGGCAAAACCACCATTGATTTAGTTCAAAGCCTAGTAGAGACCCGCTTTTTAAACCCGAATTTGAAGGTGTCGGCCTCGCTCCTCGCCACCTTACCGGCTAAACTTCGCGCTGCACAAGACCAGTTTGAGTCGACCGGTGCCATCCACGCCGCAGCCTTATTCACTCCGGAAGGCGACTTACTTGCCTTGCGAGAGGACGTGGGTAGACACAATGCCCTGGATAAACTGATAGGCCATTTCTTTTTACAAAACAGCCTCCCCTTAGATAATGCTATACTCCTATTGAGTGGTAGAGCCAGTTTTGAGCTCTTGCAAAAAGCCTCCATGGCCGGCATTCAAGTGGTGGCCGCTGTGGGCGCTCCCTCCAGTTTAGCGATAGAGTTAGCGGAGGAATCGAATATCAGTTTGGTAGGCTTTCTTCGCGATCAGCGCATGAATATCTATACCGGAGCTGAGCGGATTTATTAAATTTGAATACCATGAAAATCAGAATTAAAGGCGATTCAGTCCGCATCCGACTCAGTAAGTCAGAGATCGATTTCTTCGGACAAGAAGGCTATTACACGCATGAAACCCATTTCAGGGATACCGTGTTTCGCTATGGCATTGTGGCTCGTCACGATATCACCAGCCTGCAAGCCAGCTTTGAAAACGGAGAGATCATGGTTCAAATGCCGCAGCATTGGGCAGACGAATGGGTGGCTACACAACGGGTAGGCTTCGACTCCACTATGCCTTTAAGCGAGGGTAAAGAATTGTATATCTTATTGGAAAAAGATTTCCAATGTCTCGACAATACCTCTGAAGATCAATCGGATATGTATCCGAATCCATTGGCGGAAGAACACAAATGAGCAAGCAGAAACGTCCAAATCCCGAGAACCCAGAATCCTTTACGGGCATTAAACTGGGTAAGCCAAAAACGACCGCAGCAGGTTTCCCTGCTGTGATCAGTTCGATGCAGCACGTCTTTGGAGAAATGGACGCCATGCGTGGACTCAAAGCGCTGTTTAAAGTAAACCAGAAGGACGGATTTGATTGTCCGGGCTGTGCCTGGCCTGATCCGGACGACGAACGCTCTCCCATCGCTGAATACTGTGAGAACGGAGCCAAAGCGATTGCTGAAGAAGCAACGAACAAGAAATTGGATGCCGGCTTTTTCGCTAAGCATGCTGTGGCCGAACTGGCTGAATTGAACGATTATGAAATCGGGAAAAAGGGCCGCATTGCACACCCGATGTATTTGCCCAAAGGGGCTACACACTACCAGCGCATTAACTGGACCACGGCTTTTAGTATTATCGCCGATCACCTAAAAAAACTGGATAAACCAGATGAAGCCATCTTCTATACCAGCGGACGAACCAGCAACGAGGCGGCTTTCTTGTATCAGCTGTTTGTGCGGGAGTACGGTACCAATAACCTGCCCGACTGCTCTAACATGTGCCATGAGTCGAGCGGCGTAGCTTTAACCGAATCACTTGGCATTGGCAAGGGATCCGTGAAATTGGAAGACTTTTACGAAGCGGAAGTGATTTTGATTCTCGGGCAAAACCCGGGAACCAACCATCCACGCATGCTCACGGCCTTGCAAAAAGCCAAGGAGAACGGCGCTAAGATTATCAGCATCAACCCATTGCCGGAAACAGGGCTGATTGGCTTCAGCAATCCGCAAACGCTGAAAGGCGCCTTGGGCATCAAAGCCAAATTGACCGACTTATTCTTACAAGTACAGATCAATGGCGATATGGCCCTTTTGCAGGCCATCGCTAAATACCTTTTGTTCTATGAGGCACAAGCGCCGGGAACGGTATTGGACCGCGATTTCATTCGCGATCACAGCTTGGGATTTGAAGACTGGAAAAAGCATATTGAAGCGCAGGACTTGCAAGAGCTTGAGCGAATAAGTGGTATCCCTTTATTCCAAATAGAACAAGCCGCCGAATACCTCCGCAGCAGTAAGAAGATTATTGCCTGTTGGGCCATGGGCTTGACGCAGCATAAAAATGCCGTGAACACCATCAAAGAAGTGGTAAACCTGCTTTTGATGAAAGGCAGCATTGGTAAACCCGGCGCCGGCACCTGCCCTGTTCGCGGTCACTCCAATGTTCAAGGCGACCGTACCATGGGCATTTACGAGAAGCCTTCCGCTGCTTTCTTGGATCGGATTGACAAGGCCTTTGGGATTAAATCGCCTCGACGTCACGGCTACGATACAGTCGAATGCATTCACGCCATGTACGAAGGCAAAGCCAAGGTATTTTTTGCCATGGGCGGCAACTTCTTGTCGGCCACACCGGATACGAATTATACGGCCAAGGCACTGGAGAATTGTCGCTTAACGGTGCATGTTTCTACCAAATTGAATCGCTCACACCTGATTCACGGCGACGAAGCCTTGATTCTACCTTGTTTAGGCCGTAGCGATAAGGATGAACTCAACAGAGAAGAACAGTTTATCTCCTGCGAAAACTCCATGGGCGTGATACAAAAATCGAAAGGCAGTCTCAAGCCTGTTTCAGACGATTTATTGAGCGAAGCTGCTATTGTCTGCCTGATGGCCAAGGCGGTTTTAGGTCCACAAAGCAAAGTTGATTGGAATCTGTTCCTAAAGCACAACGACCATATCCGGGATGCCATTGAACGCAGTATTCCGGGATTTGAAGACTACAATAAACGCGTTCGTGAGCCGGGAGGATTCTATTTGCCAAACAGCGCTCGCGACGGACGTTTCATTACGATTAGCGGCAAAGCCGAGTTTAGCGTTTCCAATCCGGAAATTGAACCCATTCAAGACGGCGAATACCGCATGATGACCATCCGCTCACATGATCAGTTCAATACTACCATATATGGACTAAACGACCGCTACCGCGGCATCACCAATGAGCGCAGGGTAATCTTCATGAATGAAAACGATATGCTTCGGGAAGGCTTGAACAAAGGCGATGTGGTGGATTTGTACAACTACCACGACGGGATTGAGCGCGTAGCCCATCGCTTTATTGTGATTCCGTTCAGTATACCGGAACGCTGCACCGCCACCTATTTCCCAGAAACCAATGTGCTGGTTCCTATCAACAGTGTAGCGGAGAAGAGCAATACGCCTACTTCTAAAATGATTATCCTACAGATTAGAAAGGCACAAGAACACGTGGCCGTCTGAGCGTAGATAAGAGGTTTATAACTTCCCTTTCCGGGTATGTGCAGAATTGAAGTCCTTTCGTATTTTGCGATGCTATGCTGGATTTCTCCAATACCTCTATTCGCTTGATGCAGATACACCGCGTCGGCAATAAATTTGAAAACCAAGGACTCCGTCTCTCTGTAGATTTCACCGACACCACCGATGAGCGTGTGCAAGAATCGCTTATTAAGTTGTTTTTTAGTCCGTTTAAAAACCCGGAATACTTTCAATTTGCCAACGATGCCGGGTTTGATAACCACCCGATGTACCGCTACAGCTCGGAGATATTCAGCGCACCGGGCGAACAACTGAAAAAGCAAAGTGAGTTTATCGCTAACCTGCTTTACGATGTTTCAGAACATCCCAGCATTAAGCCTGGCGACCTCTGCGTGGTCTATTTTGGGCATGTGGGCAGCGATGGTCGGCACAGCGATGCCTTAGGCATTTACAAGATTGAACACATGGATACCTTCTTGAAGTTCACCCAAGAACCGGAAGCCTATGCTGTAACGGCGCTGGAAGGTTTAGGCTTGGATAAACTCGATAAAGCCTGTCTTATCTTGAACCAAGATGCTGAAACCGGCTATAAAGTCTGCTGCGCTGATCGTTCCGGCAGAGTGCAAGATGCGATGTATTGGAAAGACGATTTCCTAGCTTTGGTGCCTAGAGCCGATGATTACCACTTTACGGAGCAGGCTGTTAACTTAACCAAAGACTTCGTAACCAAACAATTGAGCGAAGAATATGAGATTTCAAAAGCCGATCAGATTGCGCTCTTGAATCGTTCAGCCGAATACTTCAAATCGCAAGACCACTTTAACGAGGAAGAATTTGCCCAGAACATCTTCCAAGACCCCGGTGTGATTGATTCCTTTCAGCGATTTGTAAACAAAAGCGAAGAAGAGAATGGGTTTTCGTTCACAGAAGACTTCGACATCTCTGAGGCGGCGGTGAAGAAGAACTCCAAGGTCTTTAAAAGTGTGTTGAAACTGGATAAGAACTTTCACATTTACATTCACGGCAACCGGAATATGATTGAGCGAGGCACAGACGAAAACGGTAAGAAATTTTACAAGCTCTACTACGACGTAGAACTCTAATCAGAACTCAGTATAAACTAAAAAAGCCCCGATTTGGGGCTTTTTTAGTTTCAGGTTCAATAAGAATTTTAGCTTATAACTCTAACATTAACGGCATTCATTCCTTTTTTTCCTTCCTGCAGGTCAAACTCTACTAAATCATCCTGGCGGACTTTGTCGATTAACCCGGTAGCATGAACGAAGGTCTCATTTGATGAATTGTCATGCTTGATGAAACCATAACCTTTGGCTTCATTGTAGAACTTAACAGTTCCGGTGTTCTTAGTACTCATGTAATTGAAATTAAAGTTTCAACATACGAGAAATCTCAGGAAATTTCCTAATATTTTGAATTCGATAATCGAAATTTTTACGGCTGACTTACAAGAGTTTAGAAATAAAATAGCGTTTAAATCCACTAATGGTATTCACTTGTAAGAGCTCCCAACCCCAACGTTGGTATACGGGCCACATAAAATCAGAACAGGTTGCGATAATCAATTGATAGCCTTCCTCCCTTAAATGGGGAAAACACTTCGCCTCCAAGAATCCTGATTGAATTCGCTGACTGGCAGGTAATTCCGGGTTTCTGAAAATGCAATACACTTCAAATGTTTTCAATTGAGGAGCAGGATTTTTAAATCCATAGTGCCTCACCTGACTAAAAGACTGGTTTCCATCCTGGCAACCGGCCGCCGCACCGAGAACTTTTCCATTCGTCATCCACAAAAGCATATCAATTTCTGAGCGGTTTAACCGTAAATCGATGCGCTTGTTTGTATCGTCAATATGCCAAATTTGATCCAGCAAGACTCTTCCAGGCAAATCACAAAACGCATCGTAAAACACCCGCTGAAACAAGCGGTAATGTTCATCATCCTGAGGCTCGATAAGCACGAAGCTTGAGGACTCAATGGTATTGATTTTCATAGATCTCCCATCGGGTATTGCGCTCAGCCGGAAAAATAACTTTGGGCTGATGGTTTACAGCCTGTTGTTCAGGGATTAGCGTAAAAGTCATGATTAGAATTTCATCTCCTGGTGAAATCTGATGGGCACTAGGGCCGTTCATGCAAATTTCACCTGAACCACGCGCCCCTTCCAGCGCATAGGTCTCAAGTCTGGCTCCATTTCGCATATTGGTGATCAACACCTTTTCAAAAGGCATAATTTGGGCAGCCTCCAGAAGGTTTTTGTCAATCGTAATGCTTCCAAAATAATCTAATTCTGCCTGCGTCACTTCAGCTCGGTGAATTTTTGATTTCAGTACGTGGATATAGTTTTGCATAGGTTAATTATTCCGTTTTAAGTACCATGGGCATCCCCTCGGTAACGTTGGTGGTAATAGACGCAATCATTTCAGGCATATAACCCACGCGCGGAATTGGTTTGTATTTTCTGGCCAAAACAGCCAGCAGCGCAAGGATTTCATACATGGCGAATTCAGAACCAATGCACATGCGCTGACCACTTCCGAACGGTAAATAAGCATGTTTATGTCGCTGATTCTTTGCATCTTCTGAGAAATGTTCCGGGTCAAATTCGTTTGGCCTCGCCCAGTACAAGGGATTTCGGTTTAGCCCATACAAGGATATCAGAATAGGCTGTCCTCCTTCCAATCGAAAATCGCCTAGACTTGTTTCATCGTTTATACTCCGAGGTAAAGCGAATACGGGCGGGTACAGTCGCATGGTCTCTTGAACAAACTGTTTCGTATACGTTAGTTGAGACAAGTGTTCAGGTTTAACCCGTCCTTGGCCAATTACGCGTTCATGTTCTTCATACATTATTGAAGCGAATTGAGGATGGGAATGCAGCATATACCAGGTCCAGGTAAGCGCCACAGAGCTGGTCTCAAAACCGGCAACCAGCATGGTAAAAAACTCGTCGCGAATGTGTTCTCGACTCATCTTCTCCCCGGTTTCTTCATCGGTTTGCGACAAAAACATATCGAGCAAATCCGGCTGCCCCCTATTCTCACGCATCCTTTCATCAATCTGTTCGTAAACGATTGCGTTTAGCTCAGCTAATTGCTGTCTGAATTTTTTATACCGAGGAAAAGGCCAACTAATTGGGAACCGAATTACTTCGTAATGCCTGAGGTTAATAAAGCGTAAAAGGGATTTAAGGTAGGCCGGAAAAATGGGGTGTTTCGCTTCAATATCTTTTGAAAATAAAGTCAAACCCACCGCTTTGAGTGTAAACTGACTCATTTCTTCCGACATCTGAACCTCTTCGCCCATTCGGCTTTTCCAGCTTTTATCAATGCCTTCAGCCAAAGAGATAAATTGCGACAAAAATCCGTTCACACGTTCTCTGTGAAACCCAGGTTGAGCCAACCTCCTTTGGCGTTTCCAAAACTCTCCATCTGAAGTAATCAGTCCATTTCCTCCGAGTAAGGCTAGCCTTTTGTAGTTTGCTCCGCGGTTAAATTTGGCGGTATCTTTTACCAGTATTCTGGCGGCCATATCGGCATCAGCCGTGATGTATAATTTCCTGCCCGGCAAGCGGATGCTCACCAGAGGACTGTTGTCTAATGCCAGCTGAGCTGAATAGCGAATTGGATCAGCTAAAATGGATTTGCTGCAACCCAATATTGGATGACCTTTTATATACTTGGGTTCTTTCATAATCCGTAAGCGTTTTCTACTTTGAATGCAAAATCTCGCGCAAAACGTACGCTGGGAGAACCGTCTGTTAAATCGTGGTTTACGGTAAACGTGAAGGAACCATAGTCTCGTTCTACAAATTCACTACCTCGCTTAACCACTTTCTTATACGTGCCGGCTGGAACCAGGGTTATTGGCGAAGCAGATAGCGGAACACCGAACCAAATGCGTTGATCGCTAAAAAAATGCAAAGAGCTGAATCCGGCATTTCCGTAGTATTGAACAAATCGCAATGGGTCTTTGTGAATTCTTTTTAAAACAATCCGACGCAACCAAGAAGGAAGCTTAAGCAATCTTCTGCGCTCCTTTACCCCTTCTAAAGTCAAGGGATCGGCTTTTTTAGCTGCCCGAAGTTCGGCCGTGATTTCATCCAGTGTTTTATTCCCGCAATCTCGGAGAATCACCGCCATTGGGATTGATGCGCCTCCTTTTTGCGGACGTTCAACAATAGTGAACAAATCGACCTGTTGAAACCGTATGCGGTGCTTGGTGCCGCGCCTCATGTCGAGCATCTCCGGATGTTCTTGAAGACATTGGGCTAAGCAATAAATCAAATAGCCTGAATAGGAAAACACGCGGCCCTGCTTCCTGTGCGCTTGAATTTTTTCCAGCAACAAGGTAATATCCAACTCAAAAAGGCCGTGAATACTATTGGTTGCCCTGGCGAGGCTCATTTGTTCTGCCACCAAATTTCGAATAGGGTGCAGTTCCTGTTGCAGGTAATTCATGGGTTACTTAAAGGGAATGGAAAATTAGCACCTCTTTGCTGGAAAAAAAAGAAACAATTGATTCGCACGCGGATAGCGCTCCTTATAACTTCCGACGCATTGGGCCCATTCCAGAATGCGGAGCGTAAGCAACCAGTGGATTTATACCCTTTTGAATTGCTTGAACGCTCAGACTTGTTCATCTTTGCAGGGCAGGCATGAAAATCCGCTGGAATTATATCCGATTCTACGAAAAACTCATTTTTTGGGTTGGCGAAAAATTGACCCGAAATCAGTTTATTCTATTGTCGGCCGTGTTTGTTGGTCTTAGTGCCGGCATAGCCGCTATCGTTTTAAAGACAGCCGTGCATTACGTTAGGCAACTTATCTTGTTGCTCAGTGCTTACGATTGGCAAAATCTAGCTTATTTACTGGGTCCCATGGTAGGTATCTTATGTACTGTGGCGTATATCCGTTACAGTTTGAAAGGCGATTTTGAACGCGGAGTGGGAAGTGTATTGTATGCCATCAAAAAGAAATACAGCCTCATTTCTCCGCACCGCATGTATTCTCACCTCATCAGTTCCTCTATTACGGTCGGATTGGGTGGTTCTGCCGGTTTGGAGTCGCCCATTGTGGTAACCGGAGCCGCGATCGGTTCAAATTATGGTCGTGTGTATAGGTTGATCCACAAAGAAAGAACCTTGATGCTGGCTTGTGGCGCAGCAGCCGGTATTGCAGCGGTATTTAATGCCCCCATTGCGGGAGTTATTTTCGCTTTGGAGGCTATCATGACCGAAGCCACAATCAGCGCATTTATTCCGATTATCATTTCCTCTGTAAGCGGCGCTCTCGTCTCCATGATTGTGTTGAATGAAGAAATTCTACTCTCGTACAAAGAGGTATTGATCTTCGATTACCACAATGTGCCTTTGTATATTTTGTTCTCGCTGTTTGCCGGTTGGGCTTCGGTGAACTACGGTCGCATGGCTTGGCATATCGAAAAGTTTCACCAGAGGTCGAAGTTTAATCCGTGGTGGAAGGCGGTACGAGGCGGAGTTGTGGTGGCTCTTTTAATCTTTATGTTCCCTACTTTGTTTGGAGAAGGGTATGAAAGCATCAAAGACCTGATGTATGGCAGAGCCGATGCCATTTACGAATCGAGTGTCTTTGCGCAGTTTATCCAGGAAGAATGGATGGTATTGTTGTTTATTGGCTTTGCCGGTTTCATCAAAGTTGTAGCTACCAGCTTCACCCTGAGCAGCGGCGGTAACGGAGGTAACTTTGCCCCTTCCTTGTTTGTAGGATCCTACATGGGTTTCTTTTTCTCCCGTGCTGTGAACATGACCGGCATCACCCATTTGAATGAATCTAATTTCGTGATTGTAGGCATGGCCGGACTTCTTTCCGGAATCATGTATACCCCACTCACTGCCATATTCCTTATTGCCGAATTAACGGGGGGTTATGACCTCATGATTCCGATTATGCTTGTTTCGGCGGTTAGCTTTGCCATTGCCCGAAGTTTTGAGAAGTATCCGGTAGATAAACGCGGACTGATGGAGCGTTTAGCAAAAGAGGAGGCCGATTAGCCTCCCCTTTCAAAATCAACATATTTCACTTTTACTATCAAGGATTCTGAACAAGAAACGGATCGCTATAGCGCTTATCCGAAATCAAATTACGATCGGTTAGAACATGTAAAAAGGCAATCAGGTTGCTTTTCTCCTCTGCTGTGAAGTTGAAACGCTTCACTTTAGATGTTGGTATTGGTTCTCCGTTCGCATCAAACGTATGCTCCTTCAATCGGTTGTCTAAGGCAGGGTGATTTTTAATACCGTGGCTGTAGTGATCAATTACTTCTTCTAAAGTTGCAAAACGACCATCGTGCATGTAAGGGGCTGTTAACGCAATGTTGCGCAAGCTAGGCACTTTGAAGTGGCCTTCGCCTTGAGCGACCTCACCTTTGTTATTCGGTTTTTTATTGAGTACTTCTTGATGTATGCCCTCGTCTCTGTATTGCAGATCCAAGCCAATATTGGCAAAATCAGCTACGTTGGCGATTCCGCTGCTTCCGCCGCTGCCGCCGCCACCCCAGCTACCGCCACCGCCGCCGAAACTTGAAGGCATGCCGGTAATGGTCAGGTTATTAAAATTACCTCCACCATGGCAGTCCAAACATCCGGAATTAGTGAAAATTTGAAGGCCTTTTTGTGCTTCAAGCGACCAACTGTCAACAGACATTCTGTCGAAATCTGATTCATTGGAGCGGATGTTTCGAATGAATGAAGTAAGTGCTTTGCTTAACTTCTCCTCTGTTATTTCAGCAGTACCAAAGGCCTTTTCAAATAAGTCAGGGTAGTAGGAAATTCCTTTCAAGCGGCTTACCAATTCAGAAATATCGCTAAATCCCATTTCAACAGAATGCCGAATCGGATCCAAAACCATTTCATTCAGGTTATCCTGACGCATGTCCCAGAAGTATTCCATGTTCGGATTTGCAAAGTTGAAAATGGGAGGCGTATTGCGTCCTGTTTTCCCTCCGATAAAACCATCGCTAAACTGTTTGCCATCCGTAAAAGCTAACTCCTGTTTGTGGCAGGTACCGCAACTTGTTTCACGCGAATAGGATAAAGCTTTATCGTAAAATAAAACCCTACCCAGCTGAGCCTCTAAATTTTTGCCTAGCACGTAATTATAAGGTGTAGCCGGAAGCACGGGCTCCGCAGAGTACGTGTAGTTTAAATTTCGGTCTGATAAGAGACTGTCTTCACGTTGACAAGCCTGAAATACCAAAATTGGGCTGACAACTAAACTTAAAATGAGGGCTTTCTTTTTCATGGCCTTGAGAATTAAAGTTTAAAACCGCACAATAAAATTGACAAAGGCGGGGGTGATTAACCGTATGTTTTTCGTTTTCCCAACGCTGACTTGCGGGATACTCGATCCGCTTTGGGATATGGTTTCTGTTTTTCCTTCCATACTGTAAAAGCTCATTTCCGTTCCCAAGGCAACATGCTTACTAAAATTAAACTGCATGCCTACAACAGGACCGAATCCCGAAGCTTCTAGTTTCGAGCTGCTTTCAGTTGTAAATAGGGTATTTCCCGATTTAAAGGAATTTTTAAAGCTGTTGTCTTGCTCTTCAATGACGTAGTCGAAACCGAGGTAAGCCACCCAACGCTTTCCGATTGCCTTTTGGGTTTCTAAACCCAATCGATAATCCCAGCTAATCTGGCGATTTTGGCTGCTGTTGCCCTGGATGATATTCTCTGTAGATGCCTCTGTCCGGTTGTAACCAAATCCGGCTCTTAAACCGGCATTCTGAATAAATCCTTTTTTGAAGTTGTACAGAAACTTGTAATTCAAGGTATAAGGAGAGCCAAGGAAACTTCCACCATTGAAGGTAAAGTTCTGAATAAAGAGCGTAGCATCTAAACCAATTTGATGTTCAAATAATTTTCTTTTTTCCTCACTACCCGCGTTATCCGCTTCTTGGGCTGCCGCATTTCCGGCTAAAAGTAAAAGGAGGCTGAGGTTGGTAAACAGGCTCTTTATTTTCATAGACAAGGTAAATTAATCATTTATCTGTAAACACAATAGTTCAATCGGGACTATTCGATAAAAGTCAACTGACCTCGAAGGAACGAAGCGTGTTAGCCTTAAGTTGCATTTAAACAAATCAAAACAGCAAAAGCTGGTCTTTTTTCATGCGAACAAACTGCGTGGTATCCAACTGACGCTTAGGCACATCTGGAAAAAACTGCTTTTTCGCCTGACTGAACATGTCTTGCAATTGCTGGGCATAAACCCCTTCCCCCATCATCCGAATACCTATGCGGGAATCGTTCAGCTTACCACCGTGTAAAGACTTAACTTGATTTAGAATTTTATCAGCCCGATCCGGAAAATGAAGCCGGGCCCAATCTTCAAATAAATCGCCTATAGCGCCATTTAGCCTAACCACCAAGAAATTAATCGACTCCGCTCCTGCTTTAGCTACTGCTTCGCTGAGGTCAAATACCTCATGGCTATTGAGCGATGGAATGATGGGCGCCATCATAACGCTTACGGGTATGCCGGCTTCCTTGAGGGTTTGGATGGTCTTTAACTTCGATTTGACAGAGGAGGTTCTAGGTTCCATTTTCCGTCTCAGGTCTTCTTGTAAGGTGGTAAAACTGATGTGTACCTTAACCAGGTTTAGTTTCGCTAGTTCTTTCAGTATATCCAGGTCACGCAGAATCAGCGAGTTCTTGGTGATGAGCCCAACAGGATGCCTGAATTCCAATAAGACCTCCAGCATCTGCCGCGTGATTTCGAATTTCCGTTCGGCCGGCTGGTAGCAATCGGTATTGCCGGAGAACATGATGCTTTGTGGCTCCCATTTACCGTTACTGAGTTCCTTGCGTAGCAGTTCAGCTGCATTGGTTTTAACCAAGACCTTTTGTTCGAAATCGGTGCCGGCACTGTAGCCCCAGTAGTTGTGGGTATTTCTGGCGTAGCAATAAATACAACCGTGTTCGCAACCTTGGTAAGGGTTCATGCTCCACCATAAGCCTATATCCGGGCTATCTACTTTATTCAAAATGCTTTTCGGGAATACCTCAATGTATTCTGAGCGAATCTTTTCTTCTAAGTCTTCCTCTTCGTCAATGCCTTCCCAGAATTCTTTCACTTTCTCTAGCTTGTCGAAAGGATTCTTCGAATTGATTTGGGCTCCCCGCCCTTTGATTACTTTGCTCTCGTCTGTCATGATGCCAATTGTTTAGATTGATATTCCAAATTGCGCTTTACCTCACTGTAGCGCGGGTCTGTAATGGTCTTCAGCTTTCGCAAGGCGCTCACCTCCAACATGTAAAAACCAAATTCTTCTACCACCTTTCCGGTAACGCCGTAGACGGCTCGTCCGCGAAACGGAAAACGGGCCGCGATCTCCGGAAAATGAACGGTATCGAAGAAGTGTCCGGCCTTATCTATAAAGGTCCCGAAGTTCATTCTATCCCCTTTGGTGGTGGCGGTATCCTTTACGGTGACCAGGTAGCCATAGATGCAAATTGTTTTCCCTAAGAAGCGATGCATATCAATCGCTAGCAAGGAATTATCCGGCTCTTCATCCAAAAGGAAAAAGGGATTGCATAGCGGAAATCCCAATAACTCAATCTGGTCAAAGGCCTCCTCCAGCTCACTGTGGGGAAGCTTGGGTATTGTGAATGCTTTGGTTCGGGCCTTAAACAGCTGCAAGGTCTCCGGTGCGGGTTTCGACGGACTATAGCGCAGGTGGGCATGCCAGAGTAATTCCTTTTTAGCGATGCCTGAAAAGCGAAAACCGTCCATCCGAATAAACAGACTCAACTGCTCCAAGCCCAGGCCCGGCAGGCGGTCCATGAAATCGTTTAAATCGCTAAACGGACCATTCACATCCCGCTCTTCCAGCATGCGCATGGCGGTATCGGTTTCCAATCCGGCTACGTGCATCCAGCCCAAGTAGATATCCTTTCCGTAAATGGCCGTGGGGTAATCGCTGCGGTTGATGCAGGGCGCGTGAATCTGTCCGCCTTCCATTCTCGCCTCGTGCACATAGAACTCGGTGGAGTAAAAGCCCCCGAAATTGTTGATGGTGGCTACCATATACTCCAACGGGAAATAGGCCTTGAGAAACAGGCTCTGGTAACTCTCTACTGCGTAAGAAGCTGAATGGCCTTTAGCGAAGGCATAGCCGGCAAAGCTGGAAATCTGTCGCCATACCTCCCGGCTCAATTCCTCTGTATAGCCCTTGGCCTTGCAGTTATCAAAAAACTGCTGTTCTACCTTCTGAAACTCTTCTCTGGAGCGGTATTTCCCACTCATCGCTCTGCGCAAAACATCGGCTTCTGCCAGACTGAGTCCGGCGAAATAATGCGCCACCTTGATTACATCCTCCTGGTATACCATCACACCGTAGGTATCGGGCATGATATCCAACATCACCGGGTGGGCTTCTTTGCGTTTCTCCGGGAAGCGGTGGCGAGAAATATACTCGCGCATCATACCCGACTTACTCACCCCCGGCCTGATGATAGAGCTGGCGGCTACCAAGCCAAGGTAATCATCCACACGCAATTTCTTCAACAGCATACGCATGGCGGGCGACTCCACATAAAAACAGCCTATGGCCTTCCCTTCACGCAACAGGGCTTTCACCTGCTCGTCTTGTTTGAAGCGTTTGATATCGTGGATATCGATGGGGTCCAACTCGGGGTGGTTTCGCTTTACCAGCTCTACCCCGTCTTTGATTTTACTTAATCCGCGCTGACTGAGAATATCGAACTTAAAGAGCCCTAAGTCCTCGGCCACCACCATGTCGAATTGCGTAGTTGGGAAACCTTTGGGCGGCATAAAGGTGGAGCAGTAATAGTGGATAGGCTTTTCGCTAATTACAATACCGCTGGAGTGTATGCTCAGGTGGGAAGGAAGTCCTTGGATACGCGTGCCGTAGCGCAGCACCAAATCAGTTACATGATCGGGCTTGCGGCTTTCCAAGCGGCCTCTCGACAACTCATCAATCTCGTGTTTAGGCAAGCCGAAGACCTTGCCCAGCTCCCGCACCACAGCCCTAAACTGAAAGGTACTGTAGGCGCCGAGCAATGTAACCTGCGGAAAGCGGTGGAAGATATAGGAGGTAATCTCTTCGCGGTCTGTCCAGGAAAAGTCCACATCGAAATCGGGCGGATTCTGCCGGTACAGGTTGATGAATCGCTCAAAATACAGATCAAGTTCAATCGGATCTACGTCGGTTATACGCAGCAGATAGGCCACCACGCTGTTGGCGCCGCTACCTCTGCCCACATAAAAGAAGTTCTTGCTTCGGGCATAGCGAACAATGTCCCAGTTAATGAGGAAATACGAGAGGAAACCCTTCTGCTCAATAATCTCCAGTTCCCGCTCTATGCGGGTAAAAATGCGCTCATCCGGATTGGGATAACGGTACGGCAGCCCTTCCCTACACAGCTTGCGAATCAGCTCTTTATCGTCTGCCACCGAACCCGTATAGGTCTTCTGGTTGTGGTTTTCTCCGCTTTCGCCAAAGTCAAATTCCACCGCACAGGCCTCGTGGAGTTTTTGGGTATTGTTTAGCAGCCAAGGCAAGTCAGACAAGGCCTTTTCCAGCCAGGCTTTCCCTACAAAGACATCGGTATCCGAGCCTTCCTCGTGTTTGGGTAGTTTACTGAGCAGGGTATTTCGGTCTATAGCCCGCAGCAAGCGGTGTGTATTGAAGTCTTTGCGGTTTCGGAAGCTACCCTGATGCCAGAGCACCAGCTTATGGCGCTGTTTGAGCCAAGGCGAAAAGCGCAGCTTATTCAGCTCATCTAGGCGAACCCCAATGTATTCATGCTCTTCCAGGGGTTCCGGCTCTCTAAACTTAGCGAAGGGATAGACCACCAAGGTATGCGGCAAGGGAACGGCCTTACGCGGAATAGGTAGGTGCTGATGCAGGTGAAAAGCGAGGTAATCGTTGAGGTTTTTATAGCCTTCTTTGTTGCAGGCTAGCGCGATAAAACACGGATCCGCGCTGTTGCGGAAGTCGATACCCAGCACCGGCGCTATGCCGTATTTGGGGGCTAAGCGAACAAAATCCGCGCAGGCGGAGGTATTGTTAATATCAGTCAGTGCAGCCCGATCATAGCCCTGAGCCTGCAGCAAGTGCAGCAGCTCTTCCGGCGCGAGAATACCGTATTTAAGGCTATATGAACTGTGTACCGATAACATCTACGCTCTCCTATTCGCTAGTAACAAAGGCGCTGAATCGCCCGTAAAGGGATTTCCCCTACCGATGCTCTTGGCCTGTATGCCTGAAGCCCGCATCACCGAGCGGTCGCCAAAACGATCCCGAATCTTATCCATGGCTTGGTACAGGTTGATCAGCTCCTCATTGTCTGAAAAGAGATCCATCTGGTAAGAGCCCGTCACCAAACTGCTCAGCCTAACGCCTATCAAGCGCACCAACAAGCGCTTATTGTAGAGTCTATCAAAGAGTTCCAGCACCTTCGGAATCAGAACATGATCGGCTGAAGAATACGGGATATGAGCCTGTAACGTATAGGTATTAAAATCAGAGTAGCGCACTTTCACCGTAACACAAGCGCAGACCTTATTGCCTCGTCGCAGCTGAAAAGCCAGGTTCTCTGCCATGGCCGTGAGTATACCTTTCAGCTTCGCTACATCAATGGTATCGCGGTCGAAGGTACGTTCTGTGGAGATGGATTTACGTTCGGTATAGGGAATCACCGGACTCGTATCCACGCCATTGGCTTTTTTCCAGAGTAGGAGTCCGTTTTTACCCAAGACCTTCTCCAGCATCTCCGGCTGCATCTGTTGCAGGGTACGGATTTGCTTTACGCCGAGATTGCTCAGCAGCTGGTAGGTTTTATCGCCCACCATGGGAATCTTTTTGATCGATAGCGGAGCCAGAAAGGCTTTTTCCAAGCCGGTATCTACCTTGATCTGGTTATTCGGCTTAGCCTCTCCGGTGGCTACCTTGGAGACGGTTTTGTTTTGCGAGAGCCCGAATGAAATGGGTAAGCCGGTCTCTTTGATGATGCGTTTCCGCGCCTCCGAGGCCATCTTGAGGCAACCAAAGAAACGATCCATGCCGCTTAGGTCGACGTAAAACTCATCGATGGAGGTCTTCTCATAAAGCGGGAAGCTTTCTTTGATGATATCCGTAACCATGGCCGAATACTTCATGTAGTTGGAGGAGTTGCCACGGATGACAATACCCTCCGGACAAAGCTGCCGGGCCATCTTCATGCTCATGCCCGAGTGCACGCCAAAGCTTCGAGCTTCGTAGCTACAAGAAGCCACCACGCCCCTGTCGCTGGTGCCTCCCAATAAGATGGGTTTACCTTCCAGCCGACTGTCGAGCAAACGCTCAACCGACACGAAGAAGGTATCCAGGTCCATGTGCATGATAGAACGGGTGCTCGACATAGGGTCTTTTTATTTGCTGATTTTTCTATTGATGTCTTTCACTTCGTGCTGCAAGCTCATCAGCGCCTGCAGAATGGTATTGGGTGCCAGCGGCATAGCGCCGGCTTCGGGCAATTGCAAGCTGATATAGCCTATGGCCTTCCAGACCTCGGCAATCATTTCAGCATCTACGCTGTAGGGTTTGTATTCCGGGTTATCGGATTTCAGAATGAGTTCTCCTTGCTTCAAACGATTGAGCACGCGCTTGTACACCACGCCTTCATCGCGGGTAACCAGGATATAACACTGCTCATCTTTGATGTCGTGCCAGTCTTGCACGTATTCGGTGATGATATAGGAGCCATCCGGAATCGGCTGCATGCTGTCGCCTTTGATCTGAAACAAACGGTAGCTGCGCTGTTTGCCCAGCTCTTGTATCGGTAAAGTGAAAGACGGCAGACTGCGGATATAGTCCACATCGCTAAAGCCTTCCAAATAACCGGCTGCTGCTTTAACCGGCACCAGCACGATGCGCTCCTTCTCTTCCGAGTCTACAGCTACCGGCAAGATGCGTAGCGATTTACCACTGGCATCCGGCGCCATAGCCTTGCCTCCTTTTTCCAATTCGCGGTGCAAAAGCTCGTCTAAGCTGCAACGGAAATAATGCGCCATCAACTGCAAAACAGCCAGCTTAGGCTCCGCTCTGCCCTCTTCATAAGACCCTAAGGCCGCGCGATTAATGCCCAAACGGGTAGCCAACTCCTCTTGCGTTAAGCCTTGCTCTTTTCGTAAATACTTGATATTCTGTGCTAAATAGTGAGACATAATCCCCTTGTTTTCTCTTTGCTAATATAATTAGAATACTAATATAATTTGCAATAGAAATGAGAAATAAGGTTGAGGCCTGAAAGTAGAGGCTTCGCTTTGCTGCGCCACACTTTCGGCCAAGGTTGAGAGTCAGAGAGACGGAGAGACGGAGAGACGGATATTCAGATTTTAGTGTTCTGTAGGGGCGACACATGTGTCGCCCCTCTCAAGTTTGGACATTCACTAGATTTTAATTTAAATCCCTTGTTAATTGGGGTATTTTAACTAGTTTCGTATCTAGTTAAAAGACTAGATATGGGGTATTCTACCAAAATTCAATTGATAAAAAGAAAAACTAGCGAACAATGGTATGTAAATTTTCCTGCTGCAGTTGCCCAGGCTATTGAGTTCAATCAGGGAGAAGTAGTTGAGTGGATTATAGATGATCATCAAAGGCTGGTGCTCAAACGCAGTGATGAATCTGTCAAAGAGCTTAAAAAAAAACTACCGAAGTAACGCTAAAGGACACTTTTGATTCTCTTTTCGAAAAATGCCATGGGGCATTCCATCAAGTTCGAACTTGGAACAAGGCAAAGGACTTAGCTCACGGAATTTTGTCATGTATGGGTCGAAGTACTATCACAGGATGGCTGGTTAGCGGCGGACTGCAATTCAAAGACTGGTCGGCAAGCTATAAGCTGTTTGCTCAAAGCAGGATTAAAAATGATGTTTTGTTTTCAGTAATAAGGCAAGAGGTTGTTAATATGCACGATAAGCAAGAGGGGAACATTTATGCCCACATGGATGATACGCTTTTTCGCAAAACTGGTAAAAAAGTGAGCGGTGCGAAGTGGCTACGCGACCCTTTAGGCCCTCCTTTTAATACAAATTTTGTTTGGGGACAGCGTTTTTTGCAGATTTCCATGCCTTTACATAAAGCTATTGGAGCAGTACCAAGTAAAAGTATACCAATTGACTTGGTACATTGCCCTTTACCTATAAAGCCTAAAAAAGACAGTGATGAAACTTCGATGGTTGAATATAAAGAGCAACAGAAAAAAATGAAGCTCAGTCAAATAGGCTGCGAAAGAATTAACCTGCTTCGAGAAAACTTAAACAACGATGGTCATCTACAGAAGCAGTTGGTAGTAAGTGTTGATGGAAGTTACACCAACGAAACTGTTCTGAAGAACTTACAGAAGAATACATCCCTTATCGGTAGAATACGAAAGGATGCTAAGCTAAATGGTTTACCCGTGCTAAACCAAACGGGTAGAAAAAGGGTATATGGGGAAGATCTCCCTACACCAGAACAAATTAGACAATCTGACAACTATCAATGGCAAGAAGTGCAGGCATGGGCATCCGGGAAAGTGCATTCATTTAACGTTAAAGTAGTTCAAAATATCCGATGGAGAAAGGCTGGAGCTAAAAACCTTCAGTTAGTTATAATAAGACCCATTGCGTATAGACTTACAAAGAATTCCAAACTGTTGTATCGAGAGCCTGTATATCTGATATGCACAGACCCGGAATTAAGCCTTGAAAAGTTACTTCAAGCGTATTTATGGCGATGGGGAATAGAAGTTAATTTTAAGGAACAAAAAACACTTTTAGGTTGCGGAAAAGCACAAGTAAGAACCGAAAGCAGTTGTCAAAATGTACCTGCATTCCACACAGCGGTTTATTCCATGCTCCTGACAGCTTCTGCAAAAGAAACCCAACAAGAACTACCAAGGCCAAAGTGGTATAAAAAAACCAAATCCTCACCCGCAACGACAGGTGACATCATTAACCAATTTAAAGCGGCTAAATGGGCTGATAATATGGCCATTAGCTACAACAACTTCGTTAAACTAGAAAATACACAACGAAGTCGTAAAAACGCTGCTAACCCCAGTCTTTCTGCAGTTTTATATTGTAGAAAATAGCCAAACTTGAGAGGGGCGACACATGTGTCGCCCCTACGAAAGATGATTACCCTACGGAAGATGATTAAGGGTTATAAAGACACTCAACAATCAACAAAGCTCCCGGATGGCCACCGGGACCTACAAATTCCAATGGGGGTTTCTTCGCTAAGACTTGTTATCTCTTTATGCTACGATACATCAGCCTCTTTCTGCTCTGCCTTTCTCTATCGCTAAATGCCCAAGATTTCTGGAAAAAATGCAGTCCAATCCCTAAAGGGGAATATCCTTTTCTGATTCAGGGGCAGGGCACCAAAATCTGTGTATTGAGTGGCGAAGGAACCTTGTTTCGAAGCGATGATTTAGGCAAGAATTGGTATGAGCTAATGCGCTGCGAATACGCTCCCAATGCCTTGTTTGTGAGCGGAAGCCTTATGCTGGTAGCGGATTCACAGAACATATACCTCTCTAGCGATGCCGGGGAAAACTGGCAAAAACAAGTGTTTCCGGGGAGCTATCCTCCTGCCGTCTTTTTCAGAAGCTCGAACGGCTACCTCTACGCACTTAGTGGCGATCGGCTTAGCCTTCAAAAAGGGGCTCAGATTTGGCGCTCCACCGATCAGGGCGCAAGCTGGCAAAAGAAATCGCAAGGTCTGCAAGGGAATGGCTTTATCGAGCACATGGCAGAAGACGCAAACGGCAGGCTGTATACCTTAACGGCCGACGATGGACAAGGCGGGGCTTTATTTTATTCTGACAACCAAGGTGAACATTGGACTAAACACCCTATCCTCTTTGATGGACAAGGTGCGGTGAACGATGATGTGTATATCCGACAAGCCGGTAGCTTGCTTGTGGTAGGCGATTCTATCACGCTTAGTTTCCATGGTGTTGCAGGGTCCAGTTCTCCGGTGAGCGTTCGGCTGACCTTAAAACATCACCTTTCGCTACAAGGCAAATGGAAACAGATTAAACTTTCCAATTCCAATTCGTTTTGGATGGACAGGGTCTTATTGAATACCGGCTACAACGGTTGCTCGGTGTATTACGGCTCTTTTATGTCGTCAACTTACAACGGAGGCGGAATCATTCAATACCCCAACGGACCATGGGAAAAGCAGAACTCAGGAATGGACATCACCCCTTCTGGCTACCAGGGTATGGAAATCAGCTCATTGTCGAACGGAACCTTAATTGGCTTACAATGGACAGACTACCAAGTATACTTGAGTGATTCAGTGGCCTGCTATCCGTTAAATAGTCCGGCTTTAAGCCCATCAAAAAGCGCTACACTCTACCCTCAGCCCGCAGCAAACTGGTTTGGCATTGAGTCGGCACCGGCCGAAGCCTACCAATACGGTCTATACGATATGCAAGGCCGCTTGGTAGTGAAAGGTCTGTTGCTTGATAAAAATGGACTCGAGCACGTGCCGTCGGGCAGCTACTTACTCCGACTGGAAGACCAATCCGGACAGGTACTCCAACACCTGCGTCTTATTCGCTTTTAAGCTTTTTGTAGATGAAATAGGAATAGATGGTGGGGAAAATTAGCCCGATTCCAACCGTTGTTAGTATGAGTACAAACAGGTATGGCTCCGGCAACAGAAAGCTCAGGATTATAGCGATGGCCGCACTGCCGCTTAGTGTTTTAGCTGCCAAGCGATGGGTTTTGCGCCAAACCTCTTCATTCTGCAAAGTCCAAGGCGTGCGAATTCCCACAAAATAGTTACTTCTCACCTTTCCCAGGTGGTTGCCAAGGAGCAGCATAAGCAACATGACGGCAGCACTGATAATCCGGGTAATTGGCAAGTCTTGTCCCATAGCATCGAGGTAGCTCATCACAACGATGCTCGCTAACAATAGGTTAACAAAGAGCCGTACTGTGAAATACAAGCCTTTGAAATGCGGGTAATTGTTCTTTTTGGGATCAATTTTAGGGGCGATATACAAAACACCTCCGGTAAATAGTCCTACTACCGTCATCACCAACATAAAGTTAAATGGCTGCATGGTGCGGTCTGCTTCCCCATTGATTCCGTAATGCGAGGCTACTTCATTCGGTAGCGAATCCTGCCAAAGCATGTAGCTCAAAAAAGGAAAACTGAGTGGAAGCCAGATGAGCACTTCTTCCCACCAGGTAAACTTGAGGTTGTTTTTTTCTGCTGTTGTCATTTTTTCAAAGTCATTATCCAGGCTAAAAGCTCTTCAAGCATGCTGGCGTTAAGTGAATAATAAACGTACTGTCCCTTCTTCAGACTTACCACCAGCTCGGCTTGTCGGAGTAAATCCAAGTGATGCGAAATGGTAGGCTTACTTACCTCAAAAGCGGAAGCTATCTCCCCCGCTGTAAGGTCGCCTTTCTTCAACATCTCCAGTATTTCCCGGCGAATCGGATCGTTTAAAGCCTTCAGTAGGACATTCATATCACTACAAATATAGGAATATTTCGATATTTAGATAAACATCTAATTACTAAAGAAAAAAAAGCTAAACCTCCACTTCCAAGCCATCATAAGCCAGGAACATACCTTCCGGTAACTCTTGCGCTACATCACTGTGTAAACCGATTTGGTGACTCATGTGGATGAAATAGGTTCTTTCAACGCCTAAGTCTTTCGCTAAAGCAATGGCTTCGATAAGTGAAAAATGACTGATATGTTCAGTCCTCCTGAGAGCATTCAACACCAATACTTTGGATCCACGGATCTTATCCATTTCGGGCTCAGCGATGTAGTTCGCATCGGTGATATAGGTCAAATCGCCAAAACGAAAGCCCAATACCGGCATCCTATAGTGCATTACTTGAATCGGCTCCACCTCTACTCCGGCTACTTCAAAGGGGTCATTCGCAACGATATTCACTTGCACCTCCGGAACACCGGGGTACTTCTCGTCTTCAAAAACATAGTAAAATTCACGCTTCAATGCCTGGAGTGTGGCTTCCGAGGTATAAATGGGAACTGCTTTTTTTTGAATGAAATTGAAGCCGCGCACATCGTCCATACCCGCAATGTGGTCTTTGTGACTGTGGGTGAATACCAAACCTTCCAGGTGATTAATACCACAGCGCAGCATCTGTTGGCGGAAATCCGGTCCGGAATCCACCACGATGTTGACGCCATTTTCCTGCACCAGCACGGAGCTTCTTAATCGCTTATCCCTGAAATCATCTGATTGGCAAACAGCACATTGACACCCGATAACCGGGACTCCCTGAGATGTTCCTGTACCTAAAAAAGTCAGCTTCAAAGTGGAGTTGTGCTAGAAAAAAGAATGAGGTCGGAACCGGATTCGAACCGGTGTAAAGGGTTTTGCAGACCCGTGCCTAGCCCCTCGGCCATCCGACCTGAGTGGGATGCAAAAGTACAGATTTCTGCTTCTCTTCCAAACATTGCTTCACACAAATTTTATATTGGAAACAAACATTCTTCTTCCCTTTTTACTTTAAACTTGCGAACAAGCTAAATACGATTATGTTACAAATTGGAGACAATGCCCCTAACTTTACTTTATTCTCTTCTGAAAAGGAGAAAATTCAACTGAGCGATCTTCGCGGACAGGCCGTGGTGCTCTTATTCTTTCCTTTAGCCTTTACCAGCGTGTGCACGGCCGAACTCTGCGGTGTTCGCGATGATATCGCCTTTTACGATAAACTCAATGCCCGTGTTTTAGGCATCTCGGTAGATTCGCCATTCACACTAGCCAAATTCAAAGAAGAGCAATCGCTCAACATGACTTTGTTAAGTGATTTTAACAAAGAAGTATCAGCCGCATACAGCAGCCTTTACCAAGACTTTGTATTCGACATGCACGGCGTTTCCAAACGTTCTGCCTTTGTGGTAGACAAAGAAGGAAAAATTCGCTATGCGGAAGTGCTAGAAAATGCTGGAGAAATACCGAACTTAGAACGCGTTAAGGAAATCTTGTCTGAACTAGCGTGAGTTTAACTGTATTAATACTTTTACTGATTGCCGGCATCATTCTGATTGCACTGGATATCCTCTTTATACCGGGAGGCATCGTAGCGTTTTTCGGCTTGGGCTTGATGATATTCGCCGATTACGGCGCTTACCAAAGCCTGGGTACTACCGGCGGTCACCTCTTTACCTTGGCCTCTGTGATAGCATTTGCCGTGTTTCTCGTGCAAATCTTTCGTCCCTCTTTCTGGAAGAGAGTAAGTGAACCGGCTGAAGTATTGGGAAAAGTAAATACAGACGATTTACTCCATTGCCAAGTAGGCGATGAAGGAATCAGCTTAACACGCCTACGCCCTAGTGGCAATGCACGTTTTGGTAATCACGTGGTGGAGGTTTTTTCTCGCCATCAGTTTATTGAAGCAAATCAAGCGATTAAAGTTACCGCTATTGATGAGAACCGAATTTACGTACAACCTTTAAACACTGAATAAATGGAAAATTTCGCCCTTATGGTGCTCCTGATTGGCGGCATCATAGTTTTGTTTGTCTTTTTGTATTTCGTGCCCATTGGACTTTGGTTTTCTGCGCTCCTATCAAACGTCAGAGTATCCTTGGTACAGCTGGTTTTTATGCGATTCAGAAAGGTGCCTCCACATATTATCGTGAAGGCCATGATTAACTCGCACAAAGCCGGTTTAAAACTGACACGCGATCAACTTGAAGCGCATTACCTAGCCGGTGGAAACGTAATCAATGTAGTAAATGCCTTGATTTCAGCCGATAAGGCAAATATTACCCTCGACTTCAACTCGGCTACTGCTATTGATTTGGCAGGCCGTGATGTGTTCAATGCCGTTCAAATGAGCGTTAACCCGAAGGTAATCGACACCCCACCTGTTACCGCTGTGGCGAAAGATGGCATTCAGCTCATCGCAAAAGCGCGCGTAACGGTAAGAGCGAATATCCAACGTTTGGTGGGTGGTGCCGGTGAAGAGACAGTCCTTGCCCGTGTAGGTGAAGGCGTGGTTTCTTCTATTGGTTCTGCTGCCTCACACAAACAGGTACTCGAAAATCCGGATAGCATCTCCAAAGTAGTATTGTCGAAAGGCCTCGATGCCGGGACAGCCTTTGAGATTCTTTCCATTGATATTGCCGACGTTGACATAGGCAAGAACATCGGTGCAGTATTGCAAACCGACCAGGCCATGGCCGATAAAAACATCGCTCAAGCGAAAGCAGAAGAACGCAGAGCGATGGCGGTTGCCCAAGAACAAGAAATGAAAGCGAAAGCTGAAGAAGCACGCGCCAAAGTAATCTCGGCAGAAGCTGAAATTCCGTTGGCTATCGCTGAAGCGTTTCGTTCAGGTAACCTCGGCATCATGGATTATTACAATCTGAGAAATATCCAAGCCGATACAACAATGCGAGAATCCATCGCTAAGTCGCCTAAAGGTGGAAGCAATAACCCAAAAGGATAAACGAAAAAAGCCCCAATTCGGGGCTTTTTTTATGGTTTCAAGTGAACTCAAGGTTGCTTTTTAAGTTTATCGCCAAATACCTTTTTCACCTTATCAATCTTTGGCTTAATCACAATGCGACAATACCCGTACTCTTGGTTGTTGTTGTAATAGTCTTGGTGGTAGTCCTCTGCCGGATAAAAGCTTTCAAAAGCTGAGATTTCAGTCACTACCGGATTAGGAAAGGCCTTTGCGTCGTTCAGTTTCTGCTTATAGCTTTCGGCCAAACGTTTCTGTTCTTCTGAATGGTAGAAAACCGCAGAACGATATTGTGTACCCACATCCGCTCCTTGCCTATTTAAGGTCGTTGGGTCGTGTGTTTCCCAGAATACCTCGAGCAATTCTTCAAAACTGATTAGCGAACTATCGTAGTGAATCTGAATTACTTCAGCATGTCCGGTTAGGCCACTGCACACCTCACGGTAGGTTGGGTTTTTAATTTTTCCGCCTGAATAGCCGGAAACCACTTTGTGCACCCCGTTTAAGTCTTGAAAAACGGCTTCTACACACCAAAAACAGCCGGCACCAAAGGTGGCGGTATCTAAATGACTCGTATCCATACTTTGTATTTCGTTTGTGGTATCTGCTAGCGATTGCGTATTGTCGGTTGGGTTGCTTTGACAAGCTGCCAATCCAGAACTAAGCAGAATGCTCCATGTGATCAGTAGTTTCATGTGTTTTTCTTTTCCAAAATGCCGATTTAAAACTCCAGCCAAGGAGGAAAAAAGGCCATAACCAAATCAGTCGCGCTTGGTAGCGGTTAACCGGATTGGACAAAATTCCGCAAATCGCCGCATTGGCAACCAGGTACACTAGAATGAACAGCCCAATCAAAAGAAAGGTTTTACGTTCTTCCTTTTCCCGGAATACCAAAAAACCGAACAAAGGAAGACTCAAAAGCAGCAAGCAGTTCTGCCTTTGGCTTAGTTCATCAAAGTACAAGTCCTCGCTAAACTGATTGGCAGACTCATAAGCCTCCTTATCGCGCGGAAAATGGGAAGTCAGCGGCATGTACACACTGGAATTCAATGCTTGACTTGTTAAATGACCAACGCTGTAAGTGCTCAACTGATCCCAAAACGCCATCCCTCCTTGTTGGATAAGCAGTTTACGGGATTGGTTGTCGGAAAGGACATTCCTGACAAAAACACGCATGGTATCGTTTTTTTCTTTCCAGCATTGTCCCCAACCTCCCCTTGGCAAACAAGCACTATCGATCAGTGGCGATTCCATGCTCCACAAAAAAGCCATAGAACCCGCGTTCACCGGATGATCTACTCCGCACATAAAAGATGGTGCATCCGGACAATGCCTCGCCAGGTAGTCTTGAGCCACCCCCATTTCCAATAAGGACGAAGTGAGGAACAATCCGGAACTCTTCGAAAAGAAGAACTCCTTTTGAACGGCATAATTCACCAAAGGAATGCTGAATAATCCTATAACATAAACCGCAAGAGTCATCGCGATACTTCGGGAAGATTTCCTACTGAAGAACAGAAAACCCAAAGGCCACGCACCGGCAAATAAGAGTAGATTGGTATTGTGGAAGGGAATGAAGATCAGAATGTATACTACTGCAATCCAGCGATTTAAACGCGTCTTACCTGTAAAGTATAACAGAATCAACACTAGCAATAACGCCGAATGTATATCGGGCATAACCTGATTACTCACATTGGCGAATGCGGTGCTTGCACTCAAGATTGAAACACTGATTAGCAAGGCAAATCCCGGTTTTTCGAGCTGAACGACTTCCTTTAAAAACAGCCGCAGTATATGAGTTACCATGAGGATCTGGATTCCGATTGCCAACCATAGTGAAATCGAAAACGAGCTTAAACGAAGAAATAAAGAATACGCAATTGGACGATCGATAGGGACTTCGAAGCTAAATCCAGCCAAAATATAGGTTCCGGAATCCGAAAAGAGCAGCGGGTAGCCGTTCGCTAAGGAAGGAATCAGCAGGATTAAGGCGGCAATTAAAAACAGAAAAACCTCGAGGTATTTTCGCACCGGTCGAATTAAAGGAATTTCACTGGTAAATGCATCGAGTGATGCCAATTCTTAAGGCAGCAAATAATCGCTCAAGTTACCTTGGGAGTAGTAGTACTTGAGTAGATTCATCCGCCATTTGGCTTCTAGCGAAATCAGTTTAACCTGGCTCTGGAAATACATATTCTCCCGCTGGTTAATCAAGAATACCGAGCTTTCACCATTGAGAAAACGCGTTTCTTCAGCCCGCATTAGCGTATAGTAGTTATTCACCACACCTCGCATTTGCAGGGCATTTTCTAAGCTTAAGGTATAGGAATAAAAGTTCGTTCTCAACTTCGCGTAAAGATCCCGTTCTTTCTCCAGCAGTTTGAATTCGTTCTCCCTGAAATACAACTTACTCAATTGGTATCCCGCCCTCTCCTTTCTGAGGAAAATGGGAATTTGCAAGGTGATGGCGGCTTTGTAAAAATCGGTACCCAAGGTTTGAGCAGCCACAAAGGGCTCGTTTGCTCCGGCAAGGAGGTTGTATTTGAAATTTAAATCGGGTAAAAGCTGGTTTCTGCTGTAGCGAATTTCTTGCTCCAACTGATCTTGTTTCAATTGCAACGCTTTCAGTATCGGATGATTTTGCAGCGATTGCGTGCCTGAATTCAGGCTGTCTACGCTAAGCTCAAACGTATTCGACAAATTATCGAAGGTTTGAGGTTTTAAGGCACCCTGTTCAAACTTGGCGTAGATTGAATCATTCCAGATATAACGCCGTATTTCTTCAAATGCCGCTGTATAGTCTACCTCCGATTCACGCAAGGTGATTTGACGGTTCTGCAGCTGGATATGCGACTCCAAGGTATCAATTATGGGCCTTTCTCCAATCAGCGCGGAAGCTTTCACCAATTGCAACTGAGCGAAGGCAATGTCTGCGGCCTTTCTGTTCACATCCAAAGCTTGCCAGCTAGCCGACCAATTCCAATAGGCACTCATGGCATCGAGCAAGGTTTCATTCACGCTTTGAGCAAAAATGAACTCCGCCTGTTTCACCCCTATTCTAGCCTTCAGAATAGCCAGTCGGCCTTTGTTATGCCATAAGTTTCTTCCCAAAGGCACTTCAATTCCACCGGCATACAGTCCGTTTTGAGGTACGTTCAACTCCGGATTCAAAAACAAACCTGAATTCTGCTGAAATGCACCGTAGAACGCCACGCCCAGTGGGGTGCGTACCTTGAAGTCTGATTCTAAAATATTCCAGTAGTTCTTTCCGTCGTAGCGTTTTCTGTCGTAGCCTAAGCCGAATTTGGGCTCGCTAAACGAACGCGATTGCAAGAGCATGCTCCGCGATTCAGCCAAGATCAAATTGGATTGCAACACAGAAGGGTGATTATCCCTTACCTGACGCGCAAACTCTTTAGGAGATAGGAGACTGTCGCTCGGAGCATTCAATAAAAGACCGATGAGTAGCGCTTTCATGCTATTTCTTCTCCTTCTTCTCTACGCTGTTATCGCTTGCTTTATAGAACTCAGGCGGGAAGCCGTTGAGTCTTCGCCACATCTCGTACCATAGCGGAACGTCTTTTAACAGAGCATAGCCTTTGGCACCACTCCCCATATACACCAGAGATGGCCATTCTGAAGATTGGTCGGTTGTATCCGGGCCCACTAAAATCCTGAATTTGCCATTATCGCTTATCTGGTTATCAATTACCTTCACCTTACCTCCGAAGGTACCAAAGCTCGCGCCTGGCCAGCCGCTAAAGACGATAGAAGGCCAGCCGTCAAACAGGATGCGCACCTCTCTGTCTTTTTCAAAAAGCGGCAAATCAATGGCGCTCACGTAAAAGGCTACGGCAGGCTGCGCAATTTGTGGTGTAATGCTCGCTATGGCCTCACCCGCTTTAATGTTCTCGCCTAGACCGGTTTGGTGAATCGACACAACCTGACCTTTCTGGGGGGCCAAAATGTAGTAATTACCGGCGCGAATAACATAGTTACTGTATGTGTTGTTGAGTTTGGAAAGCTCTTCGTTTGATTTGGCAAGCTCGGAGATTACACTTTGGATATCTGATTGAATCTTGAAAATCTTTTCCAGGTAGTCGGCCTCAACACTATTCAACTCGATTTCAGCATTCAAGTATTCGTTTTGAGCGATGGAGTAATCGTTTTCAGCCTTGAAAAGTTTCGCCTGTGCACTTTGCATCTTGTTTTGTCTTATTTCAAGATCAGTGCGACTCATTAAATTTTGCTGAAAGAGTTCTTTTCCCCTTTCATACTGAGCCTTGAGGTTTTTGAAATCCGTTTCTGCCGCCAGAATTTGAGCCGAATCAGCGCTCATTTTCAAACGCGCCTGCCTCATCTTGTTTTCAGCTTGGCGGATTTTAAAGCCCATGTTCCCGCGTAAAATCGTTACCTGCTTTTCAAGCACATCAATTTTCGATTTGTAGGCTTTGATGGCATTTTCTTTCGCTTCGATCTGTTCTTGGGTACGACTTAACAAGAAAGGATCCCAGTACATGTCTTTGATTTCTGTGATGCGAGCGATGGTATCTCCTTGGTTCACTATATCCCCTTCTTTCACATACCATTTGTCGATTTTACCTTCAATTACGGTTTGTATTTCTTGCGGACGCGTAGATGGCTCCAAGGTGGTTAAATAGCCTTCCATGTAAACGTTCTGCGTCCACGGTGCAAAAAGCAAAAGGATAAACAAGCCAAAAAGGGCCATAATCACTTTACCCACATTGCTGATATAGTGCAAATTGAAAATCAGCTTGCCGGCTTGACTTTGCTTTTCATTCCAGTCTTTTGGCGAAATCGGTTGTTTGGATAGATTCAGCATAACTAGGATTCAACGCGTTTAAAAGTGCTCGACAATGTGGTATTTTTTGAACTCAATGCCCAGACTCCGGCTTCGCTCAATTGGCATATTTCGTCCAGTATATTGTTTACATCTAAGGCTCTAGGAATTTCATCTAAATCAATCAAAATCGTTTTCGCATCGCTCATTAACGTTCTAGCGATGCCTTGACTCCAGAGTGAAATTTCAGTATTAAAATACCAAGAAGGGGTCAATTCTTCGTAAATATTGATTTGGTTGCGCGACAATTCAGCATTGATGCCCAAGATGTCTAGAATGCGGTTTAGTCTTTCGTGACTTTGATTTACCTGCACGGTATCCAGGTCCAGTCTATCCAGCAAACTACCGGATTTGGCAGCTTCAAGACGTTCTACCTTGCGTATATATTGGCGTAACCAGGATAAGTTGATCAAGCGCAAGTCCATGCCGTTAATTTTCAGTTCTCCCCTGTCTGGCAGCAAGTGCCCTTGCATCATGCGCATAAAGAGCTGTCGGCAAAAAGCTTGTCCCAAAATAATGTGATGGTGCGCCCGTGGATCCAACTCTGCACTAAAGCCATTCAATACATGGTGCTCTGCGTAGCTTAAATTAATGTCTTGAAAGCTGATTTCCTTCGGTGATTCTGATGGCCTCATTTCACTCGATAAATCAATTTGTTTCTGAGGAACAACCGCCACCTTTTCAACCGCAGTAAGTACATCGTAAATACCTTCCATGCTCAAAAGGAGTTTTTCTACCGAAGCCATGATCAGGAGCACCACAATTTCAGCAGCAATGAATTGGCCCAAGTTAATTTGTCCCTCTAACACCAAATTACCGCCGATAATGAGGAGAATCGATATAATGATGGTCTTAAAGAGCACCAACAATTGGTATTGTTTGAGTAAGATTTTAAAGTGATCTCGTCTAGCCGATAGGTAATGTGTTAAAATCCCATCCATGCGTTCCATGAAGCGCTCCAATGAGCTAGCGGCCTTCAGCCACCAATGGTCTCTCCCCGAACGCTGAATCTGGTAAGCCAATTCAAATTTCTCTTCACTTTCTGCCATGCTCGACTTAAAGCCTTTTGGTCCGCTAACCCGAAAGAACAAAAACAATAAGCCAACTAACAGCAAGCTGAAAAAGGCAAAGAAAGGATGGTAAAAGGAGATTAAAATCAAGCCAAACACCATTTGAAGCAAGGCTGTGGAGAGGTCCATTAAGAGTTTTGGAACCTGTTTCTGTAAGGTAAGCGTATCGAAAAATCGGTTGCCTAACTCATCAAACAAGGCCTGTTTGTTCATGAGCCGGTTCAAGAGGGGAATCCGGAAGGCATATTCGCGGGATGCGCGGTAAAATATTTTCTGTTGCAAGGTTTCAACAATGGTGAGCTGAAAGATTTGGAGTATCCCAACTACAATTGTTCCGCCAATCACCAGGGTAATCAGCACAACGAGGGAACTCGACAGATAGGCTCCCATCAAGTAGGTTATGATGGCTTGTACACCCAGAGGGAGCGTTAAGCTCAAGAGACCGCTTATTATGGCATAGGCATAAAGCAGGTAAATCTCTTTTTTTTCGGGTCGGAGCAGCTTGATGAGCTTATTTATAGCGCCCCCCATGCTTTTCTCTTTGTGGGAAGTGTGTTCAGGCCCGTTAATCTTCATTATGTTGAGAGTTTCGAGCTGCAAGTTAAACAAAAGCTATGCCTCTATTACGTGTTGTAACACGGATTTTTTAGAATATAAATATGACCAGTTGGTTTTATGTCAATTTGCTAGAATCTTAATACCTTGCTGCCATGAAGATTTCGGAGCTCCTTTTCTTTATTCCTATAGCATTTACAGCCCTCTTCCCCGTTGTGAACCCCATTGGAACGGCCATTTTGTTCTTAAACCTGACAGAAGAGGCCAATAGTAAAATTAGGCGACAAATTGCCCGAAAAGTAGCTGCCAATTCGATCATTGTCATGATAATCACCCTCTTTCTGGGCATCTATTTCTTAAAATTGTTCGGAATTAGCATCCCGGTTGTTCAAACCTGCGGCGGTTTGGTCCTTTTTGCCATGGGTTGGCGTTCTTTAAATAGCGAAGAATCGGTGAATGATGCGAGCAAAAAGGCGTATTTGAAAGATGACGTGGAGGTCACCGCAACCTATGCGAAACAGTCCTTTTACCCTTTCACCTTTCCCCTTACGATCGGTCCGGGAACCATTGCCACAACCTTAACCCTCGGGGCCGAAGCTTCCAAAGAGAGCAATGCAGAATTCATGCTCGAATCGTATATCGGAGCCTCCGTAGCGATGATGTTGATCAGCTTATGCATTTTTATCGCTTACGGCTATTCCGATCAACTGGTTATGCGCCTCTCCCCTAATTTTCAGAAGGCCATGATGCGCTTGCTCTCCTTTATCTTACTGTGCATCGGCGGACAAATTACCGCTAACGGCTTGCATTCTTTAATTATGACCTTTTAGTCATGTGTGTTTCGAGTACATCCCTCAATTGCGCAGGTGAATAGTTGATGGATTTCATGGTTTTGTTGTCGCTACTCCGGAAAACAAGAAATTGGCCGTTTACCTCTTTGTAATAGCAGTCCACATTTCGCTCTTTTTTAAAATACGCGATGGTTTCTTCGGCTTCTTGGATGGATTGACAGGCTTTGCTCATATTGGAGCGCTGAACTTCGCTAAATAAATCAAAAAAGGCCTCACCTAAACCGAATTCATGCACTGCACCGGATAAGACATACTGTATGTCGGCCAAAGCATCCGCCACGGCTACCAAGTCTTTGTCGTTTATAGCATCCTGAAGTTCCTGCAATTCCTCCCGAATCAACTCAACGCGCAAAGCACAGCGTTTTTCATCCGGTATTTGAGGTGATTCGAGAAGTGGGTGTCCGAAAGTCGTATGAAATTCACCCACCATTTCCAGGGTATTTGGCATTCTAAAGCTCTTCTTCATTGCGTTTTTGTTTCATGTCTAGTTCGATGGACTTCAAATCGAGTTGTAATTCACGCAGCCGCTGCTCAGTTTTTTGAAGCCAAATGCGCGTTTGTTCATCCATGCCTTGTTTTTGGTATTTGGAACCTTGACCTGTGAGAAGCCATAAAGCAGCGTATTTGGGAAAGGTTAAAGCCATCCTTTGCACCAATTCAATACCGGCTTTGTTTCGTCCGCTGGAAATGTGACTGAGTTGAGAAAGCGAAACGTCCAACTTAGCCGCAAATTCAGTTTTACTCAGACCACTTTCTTCCATAACCTGCACTACCCGAGCATTCAATTCGTCCATTTTCCTTTTGTAAAGTCAGTTTTACAAACGTAAAGAAGAGCACTTTACACTTGTAAACTCTTTATGCACATCGTTCTGCCTCAACCCGTACTTTAGTCTTCGCCAAGCACTTTAAAGGCTAATCATAAGGTGTTCTTTTTTAACTAGTTAATGCTCGAAATTAAACAGCATAGAACAAGGCTTGTCTGCGCGTAAAACGGCTTCCTATCTAGCTTTACGGATGGTCAATATTCGCTTGTCTAGTAATCAAATGGGGTTCTCAGAATTATTCTATTTTCGCCGCGTTTATGATTCAACCAAAAAAATTCATTCTCGCGAGCTTACTGATCGGTTGGGGAACCGCTCAGGCTCAAATCAACACCGACACCTTGCAATTGAGTGAGGTAAGGGTGCAAGATTCACGCACACCCGTTCGCTTTAGTGAATCGGGACGAAACATTACTGTTCTCCTCACAGAAGAGTTACGCTCCATGCCGGCACTCAATGTGCAAGACATCCTCTCCTATTTGAACAGCGTAGATATTCGTCAGCGGGGAGTTGGCGGCATTCAAGCCGATATCAGTATCCGCGGAGGTTCATTTGACCAATGCCTGATACTTATCGATGGGGTAAAATTGAGCGATCCACAGACCGGCCACCATATTCTGAATTTGCCCATTCACCCGGCCGATATAGAGCGTATCGAAGTACTTCGAGGTCCGGGGAGCCGCATATTCGGACAGAATGCCTTTGCGGGGGCCATTAACATTATTACAAAAAAAGACTATTCGGGAGGCGGACGAGCAGAAGTGATGGCAGGTGATTTCGGAACCTGGCAATACGGAGCCGGCATGAACTTTAAAGTGGGAAAAAACTACGGTAACCGCATCAGCTTTGTTCGCACAGAAAGTACGGGATACAGTGAGAATCGCGACTTCGCTAACAACCAGCTTTGGTATCAATCGGCCTATACGTTAGGAAATCAAGGGCAACTTTCGGCCATGCTCGGTTGGCAAGGAAAAGCCTTCGGTGCCCAGAATTTTTATACGCCGCCCATTGCAAATTACAGCGAATACGAAGAGACGGATTTATTCTTTGGTAACCTGAGTGCCCAATTTGTGCAACTTAAAAACTTGCGCATCAATCTGAATTGGCGACAGCATAGCGATGAATTCAGACTTTGGCGTGATAGTTCAGACGAAGGCGTGAATAGGCATACAAGCGATGTTTTGGCAGCCGACTTCAACATGTACCACCAAAGTGCACTGGGCACCAGCAGCTGGGGGGCTGAAATCAGACAGGAGCAAATTAACAGCTCCAATCTCGGACAACGCGAGCGACTCATTTCCGGCTTTTTTGTAGAGCACCGTTTCAGCAAGTGGCATAGAATCAATGCTGTAATTGGGACAAACGTCTCCTATATCGAAAACTTCGGCTGGGTAGCCTATCCGGGTATGGACATTTCTTTTGACCTCACCTCTACCTCAAAATTGTATGCCAGTACCGGACGTTCTTTTCGCGTTCCAACATTTACAGACTTGTACTATACCGATGCCGGCCCTTCCATCTTAGGCAATCCCAATCTCAATCCCGAAGCAGCTTTTACCTACGAAGCCGGTTACAAGTGGACGAAACGCAATTTGTATTTCGGAGCCAATTACTTTTACCGCGATGCCTCCAGTCTAATCGATTGGCAGCGCGAAAGTGATTTGCAACCATGGCGTGCAATCAACGTTTCCAATGTCTTTACGCAAGGTGCTGAAGCAGAAGCCCATATTCAGTATAATACCGGATTTGTGAAGCGTATTCGTTTAGCGTATTCCTGGATTGACGTATCCAAAATTGAAACGCCCCTGATCTCGCGTTATGTTTACGATTTCTTGCAGCATCAGGTTGTGATGAGTTCCGAATTTAGGCTTGTGAAAAACCTGAGCCTCGGACTCTTCTACCGCTACCAAGAACGTATGAGTTATGCACCGGCTCACATTGTAGATGCCTCGTTGAATTTGAACTTCCGAAAGTTTACCCTCCGCGGTCAAGTGGAAAATATTACCAACACCAACTACTTTGGTTGTACCTATGTGCTGATGCCGGGACGTTGGTTCAGGACATCCCTGTCGTATCAGTTTTAAAGTAAAAAGCTCCTTCGGGAGCTTTTTTTATGCACACTTACAGAAAAGGCAGAACTTTTGATTTCATGTCATAACATTTAAATTCGGCAAGCATTACGCATAGACCATGATTAAAACTATACTAAGCTGGAGTCTCTTTTTAGGCCTGGTATCCTCTGTTCAAGGACAAGAACAATGGAGTTATTCGCGCATTCAACATGAAGTAGCCAAGCTTCCGAATCAAACCACAGTGCTTTATGTAGCAGCGCATCCAGACGATGAAAATACCCGACTCATTTCTTGGCTGGCGAACGAAAAAAAATTCCGCACAGCCTACCTATCCCTTACACGCGGAGATGGCGGACAGAATCTCATCGGCACTGAGCTTGGGGTTGCTTTGGGTATAATCCGAACCCATGAGTTGGCTCAGGCTCGTAAAATAGATGGCGGTGAGCAATACTTTACACGAGCTTACGATTTCGGCTATTCAAAAACGGCGGATGAAACACTCACCAAATGGCAAAAGGATTCTATTCTTAGCGACATGGTTTTCGTGATTCGGAAACTGCAGCCGGATATTATGATCACGCGTTTCCCTAGCGGAGGCTACCCTACCCACGGGCATCATACCACTTCAGCCTTACTCGCGAACGAAGCCTTTGATCTAGCCGCAAAAGCCGATGTCTTTCCGGAACAATTCGCCTACGGGGTAAAGCCATGGAAAACCAAATCGCTTTTTTACAACGCCAGCACGTGGTGGAACCCGAACTTAGAAAATGAAATAGGTAAAAATGATAGCCTTTTTGCTGTGGATGTAGGAACCTACAATGCCCTGCTTGGCGCCAGTTACACCGAAATAGCCGGTCGCAGCCGAAGCATGCACAAAAGCCAAGGGTTCGGTTCGGCTGAACCGGTTGGCAAACAACTCGAATTTTTAGTGCTACTGAATGGTCAGGCACCCCAAAATCCAAAAAACCCATTTCAAGAATTTGAAGGAGGCTTTCCAACTAAGTTACTAGAAAATAGCTTTAGACTTATTTCTCAATTTATTGATAATAAGCAATATAATAAATCATTGACGGAACTTGTCAACCTTCATAAAGGCTTACAATTAGAGCAGAAAAAGTCGAACAGCTCCCTCCTTTCGTATAAACTTAATCAGATTGAAGAAATCATTATTCAACTGAGTGGAATGGTCATTCGGCTAGAGGCTGAAAAATCGGAAATTCCGGAAGGAAGTGCAGTAAAAACCAAATTTTCAATTCTCAGCCGTCAGATTTCAGGTATTAAATTGATCGGAATCCAAGGCACAGAAGCGATTTACCTCGATTCAAGCTATACTTTTAACCAACCCTTGCTCAGTCATGAATTGACCGAGAAGAAGCTTTATACACATTTAGGCTCCGGAAAGATTAGTGATATCCCTTGGCTGCGCTATGGAAAGAGTGAATCCATGTTTAATAGCAGCTGGCGCAATGTAGCTTGCGATCCGGGGACTGCTCCTCAGTTTACCTTAGAAGTAGAACTTGAGGTACAAGGATTACGTTTCAAACGTCAGGTTCCGCTCACCTATACCAGCGTAGATCCGGTTAAAGGCGAGCTGCGTAGCGAAGTCCTGGTAATTCCGGAATACCGCATACACTTCAGTAATGACGCGCTATTATTCGCTAATCAAGGCAGTAAGAAATCGCTAGAATTCACCATTGAAGCCTCCAACGACTATTCCGGCTCATTGATTTTGGGTGCAGGCTCTGGTTTCAGCTTTAAGCGGACATTAGACAGGCAAGTGCAGATTAAAGCCCATAGCAAATTCAAAGCTGAAATTGAACTGAATGCCGGTCAAGCAACCGCATCGGATGCCTTCACCATCCGCCTTGAAAAACCACTGTATACCACACAGCAAATCAGCTACGACCACATCGGAACCTTTCAGTACCCGCAGCAGGCTACCGTCCCACTTTACTTATTGAATATCAATACTACAAATAAGAAAGTAGCCTATATTCAAGGTGCCGGCGATGAGGTGGATGTCTACCTCCGTGCAGCTGGATTACTGGTAGATAACCTCGAACTAAACCAAGTAAATGAACCGCAGTTTCTGGCTAAATACCCCGTGCTCATCTTTGGTATTCGAGCGTTCAATACCTTGGACTTTACCCCTGAGCACAAGACTGCCTTATTGAATTACATGAAGAATGGCGGACATGTTATCGTGCAATACAATACCAGCCGACGTTTAGACGCGAACAGTTTTGCTCCATTTCCATTGGAAATTGGTCGAAATCGAATTACAGAAGAAGATGCCACATTGGAACCTCTTGTTCCGCAGCATCCGGTGTTCAACCGTCCCCATGTTCTAAATAGCAACTCATTCTCAGGCTGGATACAAGAACGAGGACTTTATTTCGCGGAGACAGCCGACTCTGCCTATGTGCAGCTGCTGCAGGGCCATGATAGCGATGAAGACATGCGCCAGGGCATTCTGCTCAACGCGGCATACGGCAAAGGCGGATTTACCTATTGCGCTTTGTCGTTCTTCCGAGAACTGCCTGCGGGTGTGCCGAGTGCGTATCAGCTGTTGCTTAACCTAATCGCCCTAGAACAACATGGAAGATTCTAAAGAAAAATCATATTGGAGTCGGCGTTATATCGGGGTCGTAGCTTTTCTCATTCTTGAACTGCTCTTGATGAGCCTAATCCCGAACTTGCTATGATAGGCGTATTGGATTGGTTTGTTCTGGGCGGGACGCTTTTGTTTATTGTGGTTTTTGGAATCTGGAAAACACGGAAACAAAGCCGCGATTTGGAGGGATTTTTAAAAGGAGGAAACAGCGATCGCTGGTGGACCGTTGGGTTATCCGTTATGGCAACACAGGCTAGTGCCATTACCTTCCTATCGGCTACCGGACAAGGCTATGAAGACGGCTTGCGCTTTGTTCAAATTTACTTCGGACTTCCGCTCGCTCTAATTTTGATTTGTGCTGTATTTATTCCCATCTACTACCGATTAAAAGTCTATACCGCTTACGAGTACCTTGAGCAGCGTTTCGACTTAAAAACCAGACTTTTAACTGCGTCTCTTTTCCTCATTTCGCGGGCCTTTGCTGCAGGAATTACCATCTATGCACCCAGCATTGTTTTGTCTACTTTGTTTGCTTGGGATCTGCAAATTACCAACCTGGTAATAGGATTATTGGTCATAGCCTACACCGTATCAGGCGGAACCAAAGCCGTGAGCACCACCCAGAAGCAACAAATGGCCGTAATTTTCTTTGGGATGTTCATTGCCTTTTACCTGATTCTGCAAGGCATCCCTGAATCCGTTTCTTTTCGCGACGCCTTACGTTTAGCGAATTGGACCGGTAAAATGGAAGCCATCGACTTCAGTTTTAATCCGGAAACCCGCTACACCATTTGGTCGGGTATCTTTGGCGGCTTCTTTCTTTCGCTCTCTTATTTTGGAACGGATCAATCCCAGGTTCAGCGCTACATTACGGCTACCGATACCCGTCAAAGTAGAATGGGACTTCTCTTCAACGCCGTGTTGAAAATACCGATGCAGTTTTTCATCCTGCTCGTTGGTGTCATGCTTTTCGCTTTTTACCAGTTTGAGCGTCCGCCTATCTACTTCAATTCAGCTCAATTAGAACAGATAGCAGCTGCGCAACCGGATTCAATGGCTGTATTCGAGCACAAACACGACTCTTTATTTCAATTGAAGCGGAATGCAGCTAAGCAGGCCCTTTTGGAAGATCAACCCGAAGTCTATACCGCTTTGGATAAGGAAATGTCGGCCAACCGCGCTGAATTCAAAGCCTTCTTGGGCCGAACTATGCCCGATGCCGAGAGCAAAGACACGGATTATGTATTTCTCAGCTTTATTCTGCAGTATTTCCCTCCCGGTTTAATTGGACTTTTGCTGGCTGTCATACTTTCAGCAGCCATGAGCTCCACCTCTAGCGAATTGAATGCATTAACGTCTACTGCTGTGGTGGATTATTTCAAGCGATTGAAGTGGCGAACTCGGTTTACAGATATCCAAGTTTCTAGGCTGTTTACACTCTTTTGGGGAGTATTGGCCATCGGCTTTGCCTTAAGTGCCTCTTTGGTAGAGAACCTGATTCAATTGGTGAATATCATTGGCTCTCTCTTCTACGGACCTATTCTCGGCGTTTTCATTTGTGGCTTCTTTATTAAACGACTGAGCGAAAGAGAAGTGTTTCCGGCGGCATTGGCTGCTCAGGGCATTGTGATTGGCCTGTTTCTCTTTTTTGGCGATGCTTTGAGTTTTTTATGGTTGAATCCCATTGGAAGCTTAAGTCTGATAGCAATTGCTTTGTTTTTACGGTATTTTCGCAGCGATGAAAAAGCTAGTCGTATTCAGTAGCCTGCTATTTTCGGTGAGCTTTGCCCTAGCTGAGCTGCCGGATTCAGCTGTCTATACGGGATATTTAAAGCTCCAACCGGCCTACCAAGGACAAGACAGCATAGCGATGCAATTGAGCGTGCAGAAACAAAACGATTCCACTTGGTCGTGGAATTCAAAGTTTGAAGGCGGGATGGCTAAAAACTACACGCTCATAGAGCACAGCGACGGTTCCTATTCCTTGGATGAAAACAACGGCATTGTATTGAAAGGTGTTTATGCTGAATCGCTTTTGAGCTTTACTTATTACGTGGACGAGACCCTGTATCAAGTGGTATACAATTTTTCTACAGCAGACAAACAAATCAGCTATAGCTTATTCTTCGGACAAGAAACCTTGGCTACGGAAGCGGAAGGCTATCGTATCCGGCCAATTCAAGTTCAGGGGAAACAACACGGAACCTTTATTCGACAATAAATATGACTGAATTTCTCGACCTGTTCAGCAGCTCAGCTGCCTGGATTTCGCTCCTTACCCTTACCCTTATGGAGATCGTTTTGGGGATTGACAATGTGATTTTCATTAGCATTGTAAGCAATAAACTTCCGGCTGAACAGCAGGATAAAGCCCGAAGTATTGGCATCACACTGGCCTTGCTCATTCGTATTTTACTGCTAATGGTGATCAACTGGATCATTGGGCTGACTCAGCCAGTTTTCACCGTTTTGGAGAATGAAATTAGTTGGCGAGATATCATTCTGATGGCGGGTGGATTATTTCTAATCGGGAAAAGCACCATGGAAATCCACGAACGCATTGAACACGGTGATGAAGGTCCGAAGACTACGCAAAAACAAAGCTCCTTTGCATCCGTAATTGGTCAGATTATTCTTTTGGATATCATTTTCTCCTTCGACTCCATCATTACCGCAGTTGGTTTAGCGAATCATGTCGGCATCATGATCATTGCCGTTATAATCTCCATGATTATCATGTACCAATTTGCCAAACCGATTAGCAATTTTATTCAGAAGCACCCAACCATGAAGATGCTGGCATTAAGCTTTTTAATCATGATTGGCTTGACCTTATTTATTGAAGCCTTGGATGTGCATGTTCCGAAAGGTTATGTCTATTTCGCAATGGCATTCTCCCTCTTGGTGGAAACCCTAAATATCCGGCTTCGAACGAAAGATCAAAAACGCACTAACTAAAAAAAGCCGGCATTAGCCGGCTTTTTTATTTCGTTTTAGGATTCCTTATTTCCAATCGTTCAGCGCCTTTTCTACTTGGTCTTTCCAGAAGAAACCTTCCGGGTTTTTATTGCCAAGTTCATAGGCACGTTTCGCCGCCGCTAAGGCTTCTTTCTTTTTACCCAGTTTGCTTAGAATCTGCGCTTTAATCCAGGTATTGTACCAGCCTTCACTCAGGGATACGGATTGATTAATCAATTCCAAGGCTTTGTTCATGTCGCCGTCATGCTCCAACATATAGCGAGCAGACTGTGCATAAACACGCCAAGTTGAACCTACTGCGCGGTCAATGTTCTTTTGAGCCTGTGTGGCTGTATTCACCGTAAAAGGCACATTGATTTGAACGGTAGACCATTCTAGCGTGATTTGACCGCCCTCTTCCGAAAAATTGGTGATGGAAAATGCCAATCGCTCTTTGTTTGGGATTGTGGTGCTTTTCACTTCTACACGCGCCACATCTTTCGATTTATCGTAGTTGGCTGTGCCGCCTTGGTTGTAGTCTGTGTTCAAAATGAAGGTCCACATATCTTTACCCGGAATGGTAAAGATGGCATAGGTACCGGCTTTCACATCGCTAGAACCCACTTTCACGTCTTGACTGAAGGTAATTTTAGACGCAGAATTTGCGCCGGTTCTCCACAAGGTGTCGTAAGGAACTAAATCGCCAAATACAGTTCTGCCTTTTACACCCGGAGAGCTGTATTCAATGGTAATATCGGTTAATCCAACGGTTTGCATTACCATAGCCTTTGGGCTTGGAGCTGGCAAATCAGGTTGAGCCGTTGCGGCACTAATAAGGCATAAGCTTAATACAGATAAGAATAGTTTTTTCATTTCTTGTTTATACAATTATTTAGCGCAAGATGCTAAACTCTGCCCATACCTTCAAGTGATTTCGTTAGAATTAAGCCAGAAAGTAAGCGATGAGAGCTGCGGTAGCGAAAATCAATTTAAGAAAGCTCCCGGCCAAAAATCCAAGAAAAGCAAACCAAGCACTGCGCAGAGCGAAGGATGAATTGGTTCCGGCCAATAACTCGCCCAGCAAGGCGCCGAAAAAAGGACCCAGGATAATGCCCGGAGGCGAAAAGAAATGTCCGAGAATCGCTCCAACCGCCGCCCCTCTTTGGCCGGACCGGGTGCCTTTGGTTTTGTTGACCAAATAAGCCGGCATATAGAAATCCACTAGGCTAACTCCGAGTGCGAAAAGAGTCCAGAGGACTAAACCCGATGTGCTGAAATCTGCTAAATCCGTCCACTGCGCTACCCAAATTCCGGCTAAACTGAGAATCGGACCGGGTAATACAGGCAGAAAGCTCCCGACTATACCTAACAGGAAAAGCCCGAAAACAAGAATGAGATAAAGGTAGTCCACCAATTAGAACCAACCTGCGTTAGCAAAACGCATAGGCCAAGGAATGGAAATCAGGATGATGACCATCGAAATTAAGAACCAGATAAAGCGTGTTTTGCTTTTTGCTGCATCATCTGCTTTGCGTTTTGATTTGGCACTGCCAATGGTTGCAATAACCACTGCTATCAGCATCATGCTCAGGTGCTCAACCGCATAAAAGCGGGCTACACTATTTTTCATCACCTCTCCGGGATTGTCTTGCAAAGCCTGAAACCAAGGTGACATGAAATACAACACCAAACCCAACAAAAACTGCAAGTGTAGGGAGCTTAAAAAGATAGTTCCGGCCGATTTCACTTGACCCGTAAAAGGCTGATTGCCTTTCCAAGCCTTGTAGGCAACCACAATAGCGTAAATGCCGCCGAGTAAAACAACCCAACGTAAACCGGAATGTGCATGAACTAGTCCTTCGTACATAGAAATGAAATTAGGTTTTCAAATATAAGAGAAAAGACCAGTTTGCTTGATTAACGGAGCATTTTCAATAACTCATGTTTTGGAACCACCCCACTTTGTCGCCACTTCTGCTGGCCATTTTCGTAAAGAACTAAGGTGGGAACTCCTTGTATCTGCTGACTTTGAGCCAATTGCGGGTTTTTATCAACGTCTACTTTGACGATTTTCAACTCATCGCCCAACTCTTTTTTCACCTCCTCCAATATGGGCGATAAAACTTTACAGGGCCCACACCACGTGGCTGTGAAGTCAACCAATACCTTGGAGTGCGATTGAATGAGATCAGAATAATTTGCCATGCTTGTAATCTCTCAAGCGATATGCCGCGTTGAAAAACTGTCAGCAAGTCAGCTTTTTAGAGGAAACATCGTCTCCAATGTCCGATAGCGGAAGTCAAATATGCCCTCCAATTGTTTCCGAACAAATAGGGTATTAGCGAGCTGTCCGAGTGGACCCAAAGGTAATTTGTAGTGCACCAAATCTGTCATCAAAACCCCCTTATCCGTTGGTTCGAAATGATGCTGGTGGTGCCATAAGGCATATGGTCCGAAGCGTTGCTCATCAACAAAGTATTTACCCTCATCCACATGGGTTATCTCCGTAAGCCAATGCAATGGGATACCCAAAACAGGCTTCACCGTGTAGGCGATTACCTGTCCGGCATACATCCGGCTTAGGGGGCCGTTTAGCACTTTGAATTGCATGTATTGAGGTGTGATGCGTTCCAAATTCAAAGGAGAGGAAAAAAAATCCCAAGCCTCTTCCATGCTAATGGGAAGTTCTTGGGTGCGGCGTAAGATATAGGTCGACATGCAGAGTAAACATTGCGTCGATAAAATGGTTTTAAGATGGCTTAATTCTTGAGCAGAATGAGCAATAACCCTATTTTTGACGCTTATGAAGAGGATTTTACCCATTGTATTGATGTTGGTCTCTGCCTTAGCCGTGCAGGCACAAACGCCAAAGACCGGATTTGAAATTAAGATTAAAGTAAAGGGATACAGCGGTTCAAAAATGTATCTCGTGAACTACTATGCCGACAAGGAAGTGGTGAAGGATTCGGCTATTACAAAAGATAAAAAAGGCTTTTTCGTTTTCAGTTCAAAAACAGAACCGCTGCCTTGCGGAATTTACAGCGCCGTAAATGAGGCTAAGAACATGAAGCTTTTTGAATTCATGGTGAATACCGATGAGCAGTTCTTTAGTCTGGAAACCGATAGCGCCAATACCACGGATTTCATGAAAGTAACCGGTTCTGCAGAGAACCAACATTTTTATGAATACCAAAAATTCATAGGGGAGCGCGGTTTGAAGATTTACAACGCGCAAGAAGGTTTGAAACGAACCGGAAACACCAATCCTGATTCGGCTAAAATCTACCGGGATGTAATCGATGTCTTGCAAACAGAAATCAACGATTACCGCCTCGCCTTCATGGAGAAATACCCTCAATCACTTACAACAAGGGTGTTTAAAATGATCAAAGAAATTGATGTACCGCAGGCACCGAAGAATGAAGATGGAAGCATTGATTCGCTTTTTGCCTTCCGTTACTATAAAACCCATTATTGGGATAATGTGGACTTTACCGAAGATTGCTTGTTACGTACCCCCATCTTTCACAAAAAGGTGGAGCGCTATATCAAAGACCTGACCTTACAAATCCCGGATAGTATTACCGCTACGGCTAATGTACTCATAGCCAAAGTCCGCCATTTACCGGAGATGTTTCACTACGTTGTATGGTGGGTAACCATGGACTACGAGCGCAGCCAATACATGTGCATGGATGCGGTTCCTGTTTACATGTGGAAGACCTATTACAACTGGCCCGAAGCTTTTTGGGTTGATTCCACAAGCATGTCGCGCATCAAAGACAGAGAGCGTGTTTTAGACAAACTTCTGTGTGGTAAAGTAACCCCTAACCTCGTAATGCGCGATACCGCCAATATGCCACGCGAATTGCACAAGGTAAAAGCCAAGTATACTGTTCTGGTTTTCTGGGATCCGGATTGTAGCCATTGCCGAAAAGAAATCCCAAAAATCAAGAAGACTTACGACGACCTAAAAAAGTACGGCGTAGAAGTATACGCTGTGAACGTGGAAGGCGATGTTGAGAAGTGGAAGAAATTCGTGAACGACAACAAACTAGATTGGATTAACGTGATGGACCCTTACCACCAAACAAATTTCAGGTACATCTACGATATCAATAGCACCCCTATTATCTACTTGCTCGATGCAAACAAAAAGATTGTAGCGAAGAAAATGGGCGGTACACAACTGGATGATATTTTGCGAAATGAATTGAAACTTCCGGCTAAGCCCGCTGATCCGGCAGACAAAGACGAACACCATACCCCTTAAAAGATATGAACCGAATACGGGAAAGTCGCTCTTCAAACAAGGGCGACTTTTTTTGTGCATTTCTACAATCCTTTTCACTAAAAAATAGAAATCTGGGTAGAAGTACATGAAAGCCTCCAATTGGCGCTTGATTGACTGAATTTAATGACTGTACGGTCGGTGCAAAATAAGGTCAAAACCAAGGAGTTTGAATCAAATCGCAGCCAGATGGGGACAATTTAGCTGAACTAAAAACGACACAGTCATGAATATATCCGAAATACCTGTCATTACTGGGCTTTTAGTCGTACTTATGATTTTTTCCCAAGATTAAGAAATTATTATCCAACACCCGATGTAGATAATTTCAGCCCAGAGATAATAGCCTCTAGATAGCGCTGACTAGGCCGTGTTGAAAAGTTGGAATCACATAGGCAGTATCAACAATTGTGAACAACTACACGTTGAATTCTGTCAGAAGAAAAAGGAAAATTTGTTGTTACCGATTTGACCCAAATACTACTATCCAGAATAAGAAGATTACGCAAAATTTAAAACGGGATTACGACATGAATGAAACGGCTACTATGATTAACGAACCTATTTTAAAGGAGAACAAAGATCGCTTTGTGATCTTTCCAATTAAGCATTCGGACATTTGGGAGTACTACAAAAAAGCAGAAGCTAGTTTTTGGACAGCGGAAGAGTTAGACTTACAAACCGACTTAGACCATTGGAAGAATAAGTTAAATGACGATGAACGCCATTTCATTAAGCACGTACTGGCCTTCTTCGCAGCGAGTGATGGTATCGTAAATGAAAACCTCGCAGAGAACTTCGTAGCAGAAGTGCAGTATCCTGAAGCGAAATTCTTCTACGGCTTTCAAATCGCCATGGAAAACATCCACAGCGAGACTTACTCCCTGTTAATTGACACCTACATCAAAGATCCGGCAGAAAAAGACGGTCTCTTTCATGCAATTGATACCTTGAATTGCGTTAAAAAGAAAGCAGACTGGGCACTTCGCTGGATTGAAAATGCATCTTTTGCAGAACGCCTTATTGCCTTCGCTGCGGTGGAAGGTATATTCTTCTCCGGTAGTTTCTGCTCCATCTTCTGGCTGAAAAACAGAGGCCTTATGCCAGGCCTGACCTTCTCCAATGAGTTAATCAGCCGCGACGAAGGATTGCATTGCGATTTTGCGTGTCACCTCTACACCAAACACCTCGTGAACAAATTGCCGAAAGAACGCGTAACAGAAATCATAGCCGACGCTGTGCGCATTGAAAAAGAATTTGTGACCGATGCCATTCCAGTTCGTTTAATCGGCATGAACGCTGATTTGATGTCGCAATACATCGAATTTGTGGCTGACCGTCTCTTGGGCGAACTTGGATGTGCCAAAATTTACAACAGCTCTAATCCGTTTCCATTTATGGAGATGATTAGTCTGCAGGGTAAAACCAACTTCTTTGAAAAACGAGTTGGCGAGTACCAAAAAGCCGGTGTGATGAATAAGAACCCGGAAAACAACAACTTCAGCTTAGACGCTGATTTCTAATCCCTAGAATTAACCTATTACCCCAGTACAAAAACATCGAAACAGAAAACCATTATGTATGTAATTAAAAGAGACGGTCGCAAGGAACCGGTGATGTTTGATAAAGTCACCGCCCGTATAAATAAATTGAGTTATGGATTGGATCAAAACTTCGTAGATCCGGTTCGTGTTGCGAAAAAAGTAATTGAAGGCATCTTTGACGGTGTAAGCACAACCCAGCTGGATAACTTGGCTGCTGAAACGGCTGCATCGCTTACTCCGGCTCACCCGGACTATGCCCAATTGGCTTCACGCATTGCGGTAAGTAACCTGCACAAGAACACAGAGAAATCGTTCTCTGTTACCATGGATAGACTTTACAACTACGTGAACCCAAAAACAGGCGAAAAAGCGCCTTTGATCGCAGACGATGTATACGAGGTTATTTTGCAAAATGCAGAATTGCTTGATAGTAACATCATCTACGATCGCGACTATAACTTCGACTATTTCGGCTTCAAAACCTTAGAAAGAAGTTACCTCCTCCGTTTGAACGGACAGGTGGCAGAGCGCCCGCAGCACATGTACATGCGTGTTGCGATCGGTATTCACAAAAACGATATCGAGAGCGCCATTGAAACGTATAACTTGATGTCGGAAGGCTGGTTTACCCACGCTACCCCAACCCTTTTCAACGCAGGTACACCAAAACCGCAGATGTCGAGCTGCTTCTTGTTAACCATGAAGAACGACAGCATCGATGGTATTTACGATACCCTGCGTCAATGTGCTAAAATTTCACAAACTGCCGGTGGTATTGGCTTGTCTATCCACAATATCCGCGCTACCGGATCGTATATCCGCGGCACCAATGGACAGTCGAACGGTATCGTTCCAATGCTGCGTGTATTTAACGATACGGCTCGCTACGTTGACCAAGGCGGCGGAAAACGCAAAGGCTCCTTCGCAATATACCTTGAGCCATGGCACTCCGACATCTTCGAATTCTTGGATCTGAAAAAGAACCACGGTAAAGAAGAAATGCGTGCGCGCGATTTGTTCTACGCCCTCTGGATTCCAGACATTTTCATGAAACGTGTGGAAGAAGACGGCGAATGGCCACTCTTCTGTCCGAATGAAGCCCCAGGCTTGGCAGATAGCCACGGTGAGGTATTTGAAGAACTCTTCGTAAGCTACGAGCAAGACGGCAGAGCCCGCAAAACCATCAAAGCACGTGAACTGTGGGCTCAGATTATCGAGTCGCAAATTGAAACCGGCACACCGTACATGCTCTACAAAGACGCAGCAAACGGTAAAAGCAACCAAAAAAACCTGGGTACCATCCGCTCTTCCAACTTGTGTACTGAAATCATCGAGTACACCGCACCGGATGAAGTAGCCGTATGTAACCTGGCTTCTATCGCCCTGCCTAAGTTTGTGAAAAACGGTGAATTCGACTTCAAACTGCTGTACGATGTAACCTATACCGCTACCGTAAACTTGAATAAAATCATCGACGGTAACTACTACCCGGTTGAAGAAGCACGCAAGTCGAACATGCGCCACAGGCCAATTGGTTTGGGTGTACAAGGCTTGGCTGATGCCTTCATCATGATGCGTATGCCGTATGATTCAACGGATGCCGCTCGCATGAACTCGGAAATCTTTGAAACGATCTACTACGCTGCTCTGTGTGCTTCGCGCGACATTGCTAAAGTAGAAGGACCATACGAGACCTACCCTGGATCTCCTATTTCCGAAGGTATCTTCCAGTTTGATATGTGGAACGTTAAACCTAGCAGCCGCTGGGATTGGGATTCACTCCGCAAAGAAGTACAAGAAATCGGGGTTAGAAACTCCTTGCTCTTGGCTCCTATGCCAACAGCATCTACCGCACAAATCTTGGGTAACAACGAGTGTTTCGAGCCTTATACCTCCAATATTTACACCCGTCGTGTATTGTCTGGTGAGTTTGTAATCGTAAACAAACACCTCTTAAATGACCTGGTAGAGCGCGGTTTATGGAACGATGAGATGAAGCAACAAATCATCTTCCACAAAGGCTCTATTCAACAAATTGAAAGCATTCCGCAAGATATTCGCGACCTATACAAAACGGTTTGGGAAATCTCGCAAAGAACCATCATTGATATGGCCGCTGACCGAGGTGCCTTCATTGACCAGTCTCAATCTTTGAACCTGTTCATTGAAAATCCAAACTACGCCAAAATCACCTCCATGCACTTCTACGCGTGGAAGAAAGGCCTCAAAACCGGTATGTACTACCTGCGTAGCAAGGCTGCTGCCGATGCGATTCAGTTCACGGTTCAGAAAGATTCGCTGACGAAGCCAATGGACGTGACCACAGCAGAAAACGCCGCCTTTGAATCAGAAGAAGCTAAAAAGATAGCCGAAGCTGAAGCCGCTGCGCAACTCGCCTGCTCCCTGGATAATCCGGAAGCCTGCGAAGCATGTGGATCATAACGCTTAATTAGATTTGACTTCAAATCCTGCCTCGTCTACGGGGCAGGATTTTTTTTATCCTTTGAAATGCGGTTAAAGACTATATTTGTTCACACTGATGGCGCATCAAACTGAACGATTACGCAGCACCGCCTCCATCCTTCTGGCATTGGCCGTCGGCTTAGGTGCCTTTGGAGCCCATGGACTGAAGCCCTACCTCACTCCTGAAGAAATGGAGGTATTCAAAACTGCAGGGTTCTATCATTTTATTCACGCTATGGCTATCCTCGTTTTGGCAGCCCTTTCTAAATCCATGCACAGAAAGCATGTCAAGTGGATTAGTCGACTGTTTTTAATCGGCATCATCCTCTTTTCAGGCTCTTTGTACGCGTTGTCTTTGAGCGAATTGCTTACCGGAACACGTATAAGCTGGCTCGGCATGATTACGCCACTCGGCGGAACGGCCTTTATTGCAGCTTGGCTATTTTTCGCTTTGAGTGCCCATAAAAGCACCGGTTACGCTAAAAAAGAGGAAGAGTGAAAACCCTGTACCTGCTCAGACATGCTAAATCAAGCTGGAAAGACGCTAAGCTTTCTGATATAGACAGACCTCTAAACAAACGAGGTAAAGAGGATGCCCCAGCCATGGGTAAACGCCTGCAGAAACTAGCGGTTAAGCCCGATTTCATCATTAGCAGCCCGGCCAAACGAGCTTTTAAAACCATACAAGTCATCGCTCCCCTGCTCGGGTATACGGAAAAAAGCATCAAAATAGATATGCGACTCTACGGGGCCAATGTAGAAGAACTCATCCGGACGATACAAGAAGAAATGGATCAACACGACTCCGTTATGTTGGTAGGCCATAATCCCGGATTTACGCATTTGATTGATGTTTTAACCGGCACGCCCATCGATAACTTACCTACCTGTGGGATGGTGCGCATCGACTTAGCCATAGATTCGTGGAAAGATACCGAGCCTAACACCGGCAGTCTTGTCCTTTTTGAGTACCCGAAAAAACACGATCAGCATTAATCTTCTGATTCCCGTAAAAAAATAGACTTGAGGAGGCATTCGCTTGGATGCGCCATAGCAGCCGCTTAAATTTGAACGCATGCAGCTATTTGAGGAAGAAGATCAGGAAACAGAAGCCCCATCAGGCTCCGATACCCTGTTCGCTGAAGTCATTCTTCCTTTTTCTCTAGCGAAAACCTTCACCTACCGCGTTCCGTACGAATGGAATGAACTGGTTAGCCCGGGCATGCGCGTGGTTGTTCCTTTTGGCAAAAAGAAATTCTATGCCGGAATGCTGTTTTCACTCAGCCACAAGCCCCCTTCCGAATACGAGGCGCGTTACCTGCATTCTCTGCTGGATGAAGCACCGATTCTTGATGAAACACATCTGAAATTCTGGAAATGGATGGCCGCTTACTACCTCTGTAATCTTGGCGATGTGATGTCGGCCGCGCTGCCTTCCGGATTAAAACTAGCGAGCGAGACGCGTATCATCCGCAACGAAGAAGGCGATGTGCAATCGGCCAAGTTGAGCGATCAAGAACTTCTTGTTTTGGAGTATTTACAGCAGAAAGGCGAACTCAGCATCGATGAGGTTCAATCGATAAGTGGCTTAAAGCATGTTTTCCCGCTCATTAAGAGCCTCTACCAAAAAGGACTAGTCTTCACCACCGAAGACATCAAAGAGCGCTATAAACCCAAGCTAAAGGCTTATATCCGCATACAGGCAAGATACCACGAGGAAGCCAAACTCGGACAACTTTTGGATGAGCTTGAACGAAAAGCACCAAAGCAGGTTGATGTGTTACTGAAAGTATTGGCCGAAGACGGCTTGAAAAATTGGGTAGATCGCTTGAAACTTCAGAAAACCGAATCGCTCAGTCCTGCCGCGCTTAAAACCTTAATTACCAAAAACATACTAGAAGAAGCCTATTTCCGAGTAGACCGATTGGATCAAGGGGAGGAAGCCGATAAAAGCCTTGTTTTGGATAGCGACCAGCAAAAGGCGGTTGCTCAAATAGACTCGGCATGGGAGAGCAAAGACGTGGTGCTGTTGCATGGCATTACGGGAAGCGGTAAATCGTTTATCTACTTTCATTATATCCAAGCTGCCCTGGAAGAAGGCAAGCAGGTGCTTTACCTCTTACCTGAAATTGCCCTCACCGTTCAATTGCTTTCAAAGCTTAGGTCCTATTTTGGCGACGCCGTTTACATCACCCATTCGCGTTTCAATGAAAACGAGCGTGTTGAAGTGTACCAAAAAGTAAGTAGCGGACAGCCTTGTGTCATTATCGGGGCGCGTTCTAGCCTATTTTTACCTTTCCGGCATTTGAGCCTTGTTGTGGTAGATGAGGAGCATGACCCATCCTTCAAGCAATACGATCCGGCACCGCGTTACCAAGGACGGGATGTTGCTATTTACTTGGCCTCACTCTTTCAAGCTAAAGTTCTATTGGGTTCCGCTACGCCTTCTATTGAAAGCTTCTATAACGCTAAATCCGGCAAGTACGGTTTGGTCAGTCTTACAAAGCGCTATGGCGATTCCAGTTTGCCGTATATTGAATTGGTTAATCTAGGCGATGTGAAGCGCAAAAATCAGCTGAAACAATCCTTCTCCCAAACCTTACTCGACGCGCTAGAGGCCGGTAAAGAAGCGGGCAAGCAGAGTATTTTGTTTCAGAACCGAAAAGGCTATGTTCCCATTATCACTTGCACCAATTGCGGTTGGAGTCCGAAGTGTATCAGCTGCGATATCAGCCTCACCTATTATAAATCATCAGACCTATTGCGCTGTAACTACTGCGGATATACCCGAAAGCCGGTGAAATCGTGCGGTGCATGTGGAAGCACACAATTGGAAATGAGTGGCTTTGGTACTGAAAAAATAGAAGAAGAACTCGCTTTACTACATCCCGATTGGCTCATTGAGCGATTTGATCAAGACAGCACCCGTGGGAAACACGCACAGCATCGCTTGGTTCATGCCTTTGAAGATGGGGAAATAGATGTGATGGTAGGTACGCAAATGCTGAGTAAGGGATTGGATTTCCATGCCTTGCATGTGGTAGGCGTGATTCAAGCCGATCAGCTGCTCAATTTTCCCCATTTCCGCTCCTATGAACGAGCCTTTCAGCTGCTCACTCAAGTGGCAGGGAGGTCGGGCCGACGAGATGTGCGCGGACAGGTTATTATTCAAACCTATAAGCCGGAGCATCCTGTATTACAAGATGTGGTACACCACGATTACCTGCGTTTCTATACCGGTGAAATTGCCGACAGAGAGAAGTTTAAATACCCTCCTTTTTACAAGCTCATTGAGCTACAGATCAAGTCGAAGGAAATTGAAGGATTGGATTATGCGGCCCATCAGTTGGCCGGCCAATTGAAGCAGGATTTAGGCAGCCGTGTTTTGGGACCGGAAACACCCTATGTCTCTAAGGTTAGAAACTATTATGTTCGGCGTGTTTTAATCAAACTAGAGAAAGAGGGGCTTTCACATCAAAAGATAAAAATCCTTCTATTAGAGCGAAGTCGCTTGTTTCAAGAAGACAAAAGCCACAAGGGCATTGTACTTCAATTTGATGTAGACCCGGCTTGATTTAATTCATCCATTTCTTTGGCTACAGCTTCCGCTTTGCTGTAAAATTCATCCGCTTTTGCGCGGTCAACTTTAGAATACTCGTAGAATGCCTTCATAAGGCGTTCGTATTCAGTTTGCAGTTTTTGCTGCTTCGATTTGGGCTTCAACCAGGAAAACATAAAAAGATAACACGCGAAAGCTAATACAGTTTTACTTACCTCGCCCTTGAACCATAATTAAGACCGTGTAAAACAAAATCTTGATATCAATGGCCAAAGACATGTTTTCAATATAAAGCAGATCAAATTTGAGTCGCTCCACCATTTCATCCACGTTCTCAGCGTAACCGTATTTCACTTGTCCCCACGATGTAATACCCGGTCTTACCCTTTGCATGAGTCGGTAGTGCGGTGCCTTTTGTACGATTTGATCGATAAAAAATTGGCGTTCCGGACGCGGTCCCACAAGGGACATATCGCCTTTTAAAACATTGTAGAACTGCGGAATTTCGTCCAAGCGGGTTTTACGCAAGAAATAGCCAACCCGGGTTACCCGATTGTCTTTTTCTCGGGCCAACTGCGGACCGTGTTTTTCGGCATCCACGAACATCGTTCTGAACTTGATTATTTTGAAGGGAACGCCATTCAAACCGATTCGCTCTTGCCTATAAAATACCGGACCTTTGCTACTCAACGCAACCGCTAATCCTATCGCTAAAAATAAAGGAGCGCCTAGCGTTAGAGCAAGCAAAGAGAAGACGATATCCATTCCTCGTTTCACAGACTCCTGCCAGGCCGGCATTAAGTCGCGCTTCACCTCAATGAGGGCGGGTCCCAGAATGTGGTTAATCTTCACTGAACCTGAAATGATATCGTACATGTCAGGGATAATCCGCACCCTAACTTTTACACCTTCTAATTCATTCAGAATAGCATTCAGCCGAGGATGCTCTGTGGATTCGATTGCGAGAATTACTTCTTCTACTTGGTAATCACGCACCACTTCTCGAATATGCTCTTCATTGCCTAAATAAGGCAGCTTGTCTCCAAAGACACTCGGTTTTGATTCTTCGAGGCGCAGCAGTCCCACAAATTTGTAGCCTTGCGATTTTTTCTCTGCTTCAAGTTCGGTGTAAAGTTCCAGTGCCTTTTTGTTATTGCCTACCAACAGTGTTGGAAACCCGATTTTTCTCGATTGAATGGCTCGTTTTGTTTGGGTTGAAATGGTAAATCGGCCAATTGCGGTAAGCAAAAAATGAACGCCAAACAGGGTGATAAAGGTGAGGTAGTAGTCTTTGTAGGATTTAACTTCATCATCCAATAAAAGGAAGAAAAAGAGAAATAAAACGCCTAAAAATGAGGTGTTTAAAGTATAAACGAATTCCCGAAGTCGGGATCGCCGAAGCACATCCCGGTAGATGCCGGTTAGGGTATACAGCGTAAGCCAATACACCACCACGAGCACTAGTCCTAGGCTGAAGTTCACATCACCACCTGGATCAAAAGGAATGGAATAGCCAAATTTTTGCGGCTCAATGTAAATTTTACGCAATGAAAATAGCGCCACCCAGGCAACAATTGCCGATGTGACATCACTCAATACGTACTTAATCCTTTGCGTTTTTTCGTTCACCCTTTTCGGTATACCAGTTTGATGTTGTCTAGGTAGATGTGCGGATCATCTTCAGAGGCATTCACCGCGCGAAAATACACTCTAAATCTGGTATCTGAGCTTCGGTTTATGGTTTCATCACTTAAAAAAATGAAAGCCTTCGTCCACGCTGTATCTGTTTTAAAAGGAGAAACCGAAGGAACCGCAATTACACCCGTACTGGAGGTGGCATAAAGTCCGATGGTGAAGGGAACTGTAGACCGATAATCCATCTCCAGGTAAACATCCCTACCATCCATTGGAAGGTCAAAGAGGTCTTGCGATTCAATTTCAAAAAAGCTTTCCCCATCCCCCATGTTGATATGCATATAAGGCGTCTGATCCCGACTAATACTAGGGTCGTTTTCGAGGTAAAACGTATCAATGGTACCTGATTTAATATAGAGCGATGAGGCATTGTCGTTAAAATCTTCGAGCCACGGAAACTCAGCATTGTCGTAATAGCTGAATTCAGGAATCAAGGTATCTGTTTCCAAAGCCTTGAGATCCAGTTGACTTTGGAAAGGCTGCATCACGGAGTAGTGCTGCACGCCCTCCCGTGCAAAGCGCTTGATCATCGGAAATACTTCTACCTTAACCGGACCCTCCTGTAAGATGGGAAAATTAGCCGGTAAAGCATAGACACCCACTGAGTTGTCGTTGATAAATACATTCACGTAAGGCATCGGAACAAAGTTTGTCCCCTGCGCTTGGTTTGTAGTGACCGTAAACTCCGGGATATAAATATACGCCGGGGTTCCTATGTCTTTTTTCCGACAAGCGGCGCTGAAGAGCAGCAGAAAAAGTAAGGCTAAGGAGAATGTAGATTTCATGCGTGGACGAATTTACCGAATATTTGCCTTGGACTGAATTTTCTCCATAATCTGGTAGGCAATATTCATGGCATCGTATCCATCTTGAACGCTAACGGGTGGTGTTTGGTTGTAATGTATGCTATCGTGAAACAGTTCCAATTCGCGTTGGATGCTGTTGATTAAGTCGATATCCGGATTTTCGAAGAGAATCTTTTTCTTCCCCTTCTGCGGACCCAGATCCAAAACCAAGGCGAGTGGGTCTTCTTCATCGGCAGCTTCTTCTAAGCGAAGCACTTCCAGCTGCTTCTTTAAGAAATCGATAGCGATATAGGAATCCGGTTGAAAAAGGCGTGTTTTACGCATGTTCTTCATGGAAATCCTACTTGCCGTAAGATTGGCAACACAGCCGTTGTCAAATTCAATTCGGGCGTTGGCAATATCCGGTGTATCGCTCACCACATTTACGCCACTGGCGCTTACATTCTTCACGTTGGATTTCACAATACTCAGGGTGATATCGATATCGTGAATCATCAAGTCGAGGACTACACTCACATCCGTACCACGAGGGTTAAACTCAGCCAATCGATGTGTTTCGATGAACATGGGTTTCAAGTTATACTGTTGCGCCTGCAAAAATGCCGGGTTAAATCGCTCAACATGTCCAACTTGGACCTTAACGTTAGCTTCATAGGCAAGTTCTGTTAATTCTCTGGCTTCTTCTAAGGTATTGGCTAAAGGTTTTTCAATGAACACGTGCTTGCTTCGGCGCATGGCTTTAACAGCGATACTGTGGTGATAAGTAGTTGGCGTAACAATATCTACCGCGTCTACCGCGTCGAATAAATCTTCATCGCTAGCGAAACGTTTAATACCGAATTCTGATTCAACCTTCGCTGCATTTGCATCGTCTGGATCTACAAATCCCACTAAATCAAACTTTCCGGCTGCTTGTATACAGCGTAAATGTATTTTCCCGAGGTGTCCTGCACCAATTACTCCAATCCTTAGCATCTTGAAATCGATTACATTTGCGAAAATAAGCATGTAATGGGTCCGCAAGGGCATGCGTTTTCAACGATTGTGAATAAGCCGATACCTTGAAAGATACATACAAACACAAAGGATTACGTAAGAGACTGGTAGAAGAACTTTTACACAAAGGAATTCAGGATGAGGCCGTTTTGAAGGCTATCCTGCATGTGCCACGGCATTTGTTCTTTCAGGGCGATTTTGTTGATTTCGCCTACGAAGACAAGGCTTATCCCATTGGTGACGGACAAACCATTTCCCAACCTTATACCGTTGCCTCCCAGAGCAGTTTATTGCAGTTAAAGCCCGGAATGCGGGTTTTGGAGATTGGCACCGGCTCCGGATACCAAGCCGCTGTGCTCTGTGAATTGGGCGTTGAGCTTTTTAGTGTAGAACGGAAGAAATCCTTGTTGGATAAGGCCTACCGCCTACTGTCCGATTTGGGATACAGTCCGGAATTGCATTACAGCGATGGTACTTTGGGCTTAGCTTCCCGTGCACCTTTCGATCGCATAATCGTAACAGCCGGTGCGCCTAAGGTTCCAGATGTTTACTTGAACCAATTGACCCATGGAGGCAAATTGGTAATCCCGGTGGGCGATGCCGAGGTCCAACGCATGCTTCGTGTTACCAAAACCGGCGCAACAACCTATGAAACAGAAGATTTTGGTGAATTCCGCTTCGTACCTTTAATCGGCGCAGAAGGTTGGTAATTAGCGAAAGCGAGCCATTTCACGCTCTACGTCGCGCTTCTTAATATCTTCTCGCTTATCGAATGATTTTTTACCCTTCGCCAAGGCAATTTGTATTTTAGCGATACCGCGTTCGCTTTCAAATATTTTTACCGGCACAACCGTGAGCCCTTTGTCTTTGAGCTTATTTTCCCACTTACGCAGCTCTTGGCGTTTTAGTAGCAGTTTTCTTCTTCGTAATGGAGCGTGGTTGTTGATGTTGCCCTGTTTGAGTTCGGCTATATGGGCATTGATAAGAAACAATTCACCTTGTTCAAAAGCACAATAGGCGTCGGTGATGCTGGCATTGCCGGAGCGCAGTGACTTAATCTCTGTTCCGGTAAGCACCATCCCTGCTTCGAGTACATCGAGAAATTCGTATTCAAAGCGTGCTCGTTTGTTTAGTATGCTAATCCCGTCTTTCATCTTTATTTCAGCGCATTAAACACACTGGCTAACTTTTCCTTCTTCACTATTTTCTGACCTTGTTCTCCCCTTGCCACGATGCGATCACCCACCTTAGCAATATAGCGGCAAATAACATTGTTCTTTTCCACTTTCACCAATTCTGCCTCAAAGACTACCTCTGAACCTAAAAGAGCAGGAGAAACATGCTCTACGCTTAAAAATGTGCCTATACCTTCTTCATCCTCCTCCTTCATATCGAGCACAAAGAGCCGGCAGCACCACTCCGCGTCTCTACCTAGCGCAAAGGTGGCATAAACCGGGTGTACTTGTCCGCTCTCAAATGCGGCAGAATCTGATTCATTGACAACATGTAGGTACGTTTTTTTATGTCCGATTTGAAATGGATTAAGCATAACGCGAAGATGCAAATGTGCTAGAAAATCGAGTAGGAAGATAGCGAAAGAATTTTCGCTATCTGTCCTCTCACACCACCGTGCATGCTCTCGCACACGGCGGTTTCACAAACGTTTTAATCTATCGTCGTTTGACAGCAGTGAGTAGAGACCGTGTTCCTTGAACCATGAGTTGTCCATCGCCTGATGAATAACGCTATAAGATGACATACGCCAGAGGCCTTTGCCTGAGCATGCGGTCATCCAACATTGGTATTCCTTGATTAGGCGACTTCGTAAAAACCGAACCAGAGTGATTGTGCGCTTGAGCTGTTTGATTTTATAGCACCTGAGCTTGCGTCTAATCCATGCATCGAGTTCTTTGTACTTCCGCTTGGCTTTGGCTAACCTAAAATAGGCGTGCCAGCCCCTCAACAGTTTGTTCGTTTCCTCAATGATTTGGCTTAGACTCCTCCCTCTGCTTCTTTTTGTAATGATTCTGATTTTACTCTTGAGTCGTGTCAGACTCTGTTCTGCAACCAGCAAATTTCCTTCTTGACTAATCGTGTAGCCCAAGAACTTCGTCTGGTTACATTTGCAAACTTGGCTTTTCGTTGCATTTATCTGCAACTTGAGCCGGGTCTCGATAAAGTTACCGATGCGCTCCATTACCCTAACACCGGCCTCTTGGCTGTGTAAATAGATATTGCAGTCATCTGCGTAGCGAACAAATTTGTGGCCCCGTCTTTCCAATTCCTTGTCTAATTCGTCTAGTACAATATTGGATAAAATGGGTGACAACGGACTACCCTGTGGAGTGCCTTCCATGCGTTGACTCACTACTCCTCCTGTCATTACTCCGCTCTGGAGATACTTGCGTATCAAGCTGAGTAGTGTCTTGTCGGCTATTTTTGTGCTTAGCCGACTCATCAGTCGGTTGTGGTTCACAACATCAAAGAAGTTCTTCAAGTCAATGTCTACAACCACCTTACGACCGCCTTGTACATACTCAGATGCCTTAACAAGCGCATCGTGCGCTCCTCGATTCGGTCTAAATCCATAACTGCTGTCGCTAAATGTGCGGTCGTAGATTGACGTGAGTACTTGCGCAATCGCTTGTTGGATAATCCTATCTGTTACCGTAGGTATTCCCAACTTGCGTTTGCCTCCATTTGGCTTGTCTATCTCAACTGTACGTACAGCTTGGGGCTGGTATCTCCCCGATAAAAGAGTCTCTATCAGATTCTCTCCCTCGGCTCTATACCACTGTGCAAACTCATCCGTTTGCATCCCGTCGATGCCTGCCGCGCCTTTGTTCCGCTTTACCTGTTTAAATGCCCGACTAAAATTGTCGGATGAACATACCAATGCCATCAAATGGCTGACTAAGGCTCGTTCTTGTTCGCCTGCTCCGATTGATTGCCGACCCTTTCCTGCTTCTGCTCCGTATACGACTTCACAGTCTTCTGATGGGGGAATAGTCTTCCCGTTTGACTCACTAAATAAGTCCACCTGATAAACTATTGCTTGCTTCTGCTCCACAATCCGACTTTTGAACTAACTGCTCCTTACTGTTTGTGATTCAGGCCTTCATATCAGTTTTACAATCCGATACTACTATGCCCTCTGCTGACTTCTTGCCATACTTCTCTCCACATCGCTGCTTCAATAGCCCTATCACAGGCATATGGCAAGACCTCTCAGGATAAGGTCTCTTGCTTTCATCAGGTGACGCCTGATTTACCAATAGAGGTTACGGTTGAATTTTGGGCTAAACGCAATCCATAGCTCGCTCACCCTCCTCTATCAGCCTTGTATCAGATTTCTGTGCGTCATCACGCTGACTTTGCTGATGGCTTCTTTCAGACTCCTCCTCACAAAGGAAACCCTTGCCATTCGCTAACACTTCCCTTCAACTAGGCGTGTACAGAGACTCACACTCTGCTAGTCAAGAGACCATGCCTGACATACTAAAAAAAGCCACCGCTTTCGCGGTGGCTGCCTTCCCCAATCGGCGTTTGTGGTTAAAAATTAGAACGTTAAACTGACACTCAGTCGTGTTCTGCGGGGAAGTCCATAGAAGCCCGGATTAGCCAGGGCAGTATTGTAGAGGTCGACAAAGCTTTGTGCATTTACGGCAGACTCAATAGCTGCCTGACCTGTAGCAGAACTTAAGTATCCGTCTGTACTGGCTGAACCACTGTACGGATGCACGTTCTGGATGTTTTTAAGGTTTAAGAAATTCTCCATGTTCAAGGAGAAAATTAGCTCACCGCCTTTTACCACTCCGTCTTGTTTACCCAACTTCACCGGTACGGATTTGTAAACGCTGACGTTGTTTTCGAGCTGCCAAGGCATTCTGGAGCCGTTTGGAGTACCCAAGATGGGTGAACGTTGGGCAACCCCTCGCTGAGCATTGGCAGTAGCATTGGCATTGGCGGTATACGGTACACCGCTGAAACCCATCATGGTCAACGAGATGCCGGCACGCTCCAATACCTTCTTGCCTTTCCACATTGGGCCTTTGTATTCTTTGCCGTAAGCGAAGTCGTAAACAAATGTGGCGCGCACCAAATGACGAACATCGTTATCCAGCGGGAACAAGCTGCGGAGGTTCGGCTGGCCTGCACTTACAAGCCCTTGCTGAGAACCCGGTCCGGAACCTGTGCCGGTAGCAATCTGGAAGGTATAGCCTGCATTCAAGTACATGTGGCGGTTTCTGAAGGTGATATCGCTACGAATCATTTTCACCGTAGAGAAGTCGATGTTACCAAAGGATGTATAGGAATGCGGGTAGGCGTAGTTGAAGCGCTGCAACTGAATCATGTTGCGTTGTTCGCGGTAGGCAGCAGCCAAATTAAAACCTATATTCTCCGTGATACGCTGGTTCATACCTATCTCGTAATCGGTGGTGATTTGCGGTTTCAAATCCGGGTTATTGATTACGTTGGTTGGGTTGTAGCGTAAGAAGAAATAGTCATCGATTGGTGTGAAAATATTACTCGGTCTTTGTGCCAACACATCGTAGTTCGCATAGAGCTTCACGTCTTCGTTAAGCGGAAAATCAACAGCAAAGCGCGGTAATAGCATGTTTCTCACTTCATAATCTTTGAATGAAGCTTCGCTAAGCTCCTCTCTTTCAGCATCTACCAAGTAAGGCTGGATGGTACCTAATTTGGTTTGACTGGCCAATACCGCAGGGTCATTTACGCGCTGACCTGCTGCATTGTACCATGTAAAGCCATCGCGGTAGCCTACCACTTTCGTTGGGTTTTTTATATCGTCTACATACACGGTATAGTCCTCCCCAATAGACGATGGATGAACATAAGCTGCACCTTGCATTTCCTTCACCTCACCGGCTGTGCGGACCGGGTAGAGTGAAAACGGATCGCGCAAAACCGGCTGGTTGGCATCAAATCGCTCAAAACGTAATCCCATGCGAATGATCAGGTCTTTGTATTCAATCATATCTTCCACGTAAGCGGCGGCATAGATGGGTTTAAAGGCTCCAATTTGTCGCTCAGAACTGGATAAGAAATCTGAAATCGAAGTTGTTCCTCTTTGCTTGTTGCCGAGGTAATCGTACCCGTAGTATTTCACGAACTGGTTGTTTCCTCCGGTACCTAAAAGCTCATCGGCTGAAAAATAGCTCAGCTTGAAGTCTTCCGGACTTAGTGAATTCACGTCGATATAGGAGTCGGGCGTAATAGGATTTCCTTGCGCGTCTGTGGCGCCACGGCGGATAAGTTCTTCACGCAATCGCTTAGAGAACTGGCCTTGCTCCGGACCAAATTTCTGGTTGTAGCGAACCGTATCTTGGAATATGCCCATCGCATTGTATTGGAGTATCGGGTTGTCTTTATCGAGGTTCAATCCGGCATTGGCGATTTGGTACATCAGCTGCCACAAACCCATGGCATTTACCTGATAGGCACGGTATACCCGCTGGTCCATGTACAAGCCGAGTTTGATGTTATGTATCCCGAAGCTCACTTCACCTTTGGCGTTGAAGCTGTACTGCGTGTTTTGACTTTCTGATACCGGTGAGTTGATAGAAGAACCCACTTGGATGGTGCCGACATTCGTCCACATATTGGAGTATGCCCCAATCGGATTCATGCCATTCACTAAACCGGCGCTGCTGTTTCTGATCTCACCCAAGTTGCTCACCCGCCCTTGAAGATCATAGAAAGCCGAGGTATAGTTCGCTAAAAGCGGATTACGTGTTTCGCTTCTGTCGAAGGTATACAGGGTATCGCGGTAGCCGTTTTGTTCTCTGTAGTTACTGAGGTAGACGGTGTCGCCGTTCACATAAAACGCTCGTGCTTTACCGTTCGGGTTTTCATCACCCACAGCCTCAAACGTAGCTTCTCTGTAGTTGTTAAAGCGACCAACATAGCCGTAGTCGAAGTAGTTTTTACCGTGCACCGCATCTTCTGTAGAATTAGCAAAATGTTGGTAATGGGCCGAGATAGCATAACGCAAGCGCGTGAGTCTGTTCTTAGCCCGTTTGGAGCTATCGAGGTGCGTAAGCAGGTTCTGCTCGTAGTTCAGGATACCGATATAGGCCGAATTCCGGCTGATCGGATTGGAGGCGGCATTGAAGAGGGAGGATGAATAGGGCGCAATCTTAGATTTCGATTGATTCATCACCCAGCTGAATTCTACTTTGCTTTGCGGTCCCGGACGAAAATCCAGTTTGCCGGTCCAGAGCAACCTTTGGGCATCTGCATTCTGACGAGCCTGCACCCATTCCATGTCGTTGGCCGTGATGAGCTCTGCCCTTGGGATATAGCCTGAACCATTTGGTGCTTGTACGATGGGCGACAATTCTATTTGCTTTTGAACATCGTCTTTCAGCTTGTACACACCCAGAGCTGAAGGACTTGGATCCGCTTCATAGCGGTAATTCAAGTTCATGAAATAGCCCAAAACCAACTGATTTTCTTTGAGCTCTTTATTATACCTGGTAACAAGTGGGCCACTCATATTGGCATCCAGCTGATTGAAATGGTATTTATCAAATAAGCTGGAGCTCATGTACTCAAATGTATACCTAGGTCGAACGGAAGGAGAAACGATATTTTGAACTACCGCGCCTCCAACGAAATCGCCAAACTCAGAGGAGATCCCATTAATTAGGCTACCTAATTGTCCAAGGCTTCGAGGTGAAAAATTTATCACACCTAACATCGGCATGGCACCGAGGTAATAAGCTGTTTGTGATGGTCGCGCGCCCTTAAATGAAAGTTGCCCTCTTGAAGATTGGAAGCTCCCTTCGAGCTGTTGATACAAAACTGATATACTAGGGGTTGGTGCCCTTTCAAGTATCACCGGGTCCAAATCTTCGGGACCCGAAATTTTTGGAATAACTATTTTGTTATTTCTTGAGGTGATAGGAACATCTGGGATACTGATAATATCGGTGTACAATTTTATATTTTTATACACCCTGGTTCCAGGCTTCACTGTAATTGGCAAATCCTTCATGACAAAACCCATGGCACTGACACGGATTAAATAGAATCCAGGAGATAAACCAGATATTAGGTAGTTGCCTTTTTCATCAGAAATGCTTCCAGCAATGTAAACGGAATCTTGGTAAAGTCTGACGGTGGCATAGGAGATAGGTTCGGTTCCTGTGGAGTCGGTAATAACTCCTTTCAGTTCTCCATTGGACTGTGCTGATGCCGCATAATGCACCAGAAAGCAAAACAGGAAGTAGAGTATTTTTTTCATAAGCAAGGGTTTTTAAGGCCCCGGCCGAGCGTTCGGTCAGGGCAAAAAATTCCCCCCTTGCAGTGCACCGCATACTTTCTCCATTGAGACTTAGTGTCTCTCTTTCAATAAGTTAAAGGGAATAAGCGTTTGTAGTAGTAAAACGCCATTCGCTATTACTCAGGTTGTAAAAACGCTGCACATTACGTCAATTGTATTGCTAAAAAGCTGATTTACAGAAACTAAAATTTCACCTCATCGATGAAAAAAGGAGGCTAAGCGAATTGGATTTGGGAAAAAGAGCAGGCGAAAGTATTTTCCGCCTGCTTAAAACATCGCTTAGAATGAAAATTAAACTCTTACTTACATTGGTAACGGGCTTGACCCTCACGACCGTTGCATCAGCTCAAACGTTTAAGAACAAAGAAGACGGAAACATTGAGTTTACCGTCATCAAAGACCACGACAAAACGGCGGTCGATAACCAATACAAAACCTCTACCTGCTGGAGTTTCTCTTCCCTTTCTTTCTTTGAATCAGAGATCCTGCGTACCCAGAAGAAACAGGTAAACCTCTCCGAGATGTTTGTGGTGAATCATACCTACCGTGGCAAAGCCGAAAAGTTTGTTCGCATGAACGGCAAGGTCAACTTCGGTCCGGGTGGAGCATTCCACGATGCCCTTTGGGTGATGAAGCATGTGGGCATGGTTCCGCAAGAAGTCTATCCGGGCAAACTGGTGAACAAAGACCACCACATTCACGGTGAGATGGATGCGGTGCTTTCCGGTATCGTGAAGGCCGTAATCCGCAATGCCAATGGTGTGATCAGCCCGGTATGGCAAGCCGCTTTCGCCGGCGCTATCGATGCCTATTTGGGCGCGATTCCTACCGAATTCAAATACGAAGGCAAAGACTATACACCGGCCAGCTACCAAAAATCGCTCGGAATCAATCCGGATGACTACATCATCGTGACTTCCTTTACCCACCACCCTTTTTACAAGAGCTTTGTGCTGGAGGTAGAAGACAACTGGGCTTCACAGAGTTGCTACAATGTGCCTTTGGATGAGTTCAGTTCCATCATGAAAAATGCCATCGACAAAGGATACACCTTCGCCTGGGCATCCGATGTAAGTGAAAAAGGATTCGATTGGAAAAACGGGGTGGCCGTGATTCCGGAAGGCGGCTGGGAAGGCCGAGAAAGAAAGGAAGTAGACAGCCTAACCAATTACCCGGTAAAACAGCTGGTGGCCACACAAGAACTGCGTCAGCAAGAATTTGACAACCTATCTACCACCGACGATCACGGCATGCACATCACCGGAACCGTAAAAGACCAGAACGGCACCGTGTATTATAAGGTGAAAAACTCATGGGGCACCAGCAACGATTGCGACGGTTACCTCTACGCTTCAGAAGCCTACGTGTTGATGAAAACCACCAATATCATGCTGCACAATGACGCGTTACCGAAAGAGGTAAGGAAGAAATTAGGACTGTAAAGGCAGAGGGCCGAGAGCACAGAGCATGGGGCAGAGAGCGGAGGGCCGAGAGCAGGGAGCCTTAATAGAGATGAAGAGATGAGGGGATGAAGAGATGAAGTGACGATACTCTTCTGTTTACGGCACGGGAATTTTTCCCGATAGCCTTGCATCGGGACCCGTGAAATCCAAATGAAATACCGAGAGGGGTTTACGAAATTACATCCCTCTTTTTTTATAAGACGGACAGAATTCAAGGCTAGACAAGCGAGAATACACCAAATTCAATTCGAAACGAGAAACTGAATTGCGCGAAAGTCTTTAAAGCGTTGAAACTTTTAGGAGTCGAATAAGATCATGAAAATACCGGGGTGACCAAATCTCGATCTCTTGGGGATTTGCAATAAATCGTTGGATATCCTTTTTTACATAATTCATGTTGACGGTATCTATTCTTTCGGTCAACAGTTGAAGTAGCTGTTCTGTGGACATGGTTTCGCTATCCCAATCGCCGCTGTCTCGAGCACGAAGGGTAAAATGAGATAGGTTTAGACTCACGTTATTTTTAATGTACCATTCCATATCATACCAGTCTCTCCCTTTCACATTGGCTCCCCACTTGCGAAAAAGCAACGCATGCATTTTTCCCGCAAACAAATCCGGTAGTACCAAGCATTTCACGTAAAAAGAAAATGGTTTGACCAATAAGCGTTCTTCAGTTCTGAAACCCAAAGGCGGGTTAGTGTCGATTTCCAGTTTAATTTTCAACTGTGCGACATTTTTTAAACCATTCTCCGGAAGGGCACCTTCTAAGATAAGCTCCTTCCATACAGTTTCCGATTTAAGGAAGGCCGAATGAATGGAAGAATGAATTCGTTTTTCCTTTTCCTTTATCGTTACAGTCATACCGAGCGCAGCAAATTCTCCAATGATGGCATGCTGGTATTTTTCCAAAGAAAAGGAAGGATTCCCCTCCAACAGCGTAAAATCCAGATCTTCCGAATAACGCCTAAGTCCGTGAAAAATGCGCAGGGCTGTACCTCCGTAAAATGCGGCCTTTTCAAAAAATCCGGAACGATAAAGTCCTGCCAAGGCAATCTCTTGCATTACTTCGCGCAGCGCGGCGGTATAGTCTTCCTGATTCGAAACCTTATAGCTGCTGAGCCATTCTTTGATCATACTTTTTCAATCACTTTTATAACCGCTGCGATACTTTCTGCTTTTTGAGCATGGGCTAGCCAAGTTTCCATCCGTTTTGTATCGAACTCAACCAAGCTCGTTTCGTCCATCCTCAAATTCTCCAGTAAAAAATGTTCTGCCTGAGTCATACTGCGAAGAAGAAGGCCTTTGGTGCTTACTATTTTATCGCATAAGGCTTTTTCTTTGGAGGCGATAAGGGCGTGTTGATCGTCTCCCAATTCCACAGAATAAATTCCGAAAGCATAATAGGGCAAAGGCAAGTGAACATAACTGAAACGGCCTAAGGGCGTATCAAATACCCGGGTCGACTTCGTAGTGACCGAGGTGGTTTCATATATCCGTTCTGGAACGAGTCCATGAAAGCTCAGGGCGGAGTCCATACTGATATAACTAGGGCCGAGAATATGATTGCCAATTAAAAATCGCTCAGGACCTCCGGAATGCAAGGAAGGTCCGGCAGCGTATAGCCCTTTTTTTAGCGTAATCAATAGTCCTTTGCGAACAAGATCCTGAATTTTGTCGTTAGGCCGCTTGTAGCCCGTTAACCACGAAACCAAAAGCTGGTGCGTAATTACTTGCCTCGCTGCCAAGCGAATTTGTTCGACAATACCCATATACAAATGTAAAATATTTATAAGATAATCGAAATAAATCCGATTAACTTGTGATAATATTACATGCCTGAATACACAGACTAGTACATACTTTCGTTGGAAGCACAGACCCCGAAGGATTGAAACAAAGAGCGAAGATGAGATCGGAGTTTGAGATGATAAATCAGCCTAAGGATCCCAAAGTCATCCTTCAGAAAACATGTTTTCTCCGAACGCCGCGAGTTTCAATCCATCCATTTTTCTATATTGACATTACACTGATTAACATAGAAAATACAATGGTTTCAGTTCCTGAGAGGACAATTACCTACACCATTAATTAAGATGAATGAGAAGTTAAAAATAGAAATATTAGATAATCTTAAAGAAGATTTTATTGGGTTTTGGATGATTTATGCAATCATAAAAGATTATTACATTGATTCATCAAAGGAAAAATTAACCAGTGTGGTGGTTGATGAAATAAATTACTTGTGCAATACAAGTTCCGTACGAATCGGTGAAATGCAAGAAAAAGCAGATGGCAAGGTATATTTTGTTCCTTGGAATTTACCTACCGAAGAAAAATTTGAAAAAATTATTTCCGCTTGGCGGGTAAAGAATTTTAAGGAACCCAATATTGGTGATATAGAAATATATTTTACCACTACAGATTGGTAAATTGTTTGAGCTGCGGAAATTCGAACCCTCGGAAACAACCGAGTTAGCTTAGTTATTGGACTAATTAAACTCATTAAATCACATAGAACACACGCCCATTCGTACAACAGCCTTTTCCGAATGCTCCAACTTTAATCAATCAAAATTTCTAAATTGACACTACAATGATTGACTTAGAAAAATTCGATGGGATCCCTTCCTGTGCGGGGGCTATTGAGCAACTATTGACTAAAACACAGACTTGGGTAATCAAGTTTCAACACGCTTCAAATCAGCAATATGAATTTTATTAAACTAGTAAATATTGGAAACCTAGTATGGATTATTGCTTCACTTGGTATTTCTGTTACAATTCAGGCAGTTTACAACTTAAAATTGCCTTTTATACCTATACTATTTGCACTTCTGACAGTATCAGTGAACCTCATAATAATCATTTTGAAAATCCAAAGATTGCCCTGGTTTAACAATAGTTACTCAATCTCCAGAGCATACAATAAATGGTGGCGTGAGTTTAGCATCCATATTCAGCATGCAGCAAGAGAGGGTGACAAAAAGGCTATTAGTATCATCGGTTATCTAATTAATATGATTATTGCTTCTATCATAAGTATTATCCTTTTTTTCTTTATCCTTTAAAACAGAAGCATATTTCTAATTTTTCAATTAGATAGATTAAAGCCCCTTCAATCCTGAGCATTCAAAAAGGACACTAAACTTTGCAGCCGCGCAGAGATTAAGGGATTGCATTCTTTCTAGGCAAGCACACCATGGTCTATGGACTATCGTCCACTCACCACAATGGAATGTTAACCCGTAAACTAATATTCCGACCCGGTTCCGGGATGCCCAGGTAGCGCCAGCGTGAAAGGTGTTGGAAATAGCGGGTATTGAAGAGATTCTGCACGCTCAAGGCGATGTCTAACCAAGCCTTGTTCTTGCGTTTAAGCTGGAATCCCAATCCAAAGTCGACGAGCTGGTAGGCCGGGGTTTTGAATTCGTTGCGATCGGTTCTGTTTTGTGCTTGCACCGCTTGAAATTGGAATCTAGTGTACCAACTTTGAAGTGGTCCGCGCCTTAGGTCTTGCTCCCATTCCACCATCGATTTAAATCGGCCGGGTGGCATAAAAGGAAGGGGTAGGTTTAAGTCTAAGTTGGTGCCTAGGCTCAGGGCATAATCAGCTTCTAGGTGTAGCTGCTCCCATGGATGCCATTCCACCTGAAACTCGGCGCCGCGTAAAAAGGCGCTAGCCTGTTCAAAGCGATAGAGCTGTCCTGCCTCCGGCAGCGGTGAAAACTGAGCGCTCGGACGCAAGAAGATGTAATTGCTGAAGTAGTTCAGGTAGGGATTGACCGAAGCCTGAAAATGCCGTGTTTCATAGAAAAGGCCGATGTCGAGTTGGTAGGCAATCTCCGACTTCAAATTTGGGTCACCCAATTCATGCCGAAATGCGCCGTGGTGCACGCCATTCACTGTCAATTCTTGCACACTCGGCGTTCTGAAGCTTTTACCCACATTCGTTTTGAGGTGTAATTTGCTGTTGAACTGATGCGTCATGCCAACAGAACCGGACCAATTCACAAAGGCTCTGCTGATAGCCTGAGCTCTCACTTGTTCGCCGTGAGGAACATAATTCTTCCAACGTATTTGCCTATGTTCATCACTTTGCATCGCCGCATAGTCTGCACGCAGTCCTCCGTTAAAACTGGTCTTTGACGATGGCTTCCAGCTCATCACGGTATAGAAGCCCGTTTGCCATTGGCGAAAAGCCGGTAACAAAAACTCGAAGCCTTCAAAACGATGGTTTTGATATTGACTTTGGTTACCGTAAACCAACTTTACTTTCTTGGTAAGCTGCTGGTGGAAGCGAATATTGGATGAAAGTGTTTGAAGAAATAGCCCATGCGCCAAATTGCCCCAAGTAGTGTCGGGCAGCTGTCCATGCGCATGTGGGGCGCTGAGTTCGCGTCTTTGGTTGTACTGATAAGCGATATCGGCCTCCAACCAATGGCGTCCCAATTGCACATTGGTATTGGAAATCAGTTTGTGGTGTGTGGTGTGTTGATACGGCAGGTCTAGGTTTCGGTCCTTTTCATCATCCACAAGCAAATAGGCTCTCGGAATACCCACTGCCCCGCTGAAGATGCCCGCCTTCTGCTCAAAACGACTGTAGGCTAGTCGGGTATAACCCCAACGACGATTCAATCCGATTTGTGCCGAGATATGGGCTTCTTTACCCGCTGTATTCTTCAGTCGACCACCGTTGATGGGCAACGTATAGGTATTGTAGGTAAAGGAATCGGCCGGCACGCGGTAATCACCTTGCTCCTGCCAGGTGGCTCTGAATCGGTAGCTCAGTCCTTTGTGATTTCCTCCCACCAAGGCACTCCCACCAATGGCATCGTTCAAGCTTTTACCCAACAGACTCAGTTTGGCTTCGTGTGTTCCGGGCATGGGCACCAAAGGTTGTCTGATGTGCACTACCCCGCCTATCGCGTCAGATCCGTAGAGCAAGGAAGCCGGACCTTTAATCACTTCCACCTGCTCCACATTCAGCGCATCGATTTCTAAGCCGTGGTCGCCACCCCATTGTTGTCCTTCTTGTTTGATGCCATTCTCCGCCACCAAAATCCGTGTACCGGAAAGTCCGCGAATAACAGGCTTGCTTACCGAAACACCCATGTTTATGCTGCTGACACCGGGAATTTGTTCCAAGGACTGGCCTAATGTGAAGGTCTGACTCCGGTTCAGCGCCTCCTCTCCCAGCACATGCACCGGTATGCTCCACTTGTTTCGTTCCAGCTTGAGCACATTGCCTTCCACCACGGCCTCGTTCAACTCCAAGCTCGAAGGCTGCAGTTGAATAACCCAAAATCTGCCACTGTCGGTAGGTAAATTAAGTTCTCCATCCCAAGCTTTATAGCCCAAATACGAAACATGGAGGTGGTAATGGCCAGGACGGATATCCTTTAACGTGAAGTAGCCACTGTCGCTGCTGCTCACGCCTTGAAAGGTTTCATGAAGATGGATGGTAGCGCCGTAAAGCCCTTGACCCTTTTCATCCACTACCTTCCCCCTTAACTCGAAGCCTTGGGCCATGAGCTTTAGCGATATCACGATACATAAAAAGGCAAAGGGAATCCTCACTTAAATGCAATAATGTTGCAAAAGTAAGTTTTCCGCTGAATTATCCGAAGTTTCGGATGAGTCCGAATGCCAAAACATTGTTGAAATAGCCAACCCGCAGTTTCGGATTGACAAAGAGCGAGCCGCAGTTTACGCCACTCACGCAAGAAAGCGAGTACGAAAAGCGGGTAAAGAGTTCCCACTTCTCCGTGAAGGCATAAGTTGCGCCCAGAATACCTGCAAACTCCAAGCGGCGGTAGGTATCGGTTACATCGAAGGTGCCTACATTATCTTCCCGCTGGGCATTCACCAGAACACCGAAAGAGGCGCCTCCCAAGAAATGAAATTTTTCATACTCATAGCGAAGCAGAAAGGGCACTTCAACGTATACGGCATTGAGTCGACGAAATACTAAGGTGCCTAAATTGTTTTCATCCGACCGCGGCCTAGCGCCTTTAAAGCTGCCGAGAATATCCATTTCCAAAGACCATTTGTCTCTAATTTCCCGGCTAATGGCAATACCGAAGACCGGTCCGAGTTTGTTGTAACCCGATAAACGGTCGCCATCTACTTGACTTAAATTAACCCCGGCCAAAAGGGCTCCTTTAAACGACTGGGCTTCAACACCGAGGCTGAGCCCCAGAAAGCTTAGAATCAGAACAAGACGCTTCATGCCGTGAAGATACAAAAGCCGAGAAGGAATCAGAGTCTAACTGCGCGAATAAACTGCTCCGCCTTAGCGATATGAGGGTACATTTCTTCGTCTGCGGCCAAGAACGGAACCGATTTCCGGAAGTCTGCCACGAAGGCTTCCAACAATTCCGAAGAACGAGCCGGTCTGCGGAATTCCAATGCCTGAGCAGCGGTAAAGAGTTCTAGAGCCAAAACGCGTTCTAGATTCTGCAATACCTTCAAGCATTTGGTAGCCGCATTGGCACCCATACTGACATGGTCTTCTTGTCCGTTACTCGACACGATAGAATCTACCGATGCCGGTGTGCAGTATTGTTTCGACTGACTTACGATGCCGGCAGCCAGGTACTGCACAATCATAAACCCGCTGTTCAAGCCGGCATCCTTCGCTAAGAAAGCAGGAAGCTTCCGCTGACCGGAAACCAGCAGATATAACCTACGTTCTGAGATATTGCCTATCTCCGCCAAGGCCATCGCTAAATAATCCAATGGCAAGGCCAAAGGCTGTGCATGGAAGTTTCCGGCACTGATGATTTCATCGCTATCCGCAAAGACATTCGGGTTATCTGTAACAGCATTGATTTCTGTGGTAATCACCGACTCCACATGTGTCAAAGCATCTTTACTGGCACCGTGTACTTGCGGAATACAACGGAAGCTATATGGATCTTGAACCTGCATTTTTTCCGCATCAGCGATTGCCGAGCCTTTGCGGTATTTCAAAACAGACAGACTGGTTTGCAGGTGACCGGCATGCGGTCTAACCTCGCCTATCTTCAGGTTAAATGGATCAATGCGGCAATCGAATGCATCAAGCGAAACCGAAGCAATGATATCGCTCAATTTCATCAACTCTTGTGCTCTAGCGGTCAGGTATACGCCATGTGCGGCGATAAATTGAGTACCGTTGATTAGTGCCAAGCCTTCTTTCGGTCCAAGCTTCAAAGGTTCCATTCCTAAGGCTTTTAGCGCCTCTGCTCCCGACATGCGCGTACCTTTTAACACCACTTCACCTTTTCCTATCAAAGGCAAGCTTAGATGAGCCAAAGGAGCTAAGTCGCCGGAAGCGCCCAGTGAACCCAATTCGTACACAATAGGCAAACAATCGGCATTGTAGAAATCGAGTAAACGCTGAACAGTATTGAGATGCACGCCGCTTTTGCCGTATGACAAGCTCTGTGCTTTCAAAAGAAGCATTAAGCGAACCAAGTCGGGCGCTACTTCATCTCCGGTACCGCAAGCATGTGAGGTAAGGAGGTTGTATTGTAAGTCGGCCAGCTTGTCTTTCGACACCACCGTATTACAAAGCGATCCAAATCCGGTATTGATTCCGTAGTGTGCCGATTCGCTTTTGTTCACTTTATCCTGCAAATACTGCCAAACTTTAAGGATGGCTGCTTTGCTGTTTTCAGCGAGTTGTACTTCTTCCCCTTGACGAACCAGGTGGAGCAGGGCCTCCGGACGAAGTCTTTTCTCGATATCGATATAATGTGTCATGCTTCTGTCAATCGTTTGATAAGAGATTCCAGGTTCAGGGATTCTTGCTGACCTTCTTTTAAAAATTTAACGCTGAGCATACCGCTTTCACGCTCGTTCTCCCCTACTATCACAGCCACCGGAATCGTATTGTTATCGGCATAGCTGAGCTGTTTCTTCAGCTTAGCCGGCTCAGGGTAAACTTCGGTTTGAATACCGGCCCCGCGACAGCTAGCAGCCATCTTGAACGCAGCCAAGCGTGAGGCTTGATCCATTGGACAGAATATCAATTGGGTAAAATCGGCACCCAGCTCCGGGAAGGCATTCATTTCCAGCAAGACATCGTAAATACGATCTGCTCCAAAGGAAATGCCCACGCCCGAAACGTCTTTCAGCCCGAAGATGCCGGTGAGGTCGTCGTAGCGTCCGCCGCCCCCGATACTGCCCATCTTCACTGATTTGGCTACCACTTCGTAGATGGTACCGGTATAGTAGTTCAAGCCTCTCGCCAAGGTGGTATCGAAGATGATTTCATTGTGCAAAGTCTGCGTTTCCAAGTAGCTGAGCAACTCGTCTAACTCAGCGATTCCCTTCTCGCCTGCTTCGTTTTTTAACTCTTCAGCCAAGCCGTTTAGCGATTCGCGGTTGAATGGTTTGGAAGCTAGGAGAGCGATGGCCGCCTGAGCATCGCCACCCAAGGCGCTTAGTTCCTCTGCTACCTTTTCTTCGCCTATTTTATCCAGCTTGTCGATGATCACGGTGAAGTCTCTAAAACGTTCACCGAAGCCACAGCGGATGGCAATCGACTCCAATACTTTGCGGTTATTGATGCGGATGGATACCGGAATATTTAAGCGATGAAAAGCTTCGTCGTAGATGCAGCTCAATTCAGCTTCATACAAAAGCGAGTCTGAGCCTACGATATCGGCATCGCATTGGAAAAATTCGCGGTAGCGTCCTTTTTGCGGACGATCAGCTCTCCATACCGGTTGAATCTGGTACCGTTTAAAAGGGAAGCTGATTTCGTGTTGGTGCATCACCACGTAGCGCGCGAAGGGTACGGTGAGGTCGTAGCGCAATCCGCGATCGGCAATGTGTTTAATCAGTTCACGGGAGTCTTTGGCCTGGATTAGATCATCCGGTGCCTTTTGCAGGTAATCCCCAGAGTTCAATACCTTAAAAAGAAGTTTATCTCCTTCGTCGCCGTATTTTCCGGTGAGGGTGCTAAGGTTCTCCAAACTGGGTGTTTCCAGCTGTTTAAAACCATACTTTTTGAAAACAGACTCCAAGGTCGCGAAGATGTAGCGACGACGGGCCATTTCAATTGGTGAAAAATCGCGCGTTCCCTGAGGAACAGAGGGCTTCTGACTCATGGGGCGAATTTAGCACTTTTCCCCTTGAAGCCTGAGTAAGAATCTTATTGGAAGACGATTCGAGCGATGTATTGCTTCTCGGAAGAGTTCGCTCGGATAAGGTATAAGCCTTTTAGAGACAAGAATCGCAAGTCGGCTTGTTGGTCTTTAATCGGCACATTGGAAACCAGTTTGCCGTTTAGATCGTACACCGCAATTTCATCGAGTTGGGTTTCGGTTGGCACGAATACGATTCCCTTATTCGGGTTGGGATAAAGGCGAAGTGCTTCGAAACTGGCGGCTGATTGAGCCGATAATTTACCGGATTTCATCAACTCAAAACTCTGGTGAATATTAATCCGCCCGGCACCAATCTGATTGCGTATTGGGTAATTGTTGATTTCAATGTTATCGCATCCGGCTTTAATGGCCGTTTCAATTTGGTGTGCTTTGGTTGGGAATTGAGAAAGCAGCAATCCGGCAAATGCGGAAACGATTGGCGCCGACATGGATGTTCCGGTTTCTGTTCCGTAGGCATTGTCGCTACCGGCAAAAGTGGTGTAAATTTTTACGCCCGGTGCCATCACATCGATGTAGGGTCCGTAATTCGAAGAAGGAGCCTTAAAATCTTGGTTATCCGTTGCCCCAACGGCAATCACGCCATCAAATGCTGCAGGATAAATATAGGTATTGGAGCCTGCATTTCCGGCAGCGGCTACTAAAATAACGCCTTGCGATAAAGCGTAATTGATAATGTCTTTTTGGGTATTGCTGTACACGGTAGTACCCCAACTCATGTTGATGATATGTGCCCCTTGTTGCACCGCGTACATGATTCCTTCGTAGGCGGCGATATAGTAATCGTCGCGGTTATGCGGCGGATTATCCGGAACAACCTTAATGGCCATTACTTCGGCATTCACCCCAACGGATACAATCCCTTTTCCATTGTCGTTTCGTGCAGAAACAATCCCGGCCACCTTGGTACCGTGTCCGAAATATTGATTTGAAGCAGAAGCGGGCGGGTTTGGATTGCCGTTACTATCGGCTAAGTCAGCTCCGTGCATATCGTCAATGATACCGTTACCATCATCGTCTATGCCGTTGTAGCCGTGTTTATACTCTTCTTCGTTCCTCCAAAGGTTAGGCTCTATGTCTTCGTGGGTTAGTCGGACGCCGTTGTCTACAACCGCAATTTTCACTTTAAAATCCAGGTTCAGCGGTAAGTCCCAATCCATTCTGATTTGACCGATATACCACATCAAATCGTCGTTCATATCGCCCGGAACTTGCATCACGCTCGTTTCTCTCTTCACTGAACTGGCATTCGGAATAGGAATCAGCTCAGCGTATTTGACACTCGGTAGGGCATTTAAATCGGTAACTAAATTTTCGATTTTATCCGGATGACTGAATTTCAACAAATACAGCTCTTTAAAAGCATCAACACCCGGAAATGCCGGTGTAAATGAAACACCACCGTAGGTATTAAAGATGGCCCGAAGTGGGTCGAGGTATTGAGGTTCAGAAGAATTGGACGTTATTGGGCTATGCGCTTCACCGGCGTGTAGCCTCACGTATACCGCATCTCGGCGGTAATCCACTTGTGCAGTGACTCCTAGGAGAGGAGCAGAGACCAGAAGGTAAAGAAGGAACCGTAGTAAACGCATAAACCTAACTCAATTGCGTATCTCGAAGTAACAACTTTTAATCCTGAAAATCAAACCTCTCATCGATTTTCCGAATGAAGATATTCGCTACAGAAAAAAAAGCGAAACCCAATGGATTCCGCTTTCTTCTATAGTTTAAACTTTTTACTATTTCAGGTAATAGGTCAGTCTGAGCTGTGCACCCAAACTTTGCGGTTTGCGGTGAGCATAAGACGATTGCCAAGCCACGTTAGCCGGAGCATTGGTGGAATATCCTAAAGCTTGTCGCCAGTTGACCATAGCCGATATTTGGAATCCTTTTACGATTTCGTATCCAAAACCGAGTCCGGCTCTCACATTCACAAAGTTCTTATACGGATTCGCATTTTGGGTTCCATCCGGTTCAAACCGGTTATACGAAGGCGTTGGAACGGAGCCGCTGTAACTGTTGATGAAGTTGGCTGACACGCCTGCTTCACCTTGAAGCGACCACTTACCTAAGCCGTATTGGTAGCCAACCATCACCGGTACTTCGATCCAGTTCTGTCGGTTCACGAGGGTATACTTATCGCCCGCAATGATGGAATCCGAACCCGGGAACGGTGTTGGTATTGGTGTTGGCGCAGTTGGCACAATATCGAATGAGTAAACATGACCTGTGCTGTAGCTCAGTATTCCGCTGCTCAGGGTGATGCCGTTGCTTAACCTCACCCCGAAGTGCATGCCGTATTCCGTAAAATTCAGCGGCATTTCAATGATATTCAACCATGCGGTATTGCCGCTCAATGGATTCTGACTGATGCGGTTTAAGCCGCCTTGGAGGCCGATGAAGAATTGTGGACGCAGTTCTGCTTTGGGCTTTGGATTTTCACTTGATTTTATCTTTTCTACTTCCTGTTTTTCTGCGGCTACCGACTCGTCTCCTTCAGCAGATACAATCGGTGCTACGAGCGTTCCGGCTTCCATGTTGGCAGGGTTCCGTACTTCCGCTTCGGTGGATCTTACGTCAGAGCTTTGAGCTGGCGGAACCTCGCCTTCTGCCGACTTCGTATTTTCAGAGCCGGCTGGGACCCCATTTTCGCTACTATAAGAATACGGCTGATTTGCTTGTGTACCGTTACCCCCTCTGCTGGCGCTTGCACTCCTTCTTGTGGCGGCATTAGTCTTTTCCGTCAAAGCTAGGCCAGACTGCGTTGCGGAAGATGCAGATTCAATGGTGGTTTGCTTAGGTGCTGTTTCAGCATCTTTCAACTCAGGATTGAGGCTTTCCGCTACCGGTGCAAGGCTTGTATTTTCAGCCAGTTTCTGATTTTCATTCCACAGGTAATACAGTGCACCACTGCTCACCAAGAGCAAAGCGCTCAATATGTAGACCCAAGCTAATGCACGACGGTTTTTGCCTTCCTGCTTGTTCAGATCATGCTCAATGCGATCCCACAAGCTATCGGACAGCTCCGGCTCGTGTGCATCGATGCGATCTCGCAATGCTTTGTGAAAGCGATCAGCCTCGTAAAATTCGTTCAGACTCTCTTTGTTCATGTTTCGTCAACTTCTCTTGCAGTAGTACCCTCGCTCTCGAAAATTGAGATTTCGACGTTCCTACTGATATCCCTAGCGTTTCCGCTATTTCTTTATGTGTATAGCCTTCTATGGCGTAAAGTGTAAAAATCATTCGGCATCCTTCCGGTAATTCTTGGATGCGGGTTAAAATCTCTCGGGTTGAAAAAAGATCCAAGTCGATGCTCGATACTTGATTCTCTGCTTCTTCCAGATTCACCTCCGAAAACTTAATCCGCTTCTTTTTGCGGTAGTAATCGGTTGCCGTATTGACCATGATTCGGCGAATCCATCCCTCCAGACTTCCGGTCGGTTTAAAATTTTTGATGTTCTCGTATATCTTGATGAATCCTTCTTGTAGGATATTCTCTGCTTCGTAGGTATCGCGGGTGTAGCAAAGACATACAGCCAACATCTTCCGCGCGAAACGTTCGTAGAGTTTCTTCTGGTAGAAACGGTTCCGTTCTGCGCAGCCCTTCACCAGTTCTATGTCGGTTATGGCGTTCATGGTTGTTGGCGTTTGTACCTTTTAAACGTGCAAGTTAAACGAAGGGTTGGAAGGGAAATAAAAAATTGTTGGACTGTAGGATTATAGAAGACCATGGACCACAGACCAAGGTAATGAGACTGCAGGCCACGATACTTTTCAAGAGTTTAACTGCTGGATTGATTTACCAACTTAAACTAACAAACCCACCCTATGCTCTCTGCCCCATGCTCTCTGCCCTGTGCTCTCCGCCCTTCGCTCTCTGCCCTGTGCTCTCCGCCCTTCGCTCCGTGCTCTGCGCTCTTAAGCTGGGCAGGTGCGCAGGTGACGAAGATTCAACACATGGAAAACCACCAAACTCAAAGCAGCCAGCCAGCTAATAACGCTGATTTGACTGAGGTGGTCGCTGATGAAGATGCTACCGAAGAGGACAATGAGCGATGTCCACAACCCCACTTTAATCCATCGGGTACCGTGTCCTTTGCTCGCATTCCAAACGGCCCAAGCGCTTACCCCGAAGAAAAGTAAATCCCAGAGGTGCCAGCCACCCGGCTCCGTGAAGCTGTAGCCCAATAAAACCAAGACAGGTCCTGCCAAGCAGTGAATCAGGCATAAACTGGAACTGATGATACCTAAGATGTCCGATTTCGGATTGTGGTGATGATGATGCATTTTTGGAGCAGCAAAAATACGCTAAAAACATATAAACGCAACATAGTTGCACTTATTATGATCTCTTGCGACGAACTGGAATTTACGTACAACGGTAAGCGTCACTTTCGCTTTCCGGCCTTCTCTCTCGCGGAAGGAGAGCAGCTGCTTATCAGCGGTGCCTCCGGTTCCGGAAAGAGCACTTGGCTGCAACTGCTTACCGGTTGGCGGCAGCCTAGTCGAGGTAAAGTATACCTCCAAGGCCAAGCTATTTTGGCGTTGCCTGAGAAAGTTCGGGCTGCTCAGATTGCCGTGATGCACCAAAACATGCATTTCATTCCATCGCTCAACAGCCTGGAAAACGTGCAGCTTAGCGCTAAACTGAGCGGAGTTCCCATGCGAAGCGATATTCTAAACCTGTTCAAGCAATTGGGCTTGGAAGGAAAAGAGAAACAGTCGGTACAAACCCTGTCCAGAGGAGAACAGCAAAGGCTGGCATTTCTCAGGGCTTTAGCGGCACAGCCGAAGGTCTTGTTAGCCGATGAGCCTACCGCCAGTTTAGACGATGAACATTGTGCCGAGCTGATTCAGCTCATGCAAGGCTATACCGAAACCAGTCGGTGCAGCCTCATCGTCATCAGCCACGATCAGCGACTCAAGTCCGCGATAGAAAGGAGCATCAAACTATGATTTTCAAACTGGCTTGGCGCAATTGGATTTTCCGCTGGTGGCAACATGCCCTCTCTATTCTACTGCTCATTTTGGGCGTTGGACTGCTGCTGCTGGTTAGAGAAACCCAACGTCAGGCCGAAGAGAAGCTGGAGCGTAACCTAGCCGGCATCGACCTAGTTCTGGGCGCCAAAGGAAGTCCGCTGCAACTTATTCTATCCGCCATCTACCACCTGGATGCGCCGACAGGCAATATCGCTCTAAAAGATGCCCAACGTTGGGCCAATCACCCTCTGGTTGCTGAGGCCGTTCCCCTCGCTTACGGCGATCAGGCTAAAGGCTTCCGCATTGTGGGCTGCAACCACCGCTACACCGAATGGTATGGCGCTGAGCTGGCCAGCGGATCACTCTGGAAAAACGACATGGAAGTGGTGCTCGGTGCTGCGGTAGCTGAAGCCCTGCAACTGAAGTTGGGTGATAGTTTTGAAGGCAACCACGGACTGGATCAAGGCGAAGAAGAAGCCCATGGAAACTATACCGTAGTCGGAATTCTAAAAACGAACCACTCCGTGCTGGACCAACTCATTCTCTGTTCTGTGGGCAGCGTTTGGGAGGTGCACGGCCAAGAACACGGTGAGCACCACGAATCGGAAGGCGAAATCAGTGCCCTACTGCTCAAATACAAATCGCCAAGAGCAGCACTCTTGCTCCCGCGTACCATCAATGAAAATACCTTGCTTCAAGCAGCTGCTCCGGCTATCGAAATCAACCGCGTCTACTTTATGTTGGAGGGCGGCGGTAAAAGTCTGAGCTGGATTGCCCTTTCTCTGCTGGGCTTGTCGCTACTCAGCCTCTTTATCCAAAGTTGGCAAGGCATTCAAAACCGACTGAATGAATTGGCTTTACTGCGGTCTTTCGGACTCCGTCGCTGGAAACTCATTCACATGCTGGTGCTGGAAAACGGCTTTACCGCTTTGATGGGGTTCTTAGGTGCGGAATTCGCAGGCAGGCTAATCCTCCATACCGGGGGTGAATGGCTGGGATTTGGCCAAGCCTACCAATTGGAAGCCTGGCATTTCAGTCTGTTTGATCTGTATTTGGCTTTGGCTTGTTTAGCGATGGCGATACTGGCTGTGCTGAGTCAGGCCCGGAAATTGTACCGCTTAGCGATACCGGATTTGCTCCTCCGCGATGCATAGCCTTATCTTTGAATCATGTTAAAAAGCCTGTTGCTTAGCTTTTGTTTAGTTCTGCCTCTGGATGCCGTTGTGGTAAGCTGGAAGACTTTACAGGATGTGAAATTCAATAAGAAATGGAGTGAAAGCGAAGGCATGTATGTGCTCTATCCTGAATTCGGACAAAGCGTTAAGAACTTAGCTGAAAAAGAAATCGAGATTACCGGTTATGTGATTCCCGTCGATTACAATTCCAATTACTATGTGCTAAGTGCCTTTCCCTATAGTTCTTGCTTTTTCTGCGGTGGCGCCGGACCGGAATCGGTTATGTCGCTTAAGTTTGACAAGAATAGCCGCAAGTTCAAAACCGATGAACGCCTCACCTTTACCGGCACTTTAGAACTCAACTCAACCGACGTCTTAGAGATGAACTATATCTTGCGCCATGCGAAACTCAAGTAAAGTCCTGATTACCTTGGCCTTGCCCCTGCTTTTTCTGGCAGCCGGAAATCACAAGTTCTACTTGAGCCTTTTTCAGTTCAAATACGTTCCGGCCGAAAAAAGCCTGCACTGCACAGCCAAGGTCTTTACAGACGACCTGGAACTCGCTCTGAAAAAGAACGGCATGGATGTTACCTTGGGCAAGAACCTCCCGGATTCGGTTGAGCAAGCCATTTTTCGGTACATGAAAAAACACACCGAATTGCAGGTTGATGGAAAATTCCTCACTTGGAAATGGGTAGGATACGAACAAGAAAACGATGTCTGTTTTCTTTATGTTGAAGGGGTTATGGACAGCTTACCAAAACAGGCTCATCTGAAAGTAGATTTCCTTCACGAAATTTACGAAGATCAAATCAATCTGATTCATTTTGAGGCCAATGGAAAAAAGGAGAGCCATAATTTACCCAAACGCAGTCCCTCCGTACAACTTTCGCTTGAGTAATAGGTCTAATACCTAGTGATTCCCATTCGAGTTCTAGCCATAGGTGTTTGTTTTCTGTTCCTGAGCAAGCTTAAAGCGCAAAACGCTGCATTCTGGCTTAGCGATACCGTTTGCATTGGAACTACAATAAGCTTTTCCTATTCGATTAATGTGAACGGCAGCCGTCCAAAGTCTTGGAGCTGGCGAATGCCGGGCGCCACGCCTGATAGATCCTCTTCTACCTTCTCTGACACTAGTGCATATTTTCGCTACACGAACAGCGGCTCTTACCGTGTAGATTTGGATATGGTGCTTTCCAACGACAAAGATACCTCCATCTATATCCTATTGGAAATTCTACCGGCAGCTCCTGCGGATGGCACTTTGGGAGCGGATACTTTTTACTGCGAACCCTTCTCTCGGGTTTTGGATGCAGGCTACGACCGCGCTGAATTTTTATGGAATACGGGCGCGCAAACCAGACGTATCACGGTAAACGAAGCCGGGACATACAGCGTAGAAGTTTTTAATCGCTGCTTTAGAAAACGCCTAAACATTCAACTCAAAGAGAGCCACTACCCGAGCCTGGATCTGGGCCCAGATGGATCAGCCTGTCCAGCCGAACCCAAACTACTCAATGCCGGCACCAACGACTACAGCTACCGCTGGAACATAGGCTTTACCGGACCGGCACTTTCTATCGATGTACCCGGCACTTACAGTGTAGTTAAAACCGACTCGATAGGTTGCAGCACACGAGATGAAATAGTATTGGCCGATAGTTGTCCGCCTGACCTCTTTATCCCAACGGCCTTTTCTCCCAACGGAGATCGCTATAACCCCCTGTTTAAACCCTTTACGCGAGACATCGACAGGCTCATTATGGAAGTTTACAACCGCTGGGGTACGCTTGTTTACCGAAGCGCCAACTTGGATTCAGGCTGGGATGGTACAAGTCAAGGATCTGAATGTCCGGAAGGCGTATACATTTGGTACTGCAGAGCTTACGATAAATACGGACAATACCACATGATGAAAGGTCAAGTTCAATTAATTCGCTAACTAGCTTTCTTAGAACAATTGGAATTGCATAAAATAAAATTGGTCAATTAGTCAGTTGTGCTTGTGAACTTAGTAACACGCTCAAAAATTCCAATTTCCAAGCAACAAATTCCAATATTTAATCCTGTGCAGAACCCATTTGGAGATCAAAATAACGCCCTGACATTTTATGAAAGACTCAAGTAAATAGTGAAAAAGAAATGGCCTAATTCTAAGGCGGAAGCAATCGAATTAAATACCAATTGCCATGGTTAAAATCATTCTGAACCCAAATCCTTTGTTCGTTTAAGCACTTGCTCTATTTCATGAATGGTAACAGGTCCAAAACCTACATCGGCGTAAAGGACTCTTTTATTCTTATCAAGAATAAGAATCAGAGGCACACCCCTTGGGCCTTCGGTGTTTGTAAAATTCTGTCGGTAAACAGCAAACGGATAATCTCCATCTATGACGTAACTTTCAATTTTCGACAAGCTATCCTTGGTATTAACGGATAGCCAGTTGAATGATTCACTAGAATAAAGCTCCTTAATCTTTCGATGAGCTAAGCGGCATGGACCACAACCGGCATACCAATACGTAATAAGAATCGGACCGTCTGATAGAAATGAATCTTCATTCATTTGAACCAGTGGTTTCAGGTCACGGAAATCGAAATAATCGCCTATGGAAGGTAAGTAATAGGAGCTCCTTTTATCAGCTGAATCAGTTGCTTTATGAAAAATTGCAACATTTGACTTTACAGAATCAAGTCTAGAAAGCATCTTAGATTCTGACTTGAGCAGATCTTCGGTAGTGAGTGTATTAATTCTAAGCTCCTGCACCACCACACTATCATACCAAAATGCATCCATACTAGAACTATAACTATTCCGAACGAATGAAGTTAAAATATTGCGTTCATCGTAAGAATACGTGTAGTGAATATAACTTTCTGAATCATTGTCAAATTTGGTTATCAGTTGCACTTGCCTCCGATTCACGTCAATTTTTAATACTGAATCCGACAGAATTTCTGTCATAGTGAACAAAGACTTATCCAGAGGCTTATGTACTTGGATTAAATATGGGATGAGCAATTTCTGAAGAACAATGGCTTGAGGTGAATTGCATGAACTAATGACAAATTTACCCTGTTTAAAATGCCATACTGAATCATCCATCAAGACCATCTCACGACTTTTGCCTGCTTTTAAGAAAAGCATCTGCTTGTTACGATATCCATTCTTCAGGTACCGAAGTGAGACTTCGCTTGAGTCCATATCAGGACTTGAATAATTAGCCGCAAATACAACATAATCAACCTCTAATGAGGAGATTAATGACTCAGTCAATTTAACCTGATTTAAAAACTCACTCCCCTTATCCTGCGCTTGTATAATGCCAACATGGATACAGGGCAGCACTATTATTAGCGCTGTCCTTATTAGAGTTCGATCAATTTTATCTTTTAATTTCACTCTTCCCATTAACTCACTGATAAATTACGCTATTAAACCCAATAATTTCAGCATCTAGATGAATGTCACTTGCTATCAATTGGCATTAATTGCTTCCACGTCTGAACTTCCATTAAACATGAATTGAAATACATCCATGCTACAAAGCGAATTTGAATTTCGCTAAACGACCAAATTCCTCGATAAGGACGCTCTTGGCCATTGCAAGTACCAAGGCTTTTCCCGTTTTTTGTCGGGTATGAAAGCCAAACTTCTACTCTTGACTGTGCTGATGCCTGTTCTTGGCTTCGCTCAGCGAACCGATAAATTTAAACAACTCGACCAAGAATGGCCCACTCCGGGTAAGTTCAGAACCGCTGCCGGGGCTCCCGGACCGGATTATTACCAACAGAAAGCCGACTACGATATCGACATCACCTTGCACGAGGCTGAGCATAAAATCAGTGGCTCCGAAACCATCACCTACACCAACAATTCTCCGGACATGCTGGAATACTTGTGGTTACAGCTCGATCAGAATGTTCGCTCTTTGACCTCCGACACCCGGAAGATTGACCAAGATAGGATGAATGAACGCATGTCGTTTAACCAGCTGGACAACATGATGAAGGCCTTTGACGGCGGATTCAATATCCTTTCGGTTCAAGACGGAGGAGGAAAAAACCTCGACTACCACATTGTGAAGACCATGATGCGCGTGAACCTGCCTCTTCCTTTGAAGCCGGGTGGCGTTTACAAGTTGAAAATCAAGTGGAATTATAAAATTCAAAACCGCGCGAAGTTTGGCGGACGAAACGGCTACGAGCACTTTGAAAAAGACAACAACGATTTGTTCACCATCTCTATGTTTTTTCCGAGAATGTGTGTTTACAACGAAGTATACGGTTGGCAGAACAAACAATTTCTTGGGCGCGGCGAGTTCACCCTTCCTTTTGGCGATTACAACGTAAGCCTCACCGTTCCGGCAGACCATATTGTGGCGGCTACCGGCGAATTGCAAAATGCCTCATCCGTGCTCACAGCCGCTGAGCGCAAACGTTTTGAGCAAGCGAAGAATTCCGATGAGCCGGTTTTGATTGTGACCCAAGAAGAGGCCGTGGCCAAAGAAAAAACCAAAGCCAATGGCACGCGTACCTGGAAATACAAAGCCCTCAATGTGCGTGATTTTGCCTTTGCCAGTTCCCGTAAATTTATCTGGGATGCCCAGGGCGTGAAGTTTGGCAACCGCACGGTGATGGCTATGTCGTATTACCCGAAAGAAGGCAACCCGCTTTGGGGACAGTATTCCACCCGCGTGGTAGCGCATACCGTAAAGACTTACTCCAAATACACCTTTGATTATCCGTATCCTGTAGCGATTTCAGTGCATACGAATAACATCGGAATGGAGTATCCGATGATTTGCTTTAATGGCGGAAGACCGGAAGAAGACGGCACCTATGCTGAGCGGACCAAATACGGCATGATCACCGTTATCATTCATGAAGTAGGACATAACTACTTCCCCATGATTGTGAACAGCGATGAACGCCAGTGGACTTGGATGGACGAAGGATTAAACAGCTTTTTGCAATACTTAACGGAGCAAGAATGGGATGAGAACTACCCTTCAAGGAGAGGTCCGGCATACAAAATCGTGGATTACATGAGCAGCGACCCAAATACCATCATGCCTATTATGACTAACTCTGAAAGCTTGATTCAATTTGGGAATAATGCCTACGGTAAGCCAGCCACGGCTTTGAACATCTTGAGAGAGACCATTTTAGGCAGAGCGAATTTCGATTATGCCTTTAAGATGTATGCGCAGCGTTGGATGTTCAAGCATCCGGAGCCTAGCGATTTCTTCCGCACCATGGAAGATGCCTCCGGCGTTGACTTGGATTGGTTCTGGCGCGGCTGGTTCTACAGCACAGACTATTGTGATATTGGGCTAAACAAGGTGACTTGGTTTAAAGCGAAATCAGGCAATCCGGATATTGACAAGCCGGAAGATGCAAGGGAAGCCGATAAAGACAGAGCGGTGTTTATTGGCGATATGCGCAACAGAGCGGATACAGTGAATAAAACCATCGTAGAACAAAATCCGGCCACCCGCGATTTCTATACCGACCCGGCTCGCTTTGAAGCGAATGACTTGGACCGCATGGAGTACAAAGAATTCATGGGAAGCCTAGACAGCAATGAGAAAGCGATGCTCGAGGCTAACTGGAATTTCTACGAATTGGAATTGAAGCTACATGGTGGTTTAGTGATGCCTATTATCTTAGAATTTGAATTTAGCGATGGGACCAAAAGCAAAGAATATATCCCGGCTGAGATCTGGCGCTTTGGCGATTCGGTGGTGCACAAGGTATTCTGGTTTGAGAAAGAGGTAGTGCGTATCAGCCTCGATCCAAACTTGGAGACGGCAGACGTCAACCGAAACAACAACTACTGGCCTCCGCGTATTGAACCGACCCGTTTCGAGTTGTTCAAACAAAAACAAAACAGAGGGGAGCGCACTAACCCTATGCAGCGCGACAGAAAAGCGAAGACCTTGAAGAAATAAAATACCAAAGGCCAAATTCCAAAGGCCCGACACCAAAAAAGTGCCTCGATTTAGGTTGAAAATTGGATTTAGGATCTTGGAACTTGGTACTTTTTTGAGCAGGTGGAGGATAAACTGAAACCCCCGTTTCTTTTTAATCGCTAATACGTGAATCGCATTCCTAAACCCCAACTCATATCGCTATCGTAATGCAAAGAGGCAGACCAATATTTGGTGAGTATATAGGATGAGCCCACCATAAACTCGCCATCGCTGTTCCACATGCCGCGCATTCTGATACGTTGAGTTAAGGCTAAATCATCGCGTTGCAACTGAATTCGAACTTTACCCGTATGATCTAAACGCAGATCTGATTCAATCAATCCCGGCAAAACATAATTCAAACCCAAACAGGCTACTTGCCGATTGTCTTTGGTATTGGTCTCCCCTCCTTCTCTGGAGCGAATATCCGTTCCAACATAAGCACTAAAGAATTGATTCTTGCCAAAAAAGCGACTTAGATGGGTTTCCGTTTCATAAGCACCCATCCAGTCTATACGCCATTCTGCGCTAAGCATGTTGCGCGTGTTCGCATACATAATTTCCCCATCGCTGCCGTTCGACGCCAGGTCGATCTCACCCATCAAGTGGTACATTCTATCATCGGCATAGACCTTTCGCAAAGACTTCTTTGGCTCCTCAATCGTAGGATTGGGTGAACTGCCTTCGTAGCTGAAGATTCGCCCCATACCGCTCATCATGTGGTAGAGGATATGACAGTGGAAAAACCAATCGCCACTTTCTGTAGCTAAGAACTCAATGGTATCCCGCTCCATGGGCATGATGTCTAACACCGTTTTTAGCGGACTATACTCCCCCTGATCATTTCGAACTCGGAAGAAATGTCCGTGCAAATGCATTGGGTGACGCATCATGGTATTGTTATACAGGATAACCCGAATTTTGTCGCCCGGGTTGATCCAAATCTTCCCGGCTTCAGATACTGTTTTATTATTAATTGCCCAGACATAGCGATTCATGTTACCGGTTAAAGTAAAATTGAATTCTTTCCAAGTGCCGGTATCCGGAAATGAAGTCTTCTCCGGTGAGCGAAGCATGTTGTAATTAAGGGTTTTTGGAATGCCATAATGGTAAGGGTGTGCGCCGGAATCCGTTGGATTAAGGTATTCCGGATACATCACCGTATTCATATCCATTCTTTGATTTTGCATGTGCATTTTCATGGACTTCATATTCCCGTCTAAGCGCATCATATCATTCATCATGACCATACCTTTAAAGTAATGCAGTCGCCCCCAATCCGGTGCAAAGACCGTATCACCTTGTCCGATGAAATACGAAGCCTTACCAATACGATCTTCGGAGGTAGCCCTGAATTCGAATGTTTTATTTTCAGGTAGTACGACCAAGACATCATAGGTTTCTGAAACTCCAACAATCAATCTATCCACTTCCACCGGAACCACATCGGCTCCATCATTCGCAATGACGTGAACCGGACCGCCGGCAAACTGAAGCCAGTAATAGGTAGAAGAACTGCCATTGATAACACGAAGCCTGACGGTATCTCCCTTTTCATACGCTTGGATTCCACTTTGCCTTTGTCCGTTAAGCAAATAGGCATCATAGTACACATCGCTCACATCCATGGCATGCATACGCTTCCACTCACTTATGAGTTTTGTACCCAAATAGCCATCGCGAAGCGCCTCGCCATAACTTTGGGTTGCTCCTTTTCTTACGTTATACCAGTCTGTCGCAGCATGCAAGGAACGATCAATCTGCATGGGCATTTCATCGCTCCAATCGCTCAGAAGCAAAGTCTGTTCTGCATACGACTTTGTTTTTTCATGAATAATAAAAGCGCCGTATAAGCCTATCTGCTCTTGCAATCCGGTATGGGAATGGTACCAATATGTGCCATGCTGCACTAAGGGAAAAATGTAACGAGCCGTTTGTTTAGCCTTAATTGGCGCCGTGGTTAGGTAGGGTACCCCATCCATTTCATTGGGCAGAATCAAACCGTGCCAATGCACCGACGTTTCTGTTCCCAAGGTATTGTGAACGTAAATTTCAGCTGTATCCCCTTCAGTGAAATGCAGTTCAGGTCCGGGGATTGAGCCATTTACAGTGATGGCCATTCTTTGCTTTCCGGTGAAATTCACCATGGTATCACCAATATAAAGGTGAACCACTTTGGTTTGTGCCCGGCTAAAATTGAAACCCGCTATACACAGTACAAGAAGCAGATAATATCGGACTATACGGACGTTTAATTTCATGATCTAGTGATTAGTATGTTTTGACAAGTGAACCGCAATTCAGCATCGTTTTGCCGTAATACGGATTCTTTACAGCCTGGTCGAAGCTCAGCCAATCTTCCTTCTTCATGGAGCAGTTGAATCGGTAAACAGGCTTACCGGAAATCTTCACTTGATCAAGAATTTTAAACCAGACCCTGCTCAATTCAGCGAAGGCTTTCCTTTGCGATTCTAAGGTAGTAGCGGCCTGTAATTGATCAACCGCTTTTTTCATGGCCTTCTCTGCTGATTTAAAAGCTTTCTTTTGGGCTTCCGGTAATTCGGCATATTTAAAGGATTTCAAATCGGCTTTATAGGCTGCAGCTGCAGTATTGGCTTTAGTAAAATCAGAAGCTACGAGTGCTTCTTTAACCTGCATATACTGATCTAGCATTTGGCTTAAACCGGAAGCCTTTGCAGTAAAGGCTCCCAGTAGCATGGCGAATGTGAGTGAAAGGCGCATCATCTTACTTGTTGTGAATTTCGTCTAACAACTCTGCTTTGAACCCGGCTTCTAGCACCGTCGCTTCAATCTCAGATGCCAAAGCATCTTCGCTGCGCACGGTTAACACTTTGTTCGGGTTTAGGAAGTCGACCTCCCAATTACCTGCATGAAATGCCTCATTCATGAAAGGGGTAACTTTGGCGACACAGCCGCCACAATTGATGTTTGTTTTAAAAATGAAAGTTTTCATATGATTACGTGTTCTTATTATTTGAGTTTAATTTTTACAATGGAATAGTAGGTAGCTTGAAAACCTTAAACCAATGATTTCCAGCGCAAGAGCAAACTATTGCTTACTACACTCACAGAACTTAAGGCCATGGCTGCACCGGCCAACATAGGATCCAAAGCAAAACCGAAGGCCGGGATTAATACGCCCGCAGCGATAGGTATACCGACTATGTTATAAATAAAGGCCCAGAATAAATTCTGACGTATCGCCCGTCTGGTGAGCCTGGATACGGCAATGGCAATAGGAATCTTCTTTAGGTCGCTGCTGATGATGGTCATCTTAGCTACATCCATCGCTATATCACTTCCTCTGCCCATGGCTAGGCTAACATCAGCTTGAGCCAAAGCATTGCTATCATTGATGCCGTCGCCTACCATCGCTACAATTGATCCACGGGCTTGCAATTCCTTCACAAACTCCGCCTTACGCTGCGGTAAAACCTCGGCTTCATAGTGCTTTATTCCGGCTTCTTCTGCCACCCGGGCTGCCGTTTGACGGTTATCACCTGTCAGCATGTAAACAGCTATCCCTGCATCGCTCAGTTCTTGAATGGCTTCAATGCTGCCTTCTTTGATTTGATCACGGATTCCAATCACGGCCAACACTTCGGCATCGCTAAAGAAATACACCACGGTTTGAGCTTGGTCTTGCCAAGTAGAAGCCAGGCTCATCAATTCTGCATCTTGCTTGGACCCCACTTCATTCAAAAAGCGCAGATTGCCTACATAATAGGTTTCTCCTTGGTAAACCCCTTTTACTCCGTGTGCTGTGACGCTTTCAAAATTCTGGAGTTCAATACCTTTCACTTGTGCCAAGTGACTCAGTACTGCTTCTGCCAAAGGATGTTCTGATTTCTCTTCCAATGCATACAAGACAGCACTGAGTTCGGATTGACCTGACAGCCAAACGATATCAGACACCTTAGGTCGGCCTTCTGTGATGGTGCCGGTTTTATCCAATACAATGGCGTTGATTTGACTCATCAACTCCAGACTCTCTGCATCTTTTATCAGGATACCTTGCTCGGCACCTTTACCCACACCTACCATGATAGCAGTTGGTGTAGCGAGACCGAGAGCACAAGGACAAGCGATAACCAATACCGTTACCAAGGCCAATAGCCCTTGCGTGAAGCCATTTTCCCCTCCAAATATGGTCCAGGAAATCAGAGCTAATACCGCAATACCAATAACCACCGGAACAAAGATGCCGGCAATCTTGTCAACGCTTTTCTGTATCGGCGCCTTCGAGCCTTGGGCGTCTTGCACCATGCGGATGATCTGTGCCAAGAGTGTGTCTTTGCCCACTTTTTCAGCCGCAAACTCAAAGGTTCCTTTCTGATTTAAAGTTCCGGCCAAGACTGCCTCTCCTTTGATTTTATGCACCGGAATCGGCTCACCGCTCACCATGCTTTCATCTACAAAAGATTCACCTGTCACAACGGAGCCGTCTACCGGAATTTTCTCCCCCGGCTTTACCAAAACCACATCGCCCACATTCACCTGCTCAACCGGAATCTTTTGCCAAAGTCCATCCCGTTTTACAGTTACTTCTTTCACCTGCAATCCCATCAATTTCTTGATGGCCGCAGAAGTATTGCCTTTGGCTTTTTCCTCTAACCATTTACCGAATAGAATCAAAGCGATAACCACACCCGCCGCTTCAAAATAGACGTGAGCGTGCAGGCCTCGCGCATGCCAGAAATCGGCAAAGAGGATATTAAACACGCTGAAGGTATAGGCTACTCCCGTACTAAGCGCCACCAAAGTATCCATGTTGGCACTGCGGTGCTTGAGTTGCTTCCAAGCATTTACAAAGAAGCTTGAACCCAACCAAAAAACGATAGGTGTGGAAAGGGCCCACATGATGTAATCGCCATACGGCATGTCCATAAAAAACATACCGATGATAAAAAGTGGTGTAGCGAGCCCCAGTGCCAAAAGCATCTTATTCCGAAGGGCTTTGAGTCGTTTCGCTTCTAGCTCTTCTTTCAAGCTTTCTCTATCCGCTTGTTCTGCAATCAAGAGATCATAGCCAATGGAACGAACCGCTTGCTGCATATCGGCAGGCGAAGTAAGTTCCGGTATAAATTCAACCTTCAGCTGAGCGTTAGCATAATTCACTTCACTCTTGAGCACGCCGGGGAGGCTGCCCACCATCGATTCAACACTAATGGCGCAGGAAGCGCATGTCATATTCTGAACCGGAAAACTTTCTTTCACGGTAGCTACGTCGTAGCCCAATTCTCTAATTTTTTCTGTTGCGTGACGCACCGCATCACCGGCTTGTGTAGTTTCAATCCAAGCCCTTTTATTGTTCACTTCAACGGAATGGTCGCTTATTTCACTGAGCTCACCCAGTCCCTTGTCGACTATCAAAGCACAATGCTCGCTGTCGACGTTTAACAATGGAATCTCTAGGCGTTGTTTCGTTGTCTGTTGCATGACCTTTAGCAATTTGTTGATACAAAGGTCAGTGGAGACAGTCGCCTAGCTGTTACATGATTTTTTAAAAGAATTATAAGATTCAGGCTTTTTGAATGAATCTACACTTTATCGATCGGCCTGCGACGTTGGTTACCAATGCTTTTGAAGTGCGTCGGGGTGAGCCCGGTAACTTTCTTGAACTGGGCACTCAGGTGTGCAACGCTCGAATAACCCATGTGATCGGCAATTTCATTTAGGTTCATCTCACCATAGGCCAAAAGCTCTTTGACCCGTTCAATGCGCTGATCAATAAAGTATTTTTCAATGGTGCTGCCTTCAATTTCAGAAAACAGTTTACTGAGGTAGCCGTAGTCGTGGTGAAGCTCTTCTGCCAACAGAGCAGAAAGGTTGACTTTAGGAAGCTCTTCCGAATGGTGAATCAATTCGACAATACGCGTTTTAATTTGATTGATAAGCCTGCTGCGCTTATCGTCTACGAACTCAAAACCCAGCTCATTCAGCTGCTTTTCAAGCTTCTGCAAATCTTCGGTAGAAGGGGTCTCCTCCCATTCCACCTCACCTAAACCAATACGCCGAACCGCCAGGCGATTTTGCCTGATAACCGATTCTACGGCCATCACACAACGCTGGCATACCATGTTTTTGAGGTGAAGTATCGATTGCATCTCACAAATTTCAAGCAAATTAGTTCACTTAAACAAACACTGTTATGGATCCACCTTTTGAACCGGCATCCAAATCACCCTGCCCGCTTCAAGCCGGGCGCGCATGAAATACTGCCCTTGAGCCAGGCTTTCCAAATTTAACTAAAAAGGCAAGTCTTGCACCGAGACCTGGTTAGAGGTATCTATGGCATGCGCAAAACGAATACCTTGCGACCAATAAACCATGGAATCGTTAAACAAATGTATCCCATTGCAATCGCGGTCTACACTTAGTCTAATTACGTAGATACCGGAATCTAAATAAGTAAAGGCGAGTTCCGACGAATAGAAGTGACCGGCGTGTGCCACGCGAGGCACGGCTATGAGGGAACTAAATAAAATCAGTAAGTGTAAGATTCTCTTCATAGGCTCAGGGGTTCAGAATCCGGGGCGTGGTTTTTCGCAACAGGGACACGATATTCGCTTTATGTTAGTCCCCTATTTGGTCTTTATCGTTGCCTTGAGTGCTTTGATTTTCAGCGCACGTAAGTTCACCCAATCCGCTGAAATATTGGGCAGTTTTTTAGGGATGCCTTCTTTTGTCATTGGTGTTTTTATCGTTGGCATCGGTACCAGTTTGCCTGAATTGGTGTCTGCCATCTTAGCTGTTCAACAAGGCGTTTCAGAGATCGTTCCGGGAAATGTTTTCGGGAGTAATATCTCCAATATCTTGCTCATAACAGGCACCTTGGCCCTACTGCATAAAATTGACATTCACCTGAGCAGCAAGTACATCTTTATCGATTTACACTACCTGATTGGTTCTGTATTCGTTCTGGCTTTGTTTTGTTACGATGGCATCATTGAATGGCACGAATCTATTGTGGGACTCATCATTTTCCTGGTGTATAGCCTCTATTTAATCAAGGACGAGGCTCCGGAGCTACATCAAAAAGACCTTCCCTTTCCCAAACAGAAAAAATTTCCGGTGATGGCTTTGGTTCTTCTCGTTCTAGCCGGCGGGGGCATATACCTTGGTGCAGATTATACCATCAGCAGCCTGCAGGAAATAGCCCAAAGTTTATCCATACCTAATTCAGTTATCGCATTAACCGTATTGAGTATTGGTACGACCTTGCCTGAGTTGGTAGTGAACATTAGCGCCATACGTCAAGGCAAAGCCGAAATGGCCCTGGGCAATGTGTTGGGATCTTGTGTGTTTAATAGCCTCATGGTTCCGAGTGTGGCGAGCTTCTTTGGCCCGATTACCGTACCAGAAAATTTACTTCATTTCTCCTTGCCGGTAATGGCCGGAGCTGCCTTGTTTTTTTACCTCATTACCCACGATAAACGCGTTTCTCGCTGGGAAGGCATGTTGTTCATCATGATCTATGTCCTGTTCTTAGTGAAGATTGTGGCGCGCAATTAAGGTTCCATAGCAGGTTTCCGTGCTACTGCCCAATATTGATTGGTCGTTCCCGTTTGTCGTTTAAATTCATCTAACTCGAATCCGGCTTCGAGAAATAGTTGCCGTAGTTCCTCTTTTTTGAAAGACCGGATAGCCGGCGCCATCCCTACACGATGAAGCAAACTTAGCAACCCATACAAAAGCGGCTTAGAAGCCATGCAGGGAGTTAGAGCAAGCAGCTTAGCCCCCGGCTTAAGGAAATTATAGAGCTGACAAACAACCAGGCTTGGGTCTGGCAGCAGGTGAAGAACATAGGTGGCCACCACCGCATCAAATTGTGCCGGGCGGATATGAGCCTTATCGAGCTCCGAGCATATAAAATGCAGCTTCTCTTGACCACTTGATTTTCCTTGAGCGAGGCGAATCATATCGCTAGACGTGTCTATGCCAATTACCCGTTTGACCCTATCTGCATAAGCTAATGTGTATAAGCCGGTGCCACAGCCAAAGTCGAGCACTGCATCTGTTTCCTTCAGGTTTTCTTGAATACAGGCCAGGTTTCGCTCAAACAAATTCCGATCCTTCAACTCTTCCGAATCATAGCGATCCGCCATGCTGTTCCAAAATTTTTCGTTCTTATCCATCACCAAGTTTACTAAGCCATACGAAGCTAGGGATGAAAGGTTACGCGCGAGGGATGTCTCCATAATCCCTTGCTTTTCAAAAGTGATGTAAGACCCTATACCCTGCCTAGTGCAGCCGCTTAGCCTAAATTTGAGTAAAGACCGGTGGCGACGACCCCTTACTCATCTGTAAATTTAAAGCTCTCATCTCATTACTCGCACGATGGCCATTGCGGACTCAACCTCAATCCTCAATCCTTTTCGTAAATTGCGCCCTTTATGAATCTGCACGAGACATTTCCGCTGTACATATCCAATTCGCTCACGCGAAAAAAAGAGGTATTCACCCCCATCAATCCGGGCCATGTAGGCTTGTATGTATGCGGTCCAACCGTTTACAGCTATGTGCATTTGGGCAATGTGCGCACCTTTCTTACGTTTGATGTCTTATATCGCTACCTGCGCTTCCTAGGCTATAAGGTTCGCTACGTCAGGAACATTACGGATGTTGGTCACCTGGTAGATGACGCGGATAGCGGTGAAGATAAAATCGCAAAAAAAGCCCGACTGGAAAACCTAGAGCCTATGGAAGTGGTGCAGATGTATACCAACGACTTCCACGAGGTACTGCGGACCTTTAACTTTATCGATCCAAGCATTGAGCCAAGCGCTACCGGACACATCATCGAGCAGATTGAGATGGTGAAACGCATTCTCAACAATGGGTTCGCTTATGAAGTGAATGGCTCTGTCTACTTTGATGTATTGAAGTTCCAAGAAGCCAAAGGCGGATACGGGGAGCTCTCCGGACGTGTTTTGGAAGACCTGATTTCCAATACCCGTGAATTAGACGGACAAGATGAAAAGCGCAATTCACTCGACTTTGCTATTTGGAAAAAGGCCGAAGCAGGACATATCATGAAATGGCCATCGCCTTGGGGAATGGGATTCCCGGGCTGGCATTTGGAGTGTTCGGTGATGAGCACCAAATACTTGGGCGAGACCTTTGATATTCACGGTGGCGGTATGGACCTCAAGTTTCCGCACCACGAATGTGAAATTGCACAAAGCGTAGCGGCTGATGGTCAAAAGCCAGTGAACTACTGGATGCACAGCAATATGCTGACGGTAAACGGCCAGAAGATGAGCAAATCGCTCGGTAACTCTTTCTCTCCACGCGAATTAATCACAGGAGATCATGCCTTATTAAACCGTGGGTATGGTCCGATGACAGTGCGCTTCTTCATGCTGCAATCGCATTACTCCAGCACACTTGATTTCAGCAATGAGGCACTTGAAGCAGCAGAAAAAGGCTATAAGCGACTGATGAATGCGCTGACTACCTTACATAAACTGGACTACAAAACCGGCGCTGCAGATGAAGCCCTAAATGCTGAAGTAAACGAACTATTGAATGATCTGCTGCGCAATTTGAGCGATGATTTGAATACAGCCAAAGCCATTGCCGATTTATTTGAGCTTAGCGCTAAAATCAACAGCTTTGCGAATGGTCAATTAGCCCTTGGGAGCTTGAGCGAAACGACGTTTAACTTGTTAAAATCCCGCTTTACTCAAATCATAACGGAAGTTTTGGGATTGATGCCGGAACAAGCGAATGAAAGCAGTGTAACCGGCGACCTCGTTAAGCTATTCATTGAACTTCGTCAGGCAGCCCGCCAGAACAAAGACTTCGCTACCAGCGACAAAATCAGAGATGATTTAGCGAAGATTGGTGTGACCTTGAAAGACGGTCCGGAAGGCACGAGCTTTTCTCTGAATTAGCAGAGGGCAGAGGGCGCAGAGCGCAGGGCGAAGAGCTCAGGGCGAAGAGCTCAGGGCGAAGAGCTCAGGGCGAAGAGCTCAGGGCGAGTTTGTAGTTTGAGTTGGTAAATCAATCGTACAGTTAACATATAACAGTTCTACTTCTGATAGTTGTCCACTCAGCGGCACTGGACTTTCAATACGGTGTTACCTTGACGTTTCCCATTTCCCCTTCCTGTAAAATAATGCCTATCTTGAAGGCATGAACCTGACCTCAAAATACCCTTGGTTAAGAGCCGGCATTTTTTACGGCTTGTTTCTATTTGCTTTGGTAGCAATTGCCTGGCCATTACTTAACAACGAAAGCCTGTCGATAAACCGGTTAGTGAAAGAGCTGGCATGGTGGCTTGCAGCAGGAATCGTATTTGAGTACCTGCGTTTTCGGTTTACGAAAAACAACAAAGCTTCTGAATCCTAGTTACTGCTCGACTTAAAACAAAAAACCCCGACCAAAGGCCGGGGCTTCGCTTAGTTTTTAGCTAAGACCTATCGAGTAATGTTTACTCGGGTGGTATAGATTCCGTTTTCAGATTGAACACGCACAAGGTATAGTCCGGCGGCCACCTGATTCATGTTTACCTCAGCTGAACCATTCAGCATTTCGATCGTAACATGCATCACTTGACCGTTGGCATTCACTACATCGATTTGCTTCACTGAACCGGCTATTTGGCTAAGGTCGAGTTTAAACGCATCGCGCGCAGGGTTTGGATAGGCTGTTAACGAGTTGGTATTTACCTCCTCCAGTCCGGTGCGGGTAACGTTAGCATTAATGGTAGACTCGGCTAAACAACCGTTGTTGTTCACACGAATGCTTGCTGTCCAAACACCGTCTGTAGCATACTGGTGCTGCTCAGCTACCGGACCATTCACTGTTCCGAAGGTTCTGTTACCGTCGCCCCAAAGAATGGTATACGGCGCTCCTGCAGGAGTGATAGCTGCAGTCAAGCCCATATTTCCGCCACCTAGGTTGAGGGTAGAGAGTGTTAAGCTAGCGATAACCGGCTTAGCGTATACTTGAACGTTTTTCGTTTGACTGGACTTGCAACCACCTGGAGATTCTACGGTTAAGGTAACTGGGTGTGTGCCCACAGGTAAAAGTTGACTAGGGTTCTTCAGGTTGCTACTCAAGCCAGAACCAAAATCCCAAGCATGAGCAAAATTGCCGTTGTTTCCGTAAGCAGCAGAACTAAACTGTATGTCAGTTCCTTCGCATGTGTTGTCTGCTACAAAAGCAGCAACCGGTGTCTCATCTACGCTAATATTCAAAAGCTTTTCATCAACACAACCATTCGTTGATTGAGCCTTTAACCTTACCGTGTAGGAACCGATATTAGCAAAACTGCGGGTATAGTCTTTTGCATTCGATGTAATTCCATCGCTAAATGCCCACTCATAGGCCGTTGAAAATCCGGTAGGCTCTGTTCCTGTATTGGTGAAGACTACATTGTCTTTATTACAAAGGTTAGCCATGGTGAAATCAGCTTTAGGCGCTTCTTTCATAGTAATGGCTTTGGTAACCTGTCCAACACAACCAAAGATGGAAGTAGCAGTTAGGCTTACGTTTAGGGTTCCGAAGGTGCTGTATGTATGTTTTGGATTGATGGTATTAGCGATTCCGCCATCACCAAAATCCCAAGCATAGCCCATACTTCCGAAAGCTAATGTAGAAGTGTTAGCGAAAACAAGCTCATCGTTATTGCAATCCACTTGATTGAAGCTAAAGTTAGCTACAGGTCGAGGCGCATAGGTCACTTCTTTAGTCATTTGATCCACACAACCGTTGGTCGTTACTTTTAGGGTAACAGTATAGTTGCCTGGAGTAGCATATTGGTGGCTTGGGTTTACGGCATTTCCGGTTGATCCATCGCCAAAGTTCCATTCGTAAACCGGCGTGCCGCCTGGAATGAATGAAGCGTCTGTAAAGGTGTTTGCATTGCCTTCACAAACGTTTAAGGCGTCAAATGCAGCATCCGGATTTTCAAACACGGTTACAGAAAGGTTATAACTGTTGGAATAGCCGTAGTTAGAGGTAACAACCAATTGGGCGTTGTAAGAACCCGCTGCGGTATAAATATGACCGGGATTAATCAATACAGAAGAATCGCCGTCTCCGAAATACCATTTGTGGTTAATGAAACCTGAACTGATTGTACTGTTGTTTTTAAACTTCATTTCCCCGTTTTCACAAGATGCCGTGCTGGTAAAGCCTGCAATTGGACGAGGTGCCACGAAAATTTCACGCTCTACTACCGGTGCTACACAGTTGTGCACTAATTCGCGCAGGGCATAGCGAATTCTAAAGGTAGAATCAGAAAGTCCGATAACCGGCGTAAAAGAAACCGTCGCGTCATTGTTACCATTCGGGTTATTCTGCACATGGGTTGCACCTGCAGATGTGCCATTTGGTGTTAAAAACTCGTAAAAATCGAAGGTCCAAGTAGAATTGAAATTCGTGTTAACATACCCGGTAGGGGCGCTGATGGCATAATTAATTTGATCGCCATAGGCCACAATATCCGGGTCAATCGAAGTTCCTGAGTTGAAAGTTCCTTGGAAAGTTGGGCCCTGACTAATCACAGAACCATCCGGAGCGCCATTGACGTTATAATTTTTATCAATAAACTGAGCCTTACCCACCACATTGGCTGAAATCGTAAAATTTCCAACGGTGAGGTTAGCTGTTGGCACGTTAAAGACATAATTAGCGGTTTGACCAGCAGGGATTTGTTGAGAATAGGTCTCAACCGACTGACTAACACCATTAATTTTATACTCTAACAAGAATCCTCCACGAGCCACAATGTCCGTATTCTCAACGGTCACTTCTACTTGAGCTGTTTCAAACTGACAAATATCGGATGGAAAGTTAATGGCTTTAACGTCGATGTTCAGCGGAACGATATCAAAACCGAAATCCACTTGACCAGAGCCAAATCCCGTACCTGCCGCATTTGCAGATGGACCCCAAATACGACGGTTACCATTGGTGGTGAACTGAGCTACTTGGTTGCCTGTTCCACCGCTGGTAGAAATCTCAAATACAAGTGATTTGCTCGGATCATACACAAAGGGCGTTTGCAATTGCACCATGTACCAGTTCAAGGCCGTTGCGCCGGTAAGTTGGTAACTAGCCTGCTGGAAAACAGTGGTTAATCCGGTTGCCCAGGTACTGCTCGTCCAAGTAGATTGTGTTCCAACGTTCTGTCCTAATTTGATGGTAAAATTGGTGTACGTGCTATTCGGATTAACAGTTGTACCGATTCTAAAAAAGACATGGGTAATTAATCCGGCGAAAGCAGGGGTTCCGGTAGTTCCATTTGAATTGAACTGACCCGCGTCGTAGATCCACTGAACTTTGTTGGTTGTGCTGTTCAATGGGAATGAATTGTAGCTTGTGCTGTTGTTACGGGTGAAGTAATCAGGCTGAGCCCACGCATTTAGCCCAAACAACAGAACCAGGTTGAAAGCCAAGACAGAACGTCTCAAGCCACGCCAATTAAGGCGATTCAAGTTTGTAAATTTTATCTCCATACAAGTTTGGTTTTCCCCGCAAGTCTAGGTTTGCAGTTAGTTACAAAAAACGAGAAGTGGATTCTCATTTCCTTTTATTTGAAAACTATTCATCGAAATCCACAAAAAGGATCATAACTATTTGTTTTTCAGATAAAAAGAAAGGCCCGCCATGGAAAATAGCGGGCCTTATTTAGATTAATTCTAACTAACCATCTAGTTGATCGCGATTTTTACGCTGTAGATACCCTCTTCTGATTGAAGTCTGAGCATATACACTCCGCGATTCAAATTCGCCGGCATAACATACTGAGCAGAAGACTCTTGCCAAGTTGCTATAGTCTTGCCGTTCAAATCCATTAGCTCCAATTTCCCACTTGTCCATTCTACTCCAAGAGAGAAATGCGATTGAACCGGGTTAGGGTACACTAGCAAAGACCGCTTTGAAACCTGGTGGATACCGGTTGGAAATGGTTCCGTCAAGTGAATAGCAGAAACCAGAGTATTGTACTCGCTGGTGTAAATTCTGCCTACTAGCAAGGCTCTTTCGTTCGATACGACATGAATAAAACCAATCCACGCGTCCCAGGTCGTTTCAGGAATCAAAACATACCCCTTCGGGCCACCGAATCCGCCATCGGTTTTGCCATCGGTTCTGAAGCGGATATACAAGCTAGACTTCACTCCTCCGTCATTGTAAGTAGCTGTAGCGAGAATTTTACCATCTGCCTGGATATCCAGTGCTGTGAATCGCTCGTCGGGTGAATTTCCAATCTTCACACCGAATTGCCTTTTACCATCCGTATCGAAGCTCGTATCAAATTTACCAGTAGGCAGGATTCGAAAGATATAGAGGTCATCGCTAATTCCACCAATCACATAACCTACACCAACAAGGTTGCCATCGCCATCGAGTTTGATATTAGTGATAGCCGTGCTGTAAGTACCCTCTTGGAACAAAAGTTTACCCGAAGGCGCAAAGTTGATATCGAATAAGCCTAAGGCGCTCACCTTGGCTATTGACGCGTGAAACTTAGACCCATCAAATGAACGACCTGCGATGTACATGCCATCGTTTTTGTCAAGCTCCAAAGCCATGAAGCTATCGGAATACGTGCTGAAACCAATCTTCAATATCCCTTGGTCGCCAAAACTATTCACTAAGGTACCATCGGCGTTGAGCAGCATAATGAAGAAGTCTTTGTTTCCGGCATTGTTAAGGTCGCCCGACAACACGATCTTCCCATCTGAGCGCAGATCGATATCAAATGCACGGGTATCATCCGCAGAAGAGAACAATACGATTCCGGAGTTCCCGAAATTTTCATCTAAAGTTCCATCGCTATTTAACTGTGCGAGGAATACATCCAAGCTTTGGTTGCCATCGAGGTAGCCGGTTACGAGCAGCTTGCCATCTGCTTTTCTCACAATGGAGCGAGCATATTCTCTTCCACCTAAGGTAAAATCAAAGATTACCGTCCCATTGAAGCCAAAATTGGGGTCCAAGGTACCATCAGCCAGTACATGTGAAACCAACGCGTCACTGGTTCCCGTGCTTGAATAACCGCATATGTACAAATCGCCTGAAATGCCCGGAGTAGATCCCGCGACCAATTCATTTGCTTGGTTCTTGGTCTGGTCGAATTCAAGTAAACCATCTGTGCCAAATGTGGAGTCTACGGTACCCAGCTTCTGGGCACCGGAAGATAATGCAACACCGAGTGCTGCAAAAAGTAGGATTGTTTTTTTCATCGTAGTTCTGTCAAATAAACTGATGCAAAACTTCAAACTTTCTACACTTTACTTTAACACATTTTAATCTTCCGATAACACAATTTTACCCCCGGTGCAGAATGTGTTAAAATCTGTACAATCCGTGTTAATAGTAGTAGAATGGGAAATCAGCTCATTTTAAAATCACCCGAAAAAGAAGCTCATTGCTCAATGATGATTGGCTAACTCAGCGTGCTTTTAAACATTCAAGTTGGATTGAGCCTGCACGTCTATGCCTATTTTAGAGGTGGCGCTTCACATCAAATCACCGCTAAATTCGTTTCTACCCTCATTTAAAGAACCCACTTTGCGCTGAGCTCTCTTAATAACCGCCTGGTAGCGCTGAGCGAGTTCTAAACAGAACCTTTGACCGGTTTAAAACATAAAAAAGCACCTCCTTTGAATTTAGGGGTGCTTCGCTAAAATAGGGACTCAAAAACTAGAGCACTTCGGATGTACGGGTGAGCTCTGAAGGCAGTGCGTCGTATTGTGTCTTGAACGAACGTGTAAAGTAGCTAAGGTTATTGAAACCAACGGAATACGCCACTTCAGATACGCTCAGCTTGGAATTTTCAAGTAGGTTTTTCGCTTCTTCCAAACGCACAAAACGGATAAATTCTGCGGGCGATAAACCGGTTGCAGCCTTAAGCTCCCGTTGTAGTCTATTGCGACCCATACCCAGCGTTTCACAGATAAAAGCTCCGTTTAAATTAGGGCTATCCAAGTTTTCCCGAATTAGCTGCATCAGCTCGTGCATCCATTCGTTTTCAGGGTTTAAGTTGGCCTCTGATTTCAACACCATCCCTTTATCTGAAAGCAACTGCTGCAACTGCTTTCGTCTAGCGAAGCAATTCTGGATAACCGCTAGGAGCTCATCGGCATCAAAAGGTTTCACCAGGTAGTTCTCTGCACCGAGGCCATAAAGTTCTACCTTGTCTGGCACCTTGCTCTTAGAACTCAAAATAACCACTGGAATATGCGCTAAGTTATCATCGGCTTTGATTTTTTGTAGAAGCTCCTCTCCTTGCATGTGGGGGAGCATCAAATCGGCTAAGACCAAATCAGGCAATTCATCGCGCACCTTTTTCAGTGCCTCTTGTCCGTCAAAAGCCTGCAAAACCTGGTAATACGGACGAAGACTGCTGGCTACAAACTCATTCAATTCTGGGTGGTCTTCTACCACCAACACAACCGGGTTTTCTGTGTTCAGCAAAGCCGAATTGGCGGTGCTTTCAGACTCCACATTCTCCAACAGTTTTCTGTCTAACTTTAGGGTAAAGCAAGCTCCTCCCATGGGACTAGGTGCGTAATCTACCTGTCCGCCAATCATCTCCATGTATTCCTTCACAAGGGATAAGCCTATGCCAGTGCCTTCGTGGTTGTTGACATCTGTTTTGTAAAAGCGATCAAAGATTTTTCTTTGGTGTTCTGGAGAGATGCCCGGGCCACTGTCTGACACTTCAATAAAAAGATCGCCCTCATCGGGCTTGCGGAAAATCTTAATCCCAACTGTGCCTCCATCGGGGGTGTATTTAAACGCATTCTGCAGGAGGTTGTGCACGCATTGCTGCAGTTTAAATCGATCAGTGAACATGATCACTTCACAGCGCTTTACCTCTAGGCTAATTCGTTTACGCTCAATCAGCGATTCAAATTGCTCTACCAAAGGCTGGATGATATCACAGAGCTGGAAACGTTCCGGATAAAGATGCTTTAAGCCATGATCCAATCTTTGAAGTTGTAATAGCTGCTCAACCATGTGCAACAAGTGCTCGGTATTCTTTTGAATATAGGCAGCATGCTTGAGGGTCTCCTCTTCTTGACTGGTCTTTTGAATTTGCTGTGCAGGGCCTTTGATGAGCGATAAAGGTGTTTTTAAGTCGTGCGAAATATTCGAGATAAATCGGTTTTTTAACTCATCCAATTCCTTGAACTGTTCGGCCAACTGTTTGGCTAATTCTGCCTCGTGTATTTGCGATTGCGCCTGTTCATCCGTGATTTTGATGCCACAGAAACTAGCAATGATTTCAAAAAAGCGCATGTGATGAAGCTTGTAGTAGTTAGGTTCGGGATTTTCAGAATCCAACACGCCAACAACTTTATTACCACTGAAAATTGGAACGGCTAATTCAGACCGTCTTTTTTCATTATCAACCAGATAAAAATCGATCTCGTTGGTATCCATCACCCGAATGGTCCTACCTTCCGAAAAGCAGCGTCCAACCACCCCGGTGCCAGGCTTAATTTCTATGGGGTTTTGAATCTCGTTCCCTTCCGATTTAACGCCATACGCCGCCACTTGCTTCAAGGTTCCGCTTTGTTCATCGAAGAGGTAAATCACAAAATCATCTAACTCCATGAGCGGCATACAGCGCTGGGCCACATGCCAAAGCAGCTGAGAAACGGGTTCTTTTTTGCTTAGAATCTCCGACATCGATTCAGATATTTTCTCCAATCGCTCAAACTGTTCCCGGAGGTTTTCAATTTTCAGTAAGCCCCCTCGGTAGTCTACCAGTAAAAGGTAAAAGTTCATGAGCGAAATGACACTTCCACTAATGAACGTGCCTATGGAAGTAGCTCCGGAAATATAGTGATCATCCGCTTGGTAGACAGACCAAGCCAGCCCGAAGAAAACCAGCATCATGGTGCTTAGTCCGGCGGCAAAATTGGTGTATTCCCTGCGCTCCGCCAATAAAGCCACCGTAGACCAAACCATGAAGTAAATGGTGCCGGATATATCGGCATCGGTTCTGTACACGGCCAGAACCTGAATAAATAAGCCGAGGTAGATAAGCAGCTGCAACATCGGCACCTGCAACCTAGGGTTCAACGTGAACCAAAACACCCAAACCAGAGCGGTAATGCTGACCACCAGAACCATGTCGACCGACAGCGGGTTTGTTATAGCATTATTTAAATACAGCACCAAAGCCTGAACCCACAGGATGAAACCTGCCCACTCTTTCAAGCGGCCAGGTGTTCCTCCGGGTCTTACCGATTTTTTAAGGTATTCTAGAACTACGTTCGGCATCCTATTCTTAGCGTATCAAATTTACTTTAGCTGTATAAACGGTGTTTCCGTCTATCAAACGTAGAAAATAAACTCCATTATTCAGGGACTGTGGAAGTGAAACTTGTCCATTTACCACGGCCGTTTTCGCTTGCAATTGGCCGGATAGGCTATACAAGGCTACCTCGCCTTCCACTCCATTTTGCAGGTAAAACTCTCCTGCATTCGGATTAGGATAGAGCTCTAACAAAGTTGCTTCAGGGCGGAATACAGCATTGGGGTTACTCGCTACAGTTGCTTTGGTTTTAAACGCATAAGCGAAGAAGTCAATGTCTGAATTTAAGTCGGATGAGCCGCTCACGTAAAGTCTACCTCTTTTTTCATCCAGTTCTACACTGAAAACCATAAAATTCAGGGATCCATTGGGTAAGGCTGTTTTATGGTAACCACCGCCATTGCCAAATAAACCTACTTTGTTTCCTGCTTTATCGAAATGGGCAGTTAAGATGAAATTTCCACCGTTTTGATCTGCAGTACCGGCAGCATAAATGGAACTATCTGAGGCAGCCAGAATTTTATAAAAAGCCTCGTTATCCAAGTTAGCAGGTGAAAGTGTTGTTACCACCGAACCGCTATCGCCATACGTTGTTTTCAATTTTCCATTGGTTTGGATACACGAGATAAATGCATCTTGGTTGCCGTTCACTCCTTTGAACGTTCCGGCAATGTAAATATCGCCTGCTAACCAAAGCACAGACTGCGGAGTAGTACTAAAACCCGATTTTCTGTAGTTCAGTATGCCCGGGCCTCCTAAGTCAATATTGAGGTTACCGTTATTCGAGATACTGGTTAGGGTAGCCACAGTGCCTCCGAGCTGATTCTGAAAACAGAGCACATAGTATCCGCCACCTGCTGCAAGAGGTCTGATGGCAATACCTGCCGGTGTATTGTTTACATTCTGAGGATCTAGAAAAACAACGCCATCGGTAGAGAAGCTGCTGTCTCTGTCGCCATTTTCCAGCAAACGAAGCACAAAAATATCAGATGTAAGTTGAGCAGCCTGTCCAATAATAACCGGCAGGTTATTTTCGTCGATAACCATGCTATGCGGTGCTTCTGCACCAATCGTTAATTCATGAATCACAGCACCTTTGTCGCCGAAGTTGGTGTCCAAAACACCCTCCAAGTTCATTCTGAAAACGAGAATATCGGAACTTACCGCACCTTGCACTGCTGCAGCCGCATAAACTCGGTCATTGGCATCAATGGCCATGGCGAAAATGCCCTCATTTCCATTTGGGTTGAAGTCGATTACCGATTTGCCATTGTTTTTAAAGTTCGGACTCAGGTTACCCAAAGTATCTAAGCGCGTGAAAGCAGAATTAACTGCTGGCGCTTGGTTATACCCACCGAGCCAAATACGGCCAAAACGGTCAAGAACGGATGCGCGGCAATAATCTTTGTCTGTGCCGAAATCAACGGTTTTCAATCCGTTGGTACCGAAAGCACTATCTGCGCCTCCATACATTTGCGCCTGGGCTTGCATACCGCCTAACACAGCGGCTGCCATCAGGGCTAAAGTTTTAATTGTCTGTTTCATTAGTTGAGTATTTGAATTTTGGCTGAATACACCTGTCCATCTTGCATTGCACGAATGATGTACATGCCTGAATTCAGGTTTTGGGTGTTAAGGAGAGTGGCTTTGCTTTGCATTACCTCGCGGCCTTGCAAGTCGAATAGACTTACTGAAACCGGTTGATCTTCACTTAGATCCAGTTTCAACCAAGTGCTGGCCGGGTTTGGGTAAAGCTTAAGTGAGCGATTAACGCGCTGAACACCTGTTCCGCCGCCGTTCGACTGAGTGAACTCACCGGAATGTGTAGCATAAACGAAGAAACCACTCTCCCCAGGTGTATTTTGTGACCCCATTACATAAACCCTGTTTGCAGCGGTATCAATAACCATATCGTACACATCAAATTCTGTGATATAGCCTAGCAATCCATATTCATGGTGACTGCCGTTTTTGTTTCCATAAAAGCCATTGCTTTCCCCTGATGATGTGAAGCGAGAAATAATTAATGTAGCGGTGTCTGGTGTTGACGCAATAGTACAAAGGTAAATTGAGCTATCCGGTGCTAGACGCATAGCTACCATTGTTTCATCATACGGATTTGACAAGTTGTGCACTACCTTAGCGAAACCTGCACCCAACGCAAAAGAGCTATTCCAATTTCCATCCGGCTCAAGTCTGGCTAAGAAACCGTCATCGTTGTTTTGGGGGCCTACATAATTGCCGGCAATTAGAATGGATTTATTCAGCATAAAGGCCGAAGAAGCGTAGGCATTTTTCCCATCAACCTGAAGACTTACTTCGCCCGGTCCACCTAAATCAATATTGGTGTTTCCATTAGACGACACGGAATGAATGCTAATTTTAGCCTCGCTGTTTCCCGTCGTATTGGATACGACATAATAGCCTCCATCAGGTCTTTCGAGTAAGGCTACCGGTATATTATTTAAGCCTAATGGATCCAAGTAGACGATTCCATCGCCACTAAAACTGCTGTCTACTCCGCCATAAGGATAAAAGCGGATTAAAAACATCTTCTTTTCAGTGAATGGCAAATTTCCCAATACAACAATCTTCCCATCTTTATCTTCCAGAATGTGGGTGGCAACCTCATAACCCGGGTCTATTTCTTGCGTGTACATGCCATTCATTCCAAAATTACCTTGAACAGTTCCGTACTGGTCGAATTTCACGATAAATAAATCAGCCCCATTAGGACCGGTTATATTACCAACACCCAAGATGTCGCCATTGGAGCAACGAGCTATTGCACTCACCGCATCATTACCGCCATTGTTGAAATCAAGATGGGATGGTCCTGTACCATTGCGGAAACTCATGTCTTCTGAGCCATCCAAGTTTAATCGAGTTAATCCAACATCCCATTTATTTAAATGCACAGACCCGCCGAGGATCACTAGCTTCCCATTGGCATCAATATAACCGGACACATCTTGCGCATGATTTTGTCCGAAGGTATACGTGCCGTAGCCATTGCCATTGAATGTACTATCTGCCGTTCCCGGCAATTTTTGAGCTGAAAGTAAGCCTGTCAACGACAAGGCTACTAGACTTAAACAGAGTTTACGTTTCATATTTCTGGTTTATAGCGTTTAGTGTAGAATTTGAATTTTTGCTTGGGCTACCTGATTTGCATTGCGTACTACAAGCTGGTAGAATCCATTGGGTAAAGTACTGAGATCAAGGCTTGTGGTGTTCTTCGCGGTATACATAAGTTTCCCCTCCAAAGAGAAAACGGAAAGGATGGTCTCCTCATCGATTTGAGTTTCGATTTCCAGCTTACCTGTACTTGGGTTGGGATAGACGTGAAGCGATTCTGCTCCCAAAGCGACTATACCGGTTCCTCCACCGCCACCTGAGCTGGGCTTTTCTGTATTATAGTAGAAGGCGTGGTAGTATAGATAATCATCCGGTCCGAGGAAAATATTCCCTACAACAAGTGCTTGTGAATCTACGCTTGTGAAAGCCATTGCATTGGGAATAAAGAAATTGGTATTGGCATCAGGCGTGCACTTGTAATATCCATTCGCATTGCCAAAAAACGGATCCGCAATTCCATCCGGTTTTACCTTGTAAATCACGTATTCCTTTAGTCCATACAAGCTGCAGAATAAAATTTTGCCATCCTCCTGTAAAACCATATCGATGATGTTCTCATCGTTTGGATTAGCCGGTACTGGGATATAATTATTAGAACCTGTTCCATTGAAGCTCAGGTCTTTATTTCCATTGGACTTAAAACGAGCCATATGCGCATCTCTGTTCCCGGCATAGTCCACCCGTCCACCCACTAGTATATTACCGGCCGTATCTACCAGCATCTTGTACATCTGGGTTGGATTAGCCCCTACTTGGTAAGCAAAAACAGACGTATTCTGAAAATCTAGCCCTCCATTTCCGTTATCTCGAATGCTATTTACATAGCTCACGCCATCCTTACCTGTTGAGAGGATATAATAACCTCCGGCAGGATTTTCGGCGATGTCTTGTCCGGAATTGATTTGTCCGTTAACATCCAAGAGCAAATCACCATCTAGGTTAAAGCTGCTATCCCTTTCACCGTCTGCGGTGATCCTCGCTACCAAAACATCTTGGTTATTCAGACCTTTACCGGAACCCACAACGGCTATCTTTCCGTTTTTATCCAGCAGCATGTTGCTGAAGATGTCATTGCTGGTCACATCCAAAGCAAATACACCGCTATTTCCCCAGTTCGGGTCAACAGATCCATTTTTCATGATATGGTAGAAGAGAATGTCGCGATTCAAAGCTGAACTACCACAAGCAATCACTGCTGTACCATCATTTAAGAATAGAATACCTTGCCCAAAATCATCTTCATTTGGCGAAGGGTTAATCTCCAGAATACCATTTGTTCCGAAAGAAGGATCTATGGAACCATTGGGTTGCAGACGGGTAACGATAATTAATCCATCGGGATTATAGCGAGCACCAACCGCCCAAATAAAGCCCGTTGGATCAACTGCTACATCATTCAGTACTTCGCCATTTCCGGCTTCCCAAAAATGAAAGCCATTACTATTGAAGTTGCTGTCCGGCGCGCCGGGAATAAGTTGGGCTTGCACCTGTAATGCAAGGCCGAGGATTAGTGTAGTAAATAAAGTCTTCATACCTGTAATTGATTTGATGTCACAAATCTGAGCTTGTCCTGCCCGACACTTTAACAAAAACGGAACATTCTTTAACATAATTAGCACTTCGGGCTGATTGTGTTAAACCCTGGGCTGATTGTGTTAAAAGCGAGAACCTTTACATTTGCCCGATGAACAAGGCGATTCTCAACATTCTGCTTTCCGGATTATTTCTAGCCCTGATGAATGTTCTGGTGCGCCTAGCCGATGATTACAGTGTTTACCAACTTATATTTTTCCGGGCTATCGTAACGCTGTTGATTTCCTATGCCGTAATTCGGAAAAACGGATTGAATCCACTCGGAAACGACCGAAAGCACTTGGTTTTGCGCGGCGTGTTTGGGTTCTTGGGTCTTACCTTATATTACCTTACCCTGAAAGACATGCCTTTGGCGGCAGCAGTGAGCATCCAATATTTATCGCCCATCTTTACCGCTATACTGGCTATTTTTATCAATAGGCAGAAAACCGACTGGTTTA
>FWPV01000502.1_pt1 | contig 123050 bp, 109 predicted proteins | sample 2228371 | NCBI WGS metagenome assembly FWPV01 (sample SAMEA103939776, study PRJEB20133) | metagenome | reverse complement strand
TATTTACGCCTGTCAAAGCCTCTTTGGTAAAGCCATGTAATTCGCATGCCATCTTATTTACATTAACAATCGCACCATTCTTATCAAGCACCATGATTCCTTCAGTAGCATTATCAAAAATCGACCTGTGCCATTTTTCTGAGATAGAAAGCTCCTTGGTCCTTTGCTGGACAAGTTCTTCAAGCTTTTGAGAATAAGATTTGAGTTGGTCTTTTTGTTGCTCGAGGTCATACTGGAGGGAAAGCTCTCTTACATATCTCTGATGCATGAGATATCTGAGGAATAAAAGAGAAAAGGCACAATATAGAATAAAAATATTGGCATTAATGAAAAAAGATTTATTAGAAATGTTATCGTAAATGAGAATTGGTACAAGATATATAGAATAAACTATTAGAGAGACAATTATACTTGAATTAAGACTTAGAGGTATAAGCCCTATACCAAATATCGCTACGAGAATCATACCAGCAAAGTAGGGTGATTGATGCCCTCCAAATTTAGCAATCATTAGTGCTACCATAATAGAGACCACCATTGCTGCTGAAATTGTTGATACGTGATGCACATTTTCACTTGTCTTTTTCCTATTAATCAAATAAATAAGTATTAAAATAGATGCTGTAATAATTCTGTATATCAAGAAGGTTTCAAAATTGGATGGAGTTACAAAATAGTCTAAAATAGATAGAGAAATAACAACAAGGGAACCTAAGGCAATTGCAATATTTGACCAATAATGTAAAAGATAAATAATATTTGATTTTATATATTCATCTTTGTTCATATGCAAATTTTAGCAATTGTATCTATAAAATGCAAAAAATAGTGTCAATATTGTTTAAATAAGCTTTTCTTTCCGGAGGATACGTTTTGCAGTATCATATCCTGAATAAGTTGCTCCAGGCATTCCAAAAGCAATGCTTGTCCAGTGCCCTGTAAGATACAAGCCTTTAATAAATGTAGATTTGCTAAAAAGGGGTTCAAAGGTTTGAGAAGGCATTTTAGCCCATCCAAAAGCAGCCCCTTTATAATTAAGTGTATACCTATAAGATGTATAAGGTGTAGCAGCTTCGAAATGTACTATATTTTTTTCAAGAGTTGGAATTAATTCTTCAATGCTTTGTAAAAATTTTTTTGCTATTTTCTTTTTATTTTGATTCCAAAACAATTTAGTTCTGAACGGTGCACCAATAAATGCCGATATCGTTCTTTTGTTAGGGGATACCCTAAGCATGTAAAGTCTAACATCATCAAATTTACATTTTAGTATTCGATTATAAGATTCTTCCAAATCATAATTCGGCATATACCAGATATTTGTGCCGGGTGGTAGACTTTTAAATGGTTTTTTGACCCCTATATATAAAATGAAGGTTGAAATTGAGGGAATTAGATTTTTTAAAACATTCAGTTGTTTACCGACTATCTTTTTACCTAAAAAAGTTTTGAACGTTTGCGTCATATCACATGCAGACACAATATATTTCGAAATAAATATCTCATTATTATCTAATTTAACACCAACAACTGAATTATTTTTAACAAGGATTTTTTTAACACGACTTTTATATAAAATTTTACCACCCTTCTGCTCTATGATATATGCTAAAGTGTCCGGAAGTTTTTGAATTCCTCCTTCAGGATAATAGCCACCGTCAATTATAAATTCGCTAAAAATTTTTGCGCCGCTAAATGCATGCATTTGAGACGGTGGTAACCCCCCATTTCCAAAGACGGGGAAAGCTAAAGCATTAATTAATCTTTCATCTTTAAAAAAAGAGCGTAAAAGATAACCAAATGTTTTATCTTTTAATCTAGCGAATTCTGATTGATTGGCAGATGTAAGAAAATTAAAGAAATCTATTATATTATCCTTTTCTTTTGGGAAAATAGCTGTTAAATCAGCGATTGTTTTTTGTGTATCGTTCCAAAAAGTTATTTTAAAATCTGGCGTAATAATGATATCGGAGGGGTCAAACCTTATAATTTGAACTAACTTATCAACACCTATTTCTGTTAATAGTTTTCGGACATATCCATTTTTTCTATAACCACCAAATGAATGGGCGGCAGCGTCAAATAGAAACTCTTTTCTTTTAAAAGATGTAAAATAACCACCTGGCTTATGATGTTGTTCTACGATTAACACTTTCATACCGTCCTTTGCAAGATAGCACCCGCAAATAAGTCCACTTATTCCTGCACCTATAATAATCACGTCATACATAATTCTAAAAATTTAGAAATCCTAAAATTAACTTTAAATCAAATATAGATTTAGATCGCTATTTTTTTATACATAAAAACCTGCCGTATTTTAGAAAATCATAATGCATTTTAATCATTACTTGACAATAATTAACAGATTTATAGAAATAATCTTCGAACCCATTTTTTATATAAAAGTTTTTAGAAATTTTTAATTCCCTTAGTTTTGCTCTTAATCCACGATCTACAATATCTGTTGTATCCTCATAGTGGAGGACTGCAAACCCTGTTAACTCTAATAGTTCTTTTGTCTCTTCAATTGTATTTTGAAACCAGATTCCATCAGCATAAATACCTTTAAAATCGTTTCCAGCAATATTAAGATCACCTTTGTTACCTCTTACCCAGTCATGGAAGCCCATAATACCGCCTTTTTTGAGGATTTTATATAATCCTGTCAATGCAACGTTTTTGTCCATCCAATGACAGATTGTTTCATTGTGAAAAATCTTGTCAAATAAGTTTTCAGGATAATCCAAATTGTGAACATCTTTGACTTGTCGCTCGATGAGATGAGCTACGCCTTCAAGATGATCACAGTCAACGGCTTTTTTTATTTGATTAGGATTAACATCAAATGCAATGAGTTTACAGCCGCGCATTTTTGCGATGAGTCTTGTGGGGGCGCCATTTCCACATCCGGCATCTAATACTAAATCATCTTTAGTAATATTCATCATTTTAATTAATTTTATGACTTCAGATTGAAGATGATGCGACATACTTTGAATATCAAAAATGCTCCTGTGTGTACTCTTAGGGTCCACCCCAATGCTCCCATACAATTTTTGGAGTTCTTCTGCTGTATAAACAATAAAGCCTATATTTTCTGAATAACTTTTTATTATATTTTTTGTTATTTCGTGTTCGTCAATCATTTAAACAATCCTCCCTGTTACGCTCAAAAAATCTTACCTTTGCAAGATAACATCCACATACAAGGCCTCCTATGCCTGCACCTATAATTATGGCATCATACATGCTTAAATCCTAATTTAAGTTATCAAATTTGAAACTTCATTAATAAGTTTTCTTAAATTTTCTGTAATCTCTTTAAGATTATCATATACGAAACCGTAGTCTATTTCTTCGTAACGATGGACCATTCTGTTTCTGAGTCCGATTAGTTTAATAAGATAAATCGCTAAATCTTTTGATATGAAGTTATGCCTTTGCAATAATTCAAAGCACGAACTGTATTCGGTTGGTGCCCTTTTTAACTTTTTTGCAACGATATGATAACAGATGTTAATAGATGCTTCACAAGCAATAAGAAGATGAGAACGGGCTATATGTATAAAATCCTCATTCGAAAGAAATGAATTTTTGTCGAGTTTCATGAATTCAGAAAGTCTATCAATAGCTTTTTGTATATCCTCAAACCGTGCTTTTATTTTAATTTTATCCAAGTTTATCTTTCTATATAAGCTACTTTGAAATAATGATTAAATAAATATGCTATATCATTATATCTTAGAGAAATGTACACTACGAAGTCAGTCCATAAATCTTCATCTTTTAAAAAAAGTAATTCACCTTGAATTACATTGTATACAAATAATATATCTGATTTATTTATAGTTCTTAAGTCAATTGGATATTTGTAATGGAGTGATTTTTCTAATTCAATAGATAATTCGATTTCATATTTCAAGTAATCAATGGCTTTATAATCTTTTAGATAAATACCTATATCTATATCTCTGAAAAAAGGCATCTCTGGTTCAATGAATGAACCATAGATATAGGCAAAGGCTATTTCGTCATGCCTTTCTAATTCAGTCTTAATAAGATGTTTTATTTTTTGTTTTTCGTCAGCCGAAAGATTATATGTCTTGAAACTGTTCATATCATTTTTGTTCTAACAACTTATTTACCAATTCCACTGCATCCCTTACAGTTGTTATATTGGGAATATCCTCATCTCTTACAGATATCTTAAATTTTTTCTCGATTGCTACAGTAATTTCTATAGCCTTGATGGAATCAACTTCCAAGTCATTGGTTAGATTTGTTTCAGGTGTTATTTCTTCTTCTTCAAATCCTGATACATCCGATATTATTTTTATGATTTCTTTTTCAATATTGTTATTCAATCACGTTCCCCCTTTCATAAATTTCTTTATCACTAAACAAGCATTATTGCCTCCAAATGCATAAGAATTATTTAAAGCTACATTTACAGTATGTTTTCTTGCCTGATTTGGAACACAATCTATATCGCATTCGGGGTCAGGAGTCTCATAATTTATTGTAGGTGGAATAATATCATTTTTAACAACAAGCGCACATGCAATCGCCTCAATTGCTGAAGCAGCACCCATTGTATGCCCAAGCATGGATTTAATTGAACTAACAGGAATTTTTTTATAAAGCGATCCAAAGACCTCTTTAATCGCAGCGCATTCTGTTTTATCATTAGATGTTGTTCCAGTTCCGTGCGCACTTATATAATCAACTTCATCTGGTTTTATATTCGATTCACGCATTGCTTTTATCATACATTGAGAAATACCATCAACAGAAGGCTGAGTCATATGTTGTGCATCGCAACTAAGACCATAACCTAATATCTCGGCATATATTGGTGCATTTCTTTTTAAAGCAATATCTAATGATTCAAGAATAAGAATTCCTGCGCCTTCTGCTACCATCATGCCTTTTCTGTTTTTATCAAAGGGCTGGCACTTTTTAGGGGCTACTGCAGAGAGTTGATTAAATCCAGTAAAGGCAACCTTAGAAAATGGTTCCGATCCTCCTGCAAGAACAAAATCTGCTCTATTAAACTTTATTAAATCAAAACCATATCCTATTGCATAATTGCCTGCTGCACAGGCAGTAGAAAACATTATATTAGGGCCATATATTTTAAAAATTTTAGCTAAAGTTGCAGGCGTAGAGTGGGTTGGCACTTGACAGATCAATTCTTCACGATATGCAGGTTGTTTAAGAATTATATCAATCTCATTAATTATCTCAACTGTTTGTATAGACCCCATAGTAGTTCCAATGCAAATGCCAATTCTTCCCCTCGTACTGTCCCCATTAGGGAATGGCGAGTAATGTTCTCCGGACAAATAAGCATCCTCTATTGCAAGCTTTGTTGCTGCGAGGGCAAATTGTGATGATCTATTTAATAGGTTAATTTTTTCTTTGGGTATAAAATCCTCTGCGTTAAAGTTTTTGACTTCTCCTCCATTATGTGTGAAGTGATTTGTTGTGTCAAAAGATCTCACAGGGCTGATGCCAGATTTCCCTTTAAGAAGATTTTCCCAGAATTCCTGCCAACCTATACCAATGGAGGAGATAACACCGAGACCTGTTATAACTACCCGTCTATTCATCTTTTACACTAAAAACAAGCTCTGCCTCTGATACTTTTTTATCACCGACAAATGCCTCTGCTGAAACATAGGCGCCTGTTGGCAGAGATTTTATATTTGTTGCCTTTATTTTTAATTGATCGCCCGGCACTACAGGGTGATAAAATCTTGCTTTAACAGATCCGAGAAAATATATTTGTTTACTATCTCCTTTCTCTTTCTCAACGGCAAACAGTATTATAGCAGTTTGTGCCATAGCCTCAATAATTGCCACGCCAGGCATGATTGCGATATCAGGAAAGTGACCAAGAAAAAATATGTCGTTACCTGAAACATTCTTTATTGCAACGGCCTCCTTGCCTGCTTCCACTTCCAACACTTTGTCTATCAAGATGAAAGGAAACCGCTGAGGGATTAGTTTCTTTATTTGTTCGAAATCAAGTTGCATATAATTTCCAATTTATGCATCTGATATCATGTATCTTGTTCATATTTCCCTACTACAATTGCCGAATTATTTCCATATGGATCAGACGATAATATAAGCACATTGTTTATGCGTTTCTGTCTTGCTATGTTCGGAACATAATCGAGGTCGCATTCAGGATCTTTTTCAACATAATTCACAGTAGGTGGGATCATTTGTCTTTGTATCGCTCCAATTGCAGCTACAATTGCTAATGCGCCTGAAGCAGAAAAAGACTCACCCACCATTGATTTTATGGAACTTACGGGTATATTGTGGGCATAATTTCTAAAAACCTCTTTAATAACCCCTGTTTCCATTTTGTCGAGCCCTTTTGTTGAGTTTGCACTGGCAGCAATATAATCTATATCTTCCGGATTAAGAAATGCATCCTGTAAGGCAAGAGTAATTGCGTTTTTTAATCCCTTTCCATTACCGTTAAAGTACATATCCATGAAGGGATCAAAACAATTCCCACAACCTTTTATTTTTGCTAAAATGCAAGCACCTCTTTTTAATGCATGCTCCTCGTTTTCGAGAACTAAAACACCTGCACCTTCAGAAAGTATCGTGCCGTTTCTTCTTGCATCAAATGGACAGCAAATCGGGTTTAAACCGTTGAGTCCTGATAGACAGCCAAGATTATGGAAACCTAAAAATGTTTCTTCACATAATTCTTCAACACCTCCTGCAAGAACTACATCAGCCCTGTTTAACTTTATAAAGTCTGAAGCATACGAAACAGCATCGAGACTTGCACAGAAACCCGTGGAAATAGTTGTATTAAAACCTTTTATATTAAAACGTATGGAGACCTGACTTGCGGGCGAATTTATAACCGTATTTGGAAAATGTGACGGATTTACATATTTTGGACCTTCGATCAGGCCATCACGATCGAACTGGGCTATACTGTGAAGACTTCCAAAGGTTGTGCCGATTGTTACACCTATAAAATTGGTATTTTCTTTTTTAATTTGAAGATTTGCGTCTTCTATTGCCAGTTTAGCAGCCGAATTTATTAGCTTTGTACTTCTATCGAGAGTTCGTAGTCCTTTTTTCCCCAGCAAGGCAATAGGATCGAAATCGCTTATTTCTCCAGCAATACGAACTTTTAAAGAAGAGGTGTCAAAGAGGGTTATGTTTTTAAAACCAGTTCTGCCTTGAAATAATCCGTCCCAGAAGTTTTCTTTTCCAATTCCTATTGGAGAAATTATACCTATACCTGTGATTACAATAGTTTTAGCCATTTAATATTATTAAAAACTTTAAAAAAATATTCATAATTAGTTAAATAATATAGCAAAAGTATTTTGAAATTAAAAGGGGATATCGACCCATATAGCTCAATCAACTGTTTATTGTCCCGAAAAATGCAATTAAAAAAGCTAAAAAGCTATCAAGCTTGCAAGCCGAAAAGCTTTTAGTCCATATTATTCATAAAAATTTTGGCAGATGCAGTATTTGAGCGGTTTTAAATTCTTTAGAAGAAAGAATTTATCGATAATACTGCGTCTGCCAGCTATCTATATTTATGAATAAATCGGTTAGCTTAATCATGTTTTGTTATTAGATAAAATATAATTATTCCAGAATCTTCACGCGTTTCACTTATTGAATGAATGGGGATCCCGGCATCTTTAAATATCTTCCAGAAGTCTTCTTCCGTGCGTTGTAAAAAACCGTCCCAATCGACAATCCAGTGATAGTCCTGATGCCTATATCTTCTGGCATCTTTGAAGGAAGTTATCAATACTCCACCAGGGTTCAGAAGTTTATAAAGTGCATTCAGAAGATTCGTAAGAAAACCAGATTCTAAATAATCAAAAAATCCCACGCTATAAATGATATCCTGTTTACCAAATTCATTCATGTTTAACTCATCATCGAACATTCTTAATGCATTGTATTTGCGGAGTATAACTTGATTTGATGTGAGTGGAGATATATTTGTATATGACAAACGGTTTGCAGCAAAGGATAGTGCATCATTGTCCAGATCGATACAGGTAAATTTAGCGCCCGAATCTTCTATTTCACGAGCTAAAGCAAAAACCTCACGACATGAGCCACAGGCAATATTAAGAACAGATGGTTTAGTTCTATTTTTTAGTTCATTTCTTAATATATCTTCAAGTTTTTTAATCCTGTTTCTTACAGCAAAAGCAAGGTCTCGATTCAATAGATATAAATCTAAATAGTACCCAATTCCTTCTGATAAAGGAGTATTTTTATATGCAAATTCAAGTGATTTGTAATCACCCTGATAGCCCTGAGGCCATGTTCGAGCGCGGTTTATACAATAGCTTTTGGAGAGGATCGGATTTGTTTTTTCCCTGAATCGTATGCGTGCATCTCGAATTAGTTCTTTATCATTGGTTGCCATCTCGAATTCTTTACATTCAATCAACACCTCATCAATAGCCATATTTACTGCCTTAAGAATATGTTGGGGGTCTTCATCAGGATTACTACATCTTTTTTCTATCTCCAAAAGTCTTTGATTAAATACTTCTATCGCCTGTTCAAGACGTTTTACCTGTGTGCCGTCTAACTCAACACCTACTCTGTAACCATTTTCAAGTGGTGCACACCATTTAATAAAGCCGGCTTTATCCTCAATCTCTTCGTTGAACCAGATAAGATGCCCTGGTTTCAGGGGATAGTCTGTGTAAATACCTATCCCCTTTTCGCTGATATCAAAAATATTTCCTTTTAAATTGAGGAATTTTCTTTCCTTAGAATCGAGTGCACTTATAGAATAGTTGATAGCTTTAGAAAAAGGCCTTCTTTCATATTTTCTTGATTCTTTTTTGTTCAATATATCTTGCATAACCTCCACCTCCCTCAAAACTACCTATAATATTTTTTGTTTTTAGCACGTTAGTTTTTAAATCACATAATTGCCCCTCCTCTCAATTTGCATTTCGTTAAGATTTTTCTTTCGTTGTTATCTTTTCAAAAAATGGCTTTATCAAATCAATAGGTACAGGAAATATTATAGTAGAATTTTTCTCAGTTGCAATCTCTGTTAATGTCTGCAAGAATCTTAATTGAAGCGCAGATGGTGCAGACGCAATAATATTTGCAGCCTCTGTTAGTTTCTCTGCTGCCTGAAACTCTCCTTCAGCGTGTATAACCTTTGCCCTTCTTTCACGCTCTGCTTCTGCCTGTTTTGCTATAGCACGCGTCATCTCTTCAGGCAGGTCTACATTTTTTACTTCTACCGCGGTAACCTTTATTCCCCACGGTTCTGTTTGAAAATCTATTACCTTTTGCAATTCAGCATTTACCTGTTCTCTGTTGATGAGAAGATCATCAAGTTGGCTCTGTCCGAGTATGCTTCTCAGAGTCGTTTGTGCAATCTGCGATGTTGCGAAGTAAAAATCTTCTACTTCGGTTACTGCCTTTATCGGATCCATAACCCTGAAATATACAACCGCGTTTACCTTAACAGTAATATTATCCTTGGTTATTATATCCTGCGCAGGGACATCCATTGTTACAATACGAAGGCTTACACGCACAAGTTTATCAATTATTGGCCAGATTATTACAAGACCCGGACCTTTGACAGGTATTACCCTCCCAAGTCTGAATACAACTCCACGCTCATATTCTTTTAGGATCTTTATTGCACTGGATAGAAAATAGAGAATCAAGAAAAGTATTAAAAGAAAGCTTACAAAAGATGGTGCTAAAAAAGGCATACTGACCCTCCTTTTTTAAGGTTTGCCAAATTCTTAATTTTCTTTATGAGAAATCTCTGCATTATATGTATTAGCTTGATTTTTTTACCTTTACTTTCAGCCCTGATACAGACTCTACTATTATTTTTTCTCCCTTCGTAATGGGTTCATCAGAAAATGCTGACCAGCGTTCCCCGTGTAATGCAACCATGCCACCTTCTTTCGTTATATCTGTTACGGCAGTTCCTGTTTCTCCAATCAGTCCTTCATAGCCCGTTACAGGCTTTCTTTTATATGCCTTAAAAGCCAGCCCCAATGTTAAGCTAAAGAATAGGGCGGTAATAATCACGGCAGGAAGGATGATCGAAAGGGATAGCTTCATAAAAGGTGCTGGTGATTCAAATAACATGAGTGAACCTATAATCATCGAAATAATTCCGCCTATTGTAAGTGCTCCATGTGATACTATCTTTACTTCAAGTATGAAAAGAATGATAGCGAGTATTATTAATAATAAACCTGCATAATTTACAGGGAGTGTTTGAAATGCATAAAAGGCAAGTATCAGGCATATGCCTCCTATTATGCCGGGGAACAAGGCACCAGGATTTGTAAGTTCAAAAAATAGTCCATAAAAACCAAGTAGCATAAGGATATAAGCGATATTTGGATCAGAAATTAGATTCAGAATTTTATGCCTGAGACCCATCTCCTCTTTTATGACGATAGCATTTTTTGTATTGAGAACTTTTTCTCCCCATGTGGTAGTGACAGTTCTACCATCAATCTTTTCAAGAAGTGAATTTAAATCCTCGGCAATAAGGTCAATTACATTATCTTTAAGAGCTTCTTTTTCAGTAGCGGAGATGCTTTTTCTAACAGCATCTTCTGCCCATTTAATATTTCTCCCTCTTTTTTCTGCAATAGATTTTATATAAGCGGCTGCATCGTTAGTAGCCTTTTCAAGCATTGTTTTGTCCATTTTCTCACCGATGCCAACAGGATGTGCTGCTCCGATATTGGTTCCAGGCGCCATGGCCGCAATATGTGCTGCTAATGTTATGAACACTCCTGCTGAGGCTGCTCTGCTTCCACTTGGTGATATATAGACAATAATCGGGACGCCACTTCCTATGATATCTTTAACTATTGTTCTCATTGATGTATCAAGCCCACCTGGAGTGTCAAGTTCAATAATTAAAGCTCCGCTGTTTTTTTTATTTGCACGTTCAATACTTTTTTTAATAAATTCTGCTGTAACGGGATTAATCACACTATTAACGGAAATAACCATAACCTCAGTTTTCTTTTCTTCCGAAAAAACATTTCCACTCAATAAAGATAGAATAATAAATAAAAATAAAACTCTCGCCACCATTTTAAATCTTTTTAATTTAAGGAGCAGAAGTATTTTCTCATAAATTATAATTTTTAATTTTTTAAATTGCAAGGGGAGATAGAACATTAATCTTATAGCATCTCTTTAAGAGTTATTAAAACTGATTCAGCGAGAGAGTTTAGATTATATCCACCCTCCAGGACAAATATGTAAGGCAACGATGGGATATAAAAATTAATCGAACGTAGAAGGATACCACGCACTATGTTTCGCATTCCTTCACTTGTTACGTTAATCCCTGATAGAGGATCATCAGCACGGATGTCATATCCCGCTGAGACTAACACGATATCAGGTCTAAAGTTCTTGATAAGACCTGGCAAAATATCACGGTATGCATAATAATAATCTTTGTCACCTGCACCAAAGTGCATCGGAATATTATAAGTAAATCCTTTGCCCTGACCTATGCCCGTTTCTGAATCCTTACCTGTTCCAGGATAATGCGGATACTGATGTGTACTAAAATAAAAGACGCTGTCATCTTCTTCAAAAATATGCTGTGTCCCATTTCCATGATGCACATCAAAGTCTACTATAAAAACTTTGTTATAACCTATTTCCTGTGCAAATCTTGCACCAATCGCTATATTATTAAATATACAAAATCCCATTGCTCTTTCAGCCTCAGCATGGTGACCTGGCGGTCTAACCGCGCAAAATGCTCTATCTAATTCTGTTCTTTTACATCTATCGATAGCTTCAATAACAGCACCTGTCGCAAACATTGCTACTTCGAAAGAATTTTTCGAAATATATGTATCAGAATCGAAATAACCTGTAAAGGATTTCATTTTTTCAAAATATTCTTTTGTATGAACCCTGAGAATGTCTTTTTCATCTGCCTTTCTGGGTTTTATATGAATAAGTTGATTCCAGATATCTGATTTTTTTAAGGTTTCAACAATTTTGACAAGTCTTTCAGGGGATTCAGGGTGTCCGGGTGGAGTTTCATGTTTTAAGAAGATGTCATCATAAATAAAGCCAACTTTTTTCATAATATTTTAATTCATATAAATATAGCAAAGGTTACTCGCTAAATTGATATTCGCGTCCATTTACCTGGCCGGAAAGAATAAAAGATCTCAAGTCATGTAATTATCGGATCACAGTAAATGGACACGAATATCGCTTTAAAATAAGCCTCTAACCCTTCCTGTTTTAATGTCAACATCAACACGCCTGAAAGCAGGATCTGAACTGGTTCCAGGCATCAAGCTTATGTTACCTGCTACAGGGCATATGAATCTTGCCCCCCCATAAATGAGAAAATCTCTGATATGTAAAGTCCATCCTTTTGGTACTCCTTTAAGTGTGGGGTCATGTGATAAAGATAGGTGCGTTTTCACCATCATAGTAGCATAATCTCTAAACTTTGGATCCTTCTCGAATTTCTCTGCCTTTGCTAATGCCTCTGCTGAATAACTTACTCCATCAGCCCCGTAAACCTCTTTTGCAATAAGTTCTATTCTTTTACGAAGAGGTGTATCGAGGTCATAAAGAAATCTAAAGTTAACTTCGTCATTACATGCATCTAAAACTGCATCAGCGAACTCGAGAGCTCCTTCCCCTCCATATTGCCAGTGCTCTGATACGGCAACACGAGCACCTGCAGCTTCGCACATCTTCCGTGTTAGCTTTATCTCATCCTTCGTATCTGTATGGAATTTATTTATACATACTACGGGATTAATACCCGCTTTTTTTACAGTATTTATGTGATGTATCACATTTGCCATTCCATCTTCCAGCCATGCAAGATTTTCTTTAAAATATTCTTTTGGAATAGGTCTGCCCGGTACAACAGGAGGCGCACCTGCGTTTACGCCATGATGTTTTAAAGCCCTTATGGTTGCTGTGATTACTGAAACATTGGGTATATTTCCTGAATAGCGGCATTTAACATTCCAGAATTTTTCAAATCCAATATCAGCACCGAATCCTGATTCCGTAATGTGGTAATCAGCCAACTTTAAACACATTTTGTCGGCTACAATTGAAGATTGTCCTACAGCTATATTAGCAAAAGGCCCTGCGTGAACAAAGCAGGGCTGACCTTCAATAGATTGAAGGAGATTGGGATTTAAGGCATGGCGCATCCACGCAGTCATTGCCCCTGCTACTTCAAGGTCTTCAGTCGTTATTGGGTTTCCTTGTTTATCATATGCCACCACAATTCCACCTATCCTTTTTCTGAAATCTGCGAGATCACTAAAAATAGAGAGTATTGCCATTACTTCCGATGAAACAGCGATACCAAATTTTGAGGGCATCATAAATCCATCCATCTTGCCCCCAATTCCGATAATTATATTTCTGAGTGCTTGAGCACAGAAATCTATTACCCATCCCATTTCAACATTTTTTGGGTCTATATTGAGTCGTTTAAGATTTCTCTTGGCAAGCTGTTCATCACTGTAATTAAATTCGTGTTGTAATCTTGCAGTAAGTGCAACCATTGCAAGATTATGTGCGTTCATAACTGCATTGATATCTCCTGTAAGACCCAAAGAAAACTCAGTCAAGGGAATACACTGAGATAATCCACCACCTGCGGCAGAACCCTTGATATTCATTGTTGGTCCGCCAGAAGGTTGACGGATACAAGCCGTGACCTTTTTTCCTCTTTTACCCAAACCTTGTAAGAGGCCGAGTGTAGTAGTGGATTTACCTTCACCAAGTGGAGTAGGAGTGATGGCTGTTACTTCTATGAATTTACCATCTGGCTTATCTTTTAGCCTTTCTAAAACACGCGCATAATCTACCTTTGCGATATAATGACCATATGGAAGGAGTTCATCATCCTGAATTCCTAATTCCTCAGCCAATTGCCGTGAGGTTTTCATATTTTTTTCTGCAGCCTCGGCAATTTCCCAATCTGCATGTTTTGTAGGATCAAGTAACATCTTAAACCCTCCTTTTTGATAAATTAAAATAGTAAAATGTAGATACCACTCAATAAACAGGTAAATTATTTTTTTACAATATTTAACTTTTTACTATTCTACTGTAATTAGTAGCTTATTAGTGCGCTGAGGAATTTATCATTCATCCTTCTCAAATTTTTGCTCATGACAATTGCGATTCTCTTAACAATGTTTAGAGCGAGTGCGCAATCTTCTTCCATGAGTTTTTCAAAATCTTCCTTAGGAATGAGTAAAAGTTCGGTATCTTCAAGGGCTACAGCAGTTGCCACATGTTTTCTATTTTCGAGAATCGAAAGTTCTCCAAAAAAATGTCCTGGTGGTAAGACGACGAGCGTCTGTCTCCATCCATCAGCGGTCATCCTTGATATCTCAATCTTACCTGAAAGAATAAGCCATAGACCCTTCGTTTCATCTTTTTCCTTAAAAAGTTGTTCACCTTTTTTAATTGAGACCTGTTTGATTATTCTGGCGATTTTATTAAGTCCTGCATCATCAATGTCTTGAAGTAATATTTGTTGTTTTAATATTTCTTTCTTAACCATTATTCCTCCTTTTTATCCTCTTTAGTTGGTTCTATTTTAACTGCACAAACCTTCAATTCAGGGATCTTTGAGATAGGGTCAAGCCTGTTGTTCGTGAGGACATTTGCTGCAGCTTCCCTGAAATGAAAGGGTATAAAAACAGTCCCATTTAAAGGCCTTTCAGAAATAGTTGCTTTAATTTTAATAGAGCCCCTTCTTGAAGATACAATTACAAAATCGCCATCGCGTATGCCTATTTTATTAGCATCTTCAGGACTAATTTCTACGTAGGCAGAAGGTGAAACTTTGTTAATGGCTTCCACCTTTCTTGTCATCGAACCAGTATGATACTGGAAAAGCTGCCTTCCAGTCGTAAGTATATAGGGGTATTCATTGTCAGGTATTTCCTCAGAAGGTCTATATTTAACTACTGTGAACGATGCCTTTCCTCTTGGAAAACCACCTTTAAATAGATAGGGAGTCCCTGGATGATCGCGTGTGGGACATGGCCACTGTAATCCTTTTTTTGAAATTCTACTATAAGTTATGCCTGCTAATGCAGGCCATAATTTTTTAGCTTCATTAAATACATCTTCAATACTATTATAATTCATCTCATATCCAAGTTTTTTTGCGAGTTGGATTATTATATCAGAGTCTTCTTTTGCCTCACCAGGTGGTTCAACGGCTTTTCTCACCCTTTGAACCCTCCTCTCAGTATTTGTAAATGTTCCGTCTTTTTCGGCAAAACATGAAGCGGGTAAAACTACATCTGCGAGAACAGCAGTCTCTGTCAAGAATATATCTTGAACAACAAGTAACTCTAAATTTTGTAAGGCTTTAATTGTTTGATTTGTGTCTGGATCACTTAACACAGGGTTTTCACCAACTATATACATAGCCTTAATTTTTCCATTTAAACAGGCTTGTGACATTTCAGTTGCGGTAAGTCCTTTATTTGATGAAAGCTTTACGCCCCATGCCTGCTCAAATTTCTCTTTGATACCTAAAATATCGATCTTCTGATATCCTGGATAAAAATCCGGGATACACCCCATATCTGTAGCCCCCTGCACGTTGTTCTGTCCTCTTAATGGATTGACCCCCGTGCATTCTCTTCCAAGATTGCCTGTCATCAAGGCTAAATTTGCGATGCAATAAACATTTTCGGTGCCGTGAGTATGTTGAGTAATTCCCATCGTGTAGTAAATACCTGGCCTTACAGCATTACCGTATAGGAGAGCTGCCTTTATGATTGATTCTTTTGGAACACCTGTAATCCTCTCTCCCTCTTCAGGTGTATATTCTACTAAAGATTCTTTGAAAGATTCAAAACCTTCGGTTCTGGATTCTATAAATTTCTTATCAATTAAATTTTCTTTTAATAAGACATGCATGATAGAATTTAAAAGGGCCACATCAGTACCAGGTCTATGCTGAAGCCACAGGGAAGAAAATCTCACCAGGTCGATCTTCCTCGGGTCAGCGATAATAAGTTCTGCCCCTCTTCTAACAGCTTTTTTCATTTTTAGGCCAATTATAGGATGGGTTTCCGTAGTATTAGAGCCTATAACAAAGATTACATCATGATTTTCTATCTCAGGAATAGAATTTGTCATTGCGCCTGATCCAAATACAGTTGCCAGCCCGGCAACGGATGAACTATGTCATAATCTAGCGCAATGGTCAACATTATTTGTGCCTATCACGGCCCTCATAAATTTTTGGAATAAATAATTTTCCTCATTTGTGCATCTTGCTGATGCAAGCCCTCCTATAGCGTCGGATCCATACTTATCTTTTATTTCTTTAAGCCTTTTTGAAACATATTCCAGTGCTTCGTCCCAAGAGACTTCTTTAAATAACTCATTGTTATTAGTTAGCGTATATTGGTCATTGGTTTCTGCTAATGAGGAATGACTATTGAACAATGACTGTTTTTTCAACTGTTTCTTTGGAGCTATTCTTATAAGAGGTTTTGTGAGTCTTTCAGGGCTGTTTACAAACGCGTAACCAAATCTACCCTTTGCACATAACCAGCCTTCATTGATAGTATCTTGCTTTGAGGAAATTCTTATTATTTCATTTCTCTTGACATGCAGGGTTATATTACATCCACATCCACAATAGGGACAAATTGTTTCGACTTCTTTGAAGTTTTGTCTGCCTTTATTTGACCACATTTTCCCGGTTAAGGCTCCTGTAGGACATACCGCTACACATTGACCACAAAATTCACATTTAAGGTCCTTTTCAAAGGCAGGGCTTATTTTTGTATTAAGACCTCTATACGCAAAATCAATTGCACCTACTCCCTGTATCTCATCGCATATTCTTACACATTGACCGCAAAGAATACATTTTTCCATATCTCGTTCTATAAAAGGATTTTTGTCTTTTATGGCATAAATTCTTCTTTCGCCTTTGAATCTGTTTTCCCTTAGTCCATAAAAATAGGCAAGCTCCTGAAGCTTACAGTCACCAGATCTTTCGCAGACCATACAGTCGTTAGGGTGATCTGATAAGATTAGTTCGAGGTTTGTTCTTCTTAATTTTTCTAAATAAGGGCTTGTCGTAGTAACAATCATTCCTTCCTTAGCAAAGGTTGTGCAGGCAGCAACAGGCTTTGCAATCCCTTTAACTTCAACCAAACATAGTCTACAGCCTCCATAAGGTGAAAGTTCAGGATGATAACATAAAGTGGGTATCGGAATATCAAGTTTCCGCGCAGCATCAAGTATAGTGGATAGTTTTCTTACAGTAACTTTTTTGCCGTCTATAGTTAATGAAACCATATTGATCCTCTTTTATTAAGTTTTATATTTATTTATTGAGCCTGAAAAATCCCATTAGTTCCCTACATGTTACCTTGTTTTTGTCATTCCGCACTTGATGCGGAATCCAGTGTTTTTATTTCCCTGTTTTCACAGAGCCTGTCCCGTACTTGATACGGGAGACGGCGTCTTGATTCCTGCCTTTGCAGGAATGACATACATGTAACCTTAATTATGAACTTCTTGGTAAATAATAGATTTCTAAATATCTCTTTACTCTTCACGCCTAACCGTTACGCTTTTAAAATTGCCTTAAACTTGCATACATCAAAACATGTCCCACATTTTATACAAACTTGAGGGTCAATCTTATGTGGCTTTTTTCTAATGCCTCTGATTGCATCTGCGGGACAAGCTCTCTTACATGCGCCGCAGCCTGTACAATTTTCTTCTATAATTGAATATGTTATAAGATTTCTGCATACTAAGGCTGGACATTTCTTATCTTTTATATGCGCTTCATATTCATCCCTGAAGTACCTGATGGTGCTTAATACAGGATTGGGTGCGGTCATCCCAAGACCACAAAGAGAAGTTGCCCTGATATGGTTACCCAATTCTTCGAGTAGTTCTATATCGCCTTCTTTTCCATTGCCATTAGTAATTCTTTCGAGTATCTCGAGCATTCTCTTCGTACCTATCCTGCAAGGTACACATTTTCCACAAGATTCTGCCTGAGTAATCCCGAGAAAGAATTTCGCTGTGTCAACTATACAATTAGTCTCGTCCAAAACGACCATGCCTCCTGACCCCATAATAGAGCCAGCTAATGCAAGAGATTCATAATCTACTTCTATACCAAGAAAATCCGCGGGGATGCATCCTCCTGTTGGCCCTCCTATTTGGACACATTTAAATGCTTTGTTATCTTCGATTCCTCCTCCTATATCATAGATTATCTCTCTCAAAGACATACCCAGGGGTATTTCTACAAGTCCAGTATTATTTACTTTACCCGTTAATGAAAAAACTTTTGTTCCGCCGCTTCTTTCAGTTCCTAATCTACTAAACCAATGAGCCCCTTTCAAAATAATCTTTGGAATATTTGCAAAGGTCTCGACATTGTTAAGAATTGTAGGGTTGTCCCACAATCCTTTCTCTGTAGATCGCCATAATTTTGGGGTGGGCATACCGCGCTTGCCTTCAATACAGCGTATCAAAGCAGTAGCTTCACCACAAACAAATGCTCCAGGATTAGGGAATATCTTTAGATCAAAACAAAAATCTGTTCCGAAAATATTTTTCCCAAGAAATCCCTTTTTGTAACATTGATCTATAGCCATCTGAAGTCTTTTTACTGCTAATTGGTATTCGGCCCTAACGAAAATATAACCCATATGAGAACCAGTTGCTTTTGCGCATATAATCATCCCTTCAATTATTGAATGAGGATCTCCTTCCATTATGCACCTGTCAGCGAATGCACCGGGATCACTTTCATTCCCATTGCATATTACATATTTCACATCAGACTGCATCTTCATCCCAAGTTCCCATTTTAATCCTGTAGGGAACCCCGCTCCACCTCTTCCTCGTAAATTTGATTCTTTTATTATTTCTACTATCTCAAAGGGCGCCATTTCAGTTAATGCCTTGCGTGCTGCTTCATAGCCGCCTACAGCAATATATGCATTTACATCCTCAGGGTCTATCTCCCCACAGTGAGAAAGTACCACTTTTGTCTGTTTGTTGTGGAATGAGCGATAGCGGTCACTGACAGTCCATTCGGTTACAGGGATACCTTTTATTATATGTTCTTCAAATATTCGTGGCACCATATCTGGCTTTATGAGTTTATATGTTGTTTTTTCTCCATTGATGATAACATCCACAAGGACATCTTTTGAGCAGAATCCTCTGCAGCCGACTTTATGTAATGAACACCTTTCTTCAAGATCAGCCTTAATATCTGATGATTTTATTAGATTTCTAAATGTTTCGAGAACCTGTTTTCCACCGGCTGCCAGACCACCCGTACCTGTGCATACCTTTATTACAATGTCTTTATTCATTAATCACCAGCCTTTAGCTTCTTTAATTCTCTCATCATCTTATCTAAGGTCATTTTCCCATGAACCTCTTTGTTAATCATTACGACTGGAGCTATGCTACATGCACCAATACAATTGACTTTTTCCACTGTAAATTTAAGATCCTCCGATGTTTCTTCATCTGGGGGTATATCAAGTTCCATCAAAGTCCTGCTTATTAATTTTTCAGAACCCTTGACATGACAAGCTGTTCCACGACATACAGTGATTATATTTTTCCCTCTTGGTTTTAAATGAAACTGTGAGTAAAATGTGGCGATTCCAAAAAAACGGCTTGCTGGAATGTCAAGTTTTTTTGAAAACCAGTTTATAGATTCTTCGGGAATATAACCGAAATTTTCCTGGATATCCTGAAGGATTGATATAATGTTTCCATCGTTTTCGAAATATCTCTTGAGTATTTTTTTGAGAATTTCTTCCATAATTTATCAAATGCTTAATTTTTAAAATTAAATACTCACACTTCTAAATAAATATCGATTTTAAAGGGATTTACATTATAAAACATTTACAAATTAATTTAAAGAACTATTTGAAATGAATAATGCTTCCACATCTTGTACGTACATTTTGGTTAAATCCTTGACACAATTTCTAAATAGTATGTAGATTATTACCATTAAAAATTATTAATTAATAGAAATATTTGTCTTTTTATGAATGAAAAAAGGCAGTTTAACAGATTAAAGATTAATTCAGGTAATGTCTACAGTAAGACCCTTTTTATCAATGATGTAGAGATAATAAATATAAGTGTAGGAGGGGCTTTAATAAAGACGGATCGCAGGATGAACATAGGTAAAAATTACTTCCTGAAATTAAAAAATAAAAGCAGATTTTTAGTAGTTGAAGGAACGGTTATTTGGTTTACGCTCGTAGATAGTTATAGAGATTACCTTGGTAATATAATTCCCATTTATTTAGTAGGCTTAAATTTTAATGATACCTCAAGTAAAAAGTTAAAAGAGATTTCTGATTTTATAAAAAATTATCTTAGCGAATATGAAATATTTGATGAAATAGATTTATATAAAATGAGCGGACAGAGGCTTAATATGAGGTTCCCTCTTAGTATTTTGGATGGAAATACCGTATATTCCCACTATCATTCAAAAGTAAAAGATATCAGTCTTGGCGGTGTTCTTATAGAAAGTGAAGATATCCACGAGGTAGAAGATAGGTATCTAATGGATATTATATTGCCAGAAAAGAAAATAATATCATTTGTAGGTAGAATTGTAAGATGCTCAAGATCTAATATGATTGAAAAAAAGTCATATGAAGTTGGTATAGAATTTGTTGAGATGCCCGAGCAAGATAAAAAGATACTTAAAGAATTTATTTATTTTAATTGAACCACTTTAAACATGAAGCGAAATATCAGTTGGTTTATAAATCTTTATCTTAATGAACAATTAGATTTAAGCCCACCATATCAGAGGAGAAGCGTATGGACTTTAAAAGACAGAAAATTTTTTCTTGATACAGTTTTCAGAAATTATCCATGTCCCACTGTGTTTCTTCACAAGGAGATAGAAAATATCTCAGGTAGGATGATATATCATGTAATAGATGGAAAGCAACGTCTTGAAACACTCATTCTTTTTTTTAAAAATCAACTTGCAATTGATAAGCATCATGAAGATTATAGATTAGCTGGTAAAAAATGGGAATCAATTGAAAAAATAGGTGAATTGAAGGAACATTTTTTGAATTATGCCCTTACTGTAGAATTTCTTGATACAGATAATAAATATATTATTAATGAGATATTTGATAGACTTAATAGAAATTCTCGAAAACTCGAACGTCAAGAGTTAAGACATGCTAAATATGATGGTTGGTTTATCTCACTATCAGAAAAAGAATCCGACGACCCTTTATGGGAACATATTGGAGTAATTACTAAAGCAAAAATGAGAAGAATGAAGGATGTTCAGTGTATATCAGAGCTTTTGATTGTTCTCTTAAAAAATCAGATTTTTGGTTATAATCAGGATTTAATAGATGAGATTTACGCAGAATATGATTCGCCGAATGAAACATTGAGTGGTTTTGACGAATTTGAGTTTAAAAATAGGTTGCAGGTTGTAAAAGATTACATATTAAGAATGGAAAATTATAATAATGCGATTACAAGGTATGCAAGTGGATTTAATAATTTTTATAGTTTGTGGGCATTAATTGCTTTAAATCTAAAACAACTTGATACTCCAGAGTGTATCGCTAAAAAATATTCAGAATTTATGGATAAGGTTAAAACTGTGTCGAAAGTGAAAGATATTAGACTATTGAAAGAACATCTATACGAAAACGATCTTTATTCAAAAGCATATTCATATTTAAAAAATTCAGTTCAATCGGGTTCTGATAAAAAACAGAGGGAATCAAGATACAAGATACTTAAAAATATTCTTTTAAATATTTCTGCTGAAGAAGAAAAAGAAGCTTTAATCCTGCCGACCGAATGGAGTTTCAAAGAGAAGAGAGATCAAGGTGAACGCATACTAAAGCTTATAATGGGTAAAACCGACAATACAGATAATAGAAAAGAAAAAGATTGAAAGGAAAAAAATCCCGTTCATTAAAAAGATGTCCATTCAGAAAGAATATTTTTTGTCTAACGTGCTGTAAAATCAAAGGGGGTGATAGCACATTGAGAAAAAAATTTTTCAAATAATGTTTATTTTTAATCGAAAGGGGGAGTTAAAATGAAAGCAAAGCTACTGTGTATTTTTTTATTTCTGCTTTTTTTCTTTCTTACGACAAATGCCTCTTTAGCAAAGACGGAATCATGTGTTTTATGTCATCAGTCTGTAACGCCAGGACTCGTCGCTGATTGGAAGGCGAGCGAGCATAGCAAAAATAATATTATGTGTTCGACATGTCACGGGACAAAACATACAGGACCGCAAAATTCAAAACTTGCCCTATTACCCGATGAATATCTTTGTGCCCAGTGTCATGAAAAGCAGTTCAAAGAATTTTCAAAAGGGAAGCATAATTTCGGCTGGGTATCCATGAATGCTCTTCCAGTTACACATGTAGAACCTGATGAACTTATCGAAGGCGGTAGGGGGTGTGGAGGTTGCCACAATATGGGTATTAAGACAGAAGAACAGAAGAAAGACCAATATTCCAAGGGTTATCGTTATCAAAACAACTCCTGTGACGAATGCCATACGCGACATAGTTTTTCTAAAAAAGAAGCTCTTGACCCAAGAGCCTGTCAACAATGTCACATGGGATATGATCATCCCCAGTGGGAGATGTGGAGTAGCGCAAAGCATGGTAGTAGATGGTTTACAAAACAGTCAGGGAACCTACCTGCAGAGGCTAATGCACCTACTTGTCAATATTGCCATTTACCCGATGGTACTCATGAGAACAGGACAGCATGGGGCTTTTTAGGTGTTAGGTTGCCTCTTCCCGAAGATCCGCAATGGAAGTCTGATAGAATAACAATCCTTAAAGCACTTGGTGTTTTAAATCCTGAGACAGGTGAGCCCACTCAACGTCTTGAGGCTGTAAAATCAGTCGATATGGTCAGATTGACAGAAGAGGCATGGAGAGACGAAAGAGAAAAAATGTTGAAAAGATGCAGCCAATGTCATTCTCAACAATACGCGAAACAACAACTTGAGATGGGTGACTCTATCATTAAAAAAACTGATCGATTGCTTGCAGAGGCTATTCAAATAGTAGCTGACCTTTATAAAGATGGAATTATTAAAAAACCAGAGAATTATCTATTTGCTTATCCTGACTTCTTGTACTTTATGCATACTGGAGGAGGAGATACCAAGAGTCTATCTTACATAGACCAAGTCTTACTTCAAATGTATTTGAAACACCGAATGAGGGCATATCAGGCATTTTTCCATGTAAATCCTGATTATGCATACTGGTACGGCTGGGAAATGATGATAAAAGATCTCGGGGAAATTAAAGAACTTGCTCAAACTATGAGGGCAACACATAAAAAGGAGAAATAGGTTATAGATTAACCCGAATACTGCAAATACTGCTCAAATGTTTTAAATCGCTCAACCATGTTATTCAAAAGATTTTTGGCAGATACAGTATTAATTATTTAGTAGAAAGAATTTCCCCCGGAGACTCGATAATATCGAGCCGAGAAAGTGGGTCCTGAAAAAGTCGAAGACTTTTAAGGGGTTACAGTTGAGCAAAAATACTACATCTGTTATATACCTATGAATGAATTAGTTTAGATGGAAGCTTGAATTTTTTTCTTAACAAATTCTTCAATCATAAAAAGAGTTGTAATTTCCTCACCGCCGATGTTTTGAAGAATTACAAGTTGTTCATGAGGAATATTATACCGTAGCCTATTACATATATAATTGACGCATATAACAGGCCGCGCTCGTAAAATACAACCATCCTCTGATAGAAAAAAACATAAATCAGGGTTTTCGTTATATGTTGGAAGATTTATTCCTAATATAAGATTAACCAATAATATGATAGTATCGCACTTATGCGCCGTTCTTTCACCACAACAAGTTCCTTCTCCATTAATTGCACAATCAGCACATTCTCTAACTACTCCTATCTCGATCATTTTTTTTCGTGTATTTTCGATCTTCTCATCGAGCTTGATCAATAAATTTTTAAAATCTTTATCCTGCAATAATAGATTGCCAAATTTCTCATGTAGTTCATATGCCTTAGTGATTTTATATAAAAGGCTTTTTTTAGTGGTTTCTAAACTGCAAATATTCATCAATGCCTGTTTGTAACCTTAATCGATGGTATATTACATCAGCAATCTTGAATAGATTCACCGTATCTTCTTTATTGTAAATCTTTAAAAGCTCAATAGCCTCGATGCTGCCCTCTTTTGCATATTCCCAGAGTTTTACAGCATCATAACCATTCATCCCCTTAACTGCCTCATTTCGTTGAATACCGCACTCTACTTCGAGTCTTTTTAGTCCGCCTTTGAAGCCGAGTCTCTTAGAGCCGAGGCAAATATCGAAATGTGGCATATCTATTTTTATCTGAGGAAAAGATTTTAATATAAAGGGCACATCGAATACTGTTCCATAAAATGTTATTAAATATTTGTACCCCGATAGTTCCCTGTTTAGATTTTCAGCAGTGAGATCGATACCGTGTACAAGACATCTATATTCGAAACCGTCATAAAGTCCTAATATTGTGATGTATCCTCCTCTTTCGGGCATTAAACCATTTGTTTCGATATCTAAACACACAGCGTCTGCCTTAAAGCTTTCATAAAGCCTCCAATGTTCCCTTCTTTTCAAATTGTTCAAAAAATATTTGGCATTTGATCTTTTTAATTCCCTAATTGCGGATAAAAGGAAATCATCAAATAATTTTTTCTTACAGGGAGCTATAAAATTAAGGTCTGTAGAATTAATAAAGTCATCCCAATAAATTATTCCACTACTCCATAATTTTTTTTCAAGTTTTTCGCCAATGCCATTTAATATGCTGAAAGTGTTTCTGATCATTCTTTTAATCTAATTTTTTTAGATTTTTTAGTCCTTTAACCGCAATCTCATTAAAAGGGTCTATCTCGATTACCTTTTCAAAAGTCCTTTTTGCTCTTAATTTAAAACCAAGCTTTAGCAAAATATTACCGAGTTCGGCTAAATATACAGGATTTAATGGTTGAAGTTTAATAGCATGGTTTAAAAATTTTCCTGCTTCATGCCACCTTTTTTCACTTGATAAGGTGAGTCCGAGATAATAATAATAATCTCCTACAGAATTATCTAAATAGATCGCCTGTTCAAACAACTTTATTGCTTCTGAGTTTAGTCCTTTTTTATATGCATAAATACCTTCTTTAAATTTTATTTTAGCTAATTCTTCCTTTTTCTCACCAATCTGAGTAAAGTGTTTGTTAGATAGATTATTGTCATATTGAATCCTTTTTTGTGGATCAGAGAGCGTTTTATATGCAGTTGTTAAATATGAAAAGATTGTATTTAATTTATTTTTTAATGTATCTGAAGGCGAAGAGAGATGTTTATCAGGATGGAATTCTTTTACTGCATTATAATAAGCTTTTTTGATTTCACTCAAAGTTGCCCATTTTTCAACACCTAAAATACTGTAGAAATCTGAATAGGTGAGTTTTTTAAAAATTGATTCTACTTTCTCTTCAAACTCTTGTTCATCCCGAATCATTTTTTCTACATGTTTTTATTATCATCAGGCAAATCTATAGATACAACCTGGCCTATTTCACCCAATTTTTCAAGTTCTTTCCCGTTAAGATTTAATCTTACCCCACCTGCGTTTCCTATCTTTAAAGAAAAGGATTTTCTTGCATGCCATTTTACCGACTCACCGGGCTTCATTAGAACTTCTTTTAAGTCGGTTCCATCAATATTTGCTAAAATCCATGTCGTATCAGTGGCGATAATTTCTAAAATTTGCTGCGAGGATTCTTCAGGCATCATGCTTTCATTGGTAAGTTTTTCCTTACTTAAAGGAGTATTAAGATCTGGTTTTAGAATCTGTATACCGCTATTATCAATTTTATCGAGTTTTTCGCTGGAGTTGTCTGTGTTTTGTTTAGTCGGGACTAAAAATGTAATGACTAAAAAAATTAAAAATAACGATAGCACAGACGAAATTATCAAAATCTTTATATTTGGCTTTTTCCGGGGGTGAAATTTGACTTCATCTAGCTTATTTTTTTTAAATTTAAATTGATCCTCTTCATAGGCTTTTAAAACAGTATCCTCTTCGATATTAAGCAATTTTGCATATTCAAGAATATACCCTTTAAGGTAAACTTCAGCAGGCAGTAATTTAAAATTCTCATCTTCTATTGCCTTCAGATAATCGTATCTGATTTTAAGTGTATTGGCAATTTCTCTGAGGTCTAAGCCTAAATCATCGCGCTTTTTTTTGAGCATCTCGCCTAACAAAGTGCGTCCTCCCACAACCTTTTCGATAAAATAATACCATATGAATACCATTAGAGCAAATTAATAGCTTTTGTCTGGAAGGCGCGTCAATTAAATTGATATTGTTGGTGGGCTTATACGCATAGAATCTAACTGTAAGATCTTTTACTATATTCATTAGTTTGAATAAATTTTTCACAATATCTGCATTTTCAGGTTAATATAAAATATGAAGCGAGTTGTCGTAACAGGCATAGGTGTCGTCTGTCCAATTGGCAATTCCTTGCACGAATCTTGGCTTTCAGCAAAAAAAGGTTTGTCAGGCATAGCTCCAATAAAAAGTATTGATACCTCTTCTATAAAATGGGTGGTAAGTGGTGAATTAAAGGAATTCCGAGCTGACAGATATCTCTCCAAAAAAGAATTAATTAGATTGGATCCCTTCATACATTATGCAGTTGCTGCTGCCGTTATGGCTGTTGAGGATGCGGGTCTTATGAGACAATCATCTGACATTCGTCAGGAGTTAACGGTTAAAAAAAGGCCTGTTGATTTTTCGATAAATGAAAGTAAATTAATACCAAATAATTACCTGAGTTCGGGAGGGGTGATCATAGGTTCAAGTCGTGGCGGAATTATCACAATAGAGAGAGAATTACGGAAACTATATTTTTCAAACTCTCTGACCAAAAGACCGCGATTATCGGCTTATCTTATGCCCTCAACAACGATTGGTATGGCTCCATCTTATGTTGCTCAAAAACTTGGGATAAAGGGTTATTGCCTTGGCATATCAAATGCATGTGCATCGGGAACTAATGCTATAGGTGAAGGATACCGCCTGATAAAATCAGGATTTAAATACCCTTTACTCTGTGGAGGGGCCGAGGCTCCTTTATGCCTAATATGTATAGAAGGATATGGAAGGGCAGGTGCATTATCTAAAGTGCAGGATCATACAGCAAGTAGGCCTTTTGATAAATCAAGGGATGGGTTCGTTTTATCTGAAGGGGCATGTATTCTTGTCCTTGAGGAATATGAAATGGCTCTTAACAGAGGGGCGAGGATTTACGGAGAAATTGTGGGTTATGGTAATACTACGGATTCGTTTCATCAGACTAATCCCTCTGTTGAGGGACAGGCAAGGACAATGAGAAATGCATTAATTGAGGGAGGCTTAAAACCTGAAGATGTTGATTTTATTAGTGCTCATGCTACATCTACCCCCGTTGGAGATAAAATAGAGACCGAGGCAATAAAACTCTGTTTTGGCAAATTCGCTTATAGTATACCTATAAGTTCTATAAAGTCTATGACAGGTCATATGCTTGCTGCATCAGGACCATTGGAAGTCGCTTTTACATTATTAGGCATGTCTGAAGGTATTATCTTACCTACAATAAATCTAAGAGAGAGAGATCCTTTGTGCGACCTTGATTATGTGACAGAACTTCGCAAAAAAGACATAGAAATTGCTATCTGTAATTCGTTTGGATTTGGTGGTTTGAACGCTGTTCTTGTTCTGAAGAAAGTGACCCTATAAATTCCTGTACGGCCTCACTTTCAGGATTTTCATTACCTTCTCTGTATTTAGGAGAAAAATGCATAACAGAAAGATTTTTGACTCGAGCCATTCTTGCAATCATACCAGTAAGTTTAGCGGTAAGATGCCCCCTTTTTAATGCTCTATCAAGGTCTTTGTGCATAAAATAAGCTTCGCAATAAAGTGTGTCAGAATTTTGGACAAATTTTATTATCTTATTTATATTATCTTCATTTATTGATACATCAGTCACATAGGCTATTTTCTGCCCCTCTGTGATAGTAACAATTTTCTTGAGTTCTTGAATGGTATAAATGTTACCGCACACAGCGAATTTAGTATTGTCAGGTTTATTTTCTCTTATCGCCCTCTTTAGGTCAGAGAGCCATGGGCCAACGGCAAGTCCCATTTCTTTTAACACTGCCTTGTTTACGTTAATATGAAATACCTCTTCTAAGACGTATGCGAGACATGGCACTTGATGATCTAACTGAATAGCACTTACCGTGAACAAAGGCTCTCTCAAGATTACCTGATTAAAATTGTATATTCCATTGTCTTTTCTCTCAAAGCAGTTTTCAGCGTAAAAACTTGCCAGTTTCATCTTATCATTATCAATTGCAAATACATCAATTTTTAAGGGATATTCTTTTATAAGATTCCATGTATAACCTCTAAGTTTACCTTCTACACAATCAATTATATTTGAAGGGCCGAAGACCCTTAATGGCATACTTCGACGGAGTAATGCCCTTAGAAGGGTATCGAATCCGATAAAATGGTCTATGTGTGTGTGTGTTACAAATACATCTGTTACTTTTTGTAAGTCTCTTGGACTGAGTTTTTCAATATTTCCTATATCAAACAAAAAGGCACGTTTTTCTCTTAGTATTCGAACAAATAGACAGGGGTCTTCAAAGTGTTTATTTACTAATTTATGAATAAATACGGGTTTCATGAGTGATTATATCTTATTGTGATATAATATTACCTTAGCATAAAGTTTAGAGCAAAGGGCACAAAATTTATGCCTTAGCGCTTTGCATTTACCTATGCTATTTGCTATTTGATGGAGGTTATATGTCAGAACTCAGAAGAGATCCGATTTCAGGCCGATGGGTTATTATCTCGATCGAAAGGGGGAAGAGGCCTACCGATTTTGTTTCTCCATCACAAAGGAAGAAAGGTGGATTTTGTCCCTTCTGTCCTGGAAATGAATATACAACACCGGCAGAAATAATAGCATTTAGACCTTCTGACACAAAACCTAATTCACCCGGATGGACATTAAGAGTTATGCCTAATAAATTTCCTGCTCTCCAGATACATGGTGATCTTAATAAGGTGGGTGAAGGTATGTTTGATAAGATGAACGGGATAGGTGCTCATGAAGTGATAGTCGAGACACCTGACCATATGATGTCACTGTCAACAATGCCTCTAAAGTCAGTTGAAGAGGTATTATGGGCATACTATCTGAGATTAACAGATTTAAAGAGGGATAGGCGTTTTAAATATGTTTTAATATTTAAGAATGAAGGGGAGGCAGCTGGTGCTTCCCTTGAGCATTCTCATACTCAGTTGATTGCATTGCCTATTATCCCTAAATTGGTAAAGGAAGAAACAGAATCTTCTAAGAATTACTATAATTTAAAAGAAAGGTGTATTTTCTGTGATGTGATTAATCAGGAACTGGAAAGCCAAAAAAGGGTTATATACGAAAATTCCAAGTATGTGGCGATTGCTCCTTTTGCTCCAAGGGCTCCTTTTGAAACATGGATTTTACCCAAAAAGCACGAATCCAACTTTTGCCCTCCAGACAATAGTTTTTCTCAACTTGCAGAGATACTACAGATAGTTTTAAAGCAGATAGATAAAATACTTGATATTCCTCCTTACAATTTTGTGCTTCATACTTCACCTTTTGATGATGAGATAAATGATTACTATCATTGGCATATAGAGATTATGCCTAAATTAACCAAAATAGCGGGGTTTGAATGGGGATCAGGCTTTTACATTAATCCAACTCCTCCAGAGGAATCCGCAAAGTTTATGAGAGAGGCAAAGTTATAATATATTATGAAGATACTTATCGCGACTCCTGAGGCTGTCCCATATGTAAAAACAGGTGGTCTTGCAGATGTTACGGGTGTGTTATGCAAGGAATATAGAAAAATGGGAAAAGATGCACATCTTATATTACCTCTTTACAAAAAGATAAAAGAAGGTAATTTCTCCTTAAAGGATTCAGGCTTAAGCATAAGCGTACCTGTTGGCAGTAAAAACTTTAGAGGAAGAATATTAGTCGACCAATACTCAAACTTTTTTATCGAATGCAACGAATTTTTCGATAGAGATGAGCTTTATGGTACATCGGAAGGAGATTTTGAAGATAATGCATCGAGATTTGTTTTTTTCTCAAGAGGCATTTTAGAAGCATGTAAGTTATTGAAATTCAGCCCTGATATAATTCATTGCAATGACTGGCAGACTGGCCTTGTCCCTCTATATCTAAAAACGCTTTATATGAATGATAATTTTTTAAAAGATACGGCAACGGTTTTTACCATCCATAATATTGGGTATCAAGGTCTTTTTCCGGCTTCAGATCTGCCACTAACAAATTTTGGATGGGACTTATTTACACCTGAGGGAATCGAATTTTATGGAAAGATAAATTTTCTAAAGGCTGGTTTAATCTCAGCAGAAATTCTCAATACGGTTAGCTATACCTATTCAAGAGAGATTCTCACCCGAGAATATGGATTTGGATTGGAAGGTGTCTTGAAGAGAAGAATTGCTGATCTTTATGGTATAATTAATGGTATTGATTATCAAGAATGGAATCCGTCAGAAGACAGATTTATACCCGCCAACTATGCACAGAGTGATTTGAGGGGAAAAAATATATGTAGACTCGAACTTTTCGAATCTCTCTTTAATTTTTCAAAGAGATTGTCTATGAAAATACCCTTAATAGGTATGGTAGGAAGGCTTTCCGATCAAAAGGGAATTGACCTTATTATAAATTCAATTGAAGAACTGATGACATTTGACACAGCACTTATTATTTTAGGCAAAGGAGATGAAATATTTCAGAGGAAATTGATGGAAATATCAAGAAAATTTAAAGAAAAGGTATCGGTCACAATTGGATATAATGAACAATTTGCTCATAAAATTTATGCGGGCATAGATTTTTTTTTGATGCCATCTAAATATGAGCCATGTGGATTGGGACAGCTTATAGCATTGAGATACGGTAGTATCCCTATAGCAAGGAAGACTGGTGGATTGGCAGATACGATAGAGGATTATAATCCACTCTCACAAAAGGGTACAGGGTTTCTTTTTGATGATTATACCCCTTCAGCCTTGCTTTGCGCAGTAAAAAGGGCTTTTTGTATTTTTACAGACAAAGACAAGTTTAAAAAAATTATCATAAATGGAATGAAAAAAGATTTCTCCTGGAAAAAATCAGCAGAAAAATATATTGAACTCTATAATCTTGCTTTAGAAAAGAAAAGGGTTACACATTAAATGGAGATACCTTTTAAAGAAAAAATCACCGAGATAATATTTGAAAATATAAGGGACGGTATTTTAGTTCTCGATAAAGAATACAGGATTCTCTTTGCCAATAAATCTGCTGAAAAATGGACAGGGAAGCCTTTAGTTGAAATAATAGGTCAAGATTGTAAGGAGGTGTTTCGGGATGAGAGGAATATATTACCATATACGGTAGCTGAAGTTACCTTTGCTACAGGAAATGTCAACAGTGTTACTCAAAAAATCCAAAGTGATGAGAATATTTTTTATGTGGAGCTCTCATCGTATCCCTTAAACGAGAATGAAAGTAAGGAAGTAATTGGATGTATTATTTTCATTCAGGATATAACCGAGAGAATGCTCTGCCATGATGAAGTGCTGAGGCTTTATAATGAGGTTGTCCAGACAAAAGAATATTTAGAGGGAATTATCGAGAATTCAGCAGATGCAATAGTTACTTCCGACCTTAATGGGATTATAACTTCATGGAATAAAGGAGCAGAAAAAATTTATGGTTTTACAAAAGAAGAAGTGATAGGTAAATTTTTACCTTTCATCCCCGATTTTCTTATAGATCCTGAATGGGAATATAACAGAAGGATAAGGAATGGAGAGGTTATAAAAAGGGTAGAGACATTCAGGAAAAAGAAGGATGGGACTATTATAACTGTTAGCCTTACACTTTCGCCCATAAAGAATGCAGCAGGAGAAGTTATAGGAATTAGTGGAATATCGAGAGATATCTCTGAGTTAAAAGATGTAGAAAGAGAGTTGGTAAGAAGGAATCAGGAACTATCCAGGCTTTTCTTTATTAGTTCGGCTATGAGAGGAACTTTAGAACTCGATAGATTGCTGAGGATGGTGTTGACCGCTGTAACGATGGGCGATGGGCTTGGTTTTAATCGAGCAATATTATTTCTTGTAGATGAGAAGAAAAATATATTAAAAGGTGCAATGGGTGTAGGCCCTACAAGTCCTGCAGAGGCCGGGCAGATATGGGAAAGGCTCTCGCTGGAGAAGAAGACACTATCAGATATTATGAACGAGATTGAATTAGGTATTTCAGATAAAGATTCTTATTTTGATAATCTTTGTAGAAGCCTTGAAATATCTCTTGCAATGGACTCTATTCTAACAAGGACAGTCAAGGAAAAAAAATATTTTAATATTTTAAATATTCACGAAGAACCCTTATCGGATTCGATTCTTATAGAAAAACTCGGTACTCACGCTTATGCTGTCGTTCCCCTGATCTCAAGGGATAAGGTTATTGGTGTTCTTTGGGTAGATAATTATTTCAATAAAAAGCCTATCATAGAGGAAGATATACGATTTTTAACAGCATTTTCAAACCATGTGGCATCTGCTATAGAAAATGCGAGGCTTTTTGAACAGGTTAAATTAACTGAGCAGGAACTCGAGAATATATTTGAATCTATTTCAGACATGGTCTATTTTGTTAATAATGACTATGTAATAAAAAATATAAATAGGGCAGTATGCAAGAGGCTTGGTAAAAATCCGGAAGATATTATCGGGAAGAAGTGTTATGAAGTAATTCATGGTCTAACCGAACCACTTGAAAATTGTCCCCATAAAAAAACAGTTGAGACAAGAAGGGCATTTGTTGAAGAAGTAGAGGATCCATTTCTTGGCGGAACATTTATAACCTCAAGTTCTCCTATCTTTGATACTGCAGGACAATTTATGGGTACCGTAAATGTGGTTAGTGATATAAGTGAATTAAAAAATTTAAGAGAAAGAGTGATAAGGGCTGAAAGGATGGCTGCACTTGGAGAAGTTGCAGCGAAAGTGGCTCATGAAATAAGAAATCCTTTAGTATCACTCGGTGGATTTGCAAGAAGATTACAGAAAAAGCTTGGGAAAGATTTGAAGGAATATGCAGATATAATTGCAAAGGAAGTCGAGAGACTAGAATTTATACTAAACGAAATTTTGAGTTTTGTTAAAGAGACAAGGATAAAGAAAGAAAGAGTAAATTCTCATAAACTCATAGAGGAGGCCATATCTTTTATTGAACCAGAAATTGAAGAAAAAGGGATAAAAGTTATTAAAGAATACGGAGAACCCGTTGAATTATATTTGGATCCCAACAGAATAAAAGAAGCTTTACTTAACATTTTGTCAAATGCCATTCAATCGATAAAAGATCAAGGGTCAATTTTTATAAAAACATATACCCAAAAAGATTTTTACGTCATAGAGATAAGAGATACTGGATATGGTATAAATAATGAGGATATGCCTTTTATCTTTGACCCGTTCTTTACAACAAAAAAAGGTGGAACAGGTCTCGGGCTCGCCATAACACATCGAATTATTGAAGAGCATGGTGGAACAATTTCGGCAGAAAGTAAAGTTGGTGTAGGAAGTTTATTCAGGATATGTTTACCCTTGAAGGAAGAAAGAGAATTAGAAAATGTAGCTAAGAAGGGAGGAAAAAAATTAAATGAAGATATTAGTAGTTGATGACGATCAACATATTCAGCGGCTTTATAAAGAAGAATTCGAAGATGAAGGATACGAAGTTGTTGTAGCTTCTAATGGTGAGGAAGCGTTGGAATTATTTGAAAAGGAAATGCCAGATATTGTAACGCTCGATATACTTCTGCCAGATATTGATGGCATTCGTCTTTTAAGACAGATGAAGGAAAAGAGGCCAAAAGTGCCTATAATTATGTCAACTGCATATGATTACAGGGATGATTTTGCTGTATGGGCATCTGAAGCCTATATAGTTAAGTCATCGGACCTCAATGAACTGAAGTCCATGATTAAGAAGCTTTTGAGTAAATCTCAATAATGGGATATACGTTCCTCGAAAGTTTACCGCTGGAAGAGGCATCAAGAAGATGGATAGAAAGGCTTTCTAAAGAAGGGAAGTTCGATATTCTTCCCTCCGAAAGCATTAAGGTTATAGATTCTTTAGGTAGAGTTACTGCAGAACCTGTAATTGCAAAAATTTCCTCCCCATTTTTTCACTCCTCAGCGATGGATGGTTACGCTGTTAAATTTGTAGATACCTTCGGCGCTTCCGAGAGATATCCAAAGAAGCTCAAAATAGGTGAACAAGCAGTTTATGTTGATACAGGTGATCCCTTGCCCGATGGATTTAATGCTGTAATAATGATTGAAGATGTAAATATCATCGGGATGAATGAATGTATAGAAATAATAGCTCCTGCAACACCCTGGCAACATGTTAGAGTTGTTGGAGAAGATATTGTTGCGACCGACTTGATTATACCAGAAAATCAAAGAATAAGGCCCGTTGATATCGGCGCTATGCTTGCAGGCGGTATAACCGAAATAAAAGTAAGAAAAAAACCCAGAGTTACTATCATACCAACAGGTAACGAGATTGTTGAGCCCGGTACGGAACTGAAGAAGGGTAACATCATTGAATATAATTCAAGGATTCTCGGGAGTCTTGTTTTGGAGTGGGGAGGCGAATATTTAAGATACGAAATTGTACCTGATAATCTCCATGATATTAAAGAAGCTATACTTAAAGCACATGAAATTAGTGATTTAATAGTAGTGAATGCGGGGGCTTCTTCAGGTTCGGAAGATTTCACGGCTAAGGCGATAAATGAACTCGGAGAAGTAATACTCCATGGAGTCAATATCAAACCTGGTAAGCCAGTCATATTGGGATGGGTTAATGGTAAGCCTATTCTGGGTGTACCAGGTTATCCTGTTTCTGCTTTTATAACATTTAATCTTTTTGCAAAAATTTTAATTTATAAATGGCAGGGACTTGATTTAAAAAGGCCAGAAAATTTAAAGGCAAAAATCTCGAGGCAGGTTTCATCTGCGATTGGGCAGGAGGAATTTTTAAGAGTTAAAGTTGGTAAGGTTGGTAATAACTTTATAGCGACGCCAATAAGTCGTGGAGCAGGTTTAGTAACGTCGCTTGTTAGGGCAGATGGATTTGTCAGAATACCTGCTATGTCTGAAGGTATCGGCATGGGTGCTGAGGTAAACGTTGAGTTGATACGGCCAAGAGATGAAATCGAAAATACAATAGTGTGTATAGGTAGTCACGATAATACGCTCGACTTACTATCAAATACATTGAAAAAGAAGTATCCCATATATTCACTTTCGTCTGCTCATGTTGGATCGATGGGCGGATTAGTAGCTCTAAAAAGGAACGAGGCACATATTGCAGGAAGTCATTTGCTTGATGAGGAAACCGGTGAATATAACATACCCTTTATTAAAAAGATTCTTTCGGATAGAAAAATTATCTTGATAAACCTTGTTTACAGAGAACAGGGTCTTTTAGTTTTAAAAGGTAATCCAAAAAATATAAGAGGATTCGAAGATCTGACGAGGAAGGATGTAGTTTTTGTTAATAGACAAGCAGGCTCGGGTACAAGATTGCTTACAGATAAATGTCTCAGGGAGTTGGGTATAGATGTCCAAGAAGTAAAAGGTTACGAAAGGGAAGAGTATACACATATGTCGGTTGCATCAGCAGTTTTGACGGGAATAGCTGATACAGGGCTTGGTATTCTTGCTGCTGCGAAGGCGTTAGACCTTGATTTTATTCCAGTTGCAAAAGAAAGATATGATCTTGTTATACCCTACGAATTTTTTGAAACAGACATGATTAGATGCATCGTCGAGATTATAAGGGAAGATGAAGAATTTAGGCACATGGTATTAGCTCTTGGCGGTTATGATATAACCGATATGGGTAAAATAATTTATGAAAGTTAACCCGAGTAAGCTATTTTGAGGTTAATAATCTTCATTCATCCTCCATTTGGAGTTCCGCTGTTTTTTCAATATCCAGCAAGCGTTTTGCACCAATAAATCTTTTAAAGTAATATGGGGTTTGCAGACTATCAATGGTAACTTTTTTCTTTTGTGAAGAAGCATGTATAAATAGATTATTCCCGAGATAAATCCCAACATGTGAAGGAAAAGGTGCATAAGTTCTGAAAAATACGAGGTCACCGATGGAAAGCTCTTCCTTTTTAACAGGATTGCCTTCATTGAACTGTTCTCTTGCTGATCTTGGAAGATCGATTCCAATAAACCCGTATACCATTTGTACAAAAGCAGAACAGTCCAGACCAAAAAGGGTATTACCTCCAAACCTATAAGGAATGTTAAGCAACTTTTTAGCCAGAACAACAACTTTTTCCTTCAGCGTTAATTCTCCCTCTTGTTCTATCTCAATTTCTTTTTTAAATTCTTTTATCTCCTCGGGAACATTCTTTGAAAACTTAATTTCTTCTTTATCCGGTTTTGAAATGAATTCAAGGACAATTTTTTGACCTGGTTTTAAAAGATCACTATCCAACCTGTTTATTTCTCTTATTTCTTCTACAGACTTGCTAAATTTTTTTGCTATCTTATAAATGGTGTCACCTTTTTTAACGGTATAGGTCTTACAGGTTGATTTTTCAACAATAAGCTTTTGACCTATTTTTAATTTTGATGAAGACAGATTATTTAGCTCTTTAAGGTCTTTTATAGAAATTTTATATTTCTTTGAAATGGATGATAGAGTATCACCTCTTTTGACAATATAAAAGTTGGTATTTTTTTCAGTATTGTGCGTTATTTTTTCATTAGATTTCTTTGTTATATGGTTAATATTTTTATTATCCTTTTTCCTATTTGTATTAGAGGGGATTACTATTTTTGTACCGGGAATAATTTTCCATTCGTTAAGGTTATTAATTTTAATAATATCAGAGGCTTTAACATGAAATTTTTTTGCAATCTTGGATGGATTATCTCCCTTTTTGATTATATAAGTTATTTCGGCGTTTGAGTTTCCTGAAAAATACAAAATAATAAAAAAAACTGTTAATAAAAATGGGAAATAAATTCTCATAAAAATACCTCCTAAAGCCTTAAGCTGCTTCTTCATTTATAATATCCTTAAGTGTAGGTAATTCAGATAGGTCTTTTAATCCAAAATACTGTAAAAATTCTCTTGTTGTTCCATAAAGAAAAGGCCTACCAGGAGCTTCTTTACGTCCAAGAATTTTAATAAGTCTTTTTTCATAAAGAGTTTTAATAGCACTGTCCGAGTTTACCCCTCTGATTTGGTCAATTTCTGCTCTGATTATGGGTTGTTTGTAAGCAACAATAGCAAGGGTTTCAAGGGCAGGTAGTGATAACTTACTCGAAATATGTTTGCTTTTGTATTTTTTTACCCATTCTGAGTATAGAGGATTTGTTACCATTTGATAGCCATTAGCTATTTCCACTATTATCATTCCCCTATCACGCTCTTTATATTCAGTAATTAGTTCTTCCAAAAGTTTTTTAATATCCTGTTCAGGGAGTTTTAAAATATCCTTGAATGTTGAAATAGTGACTGGTTCACCTGCTAAAAAAAGAATGGCCTCTAAAATAGATTTCTTGTCCGTGTTTTCCATGCCCAAACGGATTAAATATTAACAAAAAATTCTTTAATTTGCAACAAAACCATAAATAAAAGTTCAATCTTCCAATTTTTTAACTACTAATTGTTTTTTATTATATTTTTTCTTCCCTATTTTAAAAAGTGATTTTTGTTACAAAAATTCTAAAATACTTAAATTAAAATAAGCTTGTGCTTACAGATTGCTATTTTTAATACGTAGATAATTATGTCTGAGTATATTAAAATTATTGAATTTTTAAAAATTTAATTAATTTTTTGCATGAGAAAGTGTAATGGGTTAAATTTTTTTTAACTAAATGCTATAATAGAAACAAGAGAGACTATGTTAACACTAACGAGTGATAAACTTACAAGTAAAGTTCCTGACGTGGGGATCAAGATACTCGTTGCGGATGACCATGCCATAGTACGCAAAGGATTAATTCAGATAATATCTGAAGTTCCGGGTATGCATGTGGTTGACGAAGCGAGTAATGGAATAGAAGCAATGCAAAAGCTTTTAGAAAAGGACTATGACATAGTGCTACTGGATATTTCAATGCCGGGAAGAAGCGGACTTGATATTTTACGTGCAATCAAAAATAAAAAGCCGAAAATACCGGTTCTCGTATTGAGTGTTCATCCTGAAGAACAATATGCTATAAGAGCTATAAAAGCAGGGGCTTCAGGATACCTTACTAAGGATAGTGCCCCTGATGAACTGATAGCTGCAATAAAGAAAATTTCAAAAGGTGGAAAATATGTAACTACTTCCCTCGCTGAAAAGCTCCTATATGAGCTGGAACCTTCTGATGAAAAGCCTGGTCATGAAATACTCTCAGATCGTGAATATCAGGTAATGTGTATGTTTGCATTAGGCAAAACCTTAAAGGAAATAGCTAAAGAACTGTCATTAAGTATTCAGACCATTAGTACTTATCGTATGCGCATTCTTGAGAAAATGAAAATGAATACCCTTGCAGAGGTAATACGTTATGCTATCAAACATGGTCTTGTTGAATGATGTAGTAAAATTACTACATTAGAAAAAGGTTCATTACTACAAACGAGTCAGAGTTATTACGATTTTCTTTTCAAAGTCTATTTGCTATCCTAAAACTTAATCTTGCGTACTACATTTCAACATACGGCCTATTACAATTATCAAACAAGTAAAAATATATTTTTAATGGGGGAGTGTTTAAATGAGATTAAAAGAAGTATCTCTTTGTAGCACAGAAAAAAGCAGAAAAAGTAATGTGAACATTCAAACAAATCCTGAACATATTATAGTTTTTAGCAGCAATTTTGATTTTATGAAATCTACATGCAATATTCTTTCAGAGCACGGATGGACCACTTCGGGCTTTACATCTATTGAAGATACATTAAACTCATTAGAAGGATTGTCCGCTGACATCTTGCTAATAGATGTTGAAAAAGGAGACTACCTAAAAATAGACATACTGCAAAGTTTTTTAAAAATAAAATCAGCTCTTTTGTGCATAGTAGTTTTAGAGCAGGGGGAATATCAAGTGGCTATTGAAGCCATAAAGAAGGGTGCTTTTAATTATCTTTTTAAGCCATTTAAAATTGAGATGTTACTTATGACTGTAAATAAAGCTGCAGAATTTAACAGATTACGTAAAGATAGAGATCTTTATTACTCAATATTTAAAGATGCAGTAGAAGGCATTTATATAAGAATGCCACATGGAAAATATTCTCAGGTCAATCCATCACTTGTTGATATATTAGGGTATACAGATGGCGATGAATTAATAGAAAAACTCAATGATACACCACATAAAATTTATGTTGAACCTGGCCAATATAATAAAATTATTCACTCATTACATAGAAAAGATTTTGTTACAGGATTTGAATCTCAAGTATATCGGAAAGATGGAAGCGTTATCTGGATTTCAGAAAGTGTACGTGCTGTTCGAGATGATAAAGGTAATGTGACTTATTATAGAGGAGCTATAGAAGATATAACTCGTAAAAAGCGGAAAGAAGAGAAGTTGATACAAAGTGAGGCCTACTTTAGATTGTGTGCTGAAAAATCTGAAAAGAATACAGGTATTTTTCTTGACATGATTGACGAAATCTGTGAATCTTACAAGGAATTGGATGATTTGTTTATAAAGTTTGTTAAAACGACGGTTAATTTACTTGATGAAAAGAATAAATGGACAAAGGGTCATTCAGAGCGTGTTGCAAAGTATGCTGAGCTGTTAGGGAAAGAGATTGGTCTTGACGGCGAAGAACTGAAAAAGTTAAAGCTGGCAGCTCTTTTGCATGATATTGGACGCATAGGTACCTTTGAACACCTTATAGATAAATCATCAAAGTTTAATAAAGAGGAATACGAGCTTGTGAGAATGCATCCTATTATGGGGGCTGAGTTGTTAGAAAAGATAGGTTTTTTTAGTGAAGTGGTATATTCAGTAAGACACCATCATGAAAGAATAGACGGTAAAGGCTATCCTGATGGTCTGAAGGGTAAAAATATTCCTTTATATTCAAGAATATTGCATGTAGCAGATTCTTTCGATTCAATGACCGCAGAGAGACCCTATAGGGGAACTTTAGGGAAGGATTATGCCTTTTCGGAGTTTAAAAAATGCAGAGGCTCTCAATTCGATCCTGATATTGTCAAAGTTGCATTAAAGGTTTTTTAAATTAACACTCAGAGAGAATTCCTCTTATTTTGTGAGATGACAATCTCATCATCCCCGATGTATAATTTTATACGTGAAAAGGATTGTAATAAAAATAGGCAGCAATATTGTTTCTGATGATAAGGAAGGTCTTAATACGAAGAGGATTTCCTCAATTGCTCATGATATAGCAGAGATTCAAAATTCAGGATATGAAGTTGTTATAGTATCTTCAGGTGCTATTGCTGCTGGTATGAAGAAACTCGGACTGAAGGAAAAACCAAGGGATATAAAACTTAAACAGGCGGCAGCAGCAGTCGGACAGAGTAGTCTAATCTGGGCTTACGAAAAAAGTTTCTCTTATTACGGAAAAAAAGTCGCTCAGATTTTATTGACGCAGGATGACCTTTCAGACAGGAAAAGATATATTAATTCTAAAAACACCATTCTTACATTACTTTCGTATAAGATTATTATCCCTATAATAAATGAAAATGATACAGTGGCTATTGACGAAATAAGATTTGGTGACAATGATTATCTTGCATCATTGGTTAGTAGTCTTGTCGAAGCAGATAAGCTAATAATATTGTCAGATGTCGAGGGATTCTATTCAGAGGACCCAAGAAAAAATCCAAAAGCAGAGCTTATTGAATATGTTGAAGAGATAACACCTGATCTCGAGAAAATGGCAGGAGGGGCTGGAAGCATTGTCGGTACAGGCGGAATGTATTCTAAAATTCTTGCAGCAAAAAGAGCAGTTAGTCATGGGATTACAGTCCATATCATAAGCGGTAAGAAAGAAGGGCTTCTATGTGATCTCATCAGGGGAAAAAAGTGTGGAACGACATTCAAGCCGAATAAAGAAAGACTGCCTTCAAGGAAAGGTTGGATTGCTTACGGCAGTCGTCCAAAAGGTAGCTTAATAATCGATGATGGCGCGGTAAAGGCAATTATAAAAGGTGGAAAGAGTTTACTGCCTTCGGGTATTATAGGTGTTGAAGGAAACTTTGATATAGGCGATTCAGTATATTGTTTGGACTCCAAGGGAAATCGTGTCGCCAAGGGACTTATTAATTATTCCTATTCGGAGATTTCAAAAATAAAAGGGAAAAAGACATCGGAGATAGAAGGGATACTCGGTTATAAATATTCTGACGAAGCTATTCACAGGGATAATCTTGTAATATTGGTGTAAAAAGGGGCTGTGGCAGTTATTTCAAAATTGAAGGGGTTACTGCCACAGCAAAGGAAGGTGGCGTGAAGAGGAGGTAGAACTTTAATTTAAAGTTAATATCAATGTGGCAAAAAAAATGTGATCGGAATTACAAAAAACAAAAATTTAATTTGATTTAACCTTCAAATGCAGTTAGCATCGTGAGGTCTTTCGATATGGGTATTAACCCAAGAAATGCTTCGAAAAAATTATGCCTTTATTATTTTACTATTCTTTAGTCCACTTGTAGCATTTCTTGTATCTATCACAAGCCTGCTGTTATTAACAATCCATCTGTAATCGTATGTTGAATGATTTGTGATTATTACTGAACAATCATATCTTTTTAGACTTTTATTTGAGAGTGGAACACTTTTCATCGTCAAGTGAGGATAATTACGCATACCTGAAAAAAAAGGTATAAAAGGGTCATTATAATCGACTTTAGCTCCTTTATTTTTAAGAATATCGATGATTTCTACTGCTGGAGATTCTCTAATGTCATCGGTATCTTTCTTATAGGCTACTCCAAGAATGAGTATTTTTGAGTTTTTGAGACACTTACCTTTTTTATTGAGTCCATCGATTATTTTTGATACCACATAGTCAGGCATGCTTGTATTTACTTCACCAGCAAGTTCTATAAAACGCGTATTAAAATCATATTCTTTTGCCTTCCACGAAAGGTAGAAAGGATCGATGGGAATACAGTGGCCACCAAGACCCGGACCGGGATAAAATGGCATAAAACCAAAAGGTTTCGTTGATGATGCTTCTATTACCTCCCAAATATCTATTCCCATTTTATCTGCAAGAATTTTAAGTTCATTAACGAGAGCAATATTAACTGAACGAAAAATATTTTCGAGTAGCTTCGTAAATTCTGCCACTTCTGTTGATGAGACCAGTACAACCTTATCCACTATTTTGCTGTAGAGAGCTTCACCCAACCTCTTACAAGAGGTAGTAATTCCGCCCACTACCTTTGGTATATTTTTTGTGTTGAATTTGGGGTTTCCCGGATCTTCTCTTTCTGGTGAAAAAACGAGAAAAAAATCCCTTCCAACCTTTAACCCTTTATTCCTGAATCTCGGCAGAAGAATTTCCCTCGTTGTTCCCGGATAAGTTGTGCTTTCAAGAGATACAAGTTGACCCTTTCTGAGATATTTTGCTACTTCATCTGATGTATTTTCTACGTAACTTAAATCTGGTTCTTTATTCTTTTTTAAAGGCGTTGGAACGCATATTATGATACAATCCATTTCTTTCAATCTTGAATAATCTGAAGTAGCCTCGAATAATTTTTTAGTTAGCAAATTCTTTATTGCATAAGAAGGGATATGTCTTATGTAACTTTCTCCTCGATTGAGCCGCTCGACTTTTTTGTTGTCAATATCGAAGCCCAAAACTTTAAATTGCTCCTCACAGAATCGAATAACAAGAGGAAGACCCACATAACCGAGACCTATTATCCCGATTTTAGCTGTCTTGGTGCTTATGGCTTTTAACAATTCCATATCCTTTTAAAATTCCTTATTTCTTCCATAGCGGTCATCAAATCTTACAATATCGTCTTCTTCTACGTATTCACCATTTTGAACTTCTATTATCTCTAAAGGAACTTTTCCAGGGTTCTCGAGTCTATGCAGCGTAGATTTTGGGACATAGGCTGATTCATTTTCATGAATAAATATTTCTTTATCGCCTATTGTAACTTTTGCCGTTCCTTTTACAACTACCCAGTGTTCAGATCTGTGATAATGCATTTGGAGGCTCAATTTCTCTTTCGGATTAACCACTATCCTTTTTATCTTATATCTTGGCCCTTCTTCGAGTATTGTATAACTGCCCCACGGCCTGAAAGAAGTTAAGTGTTCTTCTATTTCTCTTCTTTTATTTTTTTTGAGCTTATTTACAACATCCTTAACCTTTTGTGTTTCTCCTTTTTTTGATATCAAAATAGCATCATCCGTCTCAACGATAAGACAGTCTTCTAATCCAATAGTGGATATATGCCGTTTGTCTCCTAGTATCATAGACCTTTTTGTATTAATTGTTATAATGTCACCCTTTTTGACATTACCTTCTTTGTCTTTCTCTAAAACATCATAAAGAGAATCCCATGAACCTATATCGTTCCAGTAAATCTCCATGGGTATTGTTACAACCTTTTTAGACTTTTCCATAATTGCATAATCAATTGAGATATCTGGCATTTTCTTAAAATTTGAGATTACCTCGTCGAATTTTTTATTTAGCATTTTTCCTATGGAGGGGATATATTTATTAAATTCTTCTAAAATAGAGCCAATAGTAAAGGCAAACATACCAGAATTCCAGAAATAATTTCCTGATTCTATATACTTTTTAGCTTTCTTTTCGTCAGGCTTTTCTGTGAATCTGTCCACTTTAACGTAATCTTGAATCTCCATATTCCCCCTATAATCGCTGACTTTAATATAACCATAACCCGTTTCGGGTCTTGTAGGTTTTATGCCAAAAGTTACGATATACCCTTTTTTGGCAATTTTATTGGCAAGTTTTATATATCCCGAAAATTTTTCTGATGGTTTAATTATGTGGTCAGAGGGAGAAACAAATAAAACTTCATCTTCTGCACTACCGATCTTTTCCATGCAATATTTGATTCCAAGTGCTATTGCAGGCGCAGTATTTCTACTAGCAGGCTCTAAAATTATGTGAAAGTTTGATAAGGTATTGGATTTAGTGGGAAAATCCAAAAACATGAGGTCAGATCGCACATGGAATTTATAATCATTATTCGTTATTACTAAGATATCTTCTGGTAACATTACTTTCAAAAGTCTCTCAACCGTCTGTTGAAGTAATGATCTATCTTTATTTAGCTTCAGAAACTGTTTAGGGAAATTTTTTCTCGACAGAGGCCAGAGTCTTGTACCTGACCCTCCTGCCAGTATAACTGCCTTCATTGAACCTCCAAAATATTTTTAAATTCATCTTCTAAAAATGCTCTGTAACAGTTCATGCTTTCTTCATCCTCGGCCTCAATTCGCAGAACAACAACGGGCTGGGTGTTACTTGCCCTTATCAGTCCCCATCCCCTTTCAAATGTTATCCTTATTCCATCGGTCGTATTTATATCCTTTATCTTATAATGGCAGGTGCCTTTACCTTTATATTCTGTAAATTTCGAAATAATCTTACGAATTATATCCTTTTTTCTTTCCTCAGGACATTCAAGTCTTATCTCGGGTGTATTGTATAATGCTGGAATATCTGAAATCAGATCATTGAGACCCTTCCCCTTCTTTTTCATAATTTCTATAAGTCTTAAGGTGGTATAGATAGCGTCATCAAACCCAAAATACCTATCAGCTATGAATATATGCCCACTGAATTCTCCTGCAATAATCGCATTTTCTTCTTTCATTTTTTGTTTTACAAGTGAATGACCTGTTTTCCACATTATTGGGATGCCGCCGTTCCTCTCAATGTCATCAAACATGATTTGTGAACATTTAACATCCCCAATTATCTTTGCACCAGGATTATTTTTTAATAACTCACGACTTAGTACTATCATCAATAGATCTCCCCAGATGATCTTACCATTTTTATCAACAATTCCTATCCTATCTGCATCACCGTCATATCCCACTCCTATTTCTGCGCCTGTTTCTTTTGTAGTAGATATTAGATCTTTTATGTACTCAATTACTGTTGGATCAGGATGATGATTAGGGAATCTTCCATCAGGTTCACAATAAAGCTTTATTACATCACATCCTATACTTTCAAGAATAGGAGGTGCAACAAGCCCTGCTGTTCCATTACCTGCATCCACTACAATTTTCAATTTTTTATACTGCGGATCTTTGAGATACGAAAATTCCTGCATCAAGTATTCTTTATACGCATCAATGATGTTATATGTGCTGATGCGCCCTTTCCTATTTGAATTTATAACTTCTCTATTTAACATTATTTCTTTTAATTTTTGTATATACTGACCATAGATTGTATCTTTTCCAATACTGATCTTAAATCCGTTGTATTCAGGTGGATTATGGCTACCTGTTACCATTATGCCTCCGTCTAAATCAAGATGGTATATCGAAAAATATTGAAGAGGGGTAGGGCATATCCCTATATCGTATACATTTATACCTGTAGAAATGATGCCATCAATAATACCTGCGGAGAGCTCTCCAGAACTAAGACGGACATCTCTTCCTACACTTACACATTTTGCTTTTGGGTTCGAAGTCCTAAGCAGCGTGCCGAAAGACTTACCGATTTGGAAGGCTATATCTTTGTCGATCTCTTTCTCAACAATTCCCCTTATGTCATACTCTCTAAATATTTTCTCGATCATTCTTTAATCAAGAAAGCCTTTTTCGATTTTTATTCTTATTTTAATTTTATTTTTTTGAGATTACAATACAAAATATTGTCCCAAAAATGAATAAATAATTTACTCAAAACTAATAAATTTTTTTGGATCGATTTTACGTGCAACCTTGGAAGGCAAGAATCCCGCTACTAATGTTGTGATAAATAAAATCAATGTTATGATTGAAAGATAGAAGACTGGCATTTGGAAATGTATCTCCCATCCAAATGAAACCTTATTGACTACCTGAATAAATATTATGCTTATCATAGAACCGAGTATAAATCCTAATAAAATTCCTGTAACTCCTATAATACCGGCGGAGAGTATAAGGGTATTCTGGATTTGCTTCCAGCTTCCACCAAGATACCTGAATATGCTATATTCTCTTTTTCTCTCGAAAACGAGGGCTAATAATGTATTTATAACTCCTATCAAAGAGACCATAATAGATATGAGTTCTATGGCATAAGTAATTGCAAAACTTTTGTTGAATATATCTATAATCTTTTGGCGAAGTTCTTCATTATTCATTATTTCTAGGGAATAATATGGCAACAATCTTTCTTTAAGTTTATTAATAAAATTATCTACATTTATTCCCTTTTTGACATAAACGCTAAATTGCGTAGCATCATCAATTCCCCAGAATTTTTTCAACCATTTTCTATCAATGTATACAAAACCTGTAGTGGTAGAATAACTTGAAGATACGTCATTTATCCTGAATGCAACCTCTCCGCTTGGCGTTTGAAGCTTAATGAAGTCTCCCTTTTTGAGCCCATATTTTAAGCTCAAATAGTCAGAGATTCCAGCGACTAGTTCATCTCCTTCCATCTCTTTTAGTATTTCATCATATTCTTTTTCAGTATATCTTTCATATCTTTCCCTTGAATATTGCCTTTTAATCTTTATATCTGCAAAACCTCCTACGATTTTTTTCCCATGAAAATCGAGATGAATTGCCCTGAATTTGTCGACTCCTGCGACTTCAGGGAACCCCTTTACTATTTCAATAATTTCTTCTGAAATGGGATAAAAGCAGTAGTTTGATTTGCAAGAAGCAGGTTTTATGTAAACGTCTGCAACAATATATTGATTTATCCACTTTTCAAGGGATGCTTTTAACGAAAATATTAAGGTTAAAAGGGCAATAATTAATGCACTACTGATGGCTACACTCATCAGGGCGACAGAAAATCTATAATTATTGCCATGCATGTCGCCAATAGTTATTTTACCTATTATTTTAAATATTTTTTTGATGGGTTTTTGGGTAGCTTTCAGAACAATATATAGATAAAACGGAGAAAAAAATGTGAAACCCGTAATAATAAGAAGTATTCCAATGTATGTTAATATAGGAAAATTGAAAGGGGTGTAAGTATAATCAGTAAATGAAAATATCACCCCTAAAAGCGTAAAACAAAAACCTGCGACTGAAAATATCTTATAATATTCTTTATATTTACCTTCAAATGAACCTATCCTCGATGTCTCATTTGGCCTTATTTTTGAGGCTTCATAAGATGGGATTAACGAGGCAATAATCGAAACAGCTATCCCTAACAGCAAGGCAGCGAAAGCATCTTTTTTAGTGATCATATAATCTGATATGGAGATCGTGCTATACATTGTTGATATTGTTTTTTCTACTGCAAATACAGAAAAATAAGCTGTTAATTGCCCTAAACAAATACCGATAAGCGAACCCACAAAACCCAATATTATTCCCTGAAAAATAAAAAGCATTACTACAGTCTTTTTATTTGCCCCAAGTCCTCTTAGGATTCCTATTTCTGTTCTTCTTTTGACAACAGATATAAAAACAGTATTGTAAAGAAGGAACAACCCAACAAGGATTGCAACAAGGCTGATAAATTTAAGATTGGAGCGAAATGATGAGAGAAGAGCTTTCTGATTTTTGAAAATATGTTCCTTTTTTTCTATCTTAAGATTAAATGGAAGTATACTTTCTATTTTATCAGCAGTCTTTTCATCGGTTCTTATGTCAATCCTTGTGAGATATCCTGACTTATTAAAATACTCTTGAAAGTTGCCGAGATCCATTATTACTGAATTTATGAGTAGATATTCTGAATTAATGATACCGACTATCTTTAGGGTATATTCTTTATCGTAAACTGATGTTTTTATGAAATCACCCTTTTTAAAATGATATCTTTCAGCAAATTTCTTTGTGATCACGATTCCATTGATCTCTTTAAAAAAACTTTCTAAGTCGATTTGTTCGGCAGGTGACAAATCGAGGAAGCGAAAGGCTTTTACTGAATAAATTCCATTTATCTCAATAGTATCTTTTATATCAGGGATATATCCAAATGTTTTTAATACAGGAAGACTTTTTTCCTCAATCTTCCTTATCACTTTATAAATCTGTTCGTCAAAATCTATTCCTGAAACATCATATACCTCATAATTTGCATAAGGACTTACACCCTTAATATTTTTTTCGAAAGAGGATATAGCACGATCTGAGGCTACCTTAACACCAACAAAGAGACCTATTCCGAGTGAAATGCCTATAATAGAGAGAAGTGCGAGGAATTTTTCCTGTTTAAGATTTTTAAATACAAGGAGTTTTGCCAGTTTTAAAAAGTTTTGCATCAATCTATGATTTTTCCGTCCTTCAGCCTTATCCTCCTTCTTGCATATTCTGCTATATAATGTTCATGGGTCACTAAAATAATAGTTTTTTTAGTTTCTTTCGATATTTCATCGATCAAATCCATTATCAACCTCCCTGTTTCGCTATCCAAACTTCCCGTAGGTTCATCAGCGAGGATTATTTCAGGATCATGTATTAATGCCCTCGCAATAGCAACTCTTTGCTGTTCTCCACCAGAAAGTTGGTAGGGATATACATTTTCTTTTCCCTCCAAACCTACACGTTTTATAAATTCAAAGACTCTATCCTCCTCATTAATTCCATTTAAAAGCAAAGGAATTGATATATTTTCGAAGATCGTAATATTAGGCAGAAGGTTGAAAAATTGAAAAATAAAACCAATTTTTTTTCGTCTGTAGAGTGTAAGATTTTCATCAGGATATGTTGATATTTCGAAGCCATTTACAAAGATTTTTCCTTTTTCAGGTTTGTCCATTCCACCGATAAGGTTGAGTAAAGTGGATTTTCCAGAACCTGAACTTCCTGTGATCGCAACAAAATCGCCCTTTTCTATTTCAAGATTTATTCCCTTGAGAACCCAGTTGGTGCCATAATATTTTTCTACATTCTCAAGTTTTATCATGTTTTATAAATGCTTATTAAAAGTTTTTATTTTCACTCAGTAGCCTGTCATCTCTACATATGCTCTTCCATTTAAAGTTCCGCTAACCTTACAAGCGCCTTCCCAGTAGTAATTTCCAGTAGTACTATAAGCTACAACCTCTTGGTCTTCGATAAAAGGTGTAATTGTTAAAGTCAAACCTTCAGACGGAATACTTACCACCCATTTAGAAGGATATTTTGCTTTTGTTTTCCTTGACTTGTAATATGATAAAGCTTTAATCTTAAATTCGTTTTTTAAAAGATGACGAAATCTTCCGTCAGGATATATGATTGTTCCCGACGAAAATTTGTCCATCGAGCCTTTTTTATTTCTGAGAATGTAAAGCATTATTTCTTTTTCGTTATTAAGCTGTATCCCAAACCAGTCCCATCCTTCTTGATTCTCTGAAAGTCTTCTTGAGGAGATTTCTCTGTCAAACCAGCTTTTTCCTGTTACTTTAAATATCTGGTCATCTATTTGTATTTCACCTTCACTTTTCATGTTTGTATAGGAAAAGTAAATAGAAGAAATCAATGGTGATTCTTCAGACTTTCTCGAATAACCTTTTTCACCGTGTAGGACTACACGTTTTACTGGAATCAACTTAAGGTTAAGCATTTTTTTATTGTCTGAAGCCTTTATATAGATTAGATTTATATTACCTCTTAAAATATCTTCTCCTACCCATACTTTTAACTCGTCCTCTTTTGCACCTGCGAAGTTAAAGACTCCTGTCTCTGCACTTTCACTAAAGTAAAATTTATTATTTCTGATGTCAGTGATTGCAAAATGTGATATAAAAATGTTATTAACCCCAAATCGAGACTTATAATTTCTTTGCTGAACTCCTACAACAAAGAAAGTAAGTTCATATCCGAATTCTCTGCCATTTTTATCAAATAAATGACCTGTAAAATACCACCATTGTATCCTATAATCTTTCTTAAAATAGAAATCTTCAGGAAGTTTTACTCGGTAGCCGGGTGTAACGTCGATGTATCCTTGAGAAATAGCATGTGAAAATAGTAAAAGTGACAAAATCAAAATCAATTTTTTCATATTACTAACATTTTACCAATTATACATAAGTAACGTGCTCTAACACGTAATTCTAACTTTATTTCGAAATTTCTGGGAAGAGCGATGAAACCAGCGCAACACGACGGGTCTATATGTCTTACCATAATAGATTATTTTATTTTCAAACAGCTTTTAATATAGATAATTCTATAATGAATTTATATCTGTTTCTCATTTATTTAACCCCAAAATGCAATTGAAATAATCTTTGCTAAAGATTTATTTTTCGATTCCTTAGTCAACCGACAACTGATGATTTTATAAAATTTTATGAATATTTTTATCCATGTAACGAATAACAATAATTAATTTAAAAAATTCATCGAGTTAAATGGATAGCGAGCGTAGCCTGATGGTCCTGCTGCTGGTTAGCGAGCGAGAATATAATAATAAACAATTCCTTACATCAAGATAACTGCTATATTTTTGCAGGTAATCTTCAATAAATTTTTGAGCAATGTCTGCATTATTTGGGGTAAATATCTTGAAAAAATTTTTTCATATAAGCAAACATAGTCTATGGAACTGTTTGAAGAAAGAGCTGCTTCTTTACCACCTCTTGCATTTCGAATGTGCCCTCAAACACTTGAGGAATATGTTGGGCAAGAGCATATCCTTGGGCCTGACAGACTGCTTAGAAGGGCAATAGAAGCGGATAGGATTTCGTCGATTATCCTTTATGGTCCTCCGGGAACAGGCAAGACAGCCCTTGCACGCATAATTGCAAAGAAGACGAAATCTTATTTCGAATGGCTCAATGCTGCAACCATTGGCCTTGATGAAATCAGGAAGGTTATAAGAGATGCTAAGGCAAGAAAGATAAAGGGGATTAATACGATTGTTTTTCTTGATGAAATACATAGATTCAATAAATTACAACAAGATGCCCTTCTACCTGATGTTGAGGAGGGCAATATTATACTCATTGCAGCAACCGTCGAGAATCCATTTTTTTATGTAAATTCAGCCTTACTTTCAAGAAGTCAGGTATTTGAATTAAAATCTCTTTCTGAGGACAATATCTTAAAAATATTGAATCGCGCACTGAATGATCGAGAACGCGGACTTGGAAATCTGAATATTATAATTGATGAGGATGCACTTAGACATATTGCCAAAATGTCTGATGGGGATGCAAGAAAAGCTTTGACAGCTTTAGAATTAGCTGCTTTAACAACAGCGCCTGACGACAGTGGCAACATTCACATAGATTTACAGACTGCAGAGGAATCAATTCAAAAAAAAGTTGTTCTTTATGATAAGAAAGGTGATCAGCATTATGATACAATATCCGCATTTATAAAAAGTATGCGCGGCTCTGATCCTGACGCTGCCATATATTACCTTGCTAAAATGATTTATGCAGGAGAGGACCCACGATTTATTGCAAGACGAATTGTAATATGTGCTTCGGAAGATGTTGGTAATGCAGATCCAATGGCGTTAATAGTTGCGGTATCAGCGCTAAGGGCAGTGGAGTTTATTGGTATGCCCGAGGCCAGAATTCCTCTTGCACAAGCTACTATATACATTGCAAATGCTCCTAAAAGCAATGCTTGTTATAGAGCTATTGAATCCGCTTTAAAAGACGTCTCAACCGAAGTGACTCTGGAGGTTCCTGACCATCTTAAAGATAGCCATTATCCTGGAGCCAAGAAATTGGGACGGGGAATTGGATATAAATATCCTCACGATTATGGTGAAAAGATCGAACAGGAATATCTCAGAAAGAAAAAGAAATATTATAGTCCTTGATCTGTATTATGATATCGGAAACCGTCTTTAGACTTCTCGAGTTTGATAAATTATTAAATCTGATTAGTGAGTATGCCAATAGTGACATAACCAAAGAATTAATTTTAAATATTCATCCTTTAAATAATAAAGAGGAAATTGAAAAGAGACTGCATCAAATTTCAGAAATAAGAAAAATTTCTCATGAGGGTAATCCTTTAAAGTTATCAAAATTTTTAGATATATCTCAACACATTATTAAGATAAAGCCAGATGGTGCAGTACTTGATGCAAGGGAAATTTCTGATTTTATTCCTGTCTTAAGCATCTCTGGCGATATATCTCAACAAATTAAAGAGAGATTTGATCTCCCACATTTAAAAAGACTTACAGATAATCTTACCGGATTGCCTCATATATTGAAGACACTGAAAAAATCTATCGATAATGAGGGTACTATTCTTGATACTGCTTCACCTTTACTGTTTGATTTAAGAGCAAGGATTAGAAAACTTGAAAACAGGATCCACAAAAAACTCGAAGATATAATAAGAGATAAAAAAGTCTCTGTTTTCTTACAAGATAATTTTATTACGAAAAGATCCGGAAGGTGGGTTATTCCTGTCAGGATGGATTCAAAGGGAATGGTTTCAGGTGTTGTGCATGACGTTTCTAAATCGGGAGAAACAGCTTTTATTGAACCACTGGAGATAATAAATCTCACTAATGAACTAGAAAATCTTATTGCAGATCAGAAGGCTGAAGAAATTCGGATCTTGCGGAATCTCTGTTCTATATTAAGAAATGTAATAGATAAGATCGAAGAAGAATTTAGAACAATAGTTTACCTCGATTTACTTAACTGTATTTCAAAGTTTGCTGACAACCTTCGTATGGAATCTGCTCAGATAAATTGTTCAGATATAATTAAGCTCCGAAAGGCAAGGCACCCCTTACTCGAATTATATCTACGAAGGATAGATGGCAAGAAAAATATAATGCCTCTGGATGTTTATCTGGGAGATGGGACCACCATAATGGTAATAACAGGTGCTAACGCAGGAGGTAAAACTGTAGCAATAAAAACCATTGGGTTGCTTATCTTAATGGCCCTATCAGGGATGCCAATACCTGCTGATTCATCTTCAAGTATCCCGCTTATTCAGAATCTTTTAGTTGATATAGGAGATGAACAATCGATAGAAAAGAACCTCTCTACCTTCTCTGCACATATATCAAATATATCTGAAATACTAAAGAACACAAATGCTAACTCCGTAGTACTTATAGATGAGCTGGGAACAGGAACTGATCCAGAAGAAGGAGCGGCAATATCATGTGCAATTTTAAAAGAATTAAGGAGAAAAAGATCGCTTGTTTTTGCGACAACACATCTTTCGGAAATTAAAGGATTTGTTCATAATTCCGAAGGCATGATTAATGCTTCAATGGAGTTTGATTTAAAAACACTTATGCCACTGTATAAATTAAGGATTGGCGAGCCGGGACAATCATATGCAATAGAAATAGCCAAAAGGTATGGCTTACCAGAAAATATTATTACTGAAGCTAAAGGCCTCATGGGAAAAATAAAGGTTGAATTTGATAATCTCATAGCTGATCTTAATGAAAAAAGACTTGAGTATGAAAGGCTCCTCTATAATATTGAGCGTCAGAAAACGGAATTTGAAAAGAAAGATAGTTTTCTTAAACAGAAAATAGCTGAATTTGAGGATAAAGAGAGGGAAATATTGTCAAATGCTTATAAAAAGGCTTCTGAGATTGTCTACGAGACACAGAGACAGATGAATACCTTGCTTGAGCATGTTAAGAAGAAGGGGAAAGTAGAGAAATCGGTAGGAGAAAAATTCTTGGAAATCAAAGAGGAAATCGAAAAGAATAAAATGCAATATGAATCAGAAGATGTCATAACTCCCTCTATAGATGAAATAAGAGTAGGGGGGACTGTTTTCGTTAAATCGCTGGGGTGCAATGCAACGGTTATGGATGTCAACAAAAAGAATAATAGATTAAAACTCATCGCAAAAAATATGGAGATAGAAGTATCCTTATCAGAAGTTAGTCTTAAAGAAGATAAGGGCTTATCAATGAATCAAGAAACTGTAAAAGTTTTGAATATAGAGGATGAGGGTTTGTCGCCGAAATTGAATGTTGTTGGGTTAAGGGTTGATGAAGCACTCTCGAGACTCGAAAAATTTATAAATCATGCTATGTTAGCAGGAATACAGGAGATAACAATTATCCACGGCATAGGGAAGGGAGTGCTTATGAGATCAATAAGAAATCATCTTTCAGAACATCCTCTGGTTAGTTCATTCAGGAGTGGAAAATCAGAAGAAGGCGGTTCAGGGATAACTATAGCTAAAATAGCCCTTTAAAAATTCAGAGTAAGCAACAAGTTACTTCACTTTATTCATAAATTGATTAGTCTCTTAAGACTATTTATTTTTGCTGACTTTTGGTCAAAATAATGTCTGCATTTTTCGGGTGTAATAAAAAATAAAAAATTTAAAAATTTACTTTATTTTTTAGAAAGTAAAAAATATTTGCTATTATTTACTTTTTTTTAGAAATAATAACTTGTTTTTTATAATAAAAAAGTTTGACTTAGCTTATTTCTTATTGTTAAAGAAAAATTAGCACTCTAATGATTAAAGTGCTAAATATCTAAATTATGAAAAAATTACATAAAAAATTTAAAGAGGAGGTGGTTATATGACAATTAGAGATTTAGTTCCTTTTTGGAAAAAAACCATACCAATTAGACGGGATGATTTTGAAGAGCCTTTTAGAATTTTCCGTCATGAGATCAACAGATTAATGGAGGAATTTTTCCGCGACTTTGAGTTAGAACCCTTTGAAAGACGTCTCGGTACATTCAGCCCGAGTATTAATGTTGTAGAAGATGATAATGAAATTAAAATTTCTGCTGAATTGCCGGGGATGGATGAAAAGGATATCGAGGTTTCTATAAATAAGGACGTTTTGATGATTAGAGGTGAAAAGAAAGAAGAGCATGAAGATAAAGGTAAAAACTATTATCGTATGGAACGCTCATACGGCTCATTCAGTCGTAGCATCCCCCTTCCTGTAGATGTGGACAAAGATAAAGCAAAGGCAGAGCTAAAAAAGGGAGTTTTAACTATAACTTTACCTAAAACTCAACAGGCTATCAGTGAAACAAAAAAGATACCTGTTCAGGTAGAATAATTCAGGAGGCTGCTGAAATTATAATTTCAGCAGCCTCCTCCTCATCGTTCCTTTATTTTATTAATTACTCCCTGCAATTTTTAAGCAGGAAGCTTCAATAGATTATTCAAAGATTATCTACATTTTTTAATCGTTTTAGCATATCATCCGTTTATTTCAGTTATTTAAAGAGAGGACATGGCGATGGAGGTAAATGTGGATCTAAAAAATCAAACTGTAGTGAAAGAACCTGAATTGTATTTCTGGATTCATAAGGTTTTCAGAAAATATGTCGAGATTATCATGGATATTATATTAGTAGGTCTTATAGTTGTAACCTTCATCTTTATTGGTAAAACAATTTATTTTCTGGGGATCTCATTATATAAAGAAACTAACATCGCATATACAATTTCTGAGATCATGTTTATATTCATTTTGATAGAGGTAGTAAGACTTCTTATATTATATCTTCAATTTCATAAAGTGGCTACGGATACCATGGTGGAGATAGCTATTGTATCTGCTTTAAGAGAATTAATACTGAGAGGAATCCTTGAAGTGCAACCCATTATTTTAGCAGCAACGTCTCTATTCCTCATCGTACTTGGATTTATATTGAAATTCATCGGAATTAAAGAGAGGAGGGAAATCATGAAGGGGTGAAACAAAGATAAAATGATAATGATAGTTTGTAGGAGGTGAATAAAATGAGCATTATTGTTAAGACGATTTTAATTTCGTTTCTTCTGTTAATTTTGTGTCTTATTTTTGCTGAGATTATAACAGAGAAAAAATAGATCAGGAGGTTGATTTTATATATGAGAATAGCTCAAGTTTCCCCCTTATATGAAAGTGTACCTCCGGCTCTATATGGAGGGACTGAGAGGATAGTCTCATATCTTACTGAAGAGTTGGTAAAGGCAGGGCATAAAGTTGTTCTTTTTGCTTCAGGAGATTCAAAAACGAGTGCTGAACTCGTACCGATTTGTGAACGTTCACTAAGGTTGGACTCGCGTTGTATTGACCCACTTGCTTTTCATTTTCTCCAAATTGAGGAAGTTATTAAGCGTCAGGAAGAATTTGACATCATCCACTCACATATTGATTTTCTGGGCTTTATCTTAGGTAGAAGAACGCGAGTTCCCGTTATAAGTACTCTACATGGTAGACTCGATTTATGGGAACACAAGTTTGTTTTCAGTGAATACAGTGAGATGCCCCTTATTTCGATTTCGAATGCACAAAGAGCTCCTATACCGTGGGCAAATTGGTTTGCGACAGTTTATCATGGAATACCTGCCAATTTATATACTTTTAATGGAAAGGGTGGAGATTATCTTGTTTATGTTGGAAGAATTTCACCTGAGAAAAAGGTCGATTCTGCCATAGAAATAGCAATAAAATCAGATATCCCCCTCAAAATTGCTGCGAAGGTTGATAAAGTGGATGAGGTATATTTTAAGGAAAAGATTCGACCACTTTTAAAAAATCCACTTGTAGAATTTATAGGTGAAATTGGAGACGAAGACAAAAACAAACTGATAGGATCTGCTCTTGCATTTTTACATCCAGTTGATTGGCCCGAACCTTTTGGACTTGCTATGATAGAGGCGATGGCATGTGGGACTCCTGTAATAGCGAGGAGAAGAGGGTCTATCCCTGAAGTAATAGATCATGGGATTACGGGTTTTATATTTGAGAGAGACGAAGAAGCTGTTTTTTATATTAAAAACTATCTATCCAATTTTTCTCGAGAATTATGTAGAAAACAGTTCGAAAAACGTTTTCTTTCAGAAAGAATGGCAAAAGATTATATTAAAGTTTATAATTTGCTTTTAACTAAGAAAGATCAAAAGATTGAATGCCTGAAATTAGCAGGATAAAAGATGAATATTACATTGTAGCTACATCTTCAATTATAGACCCGTACAGGCTCATTCTGAAAGATGGGGATTTATTTGGGGTCTTCGATCGATTCGGTGATATACTTCCTGTTGGAAAAAACGAACAGGGTTTATATTACAATGATACAAGGTTCCTTTCATATTACGAGTTAAAAATTAATAATATAAGGCCACTCTTTTTGAGTTCTAATATTGATGAAAATAATATTTTATTGACCGTTGACCTTACCAATCCCGATATATATTCAAGAAATAAACTTTTGATAAAAAGAAATACCGTTCATATTATGCGTTCAAGGCTTCTTCTTGAGCAAACTTGTTTGGAATACATTAGGATAAAAAATTTTGGTGAAAATACAATTGAGCTTGACTTACAGATTACAATTGATGCCGATTTTCATGATATATTCGAGGTTAGAGGTATCAAGAGAAAAAGAAGAGGAATAATTTATCCACCTGCATATAAAGATGGTGAATTTAGACTTTCCTATAAAGGTTTGGATGATATTAAGAGAGTTACTTCAATAAAATTTAAAAAAGTTCCTTATATTATAAAAAAGAATGCCTTTACTTTTAAATTAAACCTCAAACCAACTGCTACGGAAGAAATATATATTATAGTTAGTTGTTTTGAACATAAAGAGAAGAAGTTTTTTATAAATTACAATGAAGCTATAAAAAAGACATATCTTAAACTTAGTGAGAAAAATGCAAATTGTGCTGAAATATATACTTCAAATGAGCAGTTTAATGAATCAATAAAGAGATCGCTGTCTGACATAAATATGATGTTAACAAAAACAAGATATGGATATTATCCTTATGGTGGTATACCCTGGTATTGTACTCCTTTCGGAAGGGATGGAATAATAACAGCATTCGAATCTTTATGGATAAATCCTGAAATAGCAAGAGGGGTTTTAAAATATCTCTCTGCGCTCCAATCAAAAAATTTTGATCCTAAAAAAGTTTCCCAACCGGGTAAGATATTTCATGAAGTAAGATCAGGTGAGATGGCCAGATTAAATGAGATACCTTTTGGATTATATTATGGTAGCATCGATTCAACGCCGCTTTTTCTTATGCTTGCTGGTGCCTATTGGAGTAGAACAGGAGATACCAATCTGATTAAAGAGCTTTGGGGTAATATTGAATCTGCAATCTCATGGATAGAAAACTATGGAGATATTGACAAGGATGGATTTCTTGAATACCTTCCTGATGAGAAAGGACTTCGAAATCAGGGCTGGAAAGATTCACAGGATTCTGTTTTCTATGAGGATGGAACGCTTGCTAAAGGTCCCATAGCACTTTGTGAGGTTCAGGCCTATGTGTATGCGGCTAAGAAAGAAGCATCTAAGCTTGCGCGAATGATGGGTGATATAAATTTATCCCAGAGGCTTTTAAATGAGGCAAATATATTGCGCGATAGATTTAATACAATTTTTTGGGATGACAAAATAGATTGTTATGTTCTTGCCCTTGATGGCAATAAGAGACCTTGTAGGGTTGTTACGTCGAACGCCGGTCACGCCCTTTTTGCTGGAATAGCAGATTCTCAGAAGGCAATCAGGCTCGCAAAAACTCTTACTTCAGAGAAAGTTTTCTCAGGGTGGGGAATAAGAACAGTTTCGGCTGATGAAAAATGTTACAATCCGATGTCATATCATAACGGTTCTGTATGGCCGCATGATAATGCCCTCATCGCTTATGGACTTGCATCCTATGGTTTTAAAAGGCATTTTTTAAAGGTCTTCTCAGGAATTTTTGATGTTTCTTTATTTATGGAATTCCAGAGATTACCAGAATTATTCTGTGGATTTCACAGGAGAAAAGGAGTTCCGCCTACTCTTTATCCTGTTGCCTGTTCACCCCAGACATGGTCTGCTGGTTCTTTAATATTTATGCTACAGGCCTCTCTTGGACTAAACTTTGAAGCTAAAGAAGGAAAGATAATATTCGATAAGCCTGTTTTACCAGAATTTTTGAATCATGTGCAAATTAAAAATTTGACCTTTACAAAAGGTTTGAGCGTTGACCTTCTTATTCGAAGATATGGAGATGATGTAACTATTGAGGTATTACAAAAGCCGAAGGACATAAGTATACTTATAATCAAATAATTTACTGAATAATCACTTCTAAGTCAGGAAGTTCTGCCTTAATAGCTTCTTCGATACATCTATTGTCACATTGCTTACATGGTCCTCCACAATAAATGATTGCCTTGTTGTCTTTTAACTCTACTAATTCTGCACAACTTTCATGCGCAGTCAAAATACACTCCAAACTATCAAGAATATTCCTGATTTTTTCTTCCTTATTTTTCATTATTTCTCCGAAAAATTATTTAAATTTTTTATGATTTTAAGTTAATCCATATACACTAAGGAATCGAAAAATTTTTTACACGATCTACCTAATTATAATTGCGTCTTGTGTTAATTGACTTATAACATATTTTTAAGGTATTTTTCACTATGGATTTTTTCTATAAATACTACTTTATTTTTATCCTTTTTTTATTTACTTTTTTGCTTAATCTTCCCTTTGGTTATGGCAGAGCAAGATCAAAGAAATATTCATTTAAGTGGTTTTTGTTTATTCATATTCCAATTCCTTTTATATTTATTGCAAGAACCCTCACTCATATTGACATTAAATTTGTACCACTCTTTGCCTTTGCTGCTGTTGTTGGACAGATACTCGGTGGAAAATTGGAGCTTTAATTGATAGCAGGCTTTATAGTTAATCCGGGGAAAATAGAAATCAGAGAGATCAAAACACCAGAGCCCTCTGATGGCGAAATTCTCGTAAAAATTAAAGTGGCTTTGACCTGTGGAACTGACCTAAAGGCGTATAAGTACGGGCATACTTTGATCCCAATGCCAGGTAGATTCGGGCACGAGTTTTCAGGAATAATAGCTGGAGTTGGGAAGGGGGTTAAAAGATTTAAGGAAGGTGACGAGATAATGTCCGTTCATAGCGCGCCATGTCTCGAGTGTCTGTTTTGTAAGAAAAAAGTTTATAATCTATGTCAAAAAATAATGGATACAAAAATCCTCGGGGCTTTCGCAGAATACATAGTTATTCCTTCTTATATCGTTAAACAAAATGTTTTTCAGAAACCAAAGCACATAAGTTTTGAAGAAGCTGCTTTCCTTGAACCACTTTCATGTGTAGTGCATGGAGTTGAAAATTTGTGTTTCGATAAAGGTGAAAGTGTGCTCATAATGGGTGCTGGCCCCATAGGTCTTCTTCATTTATTATTGTTAAAGGATAAAGGTGTAACAGTAGCTATTACAGATAGACATATAAATAAACTAAATTTAGCAAGAAAATTGGGTGCAGATTTTATATATAAATCGCCACTGTCTCTGGGTCAGCGCAAAAGGATTGGAATAGGTTTCGATTATGTTTTTGAGTGCACTGGGAAAATTGAGGTCTGGGAGGCCTCAATCGATTACGTCAGAAAAGGCGGAATAGTTGTCCTATTTGGGGGGTGTCCGGCAGGAACAAGGGTAACATACGATACAGGAAGGATCCACTATGATGAGATAACCTTAAAAGGGGTTTTTCATTATACGCCTCACGATGTGAAGAGGGCATATAAAATTCTTTCAACAAAAAGACTTAATGTTTCTGGATTGATTTCTGGAAGATATTCATTAAAAAATATACAAAAGGCATTTGATAAGCTTATAAAGGGAGAAGGAATAAAGTATGCAATCATGCCATGATTATATTCCTGTAACCGTAGACAAAAGCCATATCTTAACAATAGGCGAAAAACTTTATACAGAAAGCATAGAATTCGTGAGAGAGCTTGTTAATAATTCATATGATGCAGATGCTACACTCGTTGAGATTATTGTTACAGAAGACGCTATAGAAATAAGAGACAACGGAACAGGTATGGATAAAGAAGGACTGAAACAATATTTTAATATAGGTTCACAACAGAAACTTTTTGCTCCTAAATCTCCTATATATAATCGAGATAGGATAGGACAGTTTGGGATCGGTAAATTTGCAAGCCTTTCAGCATGCAAACGGTTTGAAATAATCACTAAGAAGGATGATTTCGTATTTATAAGGCATTAGCAGCTAATCCAGATCTTTCACCTTTTGGTCCAATTCCTGTGGGTGATGAAGCAAAAGGATTGGGAAGTGCTGCTGAAGTTGCAAAAGGGAGGGAAGTTCTAAAAGAAGAGAAAAAAATGGGAGAAAAACAAAAACCTCCCGAGAATAAGAGAAAAAAGAAACCAAAAGTAAAGATACTTACACCGAATGCAATTATAAAAAAGATAAAGTTCGGAGAAACGGGTATATCATGTGTTGTCGATAGTTTTGGAGAAGATGGACCCGAGGTTTTTTCTGAGGAAACTACTATTTACATTAACCGAGACCATCCTTTATATAAGAGGGAATCGGCAAAGATTGATACCCATACATTAAATCTTGCAAGACTTATTACCCAAGAAATTTCTCTGATGAAAGACCCTCGAAATCCACGCCAAGCATTCGAAAGGCAAAGCAAACTACTTAAAGATGCGTTTATTGATTAAGATTCGAATCAACTTTTGGTAAAATTTACTGAATTGTTATGTATCAATGCTCAGCTCTTGCCTGCTTAAAGTTGCTTTAAACTGAAATAAGATGGTCGACTTTGTGCAAAAACAGTAAATCAGCTTTGAACGGAGAAATTAGCTCCTGAAAATCAAGTCTCAGAGATGCATAAGCTTCCAAGCTATTCTCGGAGGCTTAACAAAAAGTATTGCAAAATCGATGTCTGATTCGGTATCCATTATCTCGATCTGTTTATCTTCTAATATAGCTTTCCCAGCATCTTGTTGAGAGCCAAAAATATAACGGAGAACTAAATTTTATTTTTTGCATATTTCTTCAATCTTTTTCATGTAGTAATTATGGCAGAAATAATTTTATATTATATTCGAAAGGAACTTCTCATTGAAAGTTGCGAAGTTATATAGCTTTAATGACATAAGGATTGAGGATATTCCTATTCCAGGAATCGGCCCGAAGGATGCTCTTTTAAGGACGAAGGCCTGTGGAATATGTTCGGGTGATGTTATGGCTTGGTACATAGAAAAAAAAGCGCCTCTTGTTGTAGGACATGAGCCTTCAGGGGAGATAGTAGAAGTAGGAAGGGAAGTGACATCCTTCAAAGTGGGTGACAGGGTATTTGTTCACCATCATGCACCATGTTTTACTTGCAGATATTGTAAAAAAGGTGATTATGTTCAATGTAATACGTGGAAAAATACAAAGATAATACCCGGTGGTATTTCTGAATACATACTTATTCCCGAAATAAATCTCGAAAACGATACATTGAAATTACCTGATAATTTGAGTTATGAAGATGGTACACTTATTGAACCAACCGCATGTGTTGTCAAGTCCCTGAGACGAGCGCAAATAAGATCAGGAGATGTTATTCTCGTAATAGGGCTCGGAGTCATGGGACTGCTACATTTAATACTTGCGAGAAAATATGGTGCGAGCAGGATTATAGGAGCTGATATGGTTCCTTTTAGACTTAAAAAAGCAAAAGACTTAGGTGCTGATGAAATTATAGATGTTTCAAAAGAAAACCTTATAAATTCATTAATGGACTTGACCAACGGAGAACTGGCTGATGTGGTTATAGTATGTCCTAATAATGTTAAAGCCATGGAGGATGGTATTTTAGCAGTAGGAGCAGGCGGAAGGGTTATATTTTTTACACCAGCGAGACCTTTTGAGCATCTAATAATTCATCCAAATGATCTATATTTTAGAGACATAAGTATTATAACCAGTTATTCTTGTGGACCCACAGACACGGCTGATGCGCTTGAATTAGTAGAAGAAGGCGTTGTAAGGGCTGAAAAATTAGTTACGCATAGATTTACAATAGAAAGTGTTGCAGAGGCATTTAAACTCACAGCAGAGGCAAAAGATTCATTAAAGACTATAATTGTATTTGAATGAGTTGTAGTATGAAAAAGTTAAACATACCTTACTGTGACTGGCAAGGGAATAAGCGAGGAGAAAAGAAACTTAAAATAATAAATAAAAGTAAGTTATATAAATATAAAGGTAATTTCAGATGGAATAATATTAAAAAAGAGCGATATAAGTCTTACGGGAAAAGCTGGAAAGATATTGTGAGACAGACATTAATTGGGAATTATGGAGAAACAACAAAATTTCATGTAAGATATTTTGAAATCATTCCCGGGGGGTTTAGTAGTTTTGAAAGACACAGACATGAACATGTCATAATAGGCATTAGAGGCAAAGGTATATGCATTGTTGGCAAAAAAGAATACAAGATAGGTTTTTTAGATGTGCTTTATGTTAAACCTAATGAGCCACATCAGTTAAAAAATCCCTTCAGCGAAGCTTTTGGGTTTTTTTGTATTGTTAATGCTAAAAGAGACAGACCTAAAGAGATTAGGTGCGATATATCGTGAGCTAAACGGCAAGGCGAACGATATGTTCTCAGGAAGAAACATATGATCGATTGGCTAAATATTATAATGCAGAAAGACCTTATACGGCCATAGGACTAAAAAGTCCTTGATTATTTTGTCCTGGAAGAAGCTATGCCGGAAATGATCGCAACTTCCAAAACCCTCTTTTAAAAATTAAATATTTATTATATAATAATAAAACTTTGTTATAAGTCAGGGCAGGAAACGTGGTCGCTCGGTAATGATCTTTGAATTATTGCCGGGAGGAAAGTCCGAGCTCCGCAGGGCAAGGCGCTCCGTAACACGGAGTGGGGTTAATCCCTAAGGAAAGTGTCACAGAAAGGGAAACCGTCCACCCCATTTGGCAGTGGTCAAAACATAAATCAACTTTTGACCCTGAATCCAAAGGTTGGATAAGGGTGAAAAGGTGAGGTAAGAGCTCACCAGTTGAGGTGGCGACACCTCAAGCTTGATAAACCCCGCCTGGAGCAAGGTCAAATAGGTTCCGCCTTGAGAGGGGCCCCTTCGAATTCCTGATGGAAATCAGGAAGGCGGAACGGGTATGGACCGCACGAGTCTGGTGGTAACATCAGACCAGAGATGAATGACCACATATACAGAACTCGGCTTATGACCTGCTCTGACCTGATTTAATTATTGGAGGAGTTTGATGGAAGATCACAAATTGAAAGTCTTTTGCACAGTTGCAGAAACAAAAAGTTTTTCAAAGACTTCTGAAATCATACATCTTACACAGCCTGCTGTAAGTCTTCAAATTCAAGCACTTGAGGAAAAGTATGAGACAAAGCTATTTGATAGGTCATCAAGCACTGTTACACTTACCCCCGCAGGTGAGATACTTTACAAATATGCTAAAGAGATCCTTTCCCTGTATTCCTTAGCTGAAAAGGCCATCAGTAAACAGATAGGGCTTGTTAAAGGAAGTTTGACTATTGGTGCAGGTTCGAATATAGGAAATTATATTTTACCGAGTGTAATTACAGCCTTTAGATCTTCTCATCCTAAAATAAAAATCTACCTTATTGTTGGAAATACGAAAAGAGTCGTAGAACTATTAAATTCAGGCAATATTAATTTGGGTCTTGTTGAGGGCGATGTTTCATTACAAAAGATAGTCGTTAAAAAATTCCTTTCCGACGAACTGACTTTAATAACTCCACCTGACCATCCGTGGGCTAAGAAGAAGGAGATTTCTATTTCAGAATTGGTTAAGGAACCTTTTATTTTCAGAGAGGCAGGTTCGGGCACGCGTCAGATTATAGAAAAGTTTCTCTCCAAACATGGAATTACTCCACACGATATGAAGATAACCGCTGTTCTTGGGAGTACGGAAGCTATAAAAGATGCTGTCGAGAATGGATTGGGGGTATCAATAATTTCCCGCTGGGCAGCTAGAAAAGAACAGAAATATGGAACATTAAAATTACTGGGATTTAAAGAAGAAAAGATGGTAAGAGACTTCTCAGTAATTTTTAATAAAAATTCGGTTTCATCAAATGCACAGGATGAGTTTTTAGCTTTCCTGAAATCTTATCCGTTCGATAAACTATTAGCTTAAATCACCTTAATTGTATGAGTTTTGCCTTTGAAATGTCTAAAATCCATCATTTTGAATACATTGTCCTTCTCTTCTATTGCCTTAAGTTCCTTTTTTGAAATATTTCCTTTTGTAATGTTTGTATATAGATAATTAAATCTGGATAAATGCTCTGATAGGCGTTTTTGTGCATACTCTGAGGTATTGCCTGCTTTCATCATAAAAGGCCAGTCACTTTGCTGAGATAAAATAAGTTCTCTCGCAGCCTGATTGAGGGCCCTCTTTTCAAGGCCATTTGCATAAAACCTTGTTTCAGCAAGATATATCATCCTCTCAGTTGCTTTTAAGATATGTGGATAAATATAATCATTAGATTCATTAACCCATACTTTATTGAATCCTTGATGCCCCCAACTTGACATAGAAGGTCTGCATAACTGAAAATAGTCAGCTTTATGTCCAAACTCAGAAAGATATTCAGAAGGAGTTATCGTTTTAAAATTTTGTTTTTTTTTGTCTGTAAATTTTAAAAGAAAATAAAACCACTCAGGACCCTCAAACCACCAGTGGCCGAACAGTTCGGCGTCATACATTGCGGTAATTATAGGGATGATCTTTAAAGTGCGAAAGAGGTAATCAATCTGAATTTCTCTTTTATTGATAAAATCTATTGCGTGTTCGCAGGCCTTTTCCAGAGCCCGCTCTCTTACATAGGGTTCTTTTTTATCAGTGTTTCCTGTTATTTTATAATACTTGATGCCTGTATAAGTCTTCGTCCCAAATAAATCGATAAACCGCTTTACATGTTCTTCCTCTATGTCATAACCTATATCTCTATAAAAGTCTCTATAATTAAAATCGCCTGGATAACCATATATAGAAGACCATACCTGTTGTGAAGATTCATTATCCCTCCCGAAGGCAAAAACACCAGAAGGGCAGACTACTGGCACATATACACTTAATCGTGGAGAAGGATTAGCACCTGTAATGCCATGTTTTTCGAGAAAAATAAACTTTAACCCTTCATTTTTTACATAATTATCAAACCCGGGTTCATAGCCGCATTCTGGAAGCCAAATACCCGCGGGATTTATTTTAAAAATTTTTCTATAAAAATTGGTTCCTATCTTTATTTGTGCCTCAACTGCTGAAGGATACTTTGATAATATAGGAAGAAAAGCATGCGTCCCCGTCGAGCTAAGCAATTCTATCTTACCAGTTCGAGCTAATTTTCTGAATACAGATACAAGGTCTCTTTTATAGATTTCATCAAATAGAATGCGTGTCTTTTTAAATCTTTTGTTATACATCTTTGCAAGTGGATGGAATTTGATATCCCGCTTTGTTCTACAAATTTCTTTCTCCGTTAGTTCTATCAGTATATTCAAATGCCTTTCATATCGTTTACGTAAAAGATCATCATTTAGCATTTCGATTAATGTGGGACTGAGTGAGATCGTTATTCTGAAATCAACTTTCTCATTTAAAAGTCTGGTTAATACCTCAATCAATGGGATATAAGTCTCGGTTATTGCTTCAAAAAGCCAATTTTCTTCGAGGAAATATTCATGTTCAGGATGTCTGATAAAAGGTAAATGCGCATGAAGAACAATACAAAGGTATCCTTTAATCATTTAAAGTCCTCTTTTAAAAAGTTACTTATTTTGCAGTATTTCATTCTGGTATCTTCGCAAACAAATATATTGCACCTCCACCAAAAATTGCTGGCATAATAAATGCTGATAACATCGAAGGCAATATACCTGCGTATCCTAATGAAAGAATCAACGTGTATCCAAACCAATAGATAAAACTTATAAATAGACCAAGGCCTGCTGCAAATAAACTGCCTCCTATTCTTCCACTTACTGATAAAGAAATTCCCAGTAGAAGCATGAATAGATAGGTGAAAGGATATGAGATCTTAGAATACATATCTACATTGAGTTTTGAATTTTCAATTCCTAACTTTTTTAATTTTTTAGCATATCTATATAATTCAAAAATACCCATTTCTTCAGGCTTTTTAATCCTTTCACTAAAAAAATCGGGGGATTCAATATAAGGATACGACATTTCAGAAATTGTATTTATCGTTCCGTTTTCTATATCATAGATATTAACATTCTTTAATATCCACGTACCTTTTGAGCCATTACCACCCACCACCCACTCTCCCTTCTCAGCTTCTATTCGTCTTTTAAGCGTCATATTTTCGATTTTAAAAAGTCTGATCTTTTCAGCTACTTTTTTTTCAGGCATATACACTTCCATGTTAACCAGTGAGCCATCTTTAGCAACAAGCCAAAGTGTGCCTTCTTTAAAGCTAATTTCTTTTTGCTTTTTTGTCAGCAGAATCCTTAGCGTTCTTGCCCTTTCCGAAAAATCAGGAACACCAAATTCACCTATAAAAAAACCGAAAATACTAAAAAATACACCTAAAAAAATAAATGGGTAAAATAATCTCTTCAATCGGCCTCCCATTGCCTTCAATGCAATTATTTCTTTGTTTCTTGAGGCCTGACTGAATACGAACAAACTACATATAAGCAAGGCCATGGGTAAAAGGTAATAAAGATATTTAGGAAAGTTGAAAAGAATATATAAAGACAATTTTAAAAATGATGGATTGCTTGATATAAATTCGTCTATTTTGTCGATAAGGTCCAGTACACTAAATATAAATGGAAGTCCGATAGAAATTATTACGAGAATCTTTAAAAATTCCTTTATATAGTAAGTCTGGATTATTTTCATTTAGAAAATTCTCTCTTGAATATAAAAAATGCAACTACCCCAAATATAACCGAGGGGCTCCATGCACCAATAAAATGTGGAATTTTATCAGCTTTTACGAGATTTTCTCCGTAGAGTAAAAGCATATAATAAATTGTAAACACAGCGAGCCCTGATGTTAATCCTCCCAATCTTCCTGACCTTCCTCCAATAAGAGAAAGAGGTGGTCCAATAAATGCCAAAATTATACATAATGAGGGTAAGGAGAGCCTTCTGTGTAGTTCGAGATATAAACTTATGGCATTACTCTTATCCACACTTTTAATCTTCTGTATTATTTCAAAAGGTGTAAGTTCTGATTTTTTCCTTGAGTGGTTCGAAGATTCCAGTCTTAATACCATATTATATTTTTTGAAAAATAACTCGGTAGTTGTATTGTCTTTAACTATGTTAATGTAGCCATCTCTGAGAAAGAAATTAATATCAAAATCTTCTTCTGTAAATATTTCTCCTTCTTTGGCTATCAAAACCTTTGGACTATTTTTATCTCGATTGTCATATATAAAAATACCGCCAACCTTTTTATCGGATATCCTCTTCTTAACATAAATTGTTGTATCTTTAAACGATGTGTTAAATCTACCTTCTTCGATTGCAAGGGGTGTTCGAATCTTTATAATATTTGTTACCTCTTCCCTGAGTTTTACGCTACTTTTAGGTCCTAGGTAGAAACCAACTATAATATTGAGAAAAAAACATAGGATACCGAATAAAACTACAGGGAAAGAAATTTCTAAAAAATTCATGCCACTATTTCTTAAAATAATAAGTTCGTTATCAAAATTGAGTCTTCCATAAACAAAAAGAGTAGATAATAAAAATGCCATTGGAATCGTTAGTATAAACAACTGAGGTTGTATATATAAGATGATCTTTGTCATATCGAATATTGAAGTTCCAATGCCCGAAAGAACGCGGCTCAATCTTAGAAGTTTTTCCATCATTAAAACGAAATTCAGCGAGACAAGACTGAGGGTAAACATAAAAGTTAATTCTTTTAAAATAGATTTATGTATTATCTTCATTGATTAACCCCAAAATGCAATTAGAAAAATTTAGATATTGCGAGAAAATTTATCTTTCGATTCCTTAGTCTACCAAATATTCTTGATACGTTAACAGTTATTCGTTATTTTTATAAAAAATATCTTCAAATGGACACAGGAAACGGACACATAAAGACGAATTTTTTTGAGCAATTTCTGCATTTTTGGGTTAACAAGAATTTAATATTTTAGCATAATTTATGAGTTTAAAAAGTTTACAGATTTTATTTCGTTGACATATGAAATTAAAGATATCATGTGCAATCAAATTATAAATTATCTTTAATAATGCCTATTGAGTATTGAACAAAAACTCTTTCTTTGATATATTTTAATTTAATCAAAATGCAAAATAAGTTAATAAACTATCTAAAATCTAACCAAATAATAAATAAATGTAATTTAACAGAGCAAGAGATTTTTATGCTCACAAAATTTCTCGAGGAGAAAATATCGCAACAGATAGAAGAGATAATCAGTACCGTCGAAGATGTTTTGAGTATTGATCCTACCCTTGAGTGGAAGGAAATATTAGAAACTGCTACAAAAAAGATAGTCGAATTTCTTGGAGCAGATGCCGCTTCTATCAGAATCTTTGATCCTGAGACAGATAAACTTGTTGCATTCGGCTCTTACCAATATTCAGAAAACAAGAGATTACAGAGTATCCCTGTAGATAAATCAGTCGCAGGAAAGGTAATAAAAAGTGGCAAAAGTTATCTAGTGCCCAACATCCTTTTAGAACCTGATTACACCAATAAGGATATTGTAAAAGAATATGGGTTTAATTCCTTGATGGCAATCCCTATAAATATCCCAAGTTTTCTTAAGAATTTTCCTGAGATACAGGGAACTATCCAGATTTATTACAAAGAAATAGATAAAGAATTTGATCCCCTTGAGGTATCCAATGCAGAGATGCTGGCAAGGAGGATAAGTTATGTCCTGGCAAGAAAACGAATATTGGATTTACAAAAACTTAATCAACAAAAAGAAAAGATTGTGGAAAAAATATTTATAAAGTTAAGCCATCGGGAAGGTATAAAAATGAAAGATGTTTTTAAAATGATGATCCCTGAATTGGCTGACATTTTACTAATCCAGAGCTGTTCACTTTTTTCGGTTTCACCTGATCGAAAACATTTCAAGGCTGAATTGGAATATCCAATCGGACAGGAAAGTCATGAGATCAGCTGTATGTATGAAATTAAAGACCATCCCTATATCGATGCGCTTATTAACCAAACTGAAAAAACAGGTGATTATGAATACGAGGTCATCAATCCCTCATATATTCTTATTAAAGATCCTCTAAAGAGCAAATTATCTAACAATGAATTGAAAAAATATGCTACTAAGCATAATGTAAACTCGGTTCTACTTATACCTTTAAAGGCTAAGGATGAAATTAACTATTTCCTGGTTTTTTACGCAATTGACCGACGTCAATCTTTTACGGAAAATGAGATCGAATTACTAACTTTCTTCGGTAAGGAGATAATGAAGGCATTAAGGATTGAAAAACTCGATGACGTCTTACATGACTTTAAAAATCCAGGTATTGCGATAGCTGGTTTCGCTAAAAGGGCTAAAAAACTTCTTGAGAAAGAAGATTTATCAAGTGTAAAGGATAAAATAATAGAATATCTTGACATAATCGTAAAAGAAACCATTCGTATGCAGGAACTCGCAATATCACCCAATATAGAAGGCCGTGAACGCGTTGTAGATTTAACAGAAGTTCTTAAAAATCGATTTAGGATTAACGAAGAAGCTATAAAAGAAATGAGGAAGACCAATATAACATTAGTTGAAGATCACCTCGAACCTAATCTTTTTATATATTGTTCACCATTTGGTCTTGAAAGGGTTTTAGATAATCTTCTCGATAATGCGACAAAGGCGATACCTGAAAAGGGCGGAATATTATCAATTAAGAGTTATCGAAATGGAGATATGGCCTGCTTCGAAATACGAAATACAGGGAAAATACCCGAAGAAAACATAGAACAGATAAGAACCGGTGAGGTTAAAGGGAGGGGTCTAAATATTATTTATAGATTTATCCAGGCTATCCACGGTAAACTTGAAGTTTTTACGGATGATGACTCTACAACGTTCCGCGCTCTTATACCTTTATATTCAGGGGAGTCGAATTAATCAAGAAATCAGTTCTGATTAACCTTTTAAATGACAAAATGAGCAAGCATGTTCCTCAATTGATTGGGAAAAAGAACCTGTTAGAAGGTAAATTTCTCAGATTTACTCTTACAACATATATCGATAGTTCGGGAACAATAAGAGAGTGGGAATCTTTTGAAAGAGTTAATTGTGAGGAGATTGTTGTAGTAGTTCCTGTAACAACAGAAGGAGAAATACTTCTTGTAAGACAGTTTAGACCCCCTGTTAATAATTATGTTATAGAATTTCCTGCTGGACTTAGCAATAGAGGCGAATCCCTTGAAGAAACGGCTAAAAGAGAGCTCCTTGAAGAGACAGGATATGTTGCAAGGGAAATAATTTATTTAACGGAAGGACCTCTCTCTTCCGGAGCTTCAGGAGAAATACTTACGGCTTTTCTTGCAAGAGGACTTAAGTTCGAAGGCGTAGGTAAAAAGGATGAGACAGAAGATATCGAGGTAATTAAAGTTCCCTTAATCGATCTCGATTCAAAACTATCTGGACTGCGATCAGAAGGAAATTATATTGATCTCAAAATTTATGGACTCGTTGAAATCGCAAAAAAATTTTTATCTACTGATTGATTCTATAGTCATTTTTATGATTTAACTTTTCTTTATCACACTGAAAAATTTAAACTTTTTACAATAAGGACAGCGTCCAAATATTTTCTTTTTTTTGAGAGAAGCCCCGGCCCTTAACCCTCCTGCTTCCCAGTAAGATACAGAATAACCACATTTCTCACAAACAATGAGCCATGTCTTCGATTCCTCCTCAATTTTTTGAAATTTTTTTGGAAGTATGAATTTTATAATCTTATCTATCATAATGCAGATTAATCCAAAATGCTATTATTCGGTTTAATAGGGTTTTCTATGTCGATTAGCTTTAACGATACTCATTGTATTTAATCTAAAAAAACGGTTGCAGAGGTCTTATTCTATTACGATCTTATAGAACCTTCTTTTTCCTACTTTAATAATATATTCTCCCTTATCTTCTAAAGTTGTATCGGGATTTGTAACTACCTTTTCATTTAATTTGACGCCTCCCTGTTTAATAAGTCTTATAGCCTCACTTGTGCTTTTTGTCAAACCAGTATCCTTCATAATTCGTGGTAACCAATTGATATCTTGTCTGACAGACCCTCTGCCCTCTATGGACGGTAATCTTAAATATACGGTAGCAACATTCTCAGGAAGCCCCTTTTCCTTGAAGACATGTTCAAATTCTTCTTTTGCCTTAATTGCAGCTTCTTTTCCCCAGTATCTTTCGACGATTTCTAAGGCGAGTTTTTCCTTTACATGTTTTGGATGCAGCTTGCCCTTTTCTAAACCCTCTTTAATGGAATCGAGTTCTTTAAAGGTAACACGACTCAATAATTCATAATATCTAAGCATCAACTCATCAGATATTGACATTAACTTACCAAACATTTCTTTTGGAGATTCTGTAATCCCGATATAATTGCCAAGACTCTTGCTCATCTTTTTGATTCCGTCTATCCCTTCAAGTAGTGGCATTAGCACAAGGCATTGTGGTTGTAGCCCATATTCCCTTTGTAACTCTCTTCCCACAATAAGGTTAAATTTTTGGTCACTTCCACCAAGTTCTACATCCGCTCCTAATACTACAGAATCATAACCTTGGATAAGAGGATAAAGGAACTCGTGTATACTGATCGGATTCTGTTTCAGCCATCTTTGTTTAAAATCTTCTCTCTCGAGCATTCTTGCAACGGTATATTTACTGGCAAGACGGATTATGTCCTCCGAGGTAAGTTTTGACATCCATTCTGAGTTAAAAGTTACCTTAGTTTTTTTAGGATCAAGTATCTTAAATATTTGTTCTCGATATGTCCTTGCATTTTCTAAAACTTCTTCTTTCGTCAGGGGTTTACGCATCTCGCTCTTTCCACTTGGGTCTCCTATCATTCCAGTAAAATCACCGATAAGAAAGATTACCTCGTGTCCCAATTCCTGAAACTGCCTCATCTTTTCGAGAAGAACTGTATGTCCTAAATGAATATCAGGTGCGGTTGGATCAAAGCCAGCTTTTATTTTAAGCGGTTTACCTTCATTATAAGACGATTCCAGTTTTTCGAGGAGTTCTTCCTCTGTTATTATTTCGATCGCCCCTCTTTTTATTATCTCAAGTTGTTTGTCGGGTTTTAACATAGATGTTTATGATAAAATTTTTAGTGATTTCCGTCAAATTATGTTACCAGAATAAGTATATTTAAAAATTGTTCCGGTTTGAATTCAACCTTGCAAAAATTTTTTTGTTATGATAAAGTTTTGACTGTTTTAAAGCTATAAAGAACAAATTGTGGTTTCTTTTTAAATATCTTTCCTGCTTAAATTTGTAATGGGGTTTAGATTAAAAATGGACGATTCTGTTTACCCGCCCCAGATAATGGGTCGAAGTAAAAAAATAATTAAATTATTCAGAGATGTAAAAAAAGTAGCATCAAAAGACCTGCCTGTTTTATTAATAGGTGAAAATGGGACTTATAAGGAACTTATAGCTAGATTGATACATTACGAGAGTGAGCGAGCCAGAGGTCCTTTTGTTGCATTGAGTTTTAACTCTGTTCCAAAGGAAATATTAGAAGTAGAGTTATTTGGGTATCCTCCCGAAGTGCAAAAGGAGACAAAAAAGGGAAAAATAATAGAAGCAAACGGTGGAACATTGTTTCTTGACGAAATAATAGATGCTGATGTGAAACTTCAGGAGAAAATTTACCGCTTCATATGTCAAAAGAATTTTAAACAATTAAACAGTGATTATACTATAAGTTCAAACGTGAGATTAATATGTTCTATGAGTAAAGACCCAAAAGAATTTATTAATAAAGGTCTATTTTATGAAGACCTTTATAAATTATTAAAGGATAAATATCTAAAAATACCACCTTTAAGGGAAAGAAAAGAGGACATTTTTCCTATTGCAAACTATCTTTTAAAGGAAATAACACAAAAATATAATATCGAAGAGAAAGAGCTATCGAAGGACGCCAGAGATTTTTTAGAAAAGTATGATTGGCCAGGTAATATTAGAGAACTCGAAAATACTATAAAGAAGGCTGCGATTTTGTCTGCTAACAGAATCATAACTAAAAAAGATTTACTGATAGATGATATCAGTTCTTATTCTATAAAGGATTTTCTTGAAGAAAAACTAAAGAGATATCTTAAGGAAATGACAAACTTGCAAAAATGTAATTTATATAATACAGTGTTAGCAGAAGTTGAAAAGTCTCTAATTTCTATAATATTGAAGGAGACAGGATTTAACCAGCTTAAGGCTGCAAGAACACTCGGTATAAATAGAAATACCTTAAGAGCCAAGATCAAAGAATATAAAATCCGTTTTTAGTTTCAAAAGATTTTATCCTGATCATATATAGAAAATGAAGTTTGAAGTTGTTAAGGAAGATGGTAATGCCCGCGCATGCATTATTGCTACACAAAGGGGAAATATAAATACACCTGTTTTTATGCCTGTTGGTACATTAGGTACTGTAAAAGCAATTTCTCCTGATGAATTAAGCGATTTAGGCGCAGAAATTTTACTTTGTAATACCTATCATCTTTATTTGAGGCCTGGAGAAGCGATAATATCAAAACTTGGTGGTCTTCATAAATTTGTCAATTGGCATAAACCAATACTTACAGATAGTGGGGGGTTTCAGATATTTAGCCTTGCAGCGCTCAGAAAAATAGAGGAAAGTGGCGTGGTTTTCAAGTCACATCTTGACGGATCTTTACATTTTTTAGGGCCGAAAGAGGTGATGAGAATTCAATCTTCTTTTGGATCTGATATTGCAATGGTTCTTGATGACTGTCCTCCATATCCTTCCTCATATGAATATACACTCAGCTCACTTAATAGGACGATCAAATGGGCTACTGAGTGTAAAAGAATATATGAATATAATTACTTGATGAATGAGGAAAGGACATATTCATCAGGTACCCACCATAACGTATCAAATCAAAAATTATTTGGGATAATCCAGGGGGGGATATATAAAGATCTAAGAGCAAAGAGCGTTGAGGAGATTGTAAAAATAGGATTTGACGGTTATGCGGTTGGAGGACTTAGTGTGGGAGAACCAAAGGAGTATATGATTGAGATGATATATTTTACAGGTCACCTCCTTCCTCCTGATAGACCGAGATATCTTATGGGTATTGGAGATTTGAAAGATGTTCTCATAGGCGTTGAGGCAGGTTTTGACATGTTTGACTGTGTTATACCAACAAGAAATGCAAGAAATGGGACTTTATTTACAAGCAAAGGCAAGATAAGCATAAAGAGAGAAGAATTTAAAGCCGATAGCAATCCACTCGATCCAGAATGTAAATGTTATACTTGCAGGAATTATTCGAGAGGGTACTTGAGACATGCGTTTCTTTCAAAGGAGATATTGTCAATGAGATTAAACACGATACACAACCTTTATTTCTATTTTAATTTCTTCAGAAATATGAGAGAATTTATTATTAAAGGAAATTTTTCTGCATTTAAAGCTAAATGGGAAAAAATTTTGTAGATAATAAAGTATATACTATTGAAGTAAGGAAAGTCCTTGTTTTAACCCTGATTTTAAATTCATGCGTTGCTTTAGCAAAAGTTCTATATGGATATCTTACAGATTCTATAGCTATGACATCGGATGGTTTTCATTCCTTTTTCGATGGACTTTCCAATGTTATTGGTCTAATTGGGATATGGATAGCATCCCGTCCACCCGATGAAAGGCATCCATACGGACATAAGAAATATGAAACGCTTTTTACAACTGTTATAGGTATCATGATTTTTGTTACATGCTTCCAAATTTTAAAAAAGATTTATCTTTCTTTATTCAATTTTCACAAGCCTGTAGTAACCAATTTAAGTTTTATAATTATGCTATTGACAATGATTATCAATATATTTGTAATGTTATACGAAACGAGAAAAGGCAGACAACTTGGCAGCGAATTTTTGATTGCTGATGCCATGCATACTAAGAGCGACATTTTTGCTTCTGTGTCCGTAATAATAAGCCTTTTATTTACAAAAGTGGGGTACCATCAAGCAGATATTATTGTAGGATTGATAATAACTTTTTTCATTGCAAAGATTGGATATAACATTCTTAAAGAAGCATCAGACATACTTGTTGACACAGTATGTATAGATAATAATGCGATTAAATCAGTCGTAAACAAGGTAAAAGGAGTTAAAGGTTGTCACGAGATAAGAACAAGAGGCACAATGAATACAGTATATCTTGATCTTCATGTAGTAGTGGATAAGGACATTTCAACTGAAAAAGCTCACAACATAGCTTTAAACGTTGAAAAAGAGATAAAAAAGGAATTCCCTTCAGTCGTCGACATAATTGTTCATATAGAGCCAGAAAGATAGAAAATTAACCTTTTCTGTAGGATTCAGTTTAACCCGAATCCTACAGGATTTGATGTAATTGGATTAAAGAATTGGTAAATACCGTTCTATTTCGTAAGGAAAAACTCTTATACGATAATCATCCCACTCAACTTTTTTACTCATTATCAGTTGTTCAAAAATATGATCACCGAGTGTCTCTCTTAAAAGATCACTTGTTTCTGCGTATTCAATTGCACGATTAAGACTACCGGGTAGACAATCTATGTTATACCTTTTTCTTTCTTCTTCAGATAGATGATAAACGTCCATTTCTATTGGCTCCGGAAGACTATAATTTTTTTCTATTCCTCTAAGTCCCGCGTTTAGCATACATGCGAATGCAAGATAAGGATTGCAGGCAGGATCAGGTGATCTCAATTCGATACGTGTTGATTTTTCCTTGCCTGGTTTATAAAGAGGAACTCTAACAAGGGTGGACCTATTTCTTCTCGCCCAGCAAATATAAACAGGAGCTTCATATCCCGGAACCAGTCTTTTGTAAGAATTAACCCATTGATTAAGAACAAGTGTAATCTCTTTTATATGTGTGAGAAGTCCTGCTATATATTTCTTTGCCGTATCAGAGAGAAAATATTGATCCTTGGGATCAAAAAAAGCATTATTATCCCCCTTAAAAAGGGACTGGTGCGTATGCATCCCACTGCCATTCTGGCCAAATATTGGTTTAGGCATAAATGTAGCATAAACATTATATTGCTTAGCAATTTCTTTAACTATTACCCTGTACGTCATCACTATATCAGCCATTGTAAGTGCATCTTCATATCGTAGATCTATTTCGTGTTGCGAATGAGCAACCTCGTGATGTGAATATTCAACTTTAATTCCCATGGATTCGAGAGCTAAAATGGTGTCTCTTCTGAGATCTTCTGCCGCGTCTGTAGGATAATCGAAATATCCGCCTTCATCGAGAGGCTCGGTATTTTTGTCTGATTTAAAATAAAAATATTCTAATTCAGGTCCCACATAGAATGTATAACCTTTTTGCTTAGCCTTCTCAAGGTTTAACTTTAGTATGTAGCGAGGATCGCCTTTATAAGGAGCGCCATCGGGTTCATAAATGTCACAAAACATCCTTGCAACTGCCTTATCTTTGGGTCTCCAAGGTAGTACTACAAATGTTGTTGGGTCTGGTCTGGCGATCATGTCACTTTCATCAATTCGTGCAAATCCTTTGATAGATGAACCGTCAAATCCCATCCCTTCGTTGAAGGCAAATTCGAGTTCATCGACAGGTATCGCAAAGCTTTTAAGTTGCCCATGAATATCGGCAAACCATAATCTTATAAATTTTACGTCGTGTTCTTTGACTATCTCCATTGCATCTTTCTTATCCCGGGGTTTTAAGATATTACCACCCTTCTTTTTTTTAGGCATTTTTACCTCCACAAAGATTTTTATTTTCCAAAAAAAAATTTATAAAATTTAAAAGCCCTTCCTACATATTCATCGAATGTCTTTTCTGTTTCTTTTAATATTAATTCCAAGTCTGGACTGTCTTGAAACCATTCATTTATCATTTCCCGTGTTACTTCAATATGAAACTGGAAGCCGTAGACATTATTACCATATCTGAAAGCTTGATTTTTATAAATTTTTGAACTTGCCAATAAGACTGTATCGGCAGGCAGATCAAAGGTATCTCCATGCCAATGAAAGACCTTAAATCGCCTCCAGAAATCTCCAACCGTTGGATGAATTGCAAGTTGCCTCATCAGGGGATCTTTTATCCCCTCTCCCGTGAGTTCTATGTAGTGCCATCCAATTTCTTTTTCATTACCTAGAAAAACATTGCCACCCAAACAATAAGCAATCATCTGGGCTCCAAGACAGATTCCAAGTATTTTTATTTCTCTATTGATCGCCTCTCTTATAAGGCGTGAACACGTTCGAAGGTGTGGATACTTATCCATCTCGTATACGCCCATCGGTCCACCTAATATTATTAGGGTATCAATATTGTCCAGAGAAGGAAGAATCTCTCCTGCCCCCAGCTCTACTATACCGTATGATATTTTTTTCCCTTTTAGATAGTCTTCTATTGTTCCAGGTCCTTCTGATTCAATATTCTTTATTATAAGAATAGACATCCAATATTTTAACCTAATTATCCTCGTTAAATATACAAGCCGGAATGTAAAATGAAAAAGAAAAATGATTAATTTAGAGACTATTTTTCACTAAATTATCCAAGTTCCCAAATCCTTCTTTTTAAAATCAATATCTCAAAAGAAATGGTAGCCATCGATACAAGCATTGAAAGGAACCCGACATTCGCATTTAACACGGATGAATTACCATTATCGACATATAGCAGAGCGATAATTTTATCCTTAATCTTGATTGGAAGAACCAAAGCATCTTGTGGCGTGCCGCCTATTATATTTATAAAGGATTTATTGCCTTTAATGTTAAGCACAGGCCCTCTGTATACACTTTTATTACTTAGAACCTCTGAAAAAACCGAGAGTTCTTTGTCAGTTGTTTCAAAATTTTCTATATCAAGACCTTTGGATTTCCATCCAGTGATCTTATCATTTTTGACTGTGAAAAGGGCTACTCTAGAGGCTAATTTGTAAGCCTCATTTAATAAAATACCGGCAATTTCGTCTTTATCTTTAACTTCTGTAAATGCAAGTTTTATTTGATCGATAGAACTTTCTTCAGCCTTTGTTTCAAGATCAAATCTATCAGTTAAGCTTACGTAACGTATATGACGTTTTATACCATAATATTTTTCGAGCGCATGTAATAATCTTATTTCTGTTATTACATAAGGTATTATTTCAAAACCTGTTATAAAGCGTATCTCGTCAATCTCTCTGACTTCTTTGGGATTGAGCATGGCGAGATGAAGCCGATTACGCTCTTTTTTGAACGGAAGTATCCTATATTTTTCTACTACCTCTTTACTTATTGAATTTATTATTTCCTCTGGAATAGAGTTAATCATATCCAAAGGTGCAGCAGGCATATGAAAATATTTGCTCAGAAATTTTGTTAAATCTTCCTCTGTAATAAATCTAAGTTCGATTAAATTGGTTCCGATTCTCCCACCAAATACTACCTGTCTTTCCAGTGCCTGGTTTAATTGTTTTTTAGTGATAATCGCTTCTTTTACTAAGGCTTCCCCGAGTTTCATCAGATATATTATACTGCAGTATGCCTATTTTTTATAAATTGAAAGATTATATACTAATTCCGCACCGATCAGGATTATGCATGAAGAATAATAAACCCAGAGTAGGAAAATGACAAATGTACTTAACGGGCCATAGATAGTCCCAAATTTAACAACGTTCCCTACATACCAAGTAAATAAGTGCTTCGCAATTTCGAGAAAGACCGTTGTAAAAAAGGCACCCGCGATTGCATGTATAACCTTGACTTTGGTCTTAGGAAAAAAGATATAAATCGCTGAGAATGAAAACAAGACCATTAAAAAAGGTACGACATAACGTATAAGAAATGCTGTAAGAATTCCTATCTTTATTTCAGCATAAATGTGTTTTAAAGCTTTTAAAAGAGGGATGAGAGAAGTTGCCATGAAAGAAACAATGAGCATCAGAATGATAAGTGTAATAATAGCAAGTGAGACAATTATCGATAACAAAAAATTTCTCTTTTTTTTCACCTTAAAGATAATGTTTAAAGCATTTTCGAGTGATGCAAAAACCTGATAGGAAAGGAAACCATATAAGATTATGCTGAATGTGCCTATACCTTTAAATTTTATAAGTTTTCGAAGTTCATCGGTAATTTCTGATGTAATTTCAGGGAAAAGATTCATGAGTCTACCGGAAAAAAAATCGTAGAATCCTTCATAATATCCAAGAATAAACCCAAATATCGTTATCAAAAAAATACACAAAGGCACAAAGGCCATCATAAAAAAATATGATAAGGAACCGGCGAGTATTATTCCACCGTCTCGGAAGAAATCTATAAAACTTTTTATAATGAGTTTGATATATTTCATGAAAACTTTTAAATTAAAAAAATTATCATTGCGTGCGCTAACCTTTTATATGGTTTTAGTCTTTGATTTTATATATATTTTTATTGGAGTTCCCTTAAACGGGAAGAATTCCCTGAAAACCTTTTCCATATAACGTATTTGTGATTTTTTGAACACAGATGGATAATTAGTAAAAAAGACGAAAGTGGGTGGTTCTATTTTAACTTGGGTTATATAATAAATTTTTACTGGCTTTCCTTTATAGAGAGGCAAAGACATTTTTTTTAGCATAATATTCAGGTACCTGTTTAAATCAGATGTGGAAATTCTCGTCTTTCGCTCCTTTATTATTTCATCAACTAATGGAAATATATTTGTAACCCTTTTTTTCTCAGTAGCTGAAGCCGTAATAACAGGGACGTAAATCATAAACCACAACTTCCTTTTTACCTCTTCCAGAAGTTTTTTATAATATTCCTCTGGATTCTCTATTAAATCCCATTTATTGAAGAAGAATATAGCACCTTTGCCATAGTTTTCAACTATGCCTGCTATTTTCTGATCTTGTTCAACTATACCTTCTGTTGAATCTAAAACAATTATGGATACATCACATCTTTCGATGCTCTTTAATGCTCTTATGACAGAAAATTTTTCTATTGAATAAGAAATTCTATTTTTTTTCCTGATCCCGGCCGTATCAATTAAGAGATACTTTTTTCTGTAATAACTGCAAATACTATCAACAGAATCTCTTGTAGTTCCTGGAAATGAACTAACAATCATTCTGGTCTTCCCGAGTAAGGTATTGATTAATGTGGATTTCCCCACATTTGGTCTTCCAACAACAGCAATTTTAGGATAATCTATCTTTTCTTCTTCGTATACAGGGATTAAAGAAATGAGTTTATCCATAAACTCATCAAATCTATAACCTGTAACAGCAGAGATTGGCCATAATTCTTCTGCACCTATCCTGTAAAACTCATATAGCCGATTTTCTTTCATTGGACCGTCAATTTTATTAACAGCCCAAAGGATTTTTTTACCTGCTGCCCTTAGTAAATTTGCAAGTTCTATATCAGAAGGGGTAAGACCTTCTTTACCATCGAGAAGGTGTATAATTATATCGCCCTCTTCAATAGCAAATATCGCCTGTTCTTTAATCTGAGAAAAAATGTCTTCTGGCGGTTCGGCATAAAATCCACCTGTATCGACGATAATAAATTTTTTGCTCTCCCATTCGGCATCGAGATAATTTCTGTCTCTTGTAACTCCAGGAAAGTCATCAACTATGGCCCTGTTAGAACGAGTTATTTTGTTAAAGAGGGTTGATTTTCCGACATTTGGTCTGCCTACGATAACAACAATCGGTTTTCCCATTTTACATTCACCTAAATAATGCAGACATCACTCAAAAATAAATCTATGTTCGTTTATCCATATCCGCAAAAATTATTTTAACTTATAACGATTAACTGATAATGAATATACGGATCAAAAGGAATCGAAAGATAAATTTTCTCGCAACTTCTGCATTAATTGTATTTTGGGGTTTCCTAAGTTATACATATATTTTAAGAGATCAATCTTCTTTTTTAGTTTCTTTTGTGAAAAAATTAAAGAGAAATTCCGAATCTGCAGGTGATAAATTAAATTTTAAACAAGCTTCCTCGATTAAATTTGAGAGTTTAGCATCTTTTCTGAATTGAAGTTCTTCTGATATCCATCTTACAGCTTTTCTCAGATCTTCTCCTTTTGGCTGGATACTCATTGATAACCTCCATAAATTCTTTTTAATTAATTATAAATTATCAAATATGGTTCTTCTCCAATTTAGTTGCTAAAAAGGATTCAAGGATTCCAGGATTCAAGGGTTCAAGTGCTTATTTCCCTTTGGTTATTTTGTAAATATCTAGACCTTTGCCAAACTTTTAAGTCTTTGTAATTCTTAAGCATTTCCCTCGAATCCCTGACTCCTTGACCCCTCGAATCCTCATAATCTTACCAACTTTTTTGGAGATGATCCTCAAATATTTATTTATCAGATATTATTTTAATCCGAATAAAGGAATCATTTTTCTAAAGACTTCTAAAGAGATTCCTGTTTCGTATCCGGCTATTTTCGTGTCTGAAAAGATTATGTTTTTAATCCAAGGAGCCTTAATTTTAATATAACATTTCATTATTTAATTTATCTTGATTTGCTTTTAAAATAGCAATGTGGAATTGATCAATTAAATCCATCCATAATTTAGCCAATGTTGTCATAGAATCTTCAAATTGATTGTAGTTTGGACTTTTTTCCATTTCCTGGAGTAAATAATCACAAAAGTACCAGTTGCAACCCGATGGGCGAAACTGACGTTCGAGAATACATCCATTAGTGGATAAAAATTGACATGGATCCAAATCCTTACCACTAAAATCATATTTCCCTATATCGATTTCCAGAGCATGCAAATATACAAGGTCTTCAAAATTATAAAAACCATGTTTATTAATACAGCATTTCTCCTTGCAGGAAGGACAGATAAGCTGAGTATAACTTTGGATGAAAGGATTTATTAGTTCGATACCTTTTTTTATCTTGCTCGCCAATGCTTTAATAGTTTCTAACTCTCTTTTATAGCGATTGAAGATAGATCTTAAATAGTAAACTGCTTGATTATGTGTAATCTCGTTTCGCTCTCTTAAATTGGCTGTAAAAAAGTTAATGGTATCTTTAACAGAATAATAATTCATAGAACTTCAAAAATAAATTCGATCTCCAGTGGGGAATTAAGAGGAAGAACATTTACACCTATGGCAGTTCGAACATGTTTACCATAATCGCCAAAAATCTCAAAAAGTAGATCAGAGGCAGCATTTAGTACTTCTGGCTGTGCTGTGAAATCAGATGAGGATGCAATATAACCCGTAATCTTTATACATCTTATATTATTAAGACTTCCGAGATTCGTTTTTAAAATTGACATCGCATTGATTGTGGCTATCCTTGCATCTTCTTTGGCTTCATCAATACTTATATTTTCTCCAAGTTTCCCCTGTCTGAGGAGTTTTCCATTTACTAAAGGTAATATTCCACTGAGAAAAATGAAGTTTCCTGCTTTTATAAAAGGGATATACGAGCCCAGAGGAGAAGGTGCGGAGGGAAGATCGATTCCTAATTGTTTAAGTTTTACATCGGGATTCATTTAAAATTATGGCTTCGCTATTTACTTAATAATTTCATCTCGAAGATAATTTTTTAACTGTAATTTAAGACAAGTTTAAGATTATTTTACCCCTAATTCCTCAGGTGTTCCGATCCTGCCGAGAACAGCGGAAGCCGCTGCAATAGCAGGATTAGAAAGGTACACCTCACTTTCAGGATGACCCATTCTGCCGATGAAATTTCTATTTGTTGTTGCAATAGCCTTTTCACCTTTTGCAAGAATTCCCATATATCCACCTAGACACGGACCGCATGTAGGCGTGGAGACCACGGCTTCAGCTTCTAAAAAAATATCGAGTAATCCCTCTTTCATTGCCTGGCGGTATATATTCTGTGTAGCAGGAATTACTATCATTCTAACATTTGGATTTACTTTTTTACCTTTTATTACTTTAGCTGCTTCCCTTAAGTCTTCGAGACGACCATTTGTGCAGGATCCAATGACGACCTGATCTATTGTAACTTCAAATAGTTCTGAAGCAGGCCTTGTGTTTGAAGGGAGATGTGGACAAGCAACAGTTGGAGGTATTTTTGAACAATCAAATTCATAAACCTCAATATAACGAGCATTTTTGTCTGACTTATAAAATATAGGTGTCTTATTTGTTCTATTTTTGACATAATTTTTTGTTATCCTGTCAGGTACGATGATTCCACTTTTTCCACCTGCTTCTATAGCCATATTGCACATCGTTAGACGACCGTTCATGGGTAATTTTTTGATAACTTCGCCCTCAAATTCCATCGCTTTATAAAGGGCGCCGTCAACGCCTATCTTCCCTATTGTATAAAGGATTAAGTCTTTCCCACCTACCCACCTATTAAGTTTTCCATAATATATGAATCTCATTGATTCAGGAACCTTAAACCAGCATTTGCCTGTTGCCATTGCGGCTGCGACGTCTGTAGAGCCAACACCGGTTGAGAATGCGCCCAGCGCACCATATGTGCAAGTATGACTATCAGCACCTATTACGAGGTCTCCGGGCACAACAAGACCTTTTTCCGGAAGCAGGGCGTGTTCTATGCCCATTCTACCAACCTCAAAATAAAGACTTAGATTATATTCCCTTGAAAATTCTCTTAAGATTTTACATTGTTCCGCAGCCTTAATGTCTTTCTGCGGAGCAAAATGGTCTGGGATTAAGGCTATCCGATTCCGATCAAAGACATCTTTTGCACCGATCTTTTTAAACTCTGAAATCGCTATTGGAGCTGTTATATCATTAGCAAGTATAAGATCAACATCAGCATTTACTAATTCGCCTGGGAAAACTTCTTTTTTCCCACAATGTGCAGCAATAATCTTTTCAGTTATAGTCATGATTTATCCCCAGAAAAGTTAAAATGAATCAGTTTCGCTAATAAAGTTTCAATTAATATTATACAAGAGCCACACGTTTTTATCTATAATTCAATAGATTAGATGGCGTAAAATTCTCTGTCAAAAGTCTTGAAGTTAGTGATAGAGAAAAACTCAAAGGAGATAATTAGATGGATAGTCGAAAACCTGCATGAAGATACCTAATATTATATTTTGGCAGAGCCGATGTATGAGACATTGTTATCCCCTTTTTTGAGCCGAAATAGACGGAGTTTTCCATCTTTTTCTTTTCCAGAACTTTTCTATTTCTACAGCAAAAAATACAACAGATGAAAGGGCAAGTGTTACTGTCAACTCACCAAAGGTTAGAGGCTTTGTTTTGAATATGGGATTTAAAAATGGTATATAGATAGTAGCCATCTGGAGGACAAAAGTCAGAATAAACGCTCCAACCAAAGGCTTATTGGAAAAGAGTCCTTGAGAAAAGAGAGACTCCTTTTCAGAACGTATTGCGAGTACATGCCCCATCTGACTGAGGCATAATACCGTAAATACCATTGTTTGCCAGTGAGCATGGTCTGTCTTGATTGACCATGCTTGTGTAAATATAGATACAAATCCCATGAGTAATCCTACCCAGATAATATGAGCACCCAGACCGTGGGCAAAAATGCTTTCTTGAGGGTGACGAGGCGGTCTTTGCATTATTTCTTTTTCGGGCGGCTCTGCTGCGAGTGCAAGACCAGGAAGGCCGTCTGTTACAAGATTTATCCATAAGATGTGAATTGGCAAAAGAGGAATTGGGAGTCCAAGAAAGGGTGCGAGGAAAATAGTCCATATTTCACCTGAATTACTGGTCATTGTATATTTTATAAACTTACGAATGTTGTCAAATATCCTTCTGCCTTCCTTTACAGCCCTCACAATAGTTGCAAAGTTGTCATCAAGAAGTATCATGTGAGAGGCCTCTTTCGCAACATCGGTTCCTGTAATACCCATTGCTACGCCTATATCTGCTCTCTTTAAAGCAGGGGCATCATTTACACCATCACCTGTCATTGCAACGAATTGGCCTTTATCCTGAAGTGCCTTAACTATCTTCAATTTTTGTTCAGGAGCTACCCTTGCGTAAACCTTGATCTTTTCTACCCTTTCTTCAAATTCCTCAATCGAAAGTTTATCAAGTTCTTTACCTGTAATGACTGACCTCGAGTCATCCTCAAGTATATTAAGACGATTCGCTATTACTTTAGCAGTAAGCGGATGGTCACCTGTAATCATAACTGGTTTTATTCCTGCGGTTTTACATAATATTACTGACTCTTTTGCTTCTTCTCTCGGAGGGTCTATCATGCCAATAAGACCTAAGAAAGTGAGGCCTGTTTCTATATTTTCAGGAGAGACACTGGAAGGTAAACTGTCCCATCTCCTTAAAGCAATACCCAACACACGCAGTCCCTCTGCAGCCATTTTATCGTTAACTTCTAAAATCTCTTCTTTATGAATTGGTTTCAATCCATCAGAAGTTAAAATAGAATCAGCTTTTTCAACCAGAACATCTACAGCACCCTTGGTAAAAGAAACGAGTGATGAAGTATACATAAGACTTGATACATGGGTTCTTTCATTTGGTTTCGGGTATCTTGTATCCTGTATTCTGTGAAATGTCGTCATACATTTTCTTTCAGAATCAAATGGAATCTCTGCTACACGTGGAAAAACTTTTTCGAGTTCGGTTTTATCAAAACCCTTGTCCTTGGCAATCTTATATAAAGCGGTTTCTGTTGGGTCTCCTATCTCTTTACCTTCTTTATCCAACAAAGCGTCATTGCTTAATGCTATTGCTGTCATAAGTAAGTGATAAGGTGCAAGGGGTAAGGGTTCATAATGCACAATTTCCGTTCGTCGTTTTTCTTCATTATGTGTACTGGGTAGTACATCTTGCATTTTGATTACTTTTCCATCAACATATAGCTCTTCCACCGTCATCTTATTTAGCGTAAGAGTTCCTGTCTTGTCTGAACAAATATAAGTTACAGAACCAAGGGTCTCGACCGCGGGAAGTTTTCTAATAAGGGCATTTTGTCTTACCATTTTTTTTGCACCAATGGCGAGAGATATAGTTATTACAGCAGGAAGAGCCTCAGGTATTGCAGCAACGGCAAGCGATATCGATGTAAGAAGCATCAACAGAGGAGATTCACCTCTGAAGACACCTATAATGAATATAAGTGCACATATTATCAGGACAGCAATCGCAAGTTTCTTTCCAAATACTGCAAGCCTTTTCTGAAGAGGTGTCTTCACCTCTTCTTCCTCCTGTATCATCGTAGCGATTCTGCCAAGCTCAGTGTTCATGCCTGTTGCAACAACTACACCCTTCCCCCTTCCATATGAAACAATCGTCCCTTTATAAGCCATATTTTTCCTGTCGCCCAGTGGTATTGATTCATCTTTAAGAACTGCAGTGTGTTTTTCTACAGGAACAGATTCACCTGTGAGCGCTGCCTCCTCAATCTTTAATTGAGCACCTTCGATAATTCTCATATCTGCAGGTACAATTTTACCTGCTTCTAAAATTACAACGTCGCCAGGAACAAGCTTAGAGGCTGGTATATCCGAGAGTCTTCCATCCCTTATTACAGTCGCAGTAGGTGCAGCCATTTTTTTTAGTGCAGCCATGGCCTTTTCCGCTCGATATTCCTGAACAAACCCGATAATGGCATTAAGAATTACAATCACCATAATGGCAATGGTATCTGAAAGTTCGCCTATAATTCCTGATACGATTGCAGCAACAATAAGAACAATGATCATGAAGTCCTTGAATTGGTCAAGAAACATCATAAAAATAGTCTTTTTCTTTTTTTCTCTTAATTCATTCGGTCCAGAATTTTTAAAACGTTCTGTAGCCTCTTGTGAAGAGAGTCCCCCAGGTGATGTTTTTAATTCTTCAAAGACTTCATCTATTGATTTCAGGTGCCAGTACATAATTATTCGGGATAATAAAGATTCTTATAACTCATCCCAGATTTGATACTCAATGTTAGGGCCAACCACGGTTGCCCGATTTGAATCTATGAATTTGTCATTAAGTAATTCGATATCTAAATATCTATGTCTATACTTGAAGAAAACGCAGGCATACCTCCGAAGAACAGATATGTTTCTGTTTAATTGTTTTAAATATACATTTGATTCTTTTTATTGTTTTTCCAACACAAATAAGAGCTGGCCTTCAACAACGAAATCGTTAAGTTTTACACAGATTTCAGCAATTTGACCATCAAAAGGAGCAATAATTGCATTTTCCATCTTCATTGCTTCAAGGTTTGCTATCTCTTCTCCCTTGTGTACAATATCTCCAACTTTGAGTGTTCCGCGTTCGGGATTCCCAATTCTCCATATATTGCCATTAATCGGTGCCCCTATTTCTCCTAAGCCCTTTGCCATTCTTATCTCGGTCTTTTTAGCTCTTGGCGTTTCAACGTCATAAACTCTTGTCTTATTATTAACTCGCATAACAACATGAATAATACCTTCGTGTTCAGCGCCTATTGAAACAAGTTCAATGCTATAAGGCTTTCCCCACAGTTCAAAATCAACTTTATCCCCTGGTTTTTTAAGCCCTTCTCTCCACACAGGGGTTGGTAGTACAAGTGGAGCTTCTCCATATTTTTCTCTAAACTGTATCATTTCAAGGGCATCTTTTGGATGCATAAGAAATAGAATAAACTCCTCTTCCGTAGGTGTTCTACCAAGATAATCAGACAATTCCTTTCTAAGCTTCTCCAGATCATCGTCCTCTAATGAATCGAGAGGCGATAGTTCGATTCTTTCCTTAATTTTGCGTTCCCATTCGTCGCCGAATGTACTTTTGTATACCCAATCAGGAGGCCATCCCATCGGGAGTTTACCATAATGACCTAGGATGAGGTTTTTAAAATCACCAGGGGCGTGTCGGAAAAGACCTAAAAGCTCATCCTGTTCATCTTTTTCCATTTTCTCAAAATCCAGCGACTTTTCTTCAACGAACTTTGTAAGAAGTTCAGTAAGATGTTTAACACCCGCTTCTCCTTTCTCTTTTGCGTACCTATTTACTATTCCACTACATGTAACCCATGTAATCTGGGAACCTGGAGTAACATCGAAATAATGAATAATTTTGTTATATAATGACATAACCTTCAAAATTGCTGGCATCAGATGTAAAAAACCACCTTTCTCTGCTTGTTCAAATGAACTCGGGAATGCACCACCTGGCATTTTATGATAGGTTACAGTATGGTCGAACCCTTTGAATGGCGACTCAGCCCATTCATAGTAACCTATCCATTCTCTTACCTTCTGCACAGCGGCTTCGGCCTCTTTTCGATTGAGATGAACAGGAATACCCGATTCTTCAAAATATGCATGCACACCCAATATAGGTGAATGCCCATAAAACCGGACAAGAGAATCCTCTTCAACATCAAAAATCTTAGCTCCAGCCTGAGCAGCAGCAAGAAGAGCGGGCATTGCCAATCCGTCAGTTATGTGTCTGTGATAATGTATAACAAGATCGGGATATTTTTGCTTAATGGAATCAATAAGACTGCTAACGGCCTTTATATTTCCTACTCCAGCCATATCTTTTATACACAGGATGATCTCGTCTGTTCCCGAGCAAAGGTCTATAATATCTTTTACTACACTAAGATAATATTCATTTGTAGCCCAGTGTGCTACAGTGAAGGAAATTGCGGGTTCGAAAAGACAACCCCTTTTCATTACAACTTCCGCAACTGCTCGCATATTTCTAATGTCGTTCAAAAAAGAGAAACACCGCCAGACATCTATGTCTACTCGTGAGACAACGTACTCAATGACATTCTTAGGATATGGTCGATATCCCCAGAGATTGGTTTCTCTCACAAGGGTTTGAAGAAGGACATTCGGCATGAGGTTCCTCAAAATATTTATTTCCTCAAAAGGACTTTCCCTTCTGTTCATAACCCCGACATGCCATCTTGCTCCTCCATGACATTCAGCGCTGAATAATCCCATTCTATTGTAAAAAGGTGCGAGGGTCGCAAGATCGTATATTCGGTGTCGGTTTTTATAATCCGATTGTCCCGCATCGCGCATACCAACAGAAGTAAAACAAACTCCTTTAAGATTGCGAACAGCCTTCACAATTTCTCTTGGCGACATACGAGGTTTTACAAAGATATAGTTATCTGTTATATTCATAGAAATGTTTTTCTTTACATCCATTTTTGAGGTCCCAATGCTGATATTTCTGCTACATATCTTGCAATTTTTAAAACTTCATCTTCACTATCTCTTTCCTTAAACATAGAAATGAGTTCATCCATATGTTCTTCTATAAAGCGAGTAGAGAATTCACCTGCTATAAATTTAGGGTGTCTAATTATGCTAAGAAGAAGAGGTGCTAAGGTTTTAACTCCCTCAACCCGTAGATTTCTGCTAAGGGCGCGATCCATAACCCTTATTGCGTCTGCCCTATCAGAGCCCGCAGCAATTAACAACATAAAAAGCGAATCATAATAAGGGGGGATATCTGCACCTTCATAAACCCCCGATGCTATTCTGACACCTGGCCCTTGAGGAACTTGTAGACGGGTGATCTTTCCAAAAGATGGACTAAAGGTTTTGGGATCTTCAGCATTGAGCCTTACCTCGAGCGCCCATCTATTTGGAACAATATCTGACTGTTTGAAAGGTAATTTTTTGCCCATTGCTATATCTATCATAATTCCAACAATATCAAGCCCTGTGATAAGTTCTGTAATGCCGTGTTCAACCTGAAGGCGCGTATTGACTTCAAGAAAATAGAAATTCTGTGAAGAAGAATCATAGAGAAATTCTACGGTCCCGGCTGATTTGTAACCTATCTCTCTCATAAGGCGGGTTGCGGTAAAGCATATTTCCTGTCTAAGGTTATCGTCGAGTGTTGGAGAAGGTGCTTCCTCTATAATCTTCTGATTACGCCTCTGAATGGTACATTCTCTTTCAAACAAGTGCACTACATTCCCATGTTCATCAGCTACTATTTGAACCTCGATGTGTCTGCCACGTTCAATGTATTTTTCGACAAGAATCCTGTCATCGCCAAATGCCTTAAGTGCTTCTGACCGGGCTTGTGCAAAGGCGTGCGGTAATTCTTTAGTGTTACTGACCTTGACCATTCCCTTTCCACCGCCACCTGCAACAGCTTTAAGCATTATTGGGAATTTAATTTTTTGATCATTCATCCATTCTTTTATTTGGTCAATACTGTTTACATCAATAATTCCTGGGATGGTTGGGACATTTGCCTTCTGTGCCAGTCTTTTTGCCTGAATCTTATCCCCAAGAGCACTAATAACTTCGGGCGGCGGACCAATCCATGTAAGGCCCGCATCTATGACCATCTTTGCAAATTTTGCATTTTCTGCAAGGAATCCCCATCCTGGATGTATTGCATCTGACTTACTTTTTATAGCTGCTTCAATCATTTTTTCCATATTTAGATATGATGCGGCGGGTGGTGCTTCGCCTATGTGCACTGCGGAATCAGCCATAAATACATGATGAGCTAAACGATCAGGGGTACTATATACTGCGGTGGTGGGTATTTTCCTGTCTCTGCAAGTGTGCATTATCCTGACAGCAGTAACACCTCTATTTGCTATTAATATTTTGTTAATCTTTCTTTCCATATGGGATATTTTTACATTTTAACATAAAAAGTGTGAATATTTACTTTTGTATAGGGGTTTCATAATAAAATATAATAAAATTATTGTAAACTTAAAAGCTGCTGATAGTTCAATTTATTGTTAATCATTGAGTATGTTTTTGAAAGGGATATATCAAACTGGAACTTTTAATTGACTAATCTGAACAATTTTTATAGTTTATAAAAATAAATAAAATATTATGATACAGAGCATGACAGGATTTGGAAGTGCAATAAATAATGATGTGCTGGTGGAGATACGTTCATTAAACCACAGATTTATCGATATTGCGATAAAAATGCCCTCTTATATGAATAAGTATGAAATAGACCTGCGAAATATTATCAAAGAAAGATTTAAAAGAGGCAGATTTGATGTCTTTATTTCAATTTTAAATCATAATGTATCACAGGTTAAAATAAACAAAGCCTTAGTAAAAAATATTTATTCTGACTTGCTTGATTTACAAAAAGAATTATCTATTCCTGGTGATATAACAATTGATACTATAGTAAGTTATAAAGAAATCTTTTATGAAGAAGAACCCCAATATAATATAGAAGTCATCTATGATACTTTTAAACAGGCCCTGTCAAATCTTGAGACAGCAAGAGTTCGAGAGGGACTTCTACTCGCAGATGATATAAAGAAAAGATTACGATATCTTATGGATATAAGTGAAAATATAAAATCGTTTGCACCTCGTGAAATAGAAAAAATAAGAGAGAAAATTACAGAAAGACTCAGGTTAATAATGCAGACGGATATTGTTGAAAATAATAGAATAATTCAAGAGGCAGCTATTATGGCAGAAAGATTAGATATATCAGAGGAAATATATAGAATAGAAAATCATCTAAACCAATTTGCAGATATCATTAATAGAGAAAATGATGATATTATCGGAAAGAAACTGGATTTTATATTACAAGAAATAATTAGAGAAGTTAACACTTTGGCATATAAATCAGATGACTATAATATTTCTAATCTGGTTGTAAAAATGAAGACAGAGATAGAGAAGATTAGGGAACAGGTTCAAAATATTCAATGAAATGAAAGGAATAATAATATGAAAAAAGGTGACCTTAGCCCCGTTCTTGTCAATATTGGTTTTGGTAACGTTGTAGCTGCTTCAAAAGTCGTTGCTATAGTTACCCCCGGCTCTGCTCCTATGAAGAGACTTCGTGAGGAAGCAAAAAAGACTGGTAGATTAATAGATGCCACTGAGGGAAGGCGGACTCGCTCAATTATTGTGACAGATAGTAATCATGTAATTTTATCAGCTATACAGGCAGAAACCATTACGCAGAGATTTAATGAGGGGCGAGAAACAGTTGCAAGCGAGGAAGATTAAAGGCAGACTTTTTATAGTATCTGCACCATCTGGCTCTGGCAAAACAACTTTATGTAAAAGACTGGTTTCCGTCTTACCTGATTTACATTTTTCTATATCGTATACTACGAGACTCCCGCGCCCGGGAGAGATTAACGAAGTAGATTATTTCTTTGTTAGCAGAGAAAAGTTTGTTTCGATGATAGAAAAGGGAGAATTTATAGAATGGGCAGAGGTATATGATGAGCTTTATGGAACATCGAAGGAGTTTCTGGATAAACTTGTAAACGCTGGGAAAGATGTAATTCTGGACATCGATGTTCAAGGTGCTATGCAAATAAAGAATAAAATTAAAGGAGGAATTTTTATCTTTGTATTACCTCCTTCTTTAGAAATATTGATAGAAAGACTTAAAAAAAGATCAACAGAATCTCCTGATCTTATCGAAAAAAGAGTTAATCGAGCGATTTCCGAGATTCAGAACTATGTTGTATATGATTATGTTATAATTAACGATATATTTGAGGAAGCTCTCAATGAGCTTAAATCAATTGTAATCTGTCAAAGAGCAAAAACAGAAATGATTAATCCAAAGTGGATTGAAATAAATTTTTTAAAAGGGAGGTGATAATAGGTGGATATAATTTCTCTACCTATAGAATACGATCGTAATAAGATCGACGGACGATTCAGACTGGTTTCTATTGCATCTCAAAGGGCAAAGGAACTTGCACTTGGGGTTCACCCGAAGGTTAAAACAAAGTCAAAAAAAATCACAACTATTGCCTTAGAAGAGGCAATTAATAATACTATTGAATTTCTAACAGGTGATGAAGCTAAGAAAGCCAGAGAAGAGGCGAAGAAATTTGATTACAGAAAACTTCTTGAGGAAAGGAAGAAAGAAATAGCAGGTGAAGACCTTACCGAGTTTGAAAAAGACCTCAAAGTATACCTTCATGAGAGAGAATCCAAAGATAAAAGAACCTTAGAGGGTCTTTTTGGTGAAAAACGAGAAGAGGGTTTTGAAGAATAAGACCATCCTTCTTGGTGTTTCAGGAGGAGTTTCGGCTTATAAGGCTGTTGATTTAGTAAGAAGACTTCGGGATGAAGGTTCAAATGTAACAGTCATCATGACAGAGGCTGCAAAGAATTTTGTGACGCCACTGTCTCTTGAAGTAGCTTCTCAAAATAAAGTATATATTGATCTTTTTGATAGTCCACTTTCTCATATTACCTTAACTGCTAAAGCTGATATATTTGTTATAGCGCCAGCTACAGCAAACACAATTGGCAAGTTTGCAAATGGTATTGCTGATGATCTATTAAGCACATGTTTCCTTTCGTATAAAGGAAAGGTTGTGATCGCACCCTCGATGAACTGGAGGATGTACGAAAACTCTTTTTTTCAAGATAACTTGAAAAAACTTTTATCACGTGGAGTAGTTCAGATAGGACCAGAAAGTGGGGCACTTGCTTGTGGCGAAAGAGGTATTGGCAAGATGGCTGATGTGTCGGAAATATTAGAGACAATTAGGTTCATGCTAACAAAAAAAGACCTTGAAAATGTAAAAATTCTCGTGACAGCTGGGCCTACAAGAGAATTCATTGATCCTATTAGATTTATATCGAACAGATCTTCTGGAAAGATGGGATATGCCATAGCACGAGCAGCTTACAGAAGAGGTGCGGATGTAACGTTGATAAGTGGCTACACCTCGATTGATAAACCTAAAGGTATAAAATTTATACCTGTCGAGACCTCATCAGAGATGATGGAGGCTATAAATAAAGAAATAGACTCGACAAATGTGCTTATTATGTCGGCTGCTGTTTGCGACTTTACGCCATCAGAGATTTATAAAGAAAAGATAGAAAGGTCAGGAGAGTTTCTTTTAAAACTAAAACAGACACCTGATATAGTCGCTGAAACCAACAGAAGAAGAAAAGGGCTTTTCGTTATTGGTTTCGCAGCAGAAACAGGTAGAAAGATTGAAAGGGCAAAGAAAAAACTCAAAGAAAAAAATCTTGATATGATAGTGTTTAACGATGTGACAGAATCTGGTTCGGGATTTGATACAGATACAAATAAGGTTACAATTATTGACAAGGAAAGAGAGATAGAACTACCGTTAATGAGTAAAGACGCTGTCGCAGATGCTATTTTAGACAGGATGATAGAAATCAAAACTTGACTTTTTTACAAAATTGGTTAAAATTGGCTTAACATGGCTTTTGAAGACATCGAAAGACTAAAGGAAAAAATAAACAAGGATCCAAATTCGAAACTATTTGTCCCGCTTGCAGAAGAATATAAAAAGGCAGGTATGTTTGATGAGGCAATAGACGTTCTAATTAAGGGCCTTGAAAGACAACCAAATTATTTAAGTGCACGTGTTTCACTTGGAAAGATATACACTGAGAGAGGCATGCTCAACGAAGCAAAGAATGAATTTGAAAAGGTAATAAGTTCCATCCCTGAAAATCTTTACGCTCACAAGAAACTTGCTGAAATTTATAAAAGTCTTGGTGAAAAAGATAAAGCAATAAAAGAGTTTAAAGCAGTATTACGACTTAACCCGATGGATGAATGGGCAGTGGCAAATCTTGCAGAAATAGAAAGAGAGGAGCAAGCTACTGAGAAACAATCTACTGTAAATTTAGAAAGTGAAAAAATAGCTGAAAAAATCGAAGTTCAAGAAGTTGAAGAAGCAACTCAAGAAGAAATGCAAGAAGTTGAAGAAGCAGAGGTTATTCCAGAAGAAACTTCGGAGGAAAGTTTAGAGGAATTAGCCGATATATCTGCTATTGAAGAAGAAGCCGAAGAACTATTGCAGGAGGCTTCTGAAGAAGTTGCAGAAATGATAGAGGGAGAAAAAGATGTCTCGGATATCTTTAAGGCAAAAGAGAAAATAGTAAAAGATCAGGAGAAGGCAATTGAAATAGAGGATGAAATCGAAGAAAATGTGTTTGATAGCCCCATTACTGAAGAAGATTTCAAATCTGCTGAATCTTATGAGGCAATAGAAGAAGTTGAGGAAGACTATATATCCCATCCTGCAGAAGTAGGGGATATACATGATGAAGAGATATCTTTTGATGGATTAGAAGAGGAGGCAGAGCTTATTCCAGAAGAGGAAGCGGTTATAACGACTCCAAATTTTAGTGATGCAGATCAGTATATATTACAAGGTAACTATTCAGAGGCGATGCATGTATATAGAAGATTACTAGTTAATGATCCACAGAATAAACAGATATTACAACGTGTGGAAGAATTAAAGTTACTTCTTAGACTTCTTGGTAAAGATAAAGAAGAGATTATAGTACAGCTCGAAAGACTACTCGAAGGTATCAAAAGAAGGCGCGATGAATTTTTTAGAAGTTCTTAAAGAAACAGTCGAAAAGGTTGATGGTGCTGTTTCGGCTATGATTATTGGTATCGACGGAATCTCTGTTCAGGAATATTCCTCTCAGAAGATCATTGATTTAACGGGACTCAGTGCCGAGGCGTCTGCAATGCTTAAGGACATAAGCACAGCGGCGGATAATCTTGGTCTTGGCGAAGCAAAAGAGTTTTCAATTATATCTGATAGATGTGGCATTATAATGAGAAAGATAAATTCTGACTATTATCTTGCACTTATAATTAAACCCGACGGTAATTATGGAAAAGGTCGCTTTGTTTTGAAGACCGCCATCCCCAAGATAGAGGGCGAATTCTAAGCAGGTGAAAAAGAGACAAAATAAGGTATTGGTTATCCACGGTCCTAATCTGAACCTACTTGGTAAAAGAGAGGTTGGTATATATGGTTTACGGTCACTTAATGAGATAGATAAAGATATTTTTTCTCTTGCTAAAGAACTGGGATTGAATGTTACCACAAAGCAGCTTAATAGCGAGGGCGATATATTGGAACTTATACAAAGTGGTGATTATGACGTTTTAATAATAAATCCTGCGGCTTATACCCATACAAGTATAGCAATAAGAGACGCTATTTCGGCAGTTGGTAAACCCGCGATAGAGGTTCATATCTCAAACATTTATAAAAGAGAAGATTTTAGGAGAAAATCCTTTATAAGCGAAGTATCGGTTGGGCAAATATGCGGGTTTGGTGCAGACAGTTATCTTCTTGCCCTGAGAGCTGCGAAAAATATACTTTCCAATCAATAACTATTTAATGACTTCCGAATGTAATAATATTTTCAAAAAATACGAAGCTATCTATTCAAAGAGATTGTTTGTTTTAAGAAAATATTTGAGCAAAAAGAAGGTTGAAGGATTTCTCGTAACTAACATAAATAATGTTCGTTATTTAACCGGATTTTCAGGCTCATCTGCCTTTTTACTAATAACAGAAGAGAAAAATATTTTTGTAACAGATTTCAGATATAAAGAACAGTCAGAAAGGGAAGTTAAAGGATGGGGAATAGTTATTGAAAAAGGTGATAGGATAAAACTTATAAATAACCTGTGTCGCAAAAATAAAATAAAAAAGCTGGGTATAGAATCTTCTGTGTCTTACGATTTTTTTAAAAGATTATCAGACATAAAGTTAGAAATTCATCCATTTAAAGGATTTATAGAAAAGTTCAGGGAAAAAAAGGATGTTGCTGAAATAAACGCTATAAGAGAAGCAATAAAAAGGGCTGAAGTGGCTTTTCTTGAGGTAAAACCTTACATTAAGAAAGGAGTTAATGAAATTTCGATAGCACTGAGACTCGAAGAAAAATTAAAAAAGGCAGGCTCCCGACGTATCCCATTTGATATTATAGTAGCTTCTGGAATAAATTCGGCGCTTCCTCACGCAAGACCGACAAATAAAAAACTTGCATCAGGTGATCTTGTGATAATAGATTGGGGAGCTGAAGCGGATGGTTATTTTTCAGATATAACGAGAACTTTTATTATAAAAGGAGAAAATATTAGTAAAAAGATACACATTTATCAAACTGTGCTAAAAGCAAACATATCAGCTATTTCAAGGATAACACCTAATATGAAATCATCCGAGATAGATTATTATGCAAGGAAAGTCATAAACGATGCAGGATATGGAAATTTTTTCGGGCATGGTACAGGTCATGGTTTAGGATTGGAGATTCACGAATCTCCAAGAATTTCAAGAAATAATAAAAAATTGATAACTGAGAATATGGTCTTTACTATTGAACCGGGTATATATATACCAGAGTTAGGGGGTGTGAGGATAGAGGATGTAGTTGTAGTTGAAAAAAATAGTTGTAAGATATTAACAACTTTGCCCAAAAAGATGGAAATAATTTGACTTGACCCTCAAAATGTATTATTCGTATTAATGTCCATTTTTATGACTAAAAGTTGCCTTCGAATTCTTAAGCTTATTCTGGACTATTTCTGTCACACTTCGAAAATCTATTTTTCCACTTCCCATTTTGGGCAGATCTTCAACGACAATGAATTGTTTTGGAAGGGCTATATTTGGTAAATGTTCCGACATCAATTTCAATATTTTTCTTTCGTCTATCTTTTTTGTAACGGCTGCGATAATCTTTACGCCTTTTAGTGCATCTGGAACTTCAACAATCGAACATGCAACATCTTGGGGAAGTAATTTTTCCAGCACATCCTCAACTTTAACAAGGGATATCATTTCTCCACCAATTTTTACAAATCTTTTTAATCTTCCAGAATGCCATAGGAATCCATCTTCGTCAATATAACCCATGTCACCGGTATCGTACCATCCGTGTCTAATACGCATTGAAGTTTCTTCGAAATCATTTAGATAACCTTTCATAACCAGATCTCCTTTAACCATGATCCTTCCCATTTCTCCTACAGCACATTCTTCACCCGTTTCGTAATTTTCAATGCGTATCTTTACGCCTGGAAGAACCTTGCCCACACTTCCTGGTTTATTGTTATCAGGGGTATTTGTTGAGATAACAGGCGAGGTTTCGGTTGTCCCATATCCTTCATAGACATTTATGCCATGTTTTTTAAGAAATTCTTCTCTTAGAGTATCAGGACATTTATCTGCACCACTTACTATTAAACGCAGACTCTTAAAATCGCCTGCTTCAGATTTTCGCAGATATCCCCAGAGAAAACTCGGAGTGCCGACCATTACAGTCGGTTTTTCCTCACGAATAATATTACATATCGTTTTGTATTCGAGGGGATTAGCATAAGAAACGATTGTCATACCATAATAAAGCGGAGTCCATAAAGTTACTGTAAGACCAAATACATGAAAGTAAGGAAGGTTTGCAAGTATAATGTCACTTTCATATAATTTTAACATTTTGCTAAAGCTTTGAATATTAGAAGAGATATTTTTATGCGTTAATTGAACAGCTTTAGGGTCTTTTTCACTCCCACTGGTAAATAGTATTACTACATTATCGTCTTCATGTCCAGTGTGAACTAATTTTGAGATAAGAGGGGCAGGCAGTTTTGCCTTAATCGCGGCCTTTATTTTCTCCGCCCTCGATATACTGCCCATTATATCTTCAATGAAAACCATTCCCTCAATAGCAGGACAGTTAATTTTTTCAAGTAATTTTTTAGAAGTTATAATGGTTTTGAAATTACATTTTGTCTGGGCATATATGGCATTTTTTATTGCACCTATTGAATAATTAATCATAACAGGTGTTTTTCCACTCATTAGAATCCCAAGAATAGAAAGGGCACAGCCGGCAGAAGTTGGAATCATAATTCCAACAAACCCTTCTTCGTATTTTTTAAATTTTTCTGCAAGAATAAGAGAAGCTATGAGGGCTTTTGAATAGGTAATTCGTTTCTCAGAAGTTCTATCAATAAAAGCCAGTTTATTGTTATATTTTTTTGCTATCTTTATAAAATGCTGGTGAAGTAGCATACTCAAGCTTTTTAAATAATAATTTTAAAATACTAAATTAATTTGTGCACTTATAATATCTATATAAGCATCAAATTTACCCTTTAGACCTCCTCTTATTGCATCTTCGTCAGTAGTCTCTTTATCAATTTGAGGGTCATTAATAAAAAGATGTGCATAGGCCAAATCAACGAAGAAAATTTTTGAAATTTTATAGCCAAGACCACATGCTGCCCAAATGCGATCTCCATCAGGAATACGAGGTGTTCGCCGTTCTTTATTTGGTACAGCGGAGGTATCGTAAGCGGTACCAATTCTTAGCGAAAGCTCGTTTGTGGGATTGTAAGTCAATCCTATTGAGTATCGATAGCTATCCTGCCAATCCTCTGTTGTAATCGAATCGGGTTGATTCGGATTATCGAATTCTATCTTCAACTCATCAAAAACTCTCCAGTTGGTCCATGTAAAGTCTGCTATAACTGTTAGTTTTTGATTTATCCTGTGTAAAAAGCTTATAGATAGGCTATCAGGCAATGTAATTTCGGATTCAGCATCTGTATCTTTAAAAGCGGGTATCGAATTAAGTGCTGAAGGGACATTTGAAAAATCAGCATCTCCATCTAATGTATGTTTTATCTTTGAACGATAAGCTATACCTATTCTTGTGTTTTCATTAAACTCATAAAGTACTCCTAAATTGTAACCGATTCCCCAACTTTCCCCTTCGAGAGCCATGTATCCATCAGATTGTTGTGGTATCAACCCAAATGTATTAGGTGAAACTCCTAATCTTCCGATCGCATCAAGTGTACCAAAATCTATGGCACTCGAAAGTTTTGCTTTTAGGTATTGAGCATTAAATCCTAGCCCAATACTTAAATGATCATTCAGTCTGTAAGCTACTGACGGATTTATATTTAGAGTAAGCACATCGGACTCTATCGCATGATAACGACCAACCCAATCTTTATCGTACTCTGTAGCAAGGCCGAATGGTGCATTAATGCCAATTCCTGCTGATATGTTGTTCTTAATTTTTTTAGCGTAGTAAGCATTTGGTATAAATTTTGTGACACCACCGTTGCCTCCATTCCCACCTGAAAGTGGCATGCCTGTTACACCCTGAAGCAAGTGAGTAGATTCTTCATTATGGAATTTTACGGAGGGGATGATAACATGACTACCGAGAATTAACTGTTGTTCTTGAAGTCGAACCATCCCAGCTGGATTAAAAAAAATAGTAGTTGCATCTTCTGCGATTGCTGCTCCACCAGCAAAAGCGTTACCCATTCCGCTTACACTTTGTTCGATAAGCGCAAAACCAGCTCCATACGAATATCCTGTGCAGAAAAAAAATATCAACGTACTGAGAAGTAACAGGGTTTTAATTTTACTAAATATCCTAATAATCATCGCAAATTCCTCCTTTTTAGGCATAGCCGGATTTGTAACAATACACATATAAAAGATCGTTGTCAAGTAAAAAACTTTTTCTGTTGCGGAAAAATCATTTATGGACTATTGGTAAAAATCATAATTGGACACAAGAGAATCTCTTTAGAAATTCTCTCCAGTTAAAGTTAAGCCATCTTGGATCTTTAAGAGGTGGTGATTTAAGATGGCAAAGAAGAGATGTCATTACTGTGGCAAATTATTTCAGCATGATTTAGCATATCATCTATGGCTTCCATCAACAGGGAAGAAACAATATTTGATTATAACCAAGGATGATTACTCAAGAATGATAGTGGGTGCAAGGATTGTTGAAGTAGAAATTTCCTTTGAATATCTTCAAATCATACTGAGGCATCAAGTATTGCTGAAGCTGTCACAGTATCAAATATCTTGCCCCAGTTAGAAGGGACGAAGTTTGTTGTTACTATGGTTGTTGTAACCTCTGTCCTCTTTGAGATTATGTGAAAGATACTGGTAACTGTCAAGGACAGAAATTTTTAGCCATTTTTCTGTCCTATACAAAAAGTTTTAAGGAAAGCAGAAGTTTTAAGCTATTTTTTGCCAATGTAGCTAACTAAGGTTAACATGAAATCAACTTTTATTTATCACTGACTACCTCAAATGAAATGCTGACGGCAGTCATGATAAAAAATACTTCATTTAAAGCTTGTTGACTTTTTGTAAACAGTCTGGGGACAGTATCAAATTTAGTTTATATAAGAAATTTATAAGTTATTGATATTAATCAATAATTAGGAATGATATATAAAAAATCATGGAGCGGGCGACGGGATTTGAACCCGCGACCTTCAGCTTGGGAAGCTAACACTCTACCACTGAGTTACGCCCGCACTATAAAATTATATAAATCACCATATGTTAAAAGTCAAGAAACTTAATTAATGTGAAAGCGTAACGCGATTAGAGCATTTATACTTCCTTCTTTGATTATCATCGTATTTAGTGTTTTGTATGCTTTTATCAGTTGACGTTGCCCGAATTGTAAGAGGAGTTTAGGGAGGGCTGTGTATCCCAAAAGATGTCTGTTTTGTAACTAAGAATTGAGATGAAAAATTAAAACATTTAAATATGGATTTTTCGTTATAATTAAAAATTAATGAGAAAAGGAATATATATACTCCCAAATACACTAACGCTATGTGGAATGTTTTTAGGATTCTATTCAATAATTTCTGCTTTAAAGGGTAATTTTTTACATGCGGCTTGGGCTATTGTTTTAGCAACGATTTTTGATGGTCTTGATGGATGGGTTGCGAGGCTTACACACAGTACTACGAGATTCGGCATAGAACTGGATTCCCTTTCTGACCTCATCGCTTTTGGTGTTGCTCCAGCGGTTATGCTTTATCAATGGTCTCTTATACATTATGGAAGGATAGGATGGGCTGCAGCTTTCTTATTTCTGGCATGTGGGGCACTCCGTCTGGCTCGATATAATGTTCAAATGGGATCAACAGAATCTAAGTCTTTTACTGGTATGCCAATCCCTGGAGCTGCAATAATTGTTGCGACGCTCGTAATTTTTCATTATGAAGTTTGGGATACAGAACCAGAAAAAAATTTTCTAATACTTTTTTTGACTGTTTTTCTTGCAGTACTAATGGTAAGTACTTTAAGGTATCATGGTGCAAAAGAACTTGATTTCAGCAAAAGAAAGCCATTCTGGATTTTGGTTGCTATAGTTATTGTATTGGTAATTATTGTTATACATCCGCCAATTGCTTTGTTTATATTTGCAATGATATACCTTATTGGCGGTATAATTGAAAATATATATATCCAATACAAAAAGAAAAAAAGTTATAAGGAAGGTATTACTAAATGAGAATAATAAAAATATTTGATACGACTCTTCGAGATGGTGAACAATCTCCTGGTGCGTCTATGAATGTACAGGAAAAATTGACCGTTGCCAAGCAACTTGCAAAACTTGGTGTTGATGTTATAGAGGCTGGATTCGCTTTTAGCTCACCTGGAGATTTCGAGGCTATAAAAACAATTAGCGGGGAAGTCGAAGGACCAATTATATGTAGCCTTGCAAGGGCAAGGGAGGAAGATATTAAAAAGGCGTGGGAAGCATTGAAAGATGCTCCAAAAAAAAGGATACATACATTTCATTCTACTTCTGATATACATCTTAAATATCAATTTCGTGTAACGAGAGAGGAGGCATTGAAGAGATCTGTGGAAATGGTAAAACTGGCAAAAAGCTTTGTTGACGATGTAGAGTTTTCTCCAATGGATGCAACAAGGACTGATGTAAATTATCTCTGTGAAGTCATCGAGGCTGTTATAGAGGCAGGGGCTTTAACGGTTAATATCCCGGATACTGTTGGATATAGTATACCCATTGAATTTGGTGCATTAATTAAAACAATTCGTGAAAAGGTTAGTAATATAGATAAAGCTGTAATCTCTGTTCATTGCCATAATGACTTAGGATTAGCTACGTCGAATTCTTTATTAGCGGTTCTTAACGGCGCAGGACAGATTGAATGTACTGTTAACGGAATAGGTGAACGAGCCGGAAACTGCTCGCTTGAAGAGGTTGTAATGGCTTTAAGGACAAGACGTGATATTTTTGATGCAGACACAAAAATAAATACCGAAGAGATTGTGAGAACGAGCAGGCTTGTTTCAAAGATTACGGGTATTTATGTCCAGCCTAATAAGGCTATTGTTGGGGCAAACGCATTTGCTCATGAATCAGGTATTCATCAGGATGGTCTTTTAAAAGAAAAAACTACCTACGAAATTATTAAGCCCGAGAGCGTTGGATTTCATTCTACGAAATTAATTCTTGGAAAACATTCAGGAAGACATGCATTTAAAACAAGATTAAAAGAACTGGGCTATGATTTAACAGATGAAAAAATAAACAGTATATTTGAAAAATTTAAAAGGTTGGCTGATCAGAAGAAAGATATATTTGATGAAGATATAGAGGCATTAATTTCTGAAGATGTGACGAAAGTGCCTGAAACTTATAGTCTCGTTGATTTGTATATAATGAGTGGGCTTGGACAGAAACCAACAGCGTCTGTAAAGATAAAGATAGGAGATACTGTTATAGACAGAATGGAATATGGCGATGGACCAGTTGACGCGACATATAAAGCTATTTCAGCCATAACAAATACAAAGAGCAAATTATTGAAATTTGAGATAAAGGCAATTACAGGTGGTACAGATGCTATTGGCGAGGTTATGGTAACTTTAGAAGAAGATGGTAGAACCGTTAGAGGACATGGGGCTGATACTGATATTATTGTTGCGTCTGCAAAGGCCTATATAAATGCACTTAATAAACTTGCATCGAAGAAGAGATAGTAATTTTTTGTTCCCATTTAAATTTTTTTACAACCTCTGTATTATTCTAATTGCATTTTTGAGGTTTATTGATATTGTTTTTTGATATAATCTCTTCATGGAACTAACCGAGAACGCCTTGAAGGTTCTCAAGGCAAGATATCTTCTCAAAGATGGAAAAGGAAATATTATTGAAACTCCTGAAGAGATGTTCAGGAGGGTAGCGAGTACAATAGCCTCTGCAGAACAAAGATACGGCAGTGAACCAAAAGAGTGGGAAGAAAAATTTTATGAGATAATGACAGATTTAAGATTTCTTCCAAATTCACCCACTTTAATGAATGCTGGTAAAGATTTGGGTCAGCTTGCTGCCTGTTTTGTTCTCCCTGTGCATGATTCAATGAGTTCTATATTCGATACTCTTAAAAATGCGGCACTGATATTACAAAGTGGTGGGGGAACGGGTTTCTCGTTTTCAAATCTTCGCCCAAGAGCAGATATAGTGAAGTCAACAGGCGGTATAGCAAGTGGTCCTGTGTCTTTTATGAAAATCTATAATACTGCAACTGAGGTTATAAAACAGGGTGGGGCAAGACGAGGAGCAAATATGGGAATTTTGCGAGTTGATCACCCTGATATTCTTGATTTTATAAGGATCAAAAGGACGGAAGGCGAGTTGACAAATTTTAATATATCAGTAGCGATAACAGATGCTTTTGTCGAGGCTGTTAAAAAGGATGAAGAATATGATCTTATCAATCCAAGAAGTGGAGAAGTTGTTTCTAAAATAAAAGCGAAGTTGGTTTTTGATGAGTTAGTAACGAGCGCATGGGAAACAGGTGATCCAGGGTTGATATTTATAGACAAGATTAATAAAGCAAATCCTACTCCTCAGCTTGGGATGATCGAGTCTACCAATCCATGTGGTGAGCAGCCATTATTACCTTTCGAGGCATGTATATTGGGTTCATTAAATTTGTCGAAATATGTGAAACGTTCAATACTCCAAAGTAGTCATTCGAGTAAAAAATTCGTTAAACGGTGGTCAATAATATATGACAGCATTGATTGGGATTCTTTAGTTAGAGATATAAAAATAGCTGTAAGATTCCTCGACAACGCAATAGATGTAAATAAATATCCAATATCCGATATAGAGAAAATGCATAAGGGCAACAGAAAAATTGGATTAGGCGTCATGGGTTGGGCGGATATGTTGGTGCTCCTTGGTATTCCATATAACCATGAGATAAGTTTTAAGCTCGCAAAGAATCTCATGAGATTTATAAGAGACAACGCAAGGCAGGCCTCTGTAGAACTGGCTCAGGTAAGAGGTGTTTTCCCGAATTTTGAAGGTTCTATTTATGATGCTCCTGATATGCCGCGAGTTCGTAATGCAACAACCACTACAATAGCACCCACCGGAACACTTTCGATTATTGCTGATTGTTCCAGTGGTATAGAGCCTATTTTTGCTCTTGCTTATAAAAGACTTATTCTTGATACGGAATTTTATGAAATTAACAGATATTTTTTTAAGATAGCTAAAGAAAGAGGCTTTTATAATGAAGAGATGGAGAAAAGAGTAATAAAGCAGGGTAATTTAAGAGGAATTAAAGAAGTTCCACAAGATGTAAAAAGGCTTTTTAAAACAGCGTTAGAGATTCCCTTTGAAGATCATATCGAAATGCAGGCTTGCTTTCAGGAATATACTGATAATGCAGTTTCGAAGACCATAAATATGCCTAAGAATGCAAAAAAGGAATATGTAGCAAGGGCATTTTTACTTGCCTATGAAAAATGTTGTAAGGGTATAACTGTTTTTAGGGCCGGTACTTCTCGAAAAGGAACACTGGTGAGATTTATAGATACAGATTAACCCGTTATTCTAATTACATTTTTGAAGTTAGAGCTTTGTTTTGATATCTAATTGCTTACGTGTTCCTTCTTAATGTCATTAATTAATTTTATTACAAGATTTTTTATTTCGTCCCTCGCCCGTCTGAAATCTTGCATCACTTGCTCTTCCGAACCAATGGTTCCTACAGGGTCTTTTACTGGCCAGTGAATTCTTTTGACATTTGGTGGGGTGGTTGGACAATATTCTTCTGCGTTAACGCATAATGTAACTACAATATCCATCTTTTTTAAAAGTTTTTCGTCTATAGACTTAGATTTCTGTTTTGATATATCTATACCTAATTCTTTCATAACGGCGATTGCACGTCTGTGAACGCCAGCTGTCATCAGGCCCGCACTGTAAACCTCGACCACTCCCTCACCGAAAGCACGTGCAAATCCCTCGGCCATTTGACTTCTACAAGAATTTGCTGTGCACAAAAACATTATCTTCTTCACAGGTTCTCCTTGTAAACTATATTTTATTTTTTGTTTTTATCATCTTTTTAGTAATAAGAGCAACAATTGACGATAAGATAATTGAACCTAATAGAAGGAGTAAAGCAACAAAGGCATTATTCAAAATAGCAGGATCGAAAAACAATATACTACCAAGCCCGAGCATCATCGTCCCTGAAAGGAGTTTAAGTATTCTTCCTTGCCATTCGGTGAGGGTTCTTTTACCGAGTGTTGAAGTAAATATAATAACAATAATTAGAAGAGGTATAACATATACAATATTATATAAAATGAGGTACGTGTAATATTTATAATTACTTAGGTTATTTAAAGTCAGTATCCGGGTAAAAACCATAGGGAATCCAGCGGTGCATAAAAGCTCATAGGAATTTGCTGCAATAGCTAATACAGACGTCCCGATAAGTATTGATAAAAAGGACGTAGTCTTCAGAAGTTTTCTCATTCTATCAAAAAGTTTGGGTTTTGCTGTATCAGGAATTGTTAAGGAGATACCTTTTTTAAATACAAAAAAATCTTTGATATTTATAGTTGCTATAAATATTGCTGTAACCCCAGCTATTTTTGTAATTAGTCCTACCTGTCCCATAAAGATGAAGAGATTTAACCATGCTGCCATGAAGAGGAAATATATGAATGCTGAGAAGAATACAAAAACACCTCCGATAATAAGCATTTTCGAACGAGACTTGGCATGAATAAGAAGCCCTAAAAGAGAGAAAAGAACAAAAAAGGCGCAGGGATTAAAGCTATCCAAGCCTGCTATTATTATTGTTATAGCCGGAAGAGACATTTCCGATGCATCAAGGTTTCCAATCCACGGTATATAGACTGTTTTACTTTTTTCTTTACATTCCAACTCTTGTTTTTTATAAGTTTCGGGGATTGGCTTAAGTTCTTTTTTAGGTATGGTATCCGAAAGAATTAGCAGCGGGTCTATACATTCACCTGAATCGCACTTTTTTATCATCTCTGTAATTTCTTTTTTTAACTGCTCTGAGAATCCGATGAAGACTTTTCTATCTATAAACAGAACAGGAACTCCTGAGGCTTCTACGTTAAATGCTTTTGCCATTTTAATCATAAATTCTGCATTTTTTTTGTTGTACCATACCTCAAAATTTTTAATCTCGATATTCTTATATATTTTTTCCATTTTATTGAGAAAGGTTTTTTCTGCCTCACAATGTGGGCAACCATCACCCCAAAAAAAATATACTGTAAATTTTTTTGTTTGAGGATAGATTTGTTTAGTTAGCTTGCTTTCATCTTTTTTTTCTTTAGTCTTTAATTGGCGCTCCGAATTTGTGATAAGCTTTTTTTTGTCATATGTTGGGGAAGTCTTTTCGGCTGGCGAATTTTCGCATTCTGCAGGGTCCTGATTTCCTTGAGTGCATATACCATTTACTACATCGCGGTTATCCTGAATTATTGCTTCAAAACTATGAGCGGTGGTATTAAGAAGAAATAAATTGATTATTAGAGATAATAACAATATTCCTGTCAACGAAGATATGATTTTTAAATTATAAAATTTTGTATTTGTCATAGGTTTGTATTAATTTAATCCTTACGATTTATTAGCGTCTTAAAAAATTCTATAAGGTCTTTCCGTTTATTTTATATGTATTTTAAGCTTAAATAATATTATTTGTATATTAAGACAGGTGTCAAGGGATATTAAATAAAAACTTGAATAAAAAGACATATTTTATTATTATTAAATAAAAATTAGGGAGGTAATATGGTAAGGGATGACGTTGAAAAAGTACTCGATAAGGTAAGGATAGGACTCCAGCGAGATGGAGGAGATATTGAACTCGTCGAGATAAAGGATAGTGTTGTATACGTGAGGCTTAAAGGGGCGTGTGGTAGTTGTCCTATGTCCACGCTTACCTTAAAGAATTGGGTAGAGGCTTATTTAAGAAGAGAAATTCCAGAAATTACCTCTGTCCAAGCTGTTTAGATAATTTGATTTTAAATAAAAGAGGTTGGAGAATATAAATTGTCCTTAAACCTCGACATCTTAAACGCATATATAAAAAAGATAGTATTATACTGTTTTATATTTTTCCTCTCTGATTATTATTTAGCATATGGTGACAGTCGTGTTCAGGTAGAAGATATTCGATTTTGGTCTTCTTCGGATTATACAAGAGTTGTGGTTGATCTTTCAGGTTTTGTTAAATTTTCAAAAGACTATTTATCAGATCCTGATAGACTTTATTTTGATCTGATTAATACTACTTTAAAAAATAAAAAGAAAATAAATATATCTGTCAATAGTAGCATATTGAAGGCAATCAGGGCAGGGCAATTTCATTATGACGTTGTTAGGGTTGTCCTTGACCTTAATGAATATAGAGATTATAAAGTTTTCTTCCTTGATCAACCACCAAGATTGGTTATTGATCTTTATGGAAATGAAAAGGGAAAGAGTTTAGATAATATTATTCCTGAGATTACTAAAAAGAGAATCGTGATAGACCCAGGTCATGGAGGACATGATCCAGGTGCGATAGGACCCAATGGTCTTTATGAAAAAGATGTTGTCCTTGATATTGCATTGAAACTAAAAAAAATATTGATGAAAGACAGTAACAATGAAGTGTTTTTAACCAGAGAGACGGATGTATATATACCACTTGAAGAGAGAACAGCTTTTGCGAATAAAAAGAATGCAGATCTTTTTATTTCAATACATGCAAATGCGAGTTTAAGAAGAGAGGCTAAAGGCATTGAGACTTATTTACTTAATTGGACAGATGACGAAGAAGCTATGAGAGTTGCTGCAAGAGAGAATGCTATCTCTTTAAAGAAGATGAAAGAAATGCATAAACAGATGGATATAATTCAGGTTATAACAAGTGACCTTCTGAGACAAAATAAGCGGGACGAGTCTGTAAAACTTGCTAATTACATCCAAATGTCATTGGTTGACAGGTTAAATAAAAGTTACGACCTGGGTGTAAAGCAGGCATTATTTTATGTTCTTTTTGGTGCAAAAATGCCATCGGTCCTTGTTGAAGTCTCTTTTATTAGCAATCCCGAAGAAGAGAATTTGCTTTCAAAGGAGTTTTATAGATTTCAAATAGCAGATGCAATTGCCCACGGAGTCAATTCCTATTTTACCTCTGTGCCATCATTTCAAAGAACTGTAGAATTAAGAAATACTAAAACACTTTAGCCCCAAAAAGGCAATTAGAAAAATGCAAATGTGGTGAAAAAATTTATTTTTCGATTCCTTAGTTTAACAGATATTCTTTATCTGTATAGAAAAACATCTTTTTACAGACACGGACAACGGTCACGTAAAATGAATTTCTTTTTGAGCAATGTCTGCATTATTTGGCTTAAAGATCCATTATCGCAAAAAAGAAGTTCGTGAAAGAAAAAATTGATATTTTAATTAGGAATGGCTTAGTTTTTGATGGTACAGGCTCTGAACCATTTGAAAGTGATATCGGCATTAAAGATGATAGGATTGTCTTCGTAAATCGTAAGACGGATATGTTTGCAAATAAAATTATTGATGCAAAGGGATTGATTGTTGCGCCTGGCTTTATTGATACACATGCACACTCGGATTTTACAATTCTTGCTGATCCTATAGCAGAAGGTAAGATTTTTCAGGGTATAACAACGGAGATTAATGGAAATTGCGGTTTATCCGCAGCTCCTCTATTCGGTGAATTAATAAAGAAAAGACAGAAAGACCTGCGGGAACTCGAGATCAATGACAGTTGGTCTGAATTCAGAGAATATTTTAAAATATTATTAAATAAAAAGCCTTCCCTCAATTTTGTAACCCTTACAGGTCATGGAAATATTAGGGCATGTGTTATGGGTTACGAAGACAAAAAACCGAATAAGGAAGATTTAAAAAAGATGTTGTTTCTTTTAAAAAAGACAATAGAAGATGGTGCTATAGGACTATCTACAGGCCTTATTTATCCACCTGGTTTATATTCAACAACTGAAGAGATTATTTATCTTTGTAAATTTTTTAGTAAAACTCGATTTATATACACCACCCATCTTCGAAGTGAAGGTGACAATGTTCTGGAGTCTATTGAGGAAGCAATAAGAATAGGTGAAGAGTCAGGGGTAAGGGTTCATATTTCTCATATAAAGACAAGCGGTGAAAAAAACTGGCACAAGATAGAATCAATTATATCAATGATTGATGAAGCAAGGGATAGAGGAGTTAATATAACATGTGATAGATATCCGTATATTGCTGCATCGACTAATCTTGACACAATATTGCCAGCATGGGTTTATGAAGGAGGGGATGAAAAAGAAATAGAAAGACTGAAGGATAAAGAAATTAAAAGTAAGATTAGACAAGAAATACTTAGGGAACATAATGATAAAAAATCTTGGGAAAAGATATTCATCTCGAGAGTCAATTCAGAGGATAATAAATGGATGGAAGGTAAAAGTCTTGCCGAAATATGTCTTATTAAAAATATGGATACTATTGACATGATTTTCGATATTCTTATACAGGAGAACCTTAGGGTAGATGCTATTTTTTATTCAATGAATGAGGAGAATCTCAGAAGATTTCTTTTGCTTCCTTACGTAATGATAGGTACAGACAGTTCAGCAAGATGTTCATTTGGAGTAACAAGCAAAGGTAAGCCTCATCCTCGTGGTTTTGGTAGTTTCCCGAGATTTCTTGGTAGATATGTGCGTGAGGAGTCATTAATGAGTCTGAACAAGGCTATTGAAAAGATAACTAAATTGCCTGCTGAGACTTTTTGCATAGATAATAGAGGCATTATAAAAGAAGGTGCATATGCTGATATTGTTATTTTTGATTACACTCGTTTAATAGATAAAGCTAATTTTGAAAATCCTTTTTTAAAGCCGGAAGGAATATATTATGTAATCATTAATGGATTACCTGTAATATGGGAAGGAAGATTAACAGGGATCAGACCGGGAAGGATATTACATTAACTAACTTTTATGTTTTGAGGAAGGGATAACCATTTCAAAATGAACAAGCCAATCATTGGAATTACAACTGATGTTGAAGGGGAAGACCTGAAAATTAAAAAGTCTTATTTGGAAGCTGTCTTTAAAGCCGGTGGTATCCCATTGTTAATATTTCCACTGGGAGATGTATCTGATTACTCGGAAAGAGTCCATGGACTTATAATACCAGGTGGAGATGATATAAGCCCCAAGTATTATGGTGAGTCGAGAAGGCTTATACTGAAAACGGTATCAAGTAAGCGAACTGATTTTGAAATAAGCCTGTTAAAAGAAATGATTCGTCTTAGAAGACCGATACTTGGTATTTGCTATGGTATGCAACTTATAAATATTGCTTTGGGTGGAACACTTTATCAGGATTTAAAGTCCGAATTATCAATAGAAAATAATCATGAAAATGGTTATCATAAGATATTGATAAAAGAAAACCCCTTTTTGCCTGTGGGGACTTTTTCTGTGAACAGTACACATCATCAGGCTATAAAAAAAATTGGGAAAGGGCTGAAAGCCTTCGCTTATTCGTTAGATAATATAATAGAGGCTTTTTATAAAGAGGATTATCCATATCTCGTAGGGGTGCAATGGCATCCTGAAAAATTGACGAAGAGTAACCTTTCGAGAAAATTATTTAAATCTTTTATTACTTATAGCTTATATGACTTCAAATAGATTTTATACAATAACATCCATTTTTTTTGTATCCCTTCTAGGATACTTAACATATAAAGTGCTATCTCCTTTTCTCAACGCTATTGGATGGGCTGTGGTATTTTCAATTGTATTTTACCCAGTTTATGTATATATGTTGAGATTTCTAAAGTTTAAAACAGTTGCATCTATAATTACTTTAGTAATAATCGTGGTGATTATACTTGGACCATTTACCTATGTATCGTTTGTACTAGTTAATGAAATACGAGAGCTAATGGAAGGTATAAATAAAGGCTCATTTGATTCTATTCAGAAATTTTTTAAAGATTCTGATTTTGCAGAGATTATTGGAAAAGTTCAGTCATATTTAGGCATGCAGGGGATAGATTTAGTAGATACCGTAACAAGAAATATCAAAAAAATGGGAAAAGAAATCGCTCAAAGTCTTACATCAGGGATTGCCAATATAGCAGGTGTTTTTCTAAATTTTATATTCATGCTTTTTGCTGTGTTTTTTTTCCTCAAAGACGGGCCGGGTTTTTTAACAAAGATAAGGGATTACCTCCCTTTTGCTGAAGATGATAAGAATAAATTAATTTCAAAAGTCCGGGATATGGTTATATCAACTGTATACGGGGGAGTAGTAGTAGCACTTATTCAGGGTACAATAGGCGGGATTACATTTTATTTACTTGGTGTTAAATCACCAGTTCTCTTGGGAGCTGCTATATCTATAATGTCATTTCTTCCGTTTCTGGGGACATTTTCAGTATGGGGACCCATGGTGGTGTATCTTTTTATACAGGACGAAATCATTAAGGGATTTATTTTACTTATAGTTGGAGCTTTAGGAATAAGCATGGTGGATAATATATTAAAACCTATAATAATCAGCGGAAGGACAAAGATGCCAACCCTTGTTGTTTTTTTTAGTGTGCTTGGTGGTATAAAACTGTTTGGATTTATTGGTTTTATAATGGGGCCACTTGTAGTTGCACTTTTCATTTCCGTATTCGAAATATTCAGACATATAGAAGGAGGAGAACATGCTTAATTATAATGAATTGAAGGAAATAGCCAAGATACGCGGTGATAGCTCATTTTTTATAAGTTTATATTTAAACGTTAGTCTACCTTCAAATGTAAAGAATAATTATGTAATACACTTGAAAAATATGCTCAAGAATACAGCTGATAAACTTGATAGAAAAATTTATAAAAGAGTATCTGTTGATTTCGAAAAAATTGAAAATTATATTATTTCGAATAAAAGGTTATTCAAAAAAGGTCTTGCTATCATCAGTTGCAGCGAAAAAGATTTTTGGAGGGAATTTCATTTATCTGTTCCTTTGAAAAATGAAATTATAGTTGACAATACACCTTATATAAAACCACTCTTTGATATTCTTGATAACTACCAGAGATATGCAGTGTTACTGGTTGGTAGAGATGCAGCGCGGTTATTCCTTATACATCTCGGAGAGATTGAAGAATATTCTGAAATTCATACTGAAGATGTACCAGGGAGACATAAAAAAGGCGGCTGGTTCGCACTCGCAGAAAAAAATTATGAAAGACATATAGATTATCATGTTGATCAGCATCTTAAAGAAGTAGTGAAAAAATTAGAAGATTTTCTATCGCGAGAATATGTTGGAAGAATATTAATTGGTGGAACGGAAGAGGCCGTTACAAAATTAAAATCAATGCTTCCACAAGCGATTGCAGAAAAAATAATAGGGACATTTCATGCAGAGATGTTTGCTAATAATAAAGAGATAATGGAAAAGGTAGAACCTATACTTTCTGCGGCTGAAAGAGAAAAGGAAGAAAGGGAAATCGAAGAGTTGATAACGAAAGCTATGAAGAATGAAAATGCTGTAATTGGTTTAGAGGATGTTTTGAATGCGCTTCAGGAAGGCCGTATTATGAAGCTTATATTCCACAAAGATTATAAGCAGAATGGTTATTCATGTAAAAATTGTGGTTATATGACTATCCAAAAAATTATCAATTGCCCTTATTGTAAAGGGGAGCTTGAAGACGTAAATTATATTGTAGATTTTATTGCTCAAAAGGCAGTTGAACAGGGAGCATTAATCGAGGTTGTATCTGAGAATAGAAAATTGAGGGAAGTAGGACATATAGGGGCATTCCTGAGGTTTTAAATAATTCTTTAATTAAGCTTCCCTTAATTTTTCCTCTTCTTCTTGCATTGTTTTGCATTCTATACACATAGTGGTTACGGGTCTCGCTTCAAGTCTTCGTATATCTATTTCTTGTCCACACTTATCGCATATGCCAAATTTTCCCTGATTTATCCTCTCTAAAGCATCTTCAATTTTCTTTAAGAGTTTATGTTCTCTTCCTCTTAATCTCAGCATGAAGTTTCTGTTTATTTCAGCAGATGCCTGATCGCCAAGGTCAGGAAAAACAGTTTGTTCGGGCAGTTCGTTAAGTGCAGCCATAGCTTCTTGTAAAAGATTTTTTTTCTGGATCAAAAGTTTTTTCTTGATCTCGAGGATTTTTTTCTCTCTGGTAGAAACTTTTGAACTTTTCGTTGTCGTCTCTTTAGTTTTTGCAGATATTTTTTTCCTTTTAGGAATATCTTTTTTCTTTTTCATTAGATCTCCTCAAAAATAATTTTTTAAATTAACAAAATTTAGAATGATTAGTCAATCGAAATGCACATTCAGGTTAGAATATAGAAGAAAAGAAAATCTAATCAGAAATTTTATTAATCAAATAATTTGAGTATTTTGGGGGTTAACGAATCCAGACTGTTTTCCTGAAATCCCTAAATCCATCTAAAAGATTGTTAGTCGTACCCCTGTAGCCAACTTTTAACTCTGATTCAAGATTAAAATATTTCAGACAGGTTCCGCACGTGAATATTTCAACACCATGTTTTTCGAAATCTTTTAATATAGGAATAATATCATAATCGGTTGTGGTAAGTTTTACTCCTGTATTAAGAAAAAATATTGTATTTGGAAATTCCTTATAAGCGATCATGGTTTCGAAAAAGGCCTTCATAAGAATCTTACCCAATTCCTTGTCTTCACCCATTGTATCTGATGCAATTATGATACAAAGACCTTTTTCTGTATCTTTTATATCTTTCTCTTGGGTTGAAGTTATCTCGCAAGGATAACCTTTAACAATTTTGACATTCCAGTAGTTGTTTTCTTTAACAGTCTCTGTATAATATCCATTTTTTGAAGCAAATCTTGTAACATTATTTACGGATGCTTCATTATCTAACAGTATTTCCACTATGCCTTCATTTATTTTTGAGAGAGCCTCTTCGGCCATCATAACGGGCTTTGGACACCCAAACCCCCTCGCATCTATCCGCATAATATGCTCCTTGATTATATGTATTTTATTTATTATTATTTAAAAAAAATGGGATAAAATCTAATAGATATTTTTTATAACTTGTGATTTTTTGATAGATTTTTTTTAAGGAATGATAAAGGATTAGCTAATAGATTTGTTCCTAATAAATAGATATTTTTGAATTGAAGAGGTTAAGCCTTATTATTCACAAAAATTTGGTAGATGCAGTATTTGAGTGGTTTTAAGTTCTTTTGAAGAAAGAATTTTCCTCGGAGGATGGATTTCAAGCCAGAAAAGATGGTCTCCGCAAAAATAGAAGACTTTTTGGGTTAACAGTCGGGCGACAATACTGCGGCTGCTACGTATCTATAAATTTATGAATAAAGTTGGCTAAAATTAAATATATATGGATATTGAATTCAATATAATAGGAAAAGAAGGTTTAAAATCTCTTGCGCACCATCCCTCTTCAAATATTGTTTCTAAACTATTATCGGAACAGAATCTTACTGAAGAGATTGTATTAATTATAGCTAATAGAAAGAATATTAATCCCAAAATACTTGAATCCATCTATACTGATATTCGTTGGAAAGACAGCTACAGGATTAAATTAGCTTTATGTAAAAATCCAAGAACTCCGTTAAAGGTTTCCCTCTCCATAATAGAGGAGTTAAAAATATTTGATCTGGCTGATCTAACGAGGAATAGTGCTGTCCCTATAACCGTGAGGACAAAGGCTGAATCCATTATAACCGAAAAAATATTGTCGATGCCACTCGGTATAAAAATGACCCTCGCCAAGAGGGCAAGCAATAACGTGCTTTTTCGCCTCATAGAAGATGGTATGAAGGAGGTTGTTGCGATATGTTTAGATAGCCCTTACATTACTGAGGGTGATATATGTCGTATTGTAAATTTAAAAAGGATTACTTCGCAGGTTATTAGACAGATCGCAAGTCATCCAAAGTGGTCACTTAGATATGAGGTACAAAGGGCGCTTATTCTCAATCATCATACACCCCTATCTTCTGTAATAAATTTTCTTAAGAATATCAAAACGATTGATTTAAAAGAACTATATTCATTGCAAGAAGTTCCACCGAGTACTAAACCATTTATTTATAAAGAACTTTCAGAAAGAGAAGGGGAATAATCTTCATACGTTAAATCTAAAATTAATGATATCCCCGTCTTTAACCTCATAGGATTTCCCTTCCAACCTTAACAGTCCTCTTTCGCGTGCAGTATGTAGATCCCCTGAACAAACGAAATCATCAAAGGAGATAACCTCAGCCTTAATGAATCCTTTTTCTATATCAGAATGAACTTTCCCTGCTGCCTTAAGTGCGATAGTGCCTTTTCTTACACTCCAGGCTTTCAACTCATCGCCTACAGTTGTAAAGAAGGTAATAAGCCCTAATATCTTGTAACACATACGTATTAATCTAGTAGAGGCTGGTTCGAAAATACCACTGTCATCAAGAAATAATTTAGCTTCTTCTTTAGGTAATTGTGAAATTTCCATCTCTAATTTGCCACAAATAGTTAGAATTTGAATTAGTGGATAATGTTTTATGATTTCCTCTTCAATTTCTTTCGAATATGCCGTGTTTAATTTATTCTCTCCAATATTTAAGACAATAATCTCAGGTTTGATCGACAAGAACTGTAAGTGTCTCATAGCTCTATATTCATCTTCATTGAATTGAACGTTCCTAAGTGATATCCCCTTGACAAGGAATTCCTTACATTTAAGGAGTATCTTTTTTTCTAATTCATCAAATTTCTTGCCGCGTTTTAAAGCTTGTTCCATTCTATCGAGACGTTTATCTATAAGTTCGAGATCTTCAAAGATTAATTCAAGTTCAATTGTTTCTATGTCTCGTAATGGATCAATTGTTCCCAGTGGATGTATTACCGAATCATCTTCAAATGCCCTTACTACATTTACTATTGCATCAACATCTTTAATCAAGTCAAAAACTTTTTTATTCTGAATTGTGTCACCTTTCGTCAGTCCTATATAATCTATATATTCGATAGTTGTATAAGTTGTCTTTTTAGGTTTAAATATTGCTGATAGCATATCAAGACGCTCATCGGGAACTTTGACAACGCCAAGATTAGGAGACCCTGAGGTATTTGGATAAATGGTGGTATCGAGGTTTTGTCCTGTGATAGCATTAAACAGCGTTGTTTTACCTGAGTTTGAAAGTCCTATAAGTGCTATTTTCAATGTAAATTCCTTTTTTATATTATATCGAATTTTTTATTTTGTAGAGTTTATATAAAGTGCTGATGCGTGGTATTATTAACTTATTAGTTAATTGTATTTAAAAAGGGAGGAAAAATGATCTTCAGAAATAAAAACATAATTCTTATTTTTAGTCTATTAAAAATTAAGATAATATTTGCGTTTATTTTTTCAATAAATCTGTTTTATATGCCTGAAGCCCTAGCAGACAAGGAAGTTTCTCAAAACTCAATAGACATTCTCTCAAAGATAGGTGAGGCTACTGCAGAAATTGTTGAGGTTGTTAGACCAGCGGTTGTTAATATATCTACCACAAGGACTGTAAGATTAAGGAGTGGATTAGATCCTTTTTTCGATGATCCTTTTTTTAGAAGATTTTTTGGTGAACAATTTGGCATACCGAGAGAACGAAAGACAGCAAGTTTGGGTTCGGGTGTAATTGTTGATTCAAAGGGGTATATTTTGACAGCGAACCATGTTATTCAGGGTGCTGAAGAAATAACGATTACGCTTGCAGACAAAAGAGAATTTAAAGGAAAGATAGTAGGAAATGATGCGATGACGGACTTGGGGGTTGTAAAAATAGAGGCTGAGGATCTTCCGACAATAAGATGGGGTGATTCGAATAAGTTGAGGGTAGGGGAGACGGTGTTTGCAATTGGAAGCCCCTATGGTTTAAGTCAGACTGTAACGATGGGGATAGTAAGTGCAGTTGGTAGAGCAAATGTTGGTATCGCTGATTATGAGGATTTTATACAAACAGATGCGGCTATAAATCCAGGCAATTCGGGTGGAGCACTTGTAAACGTTCGAGGTGAACTCGTAGGCATTAATACAGCAATTTTCAGTACCAGCGGAGGTTATCAAGGGATTGGTTTTGCGGTTCCGACTAATATGGCAAAGGCTGTTATGGAGAGTCTTATTACCAAAGGAAAGGTTATAAGAGGATGGTTAGGAGTTTCTGTTCAGCCCTTGACACCTGAACTTGCAAAACAATTCAATATTTTAGATGTAAGGGGTGTTCTTGTTGGAGATGTTGTCGAGGGAGGACCTGCTGAAAAAGGAGGTTTACAAAGAGGAGATGTAATTATAGAGTATGATGGGAAGAAGATTGAAGAGCCCTATCAACTTAGAAATATGGTGGCCAGTACATTACCAAATACCCCAGTAGAGATAAAGATTATTAGAGGCAACAAGAAGGAAACAAAAAAGGTGATTATAAGTGAGTTACCAGGAGAAATGAAAAAGCCCTCAAAAGTTGAATATGAAAACCTTTTGAAAGGGGTAACGGTGCAGGATCTTACAGACGAGATCTATGCGAGGCTCAATCTCCCTAAAAAGATAAAAGGGGTAATAGTTATGAATATTGAAGAAGAGAGTCCTGCAGCTATGGTACTTATGAAAGGTGACGTAATACAGGAGATAAACAGGATGAGGATTACGAATTTAAAAGATTATGAAAACATAGTATCAAAAATTGAGCCTGAACAAGATATACTTCTTTGGATATATAGAAATGGCACTTTTCTATTCGTTACAATTTCGAACAAATAGAAAAAGTTTCTTAGGTAAGTTAGAAGTGAGACCTGTAAATCTAAAATGTAATTATTTAGGGTCAATTAATTGTTGATTTATTTTTTTCATTAGTTCAATTAGCGGGATACGGAGTTTCTTTGCGATTCTTTTGCAGTCCTCATATTCAGGTGTTATCTTTAGAATATCATCTCCAAGTCTTGATGTTTTTGTTCTAATCTTTTCAGAGCCAATATCTATTTTTTTTATCTCACGTTTTAGAATTCTTCTTTTAGCCTCATAAAATCTTAGCCCAATTGTACTCGTCTCTCTTAAGATAATCTTTATAACGTCATCCCTCTTTTTGTTGCTACACAGTGCCGTCAATACAACCCCTGGTCTTCCTTTTTTCATGATAACCTGAGTAAGATATACATCGAGTGCCCCTGCTTTGAACAGTTCTTCGAAAACATATTCAAATATCTGAGGATTCATATCATCTATATTTGTTTCAATAACAGTTACTGTGTTATCCTTTTCTTCTTCTGAAATGTTTAAATTATTTCCAATCATTAGCCTTAAAATATTTGGCCAATCTTTAAAATTTTTGTTTCCTGCACCTACGCCTATTTTTTCGATATTCAATAGAGGAATATCCATAAAATCTGAAGAAAGAGATTTTATGATTGCTGCTCCTGTAGGAGTGGTAAGTTCAAAAGAGACACCTTTTGAATATACAGGTATATTTTTTAAAATCTCTGCAGTAGCAGGGGCAGGCACTGGAAGGATGCCATGTTGGGTTTTTGTTAAACCCTTGCCTGTGTTTATGGGTGATGAATAAACTTTCTTTACATTGAGGATATGAAGGCCAATAACTGTTCCAAATATATCTACAATACAATCAATAGCTCCAATCTCGTGAAGATGTATGTTACCGAAATTTTCACCATGAGCCTTTGCTTCTCCTTCGAAAAGGTTTTTGAAAATATTTAATCCTTTCTGCTTTATATCATCGGAAAGTGATGACCTGTTAATTATATTTTCAATATCTTTCCATTTTTTTAATTTAACACCGTTATCTTTTGAGACAGATACATCGACCTTATAGGCACGTAGGTGAGCGCGTTTAACCTTTTTTCCAACCAGTTTATAGCCATCGATAGGTATCTTCTGAAGTTCTCTAAACAGTTGTTTTAATGAAACTCCGGCATCAACAATGGCTCCAAGACACATATCCCCGCTTATACCCGAGAAGCAGTCAAAATAGGCAATCTTCAAATTGCTTACACCTCCTTGATTGATATTTTAACACCAAGTCATTTCTTTTAAAAAATCATATTTAAATATCGAATCTAAAGCTTTTATAAAGTTTTAGATAAAGAAAGCATTAGTAGTGTAAAAATTTATGTGATCAAGTTATGTTATAATTCCTTTGCAATGGATATAAAGAAATTAGTCAAACAAAATGTGTACTCACTTTCTGCATATGAAGCAAAGCACATCCCCTGTAAGATAAAGCTTGATGCTAATGAAAGTCCATATGGATTGCCTTCGAGAGTATTATCTGATTTATTATCTATAAAAAGTCATGGACTTTTTAAGACATTAAACAGGTATCCTGACCCTCGGGCCATTGATTTAAGAAAAGCAGCTTCAAAATACTTTGAGGTTAATTCAGATATGTTGCTCCACGGCAATGGATCAGATGAATTGATTTATTATCTAATTGCTACTTTCGGAGGACCTGTTTTATACCCTGTGCCTACGTTTTCGATGTATGGGATTATTTCACAGGCATTAGGTGAGAAAAAGATAGAGATAAACTTGGATGAAAATTTTGACCTTGACGTAGAGAGAATTCTTCTAATCATAAAAAAAGAGAAGCCAAGGTTGATATTTCTCAGTTCTCCTAATAATCCTACAGGTAACTGTTTCTCAGTGGATAAGATATTGAGGATAATAGAGTTAACTGAAGAAAAGTCAATTGTTATAGTGGATGAGGCATATCAGCCGTTTTCAAGTGATAAAGGATTTATTCCTATGCTTGATGATTACAAAAATCTTGTGCTAATGAGAACTTTAAGCAAGATAGGGCTGGCTGGGTTAAGGGTAGGTTTTCTGATAGCAGATAAGAATATCATCAATGAAGTGAATAAGGTTAGATTGCCTTTCAATCTTAATTCATTATCACAGGCGATTGCGAAAATGGTTTTGGGTAATAAAAAAATGCTTAAGGAATATATAAAATCCATAGTTTCTGAAAGAGATAAACTTTATCATGAGATGACTAAGATCAAAGGTGTAGAACCTTATCCTTCGGAAGCTAATTTTATATTATTCAGGGTAAAAGATGCCGACAAGGTATTTAATAAACTTCTTAAAAGGGGCATACTTGTGAGAAATATGAAAGGGATTGTAAATGGTTGTTTGAGGGTTACGGTTGGAACACCTGAGGAGAACAGGATTTTTCTGAAAGCCTTAGAAGAAGTCAGGTGTATTTAAAGAATTCCACAATGCTGATAGAGATTCCGAATCGAGTTAAGAATGGCAATTATCAAGTTTACTGACTATAAGTCGTGCTAAAGGTGGTTCGGCATCTTATGGGAATCATTTGGCTTTATATCTTCCCGTCGGCGTCTTTTTAGGAGAGACAGGATGGAAGTTGGGTCAGTTCGCAAATGGATAATAGAGATATGCTTATATATAAATATGGTTTATCAAAGGCTGATAAAGGGAAGATCGGTTTTGAAGATATAAAAAAATAATTAGGAGGTGGAATGAGGACAGCAAGGGCAGATAGAAAAAC
>FWPV01000501.1_pt1 | contig 123577 bp, 114 predicted proteins | sample 2228371 | NCBI WGS metagenome assembly FWPV01 (sample SAMEA103939776, study PRJEB20133) | metagenome | reverse complement strand
TTATGTGTCCACCAATAACCCAAACAGAGACGATTTTGATGAGAACTTTCTTCGCTATGACATCATCCGATTCGAAGGGCTGAAGTATGAGGATTGAGCGCTTTATTCTCTGGATAGGGCTAATTTGGTTGGGAGCGTGTTCCTCTCCTTCCAAATCAAAAATTGCCTCGATCTTAGGTATCCCAGAACCAGAGGAATGGATACTAGTCATTCATCCTGAAGGCTGCAAAACCTGTTTGGATAGTTTTTACAGTGATCTTCAACTTCTTCCTAAAGAGAGCCCGGGCGCTGTAGTATTGATTGCAAAAAACTCGAAAACGTTACGGCTTCACCCATTCATCGAAAACTCCCCGATCCCACTTTACCTCGATGAACAAAAACTTCTGATCAAGGAAGGATTGGTGCAAATAACGGATCAAATTCTGCTTTTTAAGGGGGAAAGGGTTAAATCCTTTGATATTCTGGAGTACGAAGGTGCACTAAAGGAAATCAGGTGAACTATTTTGGCCTTGCTGGTGATTCCGGATTTGAAGCTGAGTGATAAAGGATTGTTTGACGGGGAGAAATTTGAGTTTACGAACGTTTTTAAAGTGGGATAAAGAATTTTTTCGATTTTTTTAGAGGAAATAGTTGGATTTATCCCCCCCCCCATACTATTTTGCTAGTGATCTTACTGGCCAGCTGATCAAAAGGAGAAGAGTTCCTGCCTATTTCAAGTGGAATTCTAAAATTCTTTTCACTAACAAAGATGAATAAAGTAAAAATGCTTGTGCTTGGAGCTGCCTTGATCGCAGCCGGCACATTTGGAGTTTCCTATTTCGGGGCAAGTGAGGTGGATGCCCAAGGTGGACCAATTGCACAATGTTCTTGGAATGGCGAAAATTGTTTTGATCCGATAGATCAGAATATGTGCATTTGCGAAGAAAAAGAGGAGGATAATTAAAACCTTACGCTTTTTTTAAGGCAATCCTATTTTAGAATTTAAAAAGGATTGCCTTTTCTAAATGTTTTAATAACCTTAAAATCAAACGAAAGACGTGGTAAAAATATCGAGAAAAAAACTGTTGATTTTTACAAAGTACTATTTCACTTTACCCATCCTGATTTTGACAATCGGTTTTTTGGCTGCTTGTAACGGGGGAAAAAATAGTGACCCCTTTAGAGCTTATAAACATGGTAAGTTAGAAATCAAGCTTTCTGAGACATTTGCACCTTCATCCCACAAACTTCAATATATCGATTCGGATTCGGGGGAATATCTAGCTACAGTTAACAAATCCTTGAGGAAGATTGAACTCTTATCCTTCAGTTCACTTTCTTCAGTGCATCAGATTCATTTACCTCTCGATGGCCCAAATAAAATCGGGAGCGAAAATGGATTTCGAATCGTAAACCCAGATTGTGTCATCATCGCCACAATTCCCCCAGCCATCAAAATCATGGATTTCCAAGGGAACCTTAAAAAAACTATTCCTATCCGAGATCCTGAAAACAGGGTAAACTTTCTTACCTCGGATAACCGACTTCCATTTCTTTTTGGGGATAACTCAATTTATGGCGCGCAACCCTTTTTCAAAAATATGTATGAGATGTCCAAAGAGGACATTCAAACCTCAAAACATATCTATCGAGTGCAACTGGAAAATAACGAAGAAAAGATTGAATGGCTCCCTGCAAATCATCCAAAGGATATTTGGGATAAAGGAAGAAAAAGTATGGAACTTACTTGGGCTAGCTTAGGTGACTCCATAATCGTGTCTCCTACTAGCGATCATCGACTTTGGGTTGTATCAAAAAAACGAGGAGAACTACTCAGTCATATGGAAGTAAAATCAAGATGGGTAAATAATTTTCCGATTTTAGATCAACTTCCATACGGAGATACAGGGATGATTAAGGCTCTTAATAATGACCGATACGAACTCCTTTTAGCAGACCCCTATCGAAATGTTTATTATAGGTTTTTTTTTCGGGGATTTGATTTAGAGGAATTTGAGGATGTCTCTATTAGAGATCTTTTTGGAGATCGTCCTAAAATAGGCGTGATGGTAATAAATCAAAATCTTGAAATTTTAGGGGAACACCTTTTCGAAAACTTTCAAATCGAACCTTGGAACTATTTCGTCGGCAAAAAAGGACTTTATGTGTCCACCAATAACCCAAACAGAGACGATTTTGATGAGAACTTTCTTCGCTATGACATCATCCGATTCGAAGGGCTGAAGTATGAGTATTGAGCGATCGCACCTTTAAGTTTAATTTTCCGTTCGGAGATAAATAAAGCCTCCAACTTAACAGAATAAACCCAAGCTACATTTTGCCTCAACGTAAAGTCAGAAAATACTTCTCAATCCTTTTTCCAGGAATTTTAGCCGTTTTCCTTTTTTCATTCACCTTCATCAGTGACCCCTTACCCAGGATTATCGCTTCCTTCCAACGATACCTTGCCGAGCTGCCTGAGGAAAAAATCTATCTCCATCAAGACCGGGAGACCTATACTTCGGGCGAAACGATTTGGTTTAAGACTTATCTGACTCAAGGGCCATTTCACCTTCCCTCCACGCTTAGCAGCACGGTCTATATCGAGCTGATTGATGATCAAAATCAACTCATCCAAAAGGAGCTTATTTATTCTCCCAATGGATTTGGCAGCGGTCAAGTTCAACTTCCGGACTCTTTGCCCTCCGGCAATTACCTCCTGAGAGCTTACACCCAATGGATGAAAAACTTTGGCGAGGAATATTTCTATCAGCGCCCGATCAAAGTCCTTTCTGAATTTTCTTCTGCCGCGACCCTTCCTGAAAAACATTCCAACCTTGATCTTCAGTTTTTTCCGGAAGGAGGAAATCTGGTGGAGGGAATCCTAAGCAAGGTCGCCTTCAAAGCCTTGGATTCAAATGGCTTGGGAAAGAAAGTCAAAGGAAAAATCTTTGACGGAACTCGGGAAATTGGATCGTTTGAAAGCAACGCTCTGGGAATGGGGGTTTTCGCTCTTTTGCCCGAAAAAGGAAAAACCTACACCGCTCAAATCGAAGGGGATGACCAAACCTTCCTTTTGCCGGCTGCACTGGAATCAGGCCTGGTCATGGCCATGACCAATTCCCCAAATTCGGATGAAGTCGTCATCAAGTTTTTGACTTCAGAAAAGTCTCCCGTGAAATCTGTATTTCTGCTTGCTCATAGTCGTGGGCTGATTTGCGCCACAGGACAAGTGAATCTTTCCAATCAAGTCGCTTTTGTCCGAATCCCAAAAAAGGAATTCCCAACCGGAATTGCTCAACTTACGGCCATAGATGAAAACGGACTCCCCTTGACAGAACGGCTCATTTTTATCGATCACCAGGATCACTTACAGATCAAAATCACCACCGACAAGGACACTTATCAACCTCGGGAACCTGTACGCTTGGAAATAGAAGCGAAAACCAAAGAAGGAAAACCTGCCCGTGCCAATCTGTCCCTCCGGGTGGTGGACTCAGATCAGTTGGGTGAAAGCGACCACGGAGCTTCGATCCTATCTTACTTGCTACTCAGTTCCGAACTCAAAGGACACATTCAAGATCCGGGGTATTATTTCGACCCGAAGAACCAAAATCGGGAAGAGGCGATGGACTACTTGATGCTGACTCAAGGCTGGCGGAAATTCACGATCAAGGAGGCCTTTGCCCGCACTATTCCAGAGGCAAAATTTCCAGCAGAGCAGGGAATCACAATCCGGGGAAACTTGAAAAATCCAAAGACGGGCGCAACTGAGGCAGAGGGAACCGTTTCCTTTCTTTCGCTTTATCCGATCATTGCATCCGAGGAAACCCAAACGGATCGAAATGGGAAATTTGAACTTCGGGATCTTATCTTTTTCGATTCTACGGGAGTAATACTGGAAGGAAAAACAAAAAATAAGCGATCAGATCTGGAGATTCGGTTAGAAAAAGAATCGGACTTTGTGACTCCTTTGGTTTGGGAACACCAAAGATGGGATGCACCCTCAGCATCTGAACAAAAATTCATCTCAGAATCGGCTCTCAGAAAAAACATCAACCGAGCCTTTGACTTGGATACCACTGACCTTGTTTTGGATGGGGTCGAAATTCAGGGTAAAAAAATAGAAGAACCGTCCCAAGGCCCCCGTATTTATGGAAGCGGAACGGTAAATATGCAAGTGGCAGGAAATCCCGGACTGGAAAACCTGAACCACCCACTTGATCTGATCAAAGGCCGGGTGGCAGGGGTGTTAGTGATCGGTGATGACGTATTCATTCAGGGTGTTAGCTCGATCAACAGTTCATCCGCCCCATTAATCTTGGTGGATGACATACCTATACAGCCGGAGTTTTTACATACCATTCCCGTGCAGGAGATTGAGCGGTATTCGGTATGGAAAGGTGCCGATACCGCCATTTTCGGAGCTAGGGGAGCCAATGGAGCAATTGCTTTTTATACCAAAAAAGGAAACTCCTCAGACAAACTGGATACTCAGCCTTTACGAAAGCCCAATCCCAAAGGACTGAGAGGATACCAGGTGGAACGGGAGTTTTACTCACCCACCTACCTTCCGGAAGATTTACCTTCCCCAAGACCCGACCGCAGATTAACGCTCTTTTGGGCACCCATGATCCAAACCGACTCTACGGGAAAGGCGTCGGTCATATTCTACAACTCGGATCGGGAAACCACGATCAAGGCAGAAGTCGAAGGAATAAGTCATGAGGGGAAGGCTGGAAAAACCGTCTATCAATATTTAATAAAGGGAAAATAGCATCAAGAGTGTTTTAGTTTTTCAAAATAAGGCAACCAGATTTGGTAATTTCTAGCCATACCATTTTGATTCCTTTTTTTCGAGGGTTAATTATTTTCCAGAATTGCGATTTTAAAATAGAAAAACTATCTTAGTAAATAATCTTATTGAAATGACCTAAAAATTTTGAAATCTGAAACAAAACTGGATTTCCAAACCCTGTACGAGAACGCATCCAATGATTACCTGCACAAATTGAAATCATTCCCAATCCTGTTAATCTTTCTTATCCACTTAATTTAATGAAAGCAGTATTAGCGTTTTGCTCCCTTGTTTTGGTTTTCTCTTGCTCAGCAAAAGAAGAAAAGCTTAACCTCACTTTTTCAATTCTTGAGTCTATCAAGATTCCTTTGGATTCGACAATTAACCCTAGTCGAACTACATATCAGTATATCCTTTCTGATTCAGGAGAATATTTAGCAATCCAAAACAAATCGGTACATGGAATTGAAATATTTAATCTTGAAACTGGAATTCATCAAAAACGAATAAAACTCCAGAAGGATGGACCCAACCGGTCTGGAGAGGTGAATGGCTTTCGGATCTTTTCAATTGACTCATTATTAGTCGCATCTTATCCCCAAAAATTGATGCTATTCAATTTTGAAGGAATTAAAAAAGCCGAATTTCCAGTCAAGGATACCCAAAACGATGTGAACTACATTTCCTCCACCAGCGAAATCCCATTTTTGTTTGATGGAAAAAAGGTCTTTGGAGCGCAGCCATTTTTTAGAAATTTCTTTGACATGACGGCATCAGACCTAGGAAAATACAGTCATATCTATCTATTAGATATGGAAGCCAAAAATGCTGAGACAGAATGGCTTTCTATTTCCAATCCAGAAGATTCTTGGAAGGACGGTAAGAAAGTCGCCAAATTCACCTGGACTGATCGTGGGGATAGCATTCTGGTTTCCCCAAACAATGATCACCGAATTTGGGTGATTTCAAAAAAGAATAAAGAATTGCTAAGTCTGGTGGATGTGAAAGCTCCTGAAGTAAATCAATTTCATATCATAAAAGGACTGCCCTCTGGAGACCAAGGCATTATTGAGGAACTTGAAGCAGATCGGTACGAACTCTTACTTTATGATCAATTTCGCGAAGTGTTTTATCGATTTTACTTTGTGGGAGTTGATGTTAACGACTTTGATATCCACTATCGGGATTTATTTTCAAATAGGCCTAAGATTGGGGTACTAGTCCTTAACACCGATCTTAAAATCATCGGAAACCATCTTTTCGAAAACTTCCAAATCGAACCTTGGAACTACTTTGTCGGCAAAAAAGGACTCTATGTGTCCACCAATAATGCTAACCGAGATGATTTTGACGAGAATTTTTTAAGGTATGATATTATCCGATTTGAGGGATTGGATTATAATGACTGAAAAATAAGCTTTAGTAAAATCCTAAACTTTGGAAAACTATCATCACTTGATGATCTGATTTTCACCAATCAACTCGTGGACAGCATTTTCCAAGGCAATTAATTAGAAATAAAAGGAGACTGGAAATACCCTCCAAGAGCTTGAAACCCTTGGAGGGTTGATGCCCCTAAAACTCCGAAGTAAAGTGGAACTCGATCTCGGGGTAGTTGTCCTGCACCATTTGTAGCCATGACTTGGACTCGGCCATAAAGACCAGCTTGTCGTCTTTGTCTCTCGCAATGTATCGATTCTTGGAGCGCACAAACTCATCCAATTGCTTCTTGTCCTTGCAGCTGATCCAGCAGGCCTTGTATAGGTTCATCGGATGAAACTCCACGGTGGCGTTGTATTCGTTTTTCAATCGGAATTGAATCACTTCAAATTGAAGTTGCCCGACCGTACCGACAACTTTCCGCTGTCCCATTTCGAAGGTGAACAGCTGTGCCACACCCTCCTCCATCAATTGCTTCAATCCTTTTTCCAATTGCTTGGTCTTCATCGCGTCCTTGTTGACCACTTCTCGGAAGATCTCAGGAGAAAAGCTCGGAATCCCCGTGAAGACCATATTTTCCCCTTCGGTCAAGGTGTCTCCGATCTTTAGATTTCCGGTATCGTAAAGTCCGACAATATCCCCCGGAAAAGCCTCATCGATGATTTCCTTGTCTTGGGCCATAAACTGAGTCACGTTGGAAAAACGAAGCGGCTTCGGTCCACGCACATGGTTGTAAGGCTTATTTCGCTCAAATTTACCCGAGCAGATTCGTAAGAAGGCGATGCGGTTTCGGTGATTGGGATCCATATTGGCGTGGATCTTAAAGACAAAGCCGGAGAATTTGGATTCCTCAGGTTTGACTTCACGGACATCGGTATCCCGACTCTTTGGAGTAGGAGCGATTTTGATGAAGGTATCCAGCATTTCATTGACCCCGAAGTTATTTACTGCTGAACCGAAAAAGACAGGTGCTATTTTCCCTTCCAAGTAGTCATTGACATCAAAATCAGGATACACTCCCTCAATCAGATCGACATCTTCGCGGAGTTGATTGGCATTTCCCGGACCCACCAAGGCGTCCAACTGAGGATCATCTAGGTTTTCAAATACCTGTCGATCATCGGTAAGTTTTCGCTGGGAAGGAGTGAAAAGGTTCAGCTTTTTCTCATAAAGGTTATAGACCCCTTTGAAACCTTTTCCCATCCCGATAGGCCAGGAAAGCGGTCGAACTTTAATATTGAGTTTGGTTTCCACTTCATCCAACAAGTCATAAGGATCTCGGCCTTCCCGATCCAGCTTATTGATAAAGCAGATCACTGGCGTATTGCGCATGCGGCAGACTTCCATCAGCTTTTCGGTCTGGATCTCAACGCCTTTCACACAATCGATGACCATGATCACGGAATCCACCGCAGTCAAAGTACGGTAAGTATCTTCCGCAAAGTCCTGGTGACCTGGAGTATCGAGGAGGTTGATTTTGACATCCTTGTATTCAAAACCCATCACCGAAGTCGCCACGGAGATACCGCGTTGCTTTTCGATTTCCATCCAGTCGGATTTGGTAGCGGTGTCAATTTTGTTGGACTTGACGGCACCAGCTGTCTGAATTGCCCCTCCGAAAAGGAGCAACTTTTCGGTCAAAGTGGTCTTTCCCGCATCCGGGTGGGCAATAATGGCAAACGTTCTCCGCTTTTTGATTTCCTCGGTCAAACTCATGGGTAGTAAAATTCAGGGGGCAAAGGTAAGGAAAATGAACGAATGGAATTTTAATTCTCCCATTCACAACATCGCTATTCGATGTTCGGCGTTCGATATTCAAAATTGAAGGAAAAAAATATCGAACATCGAATGAAGAATTTCGAATGACGAAGTTTCTTGCAGATTTCGTTCTCTTCAGTATTCCAAAATCCCCTCCGTAATAAACTGCGAGGCGTCCTCAAGATTTCCCAATAGCATAATCCGGAATGTCGTACCTTTGCCGACTTCAGAATTTTTGACAAAAATCTTCCCTCCATGGTAGCCTTCTACGATACGCTTGGCCAAAGTCAAGCCTAATCCCCAACCTCGCTGACGAGTGGAAAAACCGGGATTAAACACTTTCCGAAAGTTTTTTTTCTCGATTCCTTTCCCAGTATCGGTGATATCCACAATGACATATTTATCGCTGTCCTGAAGGATGTCAATCGTGATCGTTCCCTTTCCCTTCATGGCATCGACTGCATTTTTACAGATGTTTTCCACCACCCATTCAAAAAGTGGTTTGTTCATCATGGCATCTAGGTCTTTGGAATCTGAATTGATAAACATATCCACCTTGGTAGAAATTCTCGGTCGCAAGTAGGTGATGGTTTCTTCGATGACTTGGTACAGATTTTCTGGCTGAATGACTGGCTTACTCCCGATACTGCTGAATCGCTCGGTCACCATGCGGAGTTTCACCACATCCTTGTCCATTTCCTGGATGATTTCCTTGTTTTCTTCCCACACAGGCGAATTTCTCAGGTAGTCAATCCAGGCCATCAAAGAAGCAATGGGCGTCCCGAGTTGATGGGCAGTTTCTTTGGTTAGTCCTGCCCAAACACGGTTTTGCTCTGCGATTTTGCTTTGGTTAAAAAGTGCGTAGGCCAGAGCACCGAACAGCATAATTACTGCCAGCTGAATGTAGGGATAGTAGCGGAGGTTGGTCAATAGCTCGGAGTTTCGATAGAAAATCCGGATATCAGCTTCCTGCAGATAGATTGGTTCGTATTCCTCCTGCATTTCCAGCAATTCCCAATCGAGTGTTTTTATGGAGTCTGCTCTTTCTGCATTTTTTTTGAATTTGATATTCCGAAATTCAATTGGCTCACCCGATGCATCCACCATGATGACGGGGATGGAATAATTCTGCTGGATGATTTCTTGGTTGATAAAGGTGAGGTTTTCGGAGGTAGTAGCTGCATATTCTAGCGCTTCCGACAGCAGGTGAATTTGGCTGCGCTCCCTTTCGCGTAGCTCCTCGACCAGAATATTGGTGTACCAAATCGACCCCGAACCGATCAAAATGGACACCAAGACGACGATCCACTTGACCTGCTTTTTGTTTTGGTAAAAATCAATCGAAGTAAGATCCTGGAATCGGGTTTTCATGGGGGATTTAAGGGTGGCTTTACAGGTATTAACTGCCTGAACCTATAGATAGTATGAGTAGGAGATAGATTTAATCACTTTGACTCTCTCCTGAACATTTAGTAAATTTACACTAAATCAAACAGCAAAAAATAGCTAGAAATATGAAAACAAACGACATCGGATTAGAAATTAAAGAATCCAAACCCCTCGTAAAAATGCTCAATGAGCTTTTGGCCAACTATCAGATTTACTACCAAAACCTCAGAAACTTTCACTGGAATGTCACCGGTCCCAATTTCTTTGAGCTTCATGCCAAGTTTGAGGAATTGTACACAGCAGCCAATACCGGAGTGGATGAAGTCGCAGAGCGAATTTTGACTTTGGGCGCAAGACCCTATTCCTCTTATGGAGAATACATCGAGCATTCGGGAATCAAGGAAGCCAAGGATGTGGCGGACGCCAAAAAAATGGTGGAAACCATCCGCGACAATTTGAATGAACTCCTGGTGCTGGAACGTAAAACTCTGGAAGCCGCCAATGAATCCGGTGATGAAGGTACCGCCTCACTGATGAGCGACTATATCACCGAAAAAGAAAAAGTAGTCTGGATGCTTTCAGCCTACCTCAAGTAAAAATGAAATCCCGGCCTGATGACCGGGATTTTTTTATTGGCTGGTTTTGATCCATTTCCAGAGGGTCTTGTAAGTTGGCTTGGTGCCGTGCATTAAGATTCCAATCCGATAAATTTTGCCTGCAAGCCACGTAGTAAGGAGAAACCCACCGATCAGCAAGCCAATCGAAAGTGCCAACTCCCAAAAAGGAACGCCATAACTCACCCTCCCCATCATCGCGATCGGCGAAGTCAAAGGAATCACCGAAAGCCAAAAGGAAGTCGTACTGTTTGGGTCCTGAAGCACGAAAACAAACAGCCCCATGTACGCCACAATTAACGGAATAGTAATCGGAAACATAAACTGCTGAGCATCCGAAGGTGCATCTACTGCAGAACCAATCGCTGCGAAGAGTGCTCCATACAGCAGATAGCCTCCTAGGAAGTAAATCACAAAGGAAATCACCAAAGTCACGAAATCAATTCCGCTGATCACTGCCAAGATGGTGGCAAGTTCACCGGGTTCGGGGGCAGATTGAGCAAACTCAGAATTGGCCAGTTCCATGGCTTGCTGCTGAGGCATCTGCATGCCCAAAACGCCCATGACCACAGAGGAAAGTGTTCCGATGAGAACAACCCATATCAGGAATTGAGTAAGTCCAACGGCTCCGATACCGACGATTTTGCCCATCATCAACTGGAAGGGCTTCAGCGAGGAAACCAAGATTTCTACAATCCGACTTGATTTCTCCTCAATCACACCTTGCATGATCTGATTGCCATAGACAAAAATAAAGATGTAAATCAGGATACCTGCCACAAAACCCAATGCATAATTGACTGTGGCATCGTTGAGTTTTTCCTCGCCTTCCTCACCTAGGGTGATGGACTGAATAGATATTGAAGTGCGGATTTCTTTCAAAATCTGCGGATCAATTCCCTTTTCGTACAGCCGCTGATCTTCGATTTTTCGCTTGAGTGCTCCCTCGAGATAGCTCATGAGATTCATGCTCGGATTTTCGGTCCCAAAAAACTGAATTCCTTTCGGGTTACTCACATCGATTTTTGGAATGTACAGAAACCCATATCGCTCACCCTCCTGAACCATTTTTTTTGCCTCCTCCACATCTTTTATGGAAGAAGTAAAGGCATATTGCTCAGAACTTTCCATGAAAAACAAACCTGTCTCATCGATTAACTCAATGATTCTTAATGACTGATTTTCTTTTTCCTGAACTGCGATCCAAACAAAAATCGCCATGATCGCCGGGAAAATGAGCGGAGTGAGCAGGGTCGCAATGAGAAAGGATTTCTTTTTAACCCGAGAGAGGTACTCCCGCTGGATGACAAGTAGAATTTTATGCATGCTCAGTGGCCTTTACTTGTTGGATAAAAATTTCCTCCATGCTGGGAATTTGCTCCTGAAAGCGGACTACCTGGCCAAAAGACATTAGGTCGGAAAGAAGCTCATTCGGTGATTTTCCTTCGAGGGAAATCTGAAATTCCCAAAATCCATCCATCTCCAAAGCGTTCCATTGTGAAGGAAGAGTTTGGGAAAGATGTTGGAGTGTGATGGAAAAAACTTCCGGACGAAATCGGGACTTAACTTCCCGAATGGTTCCATCCAGGATTTTTCGGGACTTATTGATCATGGCTACCTGATCGCAGAGCAGCTCGACGGACTCCATCCGATGGGTACTCAAGATGACAGTGGTACCTTTTTGCTTGAGTTCCAAAATCTCATTTTTGATGATTTCAGCATTAACAGGGTCAAAGCCGGAAAAGGGTTCATCTAAAATCAACAGGCCTGGCTCGTGAATGACAGTCGATATGAATTGGACTTTCTGAGCCATACCCTTAGAAAGGTCCTCGATTTTTTTGTCTTTCCACGAGGCAATATCAAGACGGTCAAGCCAGGTCTTCACTTTTCGGTTAGCATCTGCCTGAGAAAGTCCTTTCAGCCTGGCAAAGTAGATCAACTGATCCCAAACGGTCATTTTCTTATAGAGACCCCGCTCTTCGGGCAAATAGCCGATCTTTCGAATATCATCTGGCGAGAGGGTTTTATCATCTAACAGTACCTGTCCACTATCCTGTTCGATGATTTGATTGATAATCCGGATGAGGGTTGTTTTTCCGGCACCGTTAGGTCCTAGCAACCCAAAAATCACTCCCTTGGATACCTCAAGGTTAACATCGGTAAGAGCGCGATGTGATCCGTAAGATTTGTTGAGCTGTATAACTTTCAGCATAAGGCTATTCGACAGTCAATGACCCGACTCCTACATCCAATATTAACTCTAAGAGCTTTGGGTCGGAGGCGTTGTAACCTTTAGAGACGTAAACACCTTTTTCTAAAGATCTAAGTGAATTCGGAAGCTTTGTCCGGCACATTGGGGTGGTTTTTAATTTGATCCTGTAAGGGAATTTATCCGGTGGAAGCTTGACATAGACCGTGCCGCCTGATACCGCAGCAATCACCTGACTGGATGCTCCCATACCATCTGAGAAATTCAGGTCGATCGAACCGTAATTAACCTCGAAAATCATCTTTCGAGCATTGGTGAAATTGGCATTTTGGACAGCCACTGATCCCATATTGAGTATGACCAGAAGCGTATCCATCTCCACTTGATTAGGAGTAAAATTACCATAGGAGATATTCACATCAGCACTGGCACTTTTCACCTTAAAGGTAGCAACAGGAATCTGGGCTAAATCAAAATCGGCTTTGCCCATTCCAAGGTTGAAGTCTAAATCGTACAAATAGCCTGAAGCCAATCCCAAATCCCAGCTATGTTCAAATCCCGGGTCGGAATTAAATAGTTTGGAGGTGATGCTTTTACCCAAATTATCAGACTCGATATTTTTATGAATCAAATAGGTGTTCAGTACATTGTCAGAAAGTGAATAGGAGAAGTCAGGAAGGATATTGGACTTTTGCAAGTGTCCATGAATATAAATCGGATCCAGTGATTGGACCCGTTTTAATTGAGTGAGGCTTTTATAGGTAGAAAAATGAAGTTTGACCAGATCAAATCCTTTTCGCTCAGAAACCTTGTATTCTTTGACCAATTGTGCTTGACCTGGCATCGCCCCCAGCAAAACCCAAAACAGAATCAGACACAGTTTTTTCAGCATACGGTAACGTTACGAGGGGTCTAAAAAAAGGTTTTTAAAAATATAAAAAAAGCCGGATTCATTTCCGGCTCTTCATTTTTTAAAAAAACTCCTTCATTTTGTCAAAGAAAGATTTCTCCTGCCGTTGGGGGTCTGGTTTGAAATTTTCTGAGTTTTTCAATGACTCTAGGGCAGCCCTTTCCTCTTTAGTCAAATGGGTAGGTGTCCAAATATTGACCATAATCAATTGATCGCCTCTGGAGTATCCGTTGATATCTTTGATTCCTTTACCTTTCAACCGCAGCATCTTTCCGCTTTGGGTTCCAGGATCGATTTTGATTTTCACTTTTCCATCAATGGTGGGGACTTCAACTGAATCTCCGAGGGCAGCCTGGATAAATGAAATATGCAAATCATAGATCACATTATTGCCTTCTCTCTGAAGGGTATTGTCCTCTGCTTCCTCGATGACTATGAGTAGGTCTCCGGCAATCCCACCAGGGATCTCATTACCTTTACCGGACATACTTAGTTGCATTCCTTCACCTACTCCACCTGGAATATTGATGGTGATGATTTCTTCCTTGACGATTAATCCTCTGGAATCTGCTTCAGCCGGCTTTTTGTCGACGATTTGACCTGATCCACCACAGACGCCACAGGTACTGGCTGAGACCATCTGCCCGAGCATGGTATTCACCACTTTTTTCACCTGACCAGTACCCTGGCAGGCCGAGCATGACTTAAAGCTGACACCCGGCGCGACCACATGGCGCTTTACTTTAATCTTTTTTTCGACGCCATTTGCGATTTCCTGAAGGTTGAGCTTGAGTTTGACTCTAAGATTGGTCCCCTTTTTGGTCCGGCGGCCACCGCCACCGCCAAAGAAGGACCCAAACCCTCCTCCACCGAAGATATCACCGAACTGGGAGAAAATATCCTCCATGTTCATACCACCGCCTCCAAAGCCACCATTTCCTCCAAGGCCTTGGTGACCAAACTGGTCGTATCGGGCCTTTTTGTCAGGATTACTTAGCACCTCATATGCCTCAGCTGCTTCTTTGAATTTGTCTTCGGCTTCAGGATTATCTGGATTTTTATCCGGGTGATACTGAATGGCCAGTTTTCGGTAGGCTTTTTTGATTTCATCAGCGGAGGCATTTTTAGATACCCCCAATACTTCGTAATAGTCTCTTTTTGCCATAATATTAAGCTCCGGTTACCACCTTTGCGTATCGTACCACTTTATCTCCGAGCATATACCCTTTTTCAATCACATCAATGACTGCACCTTTCAATTCTTCATTCGGAGCTGGAATCTGAGTTATCGCCTCTTGGGTATCTGCATCAAATGGCTTTCCGACTTGGTCAGTCATGACTTTCAATCCTTTTGATTCTAAAATCTTCACCAATTTGTGAAAAATCAGCTCATTACCTTCTTTGATTTTGACCGGATCGGACTCATTTTGAGATGCTTTTGATGCTCTTTCAAAGTCATCCACTACTGGAATCAGATCCTTCAGTACATCTTCTGAGGCTGTTTTGATTAAGTCTATTCGCTCCTTTGCGGTTCGTTTTCTGAAATTTTCAAAGTCAGAATAGAGTCTCAAGTATTTTTCTTTGAGTTCGGCCACTTCGGTTTCTAATTTATTTTCTTGAGAATCAGAAGTGGGCTCCTTTTCATTCTCAGTCACATTTTCTTCGGTAGGTTGAGTTTCTTCGAGTATTTGATCAGTTGCGTTTTGAGTCAAATCCTGCTCAGCTTGTTCATTTTTTTCCATAAATATCAATCGATAGTTGGCTGCCAGACTTCATCAAGGAGTTTGCCAGAGAAGATTTTCTGCCAAAGTGGCACTCCTACGCATGAATTGCCTGCCAGATTAAGTCTTTGAGTTTTTCAAGATTATATTGGCTAACCGATGAAATGAAAACATACGGAATACCCTTAGGCACTTCCATCTCCATTTCTTTGATCAGTTCTTCGTCGAGCATGTCGGCTTTGGAAATAGCCAAAATTCGCTTTTTGTCCAAGAGCTCTGGGTTGTATTTTTCTAATTCACCGAGGAGTATTCGATATTGCTCTTGTATGTCTTTGGCATCAGCAGGAATCAAAAAAAGTAAAATTGAATTTCGTTCGATATGACGCAAAAATCTGATTCCAAGCCCCTTACCTTCGGCAGCCCCTTCGATGATCCCGGGGATATCTGCCATGACAAATGACTTGTCATCTCGATAACTCACTACCCCCAAATTGGGAACCAGGGTGGTAAAGGGATAGTCGCCGATTTCTGGCCTGGCTGCTGAAATGGATGAAAGCAGGGTAGATTTTCCTGCATTCGGAAACCCAACTAAGCCAACATCAGCTAAGAGCTTTAATTCTAGAATTATCCATTCCTCGATACCGGGTTCACCGGGTTGGGCATAATGCGGGGCTTGATTGGTTGCTGTTTTGAAGTGGTCATTGCCCAAGCCTCCTCTTCCTCCAGAGGTAAGTATGACCTCTTGTCCATCTTGGGTGATTTCAAACCTCTTTTCCCCTGTTTCGGCGTCCTTGGCAACGGTACCGAGCGGAACTTCCAGAATTACGTCTTTTCCGTCCGCCCCTGTTCGACGCCCACCTTCACCACCTTTACCGGCATCAGCAATGACGTGTTTTTTATATTTAAGGTGAAGCAAGGTCCAAAGTTGAGAACTCCCTCTCAAAATAATGTGTCCGCCTCTGCCTCCATCTCCTCCATCAGGTCCACCTTTTGGCACGTGCTTTTCGCGTCGAAAATGGACAGAACCCGCACCTCCTGCACCTGATCTTGAGCAGAACTTGACATAATCGATAAAATTAGAATCGGCCATAATAGAAATAAAAAGGCTAAGCTTAGTCGCTTAGCCCAAGTGATATTGGAGATGCAAAATTAAGAATTCCCTGTGAATCAGTAGCTATCCACTACATTCTTGATTTGCTGGAAGATTTCATCAATCTCCCCTACTCCATTGATTTTTTGAAATTTATTTTGCTTTTCGTAGTACTCGGCGACGGGGAGCGTTTCGGCCAAATAAACTTTTATTCGAGTATTGATTTTGTCTTCATCCTGATCATCCACTCTACCAGAAGTCTTGCCACGCTCCTTGATTCGCTCTTTGAGGATCTCCTGGGGGACGTCCAAGGCTATCATTCCTGATATTTTCATGTTGTTTTTTTCCAACATGACATCAAGCGCTTCAGCTTGTGCGGTGGTTCTGGGGAACCCATCAAAAATAAACCCTTTGCTGTCTTGGGTGGTATTTATTTTATCCTCCACCATACTGATCACAACCTCGTCAGGCACCAAATGGCCCTGATCCATGTATTTTTTGGCAAGCTGACCGAGCTCAGTACCTTCTCCGAGATGCTTTCTAAATAAGTCTCCTGTGGATAGGTGAGTAAGTCCGTACTGGGCGATGATTTTTTCACTTTGAGTGCCTTTCCCGGCACCCGGAGGTCCAAACAAAACTATATTGAGCATCTAACGGGGTCTTTTTAAGAGGTACACAGTTGATAAAGGTCGGGAAGATTTCTTCCCAAACCATCGTAATCTAGGCCATAGCCGACGACAAATTTATTGGGAATTTCAAAACCGACATAATCTAAGTTGTAATTATACCTAAATGCCTCCTTTTTAAACAGCAGAGTCATGATTGAAATTTTCTTGGGGTTTTGCTTTTGAAGCTCATCCAAAAGGTATCTCATGCTTAGGCCCGTGTCAACAATATCCTCGACAATCAGGACTGATTTCCCAGCAAGATCAAGGTTTAACCCAAAAACAGAGGTCACCTTCCCCGTGGATTCTGTGCCAGCATAGGATGAGATTTTTAAAAATTCACAAGAAACCTGCACCGTCAGATATCTAGAAAGATCCGCCATGACCATGAAGGAACCGTTTAATACCCCTAAGATTACCAGATGTTCTTCCTCAAAATCTTTTGAAATCTTGCCTGCGATTTCTTTTAATCGCTGTTGGATTTGCATCGAAGTCAAATAGACTTCAAATTTCTTGTCATGGATTTGTGTTTTCAGCATGTCGAAAGTTACAATTTTGCCATCAGGTACCGATACATTTCAATCATCGAATTGAGATCTGCAAGCGAAACTTTTTCATCCGGTGTATGCACATGATCTTCTGCTGCACCTATAAAACACCAATCTATGGCATATGGAGAAAATTGAACTTCTCTACCATCACTACCACCAAAGGCCTCCACTTCCAGTTGATAAGGAATCCCGCTTTCTTGAGCCAAGGATACTATTTTGTCTAAAAATTTTTTCCGGGGAATAAATTTATCCCTCAAGGATATGACCACACCCTGATGGTGGTGAACACCTTCGGTAATCCAAGTTATATCGGAAATTAAAGCTTGCTTTATTGGGTGAGTTTCTTGGATAAATTTTAACAAAAAGGGCATACTACCCCCTCCGTGCTCCTCATAGGAAGAGAATACCACCCAACCATTTTCTAAATCATTGCAAATCTCCAGTGCTGCAAATACTCCAAGTCGATTATCCAAATAGGCTCCTTGTATAAAATCCTGAGAGATTCGGACATTTTGTTTGAAAGAAAGCCGGGTTCCAGGCTCAATTTTTCTTGGAAAGTCATGAAAAACAGCGTCCTCATCACCTATAAGATTGCATTCTATATCTCCAAATCTATCCTTGCCGACCAGCTTTGTTCCGGCTATTACTTCCGGTCCACCGACTGGAACCAATTGATTGGAATACCTGGTCATAAACCCAACAGTGTCAATATGTGCGAATACAGCAGTGGTAGGGTTTCCGAATTTCAGCAGGATGCAATCGTGAAAATTTTCACCAAAAAAAATTTCAGGTATAACCTTCCAATTCTTTTTGCGTTCTTGGATAGTCTTAAAGATAAACGCTGAAACGCCCGATTCATCGCCTGAAACAGAACATTGGCTTAATAATTGTCTCAAAAATTTCATCTTGGCATTAAATCTGTTATAAATTGGATTATTAAATTTGGCATAGTCAGTAAATATTTTCTACTTGAAGGAAGAATTCAAAGAATTACAATACATTTGCATTAAAGTAAAAGTTTATAAATTTGTCGCAACATCCATCAATCACTTAAAAAATTTGAACAAAAATTTTTTATCATGAAAAAAATTATACTCTCATCCCTAATCGCCGGTGCGATGGCCTTCGGAGCCAACGCCCAGGAATTCAACAAGTGGTCAGTCGAATTTGGTCTTGGACCAAATAAGGCCATGGCCCCTTTGACTGGAGGCTATCTATCTCCCACTTTGAACATTGGACATGCTGAATTTGGCGTGAGATACATGTTCAATGAAAAGTTTGGAACGAAGTTGGACTACGGCTTTGGTACTTTCAATGAGGTAGATGGTGCTAGCCCAAGTTTCAAAACAAAATATTTCAGACTTAATCTTCAAGGTGTAGCTAACCTTGGCCGGATCATGAATTTCGAATCTTTCTCAAGAAAGTTTGGAATGCTTCTTCATGCTGGTGGTGGTATCGGGATGGTTAATCCTGAGGAAAATCTTTACAGCACTTTCGATGACAATGTTTACACAATCATCTTTGGTCTGACTCCTCAGTTAAAACTTAGCGAAAAGATCGCTTTAGTCGGTGATATCTCTACCATCTTGAATGGTCGTCAGACAGTTACTTTCGATGGTGCTTCTCCTATCCGACCTGACATTACTACAGGTTTCTATGGAGCTAACGGTACTTGGTGGACAGGTACTCTTGGCCTAAATATTTACTTGGGCAAGGCAGAACAGCATGCAGATTGGTATATCGCTGCCGATAAGTATGCAACCAAAGAAGAGTTGGCTACTCAGATCAATGGCATCAAGGATATGCTGAAAGATTCTGACGGTGACGGTGTTCCTGATTATTTGGACAAAGAGCCAAATACTCCAGCAGGAGCCAGAGTTAACTCAGTTGGTTCTACTCTTGATTCTGATGGTGATGGTACACCTGATCACTTGGACAAGTGTCCATTCTTGCCTGGTCCAGCTTCCACAAATGGTTGTCCTGTAGAGGAAATCAGAGAAGAAGTTGACTATTTGAAGAAGGCAATCAACGATGGATATGTAAACGTTTACTATGCATTCGATAGTGCTAAGCCATTGGGATATTCCATCAGCGCGGCTAATTATGTAGCCAATTTCCTAAAGAGAAACCCTGGTGTAAGTGTTGAAGTGAAAGGTTATGCAGATGAATTGGGTCCAGAAGACTACAACATCAAATTATCAGAAAGAAGAGCAAAAGCTGTTTATGATCTTTTAGTGGCAGCTGGAGTTGATTCGTCAAGACTTTCTTACAAGGGATATGGTGAAGATACCTCTGTGGATAAAGCGTCTGCTGATGCAAGGCAAATGGCGAGAAGAGCTAGCTTTGAAATCAAGTAAGATCTCCTTAGAAATAGAATTAAGCCTGGTCAAAAGACCGGGCTTTTTTGTTTGTAATCAAGTAAGTTCTTTACCTTTGAGTCAGAGTTTGATATTCATCACCCTTTCCAATCAATGAAAAAACCCTTCACCCTTTTGGCCTTCCTGACTCTTTTTGGGATGGCCCATGCTCAATCTGACTTCAATAAATGGTCTCTAGAGGTAGGGGCTGGAGTCAATAAGTCAATGGGACCTCTTTCTCGAGGATATCTATCCCCAACACTGAATATCGGTCATGCAGAATTTGGTGCGAGATATATGTTCAATGAAAAATTTGGATTGAGCGGTTCTTATGGCTTTGGACAATTCAACGAAGTCAAAGGCACTAGGCCATTTTCAACTAATTATGGCAACGCCTCGATCAATGGAGTGATCAATTGGGGTAGAATTCTCGAATTCCAAAATTTTGCTAAACGCTTCACTTTACTTACTGAAACTGGAGCTGGAGCTGGTTTTCTAAAACAAGAATCACGTATCCGGTCTCTTCTGTCGCCTTCTTTAGAGCCAGACTTTGATCCTGATTATGTTTATAGCTTTACAGGCAAACTCCGAATGCTGTACTCAATCACTGAGAAAATCAGTTTGAGTGGTACGATTTCCACTACCGTAAACGGAAGACAGCGATACACTTTTGATGGAAACGATTTTATCCAAGACGGAAGACCACTTGTTCCAGAAATTCCATTTGTACATGCCACTGGTACTTGGTGGGCTGGAACACTGGGAGTTAACTTCTACCTAGGCAAAGCTCAGCAGCATGCTGACTGGTATCTTGCTGAAGACAAATATGCCACCAAGGAAGATCTTAACACCGCAGTCAATGGGATAAAAGATATGCTGAAAGACTCAGACGGTGATGGAATCGCGGATTATTTAGACAAAGAAGCTAATACTCCTGCAGGTGCCCGAGTAAGTACCAATGGTGTAACTCTGGATTCTGATCAAGACGGCACACCTGACCATTTGGATAAATGTCCTTTCTTACCTGGTCCTTCCTCAACACAAGGCTGTCCAGTCGAAGAAATAAAAGAACAAGTAGATTATCTCAGAAAGGCGATCCAAGATAACTATGTCAATGTCTACTTTGGCTTTGACAGCTACAATCCACTCGAGTTTTCGGTGAGCGCCATTTCATTTGTCTCAAATTTCCTTCAGAAAAATCCAGCAGTACAAATTGAAATTAAAGGTTACGCTGACGAGCTCGGAGGAGAGGACTACAACATCAAATTGTCAGAAAAAAGAGCCAAGGCAGTATTCGAAAGAATGACTTCAGCCGGGATTGATCCATCAAGACTTTCTTTCAAGGGGTATGGAGAAGATACCTCTGTCGATAAATCTTCTGCTGATGCAAGGCAAATGGCGAGAAGGGTAAGTTTTGAAGTCAAATGATTGGAATAAGCCCGGAAATTCCGGGCTTATTTTTTTGATCAAACTCGGTGTACATCCTTATTTTTGACTGAAATAAATAAACGAGGCCGTTTTCCCATCCACTATGTTCGTCTTAAATCAAAGCTCCAGTATTGCGAATCAGTTTTTGGCTGAACTTCGTGACATCGAAATTCAAAAAGATCGAATGCGCTTTCGTAAAAATCTTGAGCGGCTAGGCGAAATTTTGGCCTACGAAATATCCAAGTCGCTGACTTTCGAAGAAAAGGAGATCAAAACTCCTCTAGCCAAAACCATTGTCAATATACCAGCAGAACAACCAGTAATAATTGCTGTTTTAAGAGCTTCATTACCTTTTTATCAGGGATTTATCAATTTTTTTGACCAGGGAGTAAGTGGATTTATCGGTGCATTTCGTCAAGAGGGAGAAGGAGAAATCCAAATTAATCTGGGCTACCACGCCAGTCCAAATCTGACGGGGAAAACTCTAATTCTAGCTGACCCAATGCTTGCCACAGGAAAATCTTTTGTCCGATCTATAGAAACCCTTTTGGAACATGGGACTCCGAAAATAATCCATATCGCTTCAGCCTTTGCTGCCCCTGAAGGGATCGCCTATATTCAGTCCCATCTAGACTTACCTCATTCTTTTTGGCTGGGAGCCCTAGATGAAAAACTAAACCACCAATCTTATATCGTCCCTGGACTGGGAGATGCAGGGGACTTGGCTTTTGGTGAAAAAATTTAACTAGATGACTGAGTACTTTTTTTTATTACTAGGTCTCGCTATTCTTCTCATCGGAGGTAAACTTCTGGTGGATGGAGCCTCCTCCCTAGCTGTCAAATTGGGTCTAAGCACTGGAGTCATTGGGCTTACTGTAGTAGCATTTGGAACTTCTACTCCAGAACTTTTGGTCAGTGTTTATGCAGCATTGAATGGCAACGCCGATATATCTATTGGAAATGTCCTAGGATCCAATATCGCAAATTTAGCGCTGGTTTTGGGAATCACTGGATTGATATATCCAATCTTAATTAGCCGTACACATCTCAGATTTGACTATCCGGTGATGATCCTGACGTCAGGTTTATTATTCATTTTTGCTCTTAATCTTGAAATCAGTTTTTGGGAAGGTTTATTACTTTTTTTGGGATTTCTAAGTTTCAATATCTTTCTTTTCAAAGATGCCAATGGAGGAAAAACTGTTGAAAATGAGGAGCATGATGGAATAAAGGAGTATTCCTGGCCCCTTTCCATCTCCTTTTTACTTTTGGGAATATTGGGGCTCTATTTTGGTTCGGAACTTTTGGTAACCAATGCGGTCAATATTTCTAGGACTTTTGGGATAAGTGAGCGAATTATCGGAATCACCATCATTGCCATAGGAACTAGCTTGCCCGAATTAATTGCCTCAATTTTTGCTGCATTAAAGCGTCGAACTGATCTGGCTATGGGCAATCTTCTCGGTAGCAATATTATGAATGTCCTTTCCATAATAGGCATCACCGCACTTTTCAAGCCTATTTCCATTTCAGAACTGTTTATTCAAACAGACTTCATCTGGATGCTGGGCATTTCCTTGCTGCTTTTCCCTCTTATGAAGACCCGAATGAGGATTTCTAAAGTGGAGGGCATCATCCTATTACTTTGTTATGCAGCTTACTTCTATTTTCTGATATGAACGAAGAGCTCATCAAGTTGCTGGGAATTTACCTGCTCAGTATGTTTAAATTCATCGCAGGCCCTGTTTTGGGGTCAGCTGCTGGGTATTCATTTTGGAAAATACTACTCATCACCACGAGTGCAATGATGACGAGCGTATTTACTTTCACTCTTATTGGAACTAAACTTAAGCAATGGACTGGCATAAAATTTAAAACCAAAAGGCCGGTATTTTCTAATCGCAGCCGTAGAATTGTATTACTCTGGAAAAAATACGGAGAAGCAGGGATTGCATTTTTCACCCCACTTCTCCTGACTCCGGTGGGTGGCACATTAATCTTGGTTTCCTTTGGTACCAAAAAGCGCAGAATCTACTTTCATATGCTTTGGAGCGCTCTTTTATGGTCAACAATTTTTGGACTTTCTATTAAGAAAATCCTTCAGATCCCATTCTTTCAGGTAATCTTAGGATAGCTCGCCGTCTGGCAAAATCTCGATATCCTGGATCAATACCCGATTAGAAATTTCTTGTCCGGTCAGGGTAGCAGCCAAACCTCCCATAGCTGTTTCCTTGTATCTGCTTTCCATGGAGGCTCCGATCTCTCCCATCACTTCGATACATTCATCTACGGGAATGACGGCGTTTACATTGGCTAGGGCGATCTGGGCCGAACTGAATGCTATTGCCGCAGCACTTGCATTCCTCACCACACAGGGAACTTCTACCAATCCTGCTACCGGATCACAAACCAATCCCAACATACACTGGATCGTTACCGCAACGGCATTAAAAACCTGATCCACCGAGCCTCCTAAACAATATACGATCGCTCCACTAGCCATAGCAGCAGCAGATCCTGTCTCAGCCTGACAGCCTCCCACTGCTCCGGCAAGGCTAGCCTTTTCCTCGATAATCAAAGCGATACCCGCTCCAACAAGCAGCCCTTCCAGAATCGTTTGATCCGAAAGGCCATGAATCTCCTGCAAAGTGACCAAGGTCCCGGGTAGGATGCCCGATGCACCCGCTGTAGGAGCTGCTACTACCCTTCCCATACAGGAGTTCACCTCTTTGGCTGCCAATGCTCTTGAGATCAACTTTTGAAATTCGGGTGAAAGGACGGTGAGTGGGTGGTTATAAACCTTCTTTGCTCCGTTGTTGATCATGCCAGAACGAGAGGTCATTTCTTCTTCCAGCCCAGTCCTAACAGCATCCTTCATGACCGAATAGGCATGGTCCAAGCCTGACCAAATCTTCTCTTTGGAAGAATTCTTCTGCTCAATCTCATACTCAATGACCGAGTCAACCAGCGAGATTTGCTTTTCGGAACAATATTCCTTCCAGCCTTTGAAGCTTTCAAATAAATAACACATGTGAGGATAACGTTTATTTGGGTTTATGATTTTCAAAGACGAATTAATCGGCATCTCGTTCAAATTCGTGAAGCCAAATTGGGATTTGGCCGAAAAATGAAAGAATCCTACACCAAATGAAAACCGACTAATCTGAACTTTTTATAGTGGGCATAAACTCTTACTTTTAAAAACGAGTTTAAATACTTGAATCAAAAATAGAGCAATATTTTCGACCATTCGAATGAGCAAACTTAAATTCTTACTCTCGCTGCTTTTTCTGATTTCTACTTTGCAGGTTTTTGCCCAAAGAGAAGATGTCGGAAACTACGAATACGACAAAGAATATCTTTTTGGAGCCAACAAAAACACTAATGGAGGACTCATTGGAGGCTTGGTTTTCAAAGCAGGTACTCGAATTACCGATGATCAATTTGCCTTTTGGGGAATTGAGCTTTCTAATGTGAAAAATCCAAAAGAGGTTCGATACAATACCGTATTGGGCAACAGCTATATTTTTGGAAAATCCAATTACCTCTATGCGATCAGACCCCACTATGGTCGAGAGGTGACTTTATTCAAAAAAGCACCCAACCAAGGTGTACAAGTATCAGCTTTGGCAGCTATAGGTCCTACTTTGGGTTTGATTTCCCCGTATTTTATCGAATATGCTATCAATCGGGTCGAGACAGTCATCGAAGCCTACAATCCCGAAATCCACCAAAGCCAGGGAAATATCCTTGGTACAGGCAGGCTTTTTCAGGGTATCGGACAATCCGAACTTGCCATAGGAGCTATGGTCAAAGCCGGATTGATGTTTGAATTTGGGGTTTTTAGAAGCAGCGTGACCGGACTGGAACTCGGGGTGATGGTAGAGGGTTTCAACAAAGAAATCCCACTCATCCCGACTACCGAAAATCGGCAGCTCTTTCAATCTGCCTATTTCACTTTCTTTTACGGATTCAGAAAGTAAGCCCGTATTGGGTTTTACGTCAGGCCTGAGTTAACTTTGCATCAAATCAAAAAATCATGATTGAACTACCGGTAATCTCCGAGGAAGCTACCAAGCGCAAAAAGCCAGACTGGCTGCGCGTAAAGCTTCCTGTAGGTAAAGAATATGCAAAAGTCCGCAAACTCGTAGATGAACATAAGCTTCATACCATCTGCGAAAGCGGTAATTGCCCAAACATGGGCGAATGCTGGGGCGCAGGCACAGCTACTTTTATGATTTTGGGAAATGTCTGTACTCGATCTTGCTCCTTCTGTGCAGTAGCAACAGGTCGTCCAAATGAATACGATACCGATGAACCCAGACGGGTTGCAGAGGCTATCAAGCTCATGGGTGTGAAGCATGCCGTAATCACGTCTGTCAACCGTGACGAACTCAAGGATCGCGGTGCTGAAATCTGGTATCAAACCGTGGTGCTGACCAAAGAAATGTCTCCGACCACGACCATCGAGACACTCATCCCTGATGTGAAAGGAAATTGGGATGCCCTCTATCGCATGATTGAAGGAGGTCAAGAAGTAGTCTCGCACAATATGGAAACAGTAGGAAGACTGTATCGAATGGTTAGACCTCAAGCCAAATACGAAAGATCTCTAGAGCAAATCCGACTTACAAAGGACTATGGAAAACGTACCAAAACAGGGATAATGCTTGGGCTGGGTGAAAGCAAAGATGAAGTCTATAAAGCTATGGATGATCTAGCCGCCAATGGTTGTGATATTCTGACTTTGGGACAATACCTTCAGCCTACCAAAATGCATATCGAGGTGGCGGAATTTATCCACCCAGATCTGTTTGCACATTACAAAGAAGAAGGATTAAAAAGAGGGCTAAAATATGTCGAATCAGGCCCATTGGTGAGGTCTTCTTACCATGCCGAGCGACATGTCCATGTGTGAAATTTTCAAAATATCTCAAAGCACGTTTGGAGACGTGCTTTTTTTTTGCCTAAATTTTAAAAACTAAACTTTAACCTCTCTTTTCATGCAAGTAATCAAAAAAATTGATGTCGGATCTGCTGCTAAAGTTTATGGACTGACTTTGGGAATTTTGGGTTTTGTTATCGGAATTATTTATGCACTGATTTTCAGTTCGATCAGCTCCTTGGTGGGTGATGAAATCCCCATATCCGGTGCCGGCTTAGGAGTTGCCATGTTGATTTTTATCCCGATAGTTTATGGAATTATAGGCGTAGTATTTGGAGCAATAGGAGCAGTGATTTATAATTTTGTTGCTGCCAAATTCGGGGGACTTGAAATTGAGATTTCGAATCTGCATTCAACCACATCAAATCCAGAATAAAAAAAGAGGCTGTCAATCGACAGCCTCTTTGGTTATTTTTCGTGGTTTTCTATGATAACTCGACCTCTTTAGCGTATTCTTCTACCGGTATACAGCTACAAACCAAATTTCGGTCTCCGTAAGCAGAATCAATTCTTCTCACTGAAGGCCAAAATTTATTTCCTTTCACATACTCCAATGGGAATACCGCTTTCTCTCTTGAATAAGGCAAGTCCCACTCTCCGGTCAACACCATAGTAGCGGTATGAGGTGCATTTTTCAGTACGTTATTTTGCCGATCTGCTTTTCCCTCCTCGATTTCTCGAATTTCTTCACGAATTGAAAGAAGCGCATCACAGAATCTGTCAAGCTCTGCTTTAGTCTCCGACTCAGTTGGCTCGATCATCAAAGTGCCTGCCACCGGGAAGGAAACCGTAGGGGCATGATACCCATAGTCCATCAATCGCTTAGCAATATCTTCTACTTCCACACCCACTTCTTTGAAAGCCCGGCAATCCACGATCATCTCGTGAGCAGCTCTGCCCTGAGTTCCGGTATAAAGAATCAGATAGTGTCCACTCAGCCTTTCTTTGATATAGTTCGCATTGAGGATCGCCATTTTGGTCGCATTAGTCAATCCCTCTCCTCCCATCATGGAAATATAGGCATAGGAGATTGGTAAGATACTGGCACTGCCAAAAGGAGCCGCAGAAATAGAAGAAACCGCATGCTCTCCGCCAGTCTGAATTATTGGATTTCCTGGCAAGAATGGTGCAAGGTGACTGGCGACACAGATAGGACCCATACCAGGACCTCCTCCACCGTGAGGAATGCAAAAGGTCTTATGGAGATTCAGGTGGCAAACGTCAGCTCCGATTCTACCTGGAGAAGTCAAGCCTACTTGGGCGTTCATATTTGCCCCGTCCATATAGACTTGGCCTCCATACTGGTGAATCGTTGCACAAATCTCCTGAATGGCTTCTTCGAAAACTCCGTGAGTGGACGGATAAGTCACCATTAAGCAGGAAAGGTTGGCGGCATTTTCTTCCGCTCTGGCCTTTAGATCTTCCAGGTCAATATTTCCTTTCTCGTCACACTTCACCAAGACCACTTTCATACCAGCCATTACCGCAGAAGCAGGATTGGTTCCATGAGCTGAAGTTGGAATCAAGGCTACATTACGGTGACCTTCACCACGATTCATGTGGTAAGCCCGAATTACCATCAGACCGGCATACTCTCCCTGCGCACCTGAGTTGGGCTGAAGTGAAGTGTCTGCAAAACCGGTGATTTCAGTCAACCAAGTTCTCAAATTGTGGAAAAGCTCCTGGTATCCTTCCGTTTGATCCACCGGAGCAAAAGGATGTAATTGACCGAATTCAGGCCAAGTTACAGGGATCATTTCGGCTGTTGCGTTCAGCTTCATGGTACAAGAACCCAATGAAATCATGGAATGTACCAAAGAAAGGTCCTTAGACTCCAATCGCTTGATGTAACGAAGCATTTCATGCTCGCTATGGTAATTGTTAAAAACTGGGTGAGTAAGGTATTCTGACTTTCTTAGGAGAGAAGATGGAAGTTCTAGACTAAGATCAGCTGCCAAAGCATTTACATCAGGAGCAGAAGCGGCGGTTGCGTTGGCAAATACAGCGATCACATCAGCAACATCCTCCATCGTTTTGGCCTCATCAAAAGAAAGGAAAATAGCTCCTTCTTCGTATCGGAAGTTCATTTCGGCAGCAAGAGCATGCCCCTGAACTTTTTGCTGAAGGGCCAAATCAGCTGTTACCTTGATCGTATCGAAGAAAGTTTTGGAACCCACCTCTAAACCCATTTGAGTCAAAGCTTTCGCAGTCAACTTCGCTAAGCCATGAGTTCGAAGTGCGATATTTTTCAATCCTTCAGGTCCGTGATAAACTGCATAAAAGCTGGACATCACCGCCAAAAGAACCTGAGCCGTACAAATATTAGAAGTTGCTTTTTCCCGCTTGATGTGTTGCTCTCGGGTTTGCAGAGCCATTCGGTACGCTTTGTTACCCGCTCTATCGATCGAAACACCGATGATTCGGCCGGGAATCTGTCGTTTGAATTCTTCTTTGGTAGCAAAAAATCCTGCGTGAGGACCTCCATAACCCATCGGAACACCAAATCGCTGAGCAGAACCAACCACCACATCAGCTCCCATTTCTCCGGGAGAGGTCAGCAGGGTCAAGGCCAAAAGATCAGATGCAAAAGCTGTCAAAACCTTGTTTTCCTTTGCTGCAGCCACGATAGCTGAGTAGTCGATCACTTCTCCATTGGCATCGGGATATTGGAACATGACACCATAAAGTTCAGGATCAGTCAGATCCAACTCAGAAAGAGGCCCAAAAACCAATTCAATTCCAATTGGCTCAGCGCGGGTCACGAGCAAGGCCTTAGTCTGAGGGAAGACATTTTCGTCCACAAAATACTTGTTGGCATTTTTCTTTTCTCTCGGCTTTACCGCATGGAGCATGGTCATCGCTTCGGCAGCGGCCGTTCCTTCGTCAAGTAGGGAAGCATTGGCGAGTTCCATTCCGGTTAGCTCAATGACTACTGTCTGGAAATTAATCAATGCTTCCAGACGTCCTTGTGCAATCTCCGCCTGATAGGGCGTGTAGGCGGTGTACCATCCTGGATTTTCCAATACATTTCTCAACACCACACCCGGCACCAAGGTATCATAGTACCCCATACCGATGTAGGATTTGAACACCTTGTTTTTGGCGGCGAGTTTTTTGAAGCTTTTCAAAAACTCAGACTCTAACTGAGCGGGTGGAAGCTGAAGTGGCCTTTCGAGTTGAATGTGCTTGGGTACAGTTTGATTGATTAGCTCGTCCAAACTGCTAGCCCCGATTTTGTCCAACATCGCTGCGATTTCCGCCTCCGTGGGGCCATTGTGTCTGCTCTCAAATTTGACAGCATTAGAAAGATTGATCTGCATAAAGAACGCTTGGGAAGTATGATCTATTTGGGTTTGGAATCCTCCTGATTTTCGTGCGCAAAGGTACAATTTCCTGAGCGAAAAAGGCTTTCATCTTTTCCAAATATTTCCCTTGAAACCCATGAAGTGACAAACGGTTTTTTCACGGGTTAAATTTTTGGCTAGTTTAGAGCCCTAAACCAAAATAATTTATGAGAAAAAGTTTCTTTTTGGGTGGGATACTAGCTGCAGCACTCTCTGTGCAGGCTTTTGCCCAAAACCCAATGCAGGTGAAATACGCCAATACCATCACTCAAGAGGACCTGAAAGAATATCTGACTTTCCTCGCTTCGGACGAAATGAAAGGTAGGGATACAGGATCTCCAGAAGGCAAAATTGCAGCCCAATATCTGGCTGATTTCTACAAAGAAAACGGCCTGACAGCCCCCGTAAATGGAAGTTATTTCCAATCCGTCCCTTTGGTGTCTGTAATGTTCTCAAAAGTAACTCTTCAGGTAGGAAAAAATAAACTGGTCGAGAACCAAGATTTTGTCTTCACTGGCGATGGAAATATGGCCAAAGCCGCTAAAGGAGAACTTGTATTCCTAGGTTTGGTAACGGATGAAAATCTTGCCAAAGTAGATGTCAAAGGTAAACTGGTTGGTCTCTGGGCAGTGGGAGTACGATCCAACGATCTTGTGACCAAAGTGATGGATGCAGGTGCAGCAGGCATCATAATCGTATCGATGGAAGGTCAGGCTAACTTTGACCGGATCGCCAATCGATATAAAACTTTGGCTGGAAAAGGTAGAATCGGCTTTGACCAGGAAACCAAGCAGCGGCCTGTCTTCATGGTGAGCTCGGATAAGATGGCAGAGCTTTTTGGTACTCCGGTAGAAACACTCAAGGAAGCAGCCAAATCAAATCCTGAATCCATCGCGGCTCAAAAAGCAACGTACCAAGTCGTAAAATCCAAAACTCCTGTTGAAGCAGTGAACGTGATGGGCTTTTTGGAAGGAACGGATAAAAAAGACGAGGTTTTGGTGATCTCTTCTCATTACGACCACGTGGGAGTTAGCTCTACCGGCGAAGTGTTTAACGGTGCTGATGATGATGGTTCTGGCACAGTATCGGTGATGGAAATTGCAGAAGCTTTTGCCACAGCTGCCAAAGAGGGTAACAGACCAAGAAGAAGCATTTTATTCCTAAATGTTACCGGCGAGGAAAAGGGACTTCTCGGATCTCAATATTATTCCGAAAACCCGGTATTTCCGATCGCCAACACGGTAAATAACATCAACATCGACATGGTGGGCCGTGTGGACTACGAATACCAAAATGCAGAAAATAAAGATTATGTCTATGTGATCGGCTCGGAGATGCTTTCTTCTCACCTGAAGAAAATCAACGAATACAATAACATCACCTATACCAATCTGATCCTCGACTATCGCTATGATGCAGAAGACGATCCTAACCGATTCTACTATCGCTCAGACCATTACAACTTTGCGAAGTTCAACATACCGGTGATCTTCTTTTTCAATGGAGTACATGACGACTACCATCAGGTAACTGATACAGTGGACAAGATTGAGTTCCCACTGATGACCAAAAGAGCCCAGCTGATTTTCCACACCGCATGGGACCTTGCCAACAGAGACCAACGGACTCCGGTCGATGGGACTAATACCCGAACAGATCGCTAAACAAAACTTAAAAAGGCCTTGAATTTTGATTTCAAGGCCTTTTCTTATTTCCCTCTATTCTTCTGATTCTTGGTCTTCAGCTGATTTCGGTTGGGCTTTTTGCTGTGCTTTTTCGCTTTTACTTTTTCGCCCTTTCCAATATTCTTCTTGGGTGGAGCTTTTTTCTCATGAAAGGCTCCCTTATAATCCGGATTGTCCCGCTGACGAAGGCGGTCTAGCTCACGGGCATATTCTTGCTTTTCTTCAAACGGCGTGGCAGGAACGTCAACTGTTTCGGGAATAGGCAATTCCTCCACCGTCATTCGAATCAGCTCTTCGATTTTTTCAAAATGATAAGTTTCGGCAGGATTGATGAAGGTGATAGCCTTTCCTTCGTTTTCTGCCCTACCTGTACGCCCGATCCGATGCACATAATCCTCATAGATGAGTGGCACATCAAAGTTGATCACATGGGATACCAAGGTCACGTCCAAACCCCGTGAAGCCACATCAGTCGCTACCAGAATCCGTACATCGCCGGCCTTAAAATCCTCCATGGAATTGATTCGGGTATTTTGACCTTTGTTGGCGTGAATGACCCGGATCTCTCCGAAGTTTTTCCGCTCTAAGTAAGAATAAACCGATTCGGCATTTTTTCGACTTCGCGTGAAAATCATCGCTCGGCTGATTTCTTCATTTTCAAGCAAATGAGCCAACAGATTAATTTTAGTCTTGATATTGGGGACTAGGTATTTCACTTGAGCGATCGTCTCCGCAGTGGTGGCAGAAGGAGTCATCTCCACCCGCTCTGGAAACTCCAGAAACTCGGCTGCGAGATGCTCAATCCTTCCGGAAAACGTGGCGGAGAAAAGGAGATTTTGACGCTTGCTCGGGATCACTTCCAAAATCGATCGGATCTGCGGCATAAAACCCATATCCATCATCTTGTCTGCCTCATCGAGCACCATGGTTTTGAGGTCTTTGGTGTAGATGATTCCTTTGCGATAGATATCCATAAATCGCCCCGGAGTGGAGATCAAAATATCCACGCCCGCTTCGATGGATTCGATTTGAGTTTTAGGACCTAAGCCTCCATATAAACTGACAATTCGCAGATCGGTATTTTTCCCGAGTTGCTGAGCTACCTCCTCGATCTGCATCACCAACTCCCGGGTGGGTGCCAAGATGAGTGCTCGGGCGTGTTTTCCCTGGGCGTATTTGGCCTTCATCAAGACGGGAAGCATATAAGCAGCTGTTTTTCCCGTACCCGTCTGAGCTATTCCCAAGACATCATGACCTGCCAAAGCTAACGGAATGGCCTTCTCCTGAATCGGGGTAGGAGAAGTATATCCGGATTCGGCAATGGCTTCAAGCAATTGTTTATTTAGCTTAAATGAGTCAAATCCTACAGCATCAATGCTCATGATTCTTATTTTTGAAGGGAAATTTTAGACAAAAAATTACATATACGATGAAAAGTATCCTGATCACCGGTGCAAATATAGTCAATGAAGGCCGGATTACTCCGGGGGATGTTTTGATCCGGGACGGTCGCATAGCCAAAATCGCCCCTGACCTGAGCCAAGAATCTGCTGATATTCATATCGATGGCACAGGAAAACATCTTTTCCCAGGCGTAATTGACGATCAGGTACACTTCCGAGAACCAGGATTAACCCATAAAGGAGAAATTTACACGGAGGCCAAAGCCGGAGTGGCAGGCGGGACGACTTCCTACATGGAAATGCCCAATACGGTTCCTCAGGCGGTTACCATTGAGCTTTTGGAAGAAAAATATGCTCGCGCAAAAGAAGTCTCCCTTGCGAATTATTCCTTCTTTTTGGGTGGAACCAACGACAACCTGGAGGAAATACTCAAGCTGGATTTGGAAAATGTCTGCGGTCTAAAAGTATTCCAAGGCTCCTCCACCGGCAACATGGTCGTGGACAATATCGAATCGCTTGAGGGAATTTTCAAAGAATATAAAGGTCTATTGGCTATCCACTCCGAAAACGACCACATCATCAAAGCCAATCTTGACGAATACAAGGCCAAATATGGGGACGATATTCCGGTCAAATTTCATCCCAAAATCCGCTCCGAAGAGGCTTGTTACGATGCTTCCAGCCGTGCGGTAGCGATGGCAAAAAAATATGGCACTCGCCTCCACATTCTGCATATCAGCACAGCCAAGGAGCTCGAACTTTTCGATAATTCGATTCCATTGGAAGAGAAAAAAATCACCGCAGAAGCCTGCATCCACCACATGTGGTTTGCCGAAGAAGATTATGCTACCAAAGGCAATCTGATCAAATGGAACCCGGCTGTAAAAACAGCAAATGACCGAGCTAACATCTTCCAAGCCATGCTGGATGACCGTATCGATGTGATTGCCACAGATCATGCTCCCCACACTTTGGAGGAAAAAGCACAATCTTACCTCAAAGCCCCATCAGGTGGCCCATTGATCCAGCACAGCTTGGTGGCTATGTTGGACTTTTACCATCAGGGAAAAATCAGCTTGGAAAAAATCGCTGACAAAATGGCTCATCGCGTGGCAACTCTGTTTCGAATCAAAGACCGTGGATTTGTCCGAGAAGGTTTTATGGCAGATTTGGTGCTGGTAGATCTCAATTCGCCTTGGACTGTCAGCAAGGAAAATATTCTGGCCAAATGCGGCTGGTCACCATTTGAAGGGCACACGTTCCAATCTCAAGTGACTCACACGATCGTTTCCGGACATTTGGCGTACAATCAGGGCAAATTTGACGAAAGTAAGAAAGGGGAACGATTAACTTTTTTTACAAATAAATAAGCTCTGCCTTGCACCAAATGGGCCGAGTCCTTACTTTTGCAAACCAATTGAGGAAACGTCCTCAAGGAAAAATAAAATGGTGATTGTAGCTCAGCTGGTTAGAGCGCTGGTTTGTGGCACCAGAGGTCGCCGGTTCGAACCCGGTCTTTCACCCCAAAACCCCTCTTAATGAGGGGTTTTCTTGTTATAGGACAGTGCCTATTGGCACAAATTTTGACGAACTCAGACGAAACTAAACCACACGACTATGTTCACTTTGTTCAAAAACGGACCAAAGTTTCCGGTGATCAAGCCGGTGAATATCCGGCAAATTCAAAACTACCTCAGTAAATTTGAGGAATCCTTCAAAAATTTCGAGGAATTGCAAAAAGAGGCTGTACACTCTTAAAAAAAATCCCAAAGGTTATGGAAACATAACCTTTATTTTTTGCCCTTTGATTTTTCTTATCCAATCAAAACTCTATTTTTAGATCTTACAATTTTTCCCTTATGAGTTATATCCATTTCGATAAAACCCAATTAATCAATCTCAATTACTCTCTTGATCGAGAGATAATTCGGACTAACCGCTCTGGCACCTACACCAGCACCACCATTATTGGCTGCAACACCAGAAAGTACCACGGCTTGCTCGTAGTGCCTCAACCTCAAATCGATTCTCAGAATCATGTATTCCTTTCCACGGTACATGAAACGGTAATCCAGCGAGGAGCAAGTTTCAACCTCGGTATATCCAAATTCCCGGGGAACTACTCCCCGCGGGGACATAAATACCTAGAAGACTTTGACTCAGAACCCATCCCAAAACTTACCTATCGAGTGGGTGGGGTGGTTTTGCAAAAAGAACTGATCCTGGATACCAATCGAGACCGGGTGATGATCCGATATACGCTTGTTGAAGCCCACTCGCCTACCAAAATCCGCATTCAACCTTTTTTGGCTTTCCGGGGCTATCATAATCTGATGAAGGCTAACGATCAGATAAATAAGGAATTTGAAAAGGTACCCGGCGGAGTCAAATTCAGACTCTATGAGCAGTATGACCCACTCTACATGCAACTGTGCAAGCCTGGTGAATTTGTTTCCAATCCCGACTGGTACTACAATATCGAATATATTCAAGAGCGCGAGAGAGGTTACGAATATCAGGAAGACCTCTTTGTCCCTGGCTATTTTGAATTCGAAATCAAAAAAGGAGAGTCCATAATTTTCTCAGCAGGATTGACCGAAGCAGATCCTTCTACCCGACAAAATGCTTTTGAAAAAGAAATCGCACGCCGAATACCCAGAAACAATTTTGAGAATTGCCTCAAAAATTCCGCCGGACAGTTTATCAGACGTCGGGACGGTGATGTGCGGGTAATTGCCGGCTACCCTTGGTTTGGGTGGTGGGGAAGAGACACCTTCGTTGCCTCACCCGGTCTGACTTTGGCCACAGGGGATACAGAGACCTTCCTTGAGATCATGGATACGATGGCTAAGGATCTTCATGGCCCGCTTTTCCCCAATATCGGTAGCGGTGACTATACCAATATGACCTCCGTGGATGCTCCGCTTTGGTTTTTTTGGTCACTTCAACAGTATATCGTTTACACAGGAGATAAAAAGACCATAACAGATCGATATCTGGAAAAACTGAGAGGAATCATCGAAGGTTACAAATCCGGAACTGCCTTCAACATCCATATGATGGATAATGGACTCATCTGGGGAGGTCAAGAGGGGATTGCTTTGACTTGGATGGATGCTATCACGCCTGATGGTCCTGTCACTCCAAGAATCGGAAGTCCGGTGGAAATTCAAGCGCTGTGGTACAATGCTTTAAAGTTTCTGGAGGAGTTGACTGGAGAGGATTCTTACGGTGATCTTGCTCAGCGGGCTTCTGAAAGTTTCAACCGGGATTTTTGGTCGGATGAACATGGATATCTTGCCGATGTGATCAATGGAGATGAAAAAGACTGGTCTATTAGACCCAATATGGTCTTTGCCACTTCGCTACCCTACACGATGATCAGCGAAGAACGAGCCGATAGCATACTGGAAATTGTCAAATCCAAACTATTGACCCCAAGAGGTCTTCGTTCGCTCTCGCCAGATGATCCCGGATACAAAGGCTATTATTTTGGCAATCAAATCAGCCGGGATCATGCCTATCACAATGGCACGGTGTGGGCTTGGCTTTTGGGACACTTTGTGGAGGGTTATCTTAAGCTACACGGCAAAGCAGCTAAAAATTTCGTACAGAAAATCATCAAAGGATTCGACGGGGTAATGACCCAATATGGCGTGGGTACTGTAGCCGAAATCTACGATGGTGACGCTCCTCACCGACCCAAAGGATCTATTTCGCAGGCATGGAGCATTGCAGAGCTCCTGCGAATGATGGATTTAGTGAAAAGATTATAACTGACTTTTATGAGAGTATTGATGTTTGGGTGGGAGTTTCCACCGCATATTTCCGGAGGATTGGGCACTGCCTGTTATGGCTTGGTTCAAGGTATGAATCATCACAAGCAGGAAGTGATTTTTGTTGTCCCCAAACTTTGGGGGGATGAGGAACCTATGGCGGATTTTGTCAATGGTAGTGATGTCACTATCGATTACCGGGAACGGAAATTCAAAAAAATCTGGAAAAACCTTACCTACCTGGAAGTAAACAGCTTTTTAGTACCTTACCTAGGACCTGAGGAGTTCAAAAAATTCACGGACTATGCACTGCATGACCGTACGGATGTGGATGAAAGTATTTTTTCCAACAAGTTTGAATTCAGCGGGAAATACGGAAAAAACCTCATGGAGGAAGTTTCCCGATATGCCCTTGTAGGTGCGCAAATCGCCCGTGACCGAAGTGATTTTGAGATTATTCATGCTCATGACTGGCTCGCCTTTCCGGCAGGAATCGCTGCAAAAGAAATCAGCGGAAAACCACTCGTCGTACACGTTCACGCCACAGAATATGATCGCTCCGGCGAATCTGTAAACCGTCCGGTCTATGAAATCGAACGTGCCGGTATGCATGCCGCAGACCATGTGGTGGCAGTGAGTCAGCTCACCAAAAATGTCTGCATCAAAAAATATGGTGTGCCTGCCGAAAAGATCACTGTCCTCCACAATGCCGTGCTCGACGCAAGCATTATCAAATCTGCCTATCAGAAAAAAGTCCCTGAGAAAATAGTCACGTTTCTAGGTAGAATCACCTTCCAAAAAGGCCCGGAATATTTTGTAGAAGCTGCAAAAAAAGTGATCGATCGAGACCCTAATGTGCGATTTGTGATGGCGGGTTCGGGTGACCTTCTCAACCGAATGATCACTCGGGTAGCTGAATTGCGAATGGGAAATAAATTTCACTTTACCGGATTTCTAAAAGGGGATGATGTAGATCACATGTACGCTATCAGTGATGTCTATGTCATGCCGTCGGTCTCAGAGCCATTCGGAATAGCACCGCTAGAAGCAGTCCGGCACAATACTCCCGTCATCATTTCCAAGCAATCAGGCGTCGCAGAAGTATTGAAAAATGCGATCAAAATTGACTTTTGGGATGTGGACGCTATGGCTGATGCGATCTTTGGACTCTTGCATTATGAAAGTATCTCCCGTATGTTCAAAGAACTGGGTGGAGAAGAATTAAAAAAATTGAAGTGGGAGCATGTCGCTGCCAAACTTGTCACTGTTTACGAAAAAACTTTAGCCCAACGATCATGAGAACCGTCTGTTTTTATTTCCAAGTTCATCAGCCTTTTCGGATCAAACCTTACCGATTCTTTGATATCGGTGAAGACCATTATTATTGGGATGATTACCTCAATCGAAACGTCATTCGCAAGGTAGCGCAAAAATGCTATCTGCCCATGAATGCACTATTGATGGAGCTGATCCAAAAGTACAATGGCAAATTCAAAGTGGCTTTTTCTCTTTCAGGAACATTTCTAGACCAAATGGAAGCCTATGCGCCGGATGTCCTGGAAAGTTTTCAAAAACTCGTGGCCACAGGTCATGTGGAGCTCCTTAACGAGACCTATTCCCACTCTTTGGCATCACTTAAGAGTAAGGATGAATTTTTCTCCCTGATCAAAAAACACCAATCCCGGATCAAAGAGCTTTTCAACGGTTATAGCCCAAAGGTTTTCAGAAATACGGAGTTGATCTACTCGGATCAAATTGGTGCTATGGTCGCCGAACTCGGCTATGAAGCCATTCTAACCGAAGGCGCTAAGCACGTCCTCGGATGGAAATCCCCCAACTACGTCTATACCAACTCGATCAATCCCGAGTTGAAAGTTCTCTTGAAAAACTTCCTCCTCTCTGACGACATTGCTTTCAGATTCAGCAACAAAACTTGGAATGACTACCCGCTGACCACGGAAAAGTTTGTGGCCTGGCTCAACGCCATCCCAAAGGAGGAACAAGTAGTCAATCTGTTTATGGACTATGAAACTTTCGGCGAGCATCAGTGGGCCGAAACTGGAATCTTTGAGTTTATGAGGCACCTGCCTGAGGCTATTTTCAAGGGTTCTAATTTCACTTTTTCTACCCCTTCTGAAGTTACCAAAGCTCTACCTGGTGTGGGCCCCATTCATGTACCTACCCCAATATCGTGGGCTGATGAAGAACGCGACCTAACCGCTTGGCTGGGCAATGATATGCAAGATGAAGCTTTTGACCGCCTATATGAAGTACAAAAATTGGTGAAGGATATTGATGAACCGGAAATTCAGCGGGATTGGGAATACCTGCAGACCTCAGATCATTTCTACTATATGTGTACCAAGTTTTTCTCTGACGGCTCAGTTCACGAATACTTCAGTCCATACGACACGCCTTATGACGCATTTATCAATTACATGAACGTTTTGAGTGATTTTGTGCTACGGGTAAGGGAAAAGGCAAAGGAAAAATCCATGGTATAATGGGGAAAGCTATTAACAGAAAAAGCACCTTTCGGGTGCTTTTTCTTTTTCAGGTAGAAAATACGATCAATAACTCTCTGACTCGCTTGGAAAATCCTTGCCCTTTACGTCTTGGATATATTGCTGGAAGGCCCCCTTCATGACCGACTGCAAATCTGCATATTGACGGAGAAACCGAGGCTTAAACTCCTGAGTAATCCCCAGCATGTCATGCATAACCAATACTTGGCCATCTACATGAGGCCCAGCGCCGATTCCGATCACCGGAATTTTCACCGTCTCGGCTACTTTTTTGGCAAGGCTGGCGGGGATTTTTTCTAAGATTATGGCAAAACACCCACATTCCTCAAGCATTTTGGCATCTTCCAACAGCTTTTGTGCTTCCGCCTCTTCCTTAGCTCGCACTGTATAAGTTCCAAATTTGTAAATCGACTGAGGAGTCAGCCCCAAATGCCCCATAACGGGAACACCCGCACTGAGAATCCGAACGACAGATTCACGGATTTCTGAGCCACCTTCTACTTTGACAGAGTGCGCACCCGACTCTTTCATGATCCGAATAGCAGACCGCAAAGCCTCCGTGCTATTGCCTTGATAGCTTCCAAAAGGAATATCCACTACAATAAAAGATCGCTTCACTGCACGCACCACTGAGGAGGCATGATAAATCATTTGATCCAGAGTGATCGGAAGGGTGGTCTCATGACCAGCCATGACATTGGATGCTGAATCTCCCACCAAGATGATATCCATGCCTGCTTCATCCACGATCCTCGCCATACTGTAATCATAGGCGGTAAGCATGGAAATTTTCTCACCTCGCTGCTTCATTTCGAGCAGGGTGTGTGTTGTGATACGCTTGATGGAGGCAGAGGAATGTACAGACATAGCTTAGTGTAAGTGCACGGAGTACTGGTTTTCGGAAAAATCAACCCGGATATGTTCGCTCAGCGTAGTGGCCAACTCATAGCCCGTATAATCCGGTCTTACCGGAAACAACCCATGACTCCGATTGACCAATACGGCAATTTCCATTTTGTGAATTTCCTGATCTAAAAACGGCTTCATTGCATAGACCAAAGTTTTGCCCGTATTAAGCACATCATCGACCAGAATGATTGTTTTCCCCGTAAAATTCAGATGATTGCTTAGCTGAACTCCCGAAGTAGAAATATTTTTTTTATCCAAAACCACCTCGACCTCTTCTATTTGAATCGGAGAGATTCTCCGGAGTTCGTCGGCCAAAACATTCGCCAAGAATGTGCCCATTCCGGTAATCCCGGCAAATACAACACCCTCGGAGTGAAGATTTCGCTCGTAGATCTCAAAGGCCATTCGGGTGATTTTTTGGCCGACTTGCTTGTGGTTGAGTACTTCGCTCATGAAGATAAAATTGAAAGATGAAAATTAGGCCAAATTGGCTTGGCATCAAAGCTAATCAGCGATGAGAGTCTTCTTCATGAAGAATATTCACATAACTCTGATAGCGATACGGATGAATGTATCCTTCTTCGAGTTTTTGACGGACGATGCAGCCGGGCTCATTGGTATGCGTGCAATTGTTGTATTTGCACTGACCGAGGTACTGTCTCATCTCTGGAAAATAGTGCGAAAGCTCCTCATCCTCAATATCCAATATCCCAAACTCTTTGATCCCGGGTGTATCAATCAACTCCCCACCCTCTGCCAAAAAGAATAATTCAGCAAAGGTGGTGGTATGAACTCCTTTGGCGCTATAGCCAGAGATGTCCTTGGTTTCCTGCTTAGCTTCGGGGATGAGCGCATTGAGCAAAGTACTCTTGCCTACCCCTGAATGGCCGGAGATCAGACTCGATTTGCCCTGTAGATAAGGGATCAATTTCGCTTTAAGATCCTGATCTTTCAGCGCAGAAACCTCAAGTACCGGATAACCTAACGGCTCGTAGATTTCATGGATATCCTGTAGCCAATCCTCCTCGTCTTCTCCTTCCAGTTGGTCCATTTTATTCACTACCAAGATCGCGGGAATTCTAAAACTCTCGGTGCTGACCAAAAACCGATCAATAAAGCCCAGCGAAGTTCGTGGCTTTTTCATCGTAATCACCAAGACAGCCTGATCGACATTGCTCGCAATGATGTGCGAAAAGTGCTGCTTTCGGGTTGATTTCCGAATCACGTAATTCTCCCTGGGCAAAATATCCCGAATCACCGCCGTCTCCTGCCCCGCTTCGCGATCCAGCTCAACCCAGTCTCCCACTGCGATCGGATTGGTCAGCTTAAGTTCAGCTTGCTTGAATTTTCCTTTCAACCGGGCCGAAATCACACGATCCTCCACTTGGACGGCATACCAGCTCCCGGTCGATTTGATGACTCTGCCTTTCATAAGTTTGAATGTCGGGAAATAACCTGGGAAATAATCCGATCTGCTGCTCCAAGGTTCATTTGTACCCAGTTTTTGGCAGATTCTTTTGATCTTTGGTAAAAATCATCCTCTTCCAATCGACCCAATACTGACTTCAGTTCCTCCACGGTTTTTACCTCAAATCCACAACCCTGCAGCCTGCTTTGAAGTGCCTCGGGGAATTTGCCGGTCTTTTTCACTTTTCCAAAAATCACCGGTATCCCAAAACCTATTGCCTCCAGAATATTATGAAGTCCTTTGCCAAATGCCCCTCCGATATAAGCGACCTTGGCAAATTGGTAGAGCGAAGAGAGCATGCCAATATTATCGATGAACAGAACCTGAGCGTCTGCTGAAAATTTCCCCTCTGAATATTTTTCTGATTTCAAATGGATCGCCTTTGCCCAGCGGTACATCGGCTCCGGATTAAGATCATGGGGAGCTATGATCCATCGACAACCAGGCTTGGAATTGATCAATGAAATAAGAACCTCCATATCCTCCTGCCAAGCTGAACCCACCACGATCGTTGTCAAATTACCAACCCAATTTTTGATCTCAGGCAGTAATCTGGGTGAGCTTGCAGTAGCAGCTACCCGGTCAAAGCGCGTGTCCCCAGCTACCGAGGCATGCTGAATCCCATTCTTTTGAAGCAAATCGACACTGTTTTGATCTTGGGTAAAAATCCAATCGAGTCGATGGAGCATTTCCTGAAAAAACTTCCCATAGGACTGAAAATAAACCTGCTCAGGGCGAAAAACGGCCGCAATGAGGTACATTGGCACTTTTCTCTCATGGAGAGCTTCAATATGATGATACCACAAATCATATTTCACAAAAAATACCAAGTCAGGATTCAACTCCGATACGAATCTGAAAGCATCCGATCTGCGATCCAAAGGCAAATAGCCCAAATAGTCCAGCATGGGCTGAGGCCGTTTACTAACATGATCATAGCCGGAAGGACTAAAAAAAGTCACAGCAACTTTCCACGCCGGAAATTTTATTTTCCAGGATTCAATGACAGGCCGCGCCTGTTCATATTCTCCCAAGGAAGCTACATGAAACCACACCAATTTTCCCGAAAATTGATTTCTAAACTCACAAACTCTAAAAATCTCTCCCCGACGACTCCTAAGGAAATGTCGAACCTTGGCCGAAAAAAGCCCCGCAACTTCCAAAATCACCGGAATCACCGCAAAAAACAGCCGATAGAGGTATTTCATGATTCAAAAGTAGCCAATCCGAAAGATTTCCTTTCTTTGCATTCCAAAGAGTATGAGAAAATGCCCAATTATTTTTTCTACAATTTCAATTTGTATAAGTGCAATTCCTGTAGAAATTATTTAGATTCATAGCCCGACTTTTGAAAAGAGCAAGCTACGTCCCAGAGTGTAAAGTATTATGATTAAAGTTCTATTCGTCTGTTTAGGTAACATTTGCAGATCTCCGTTAGCGGAAGCCATTTTTAACCAAAAAATCAAAGAATTGGGTTTGGAAGGGAAATTCCAATCAGACAGTGCAGGTACGTCTGACTATCATATCGGCGAATTACCTGATGAGCGAACTCTCAACTGCGCCTCCAAATACGGACTCGAAGTTAATCACAGGGGCAGACAAGTCAACCGGACAGATTTCAGAGATTTTGACTACATCATAGCCATGGATGACAGCAACGTCAAAAATCTTAACCTGATGAAAGAACGATTTAGATTTCAAAGCAAAGAAATTCATCTCATGCGGAATTTTGTAAACAACTCCCAAGGCATGGCAGTACCGGACCCTTACTATGGAGGAGAAGAAGGTTTTGAGGAAATCTACCGGATTTTGGATGAGGCAATCGATGGCTTTTTGGATCATGTGAAGGTCACTCATCAAATCTATGCTTGATCAGTTTCAGATCTACCAGCAGGTGATTTTAGAAACTCTTGGGCCTGCCGCCCAACTCAAATCGGCCAATCTAATCTCTGCCGGAAATCATAATCAAGGAATTAGACTAGAGACCAGCTCAGGCATTTTTTTTCTTAAGCTGAACTTTGATCATGAACGGGATATTCTCAAAAAAGAATCAGAAGGTCTCTCAACACTTTCAAAATCAACATTTTTAAAAGTCCCAGAAGTTTTGGGTTCAGGCCGGGTGGAAGATTACAATTACCTTCTTTCAGAATTTATTCCCAGCAGTCGACCACATCCTGAGTATTGGGAAGATCTGGGAATGGGTCTTGCCCACCTTCATTTAACTCATCAGGGCCAATTTGGCTTGGAATATGACAATTTCATCGCTTCCTTGCCACAAAAAAACCATTTACTGGACAGTTGGCTGGATTTTTTCATCGAACACAGACTGGAACCCTTGCTGGGAAAAGCATATTTCGATCGATTGATTCCCCTGGAATTTCTGAAAAAATTCCAATCCCTTTACCCCAAACTTGAATCTCTTTTTCCTAAAGAAAAACCATCTCTCCTTCATGGCGATCTCTGGTCCGGAAATGTACTCTGCGGACCGGATGGAAGACCCTGCCTGATCGATCCGGCGATTTACTTTGGGCATAGGGAAATGGATTTGGCTTTTTCCAGATTGTTTGGAGGATTTGATACCAAGTTTTACGAAGCCTATGAATCTATCCTACCCCTGGAACCCGGATTCGAAACCCGAATAGCTGTGTATAATCTGTATCCTCTACTGGTGCATCTGAATCTATTTGGGACAGCTTACCTTCCCGGTATCGAAAAAACACTTAACCGCTTTCAATAATGGACTTTCGGATCCGAACTTATCGAGAAGCTGATGCAGCTGCTATCTGCGAAATCATCAATGATTCGATCCTTCACACCTCCCACAATTACGACTATTACCCTAAATCGCTCGATGAGGTTCAGCAACTTTTCACCGACAAAATCAGAGATGGATTTCCTGTTTTGATTGGAGAAATCGATGGGGCGGTGGTGGGGTATGCATCTTATGGTAAATTCAGAGCAAAACCCGGCTACAGCAAAACCCTTGAGCACTCCATTTACCTCAATGAAAAAGCCCAAGGCAATGGCCTGGGCTCTGAAATGATGAGACAGCTGATCAAAAAAGCCACGGAACAAGGCTACCACATGATGATCGCCGGCATGGACTCCGAAAACCTGGGAAGCTATCGCTTTCACCAACGATTAGGCTTTCGGGAAACCGCCCGAATGCCCGAAGTGTCATTCAAATTTGGGAAGTGGCTGACATTGGTTTTTATGCAGCTGAAACTTTCTGAGGACTAAAATATAGATCAGATCAGGCTGATTCTCGCTCCCGTACGTACCGCTTCATAAATTGCATCCACTATCACCAAATCCTTCAACCCTTCTTCTCCGTCAACCGGAATCAAGGGCTTTTTCCCATCCAAAATGATCGCTGCCATTTCGTCCATTTGGGTAGTCTGATGCGTGATGTGCTGCGCTTCGATTGGACCTTGGTTGGTGCGGGCTTGGATAGGTCCATAACCGGTGGAAGGCTGCATTTCTGCAAAACCTTTGGTTCCATTCAGGAAAAATTTGTCCAGGTTATTCATCGAATAGGTCGAAAGGCAAGATGCCACCGCCCCGGAAGGAAACCCCATCTGAAAAGTGATCGTCTCATCCACTCCTTGCCTGAACTTGACCGGATCGGTTTTTACCTCTTGTGCTGTGACCCAGATCGGTTCCTCGCCGAGCATATATCTAGCCCCATTTATCGAATAAACCCCGATATCCATCATGGAGCCGCCACCAGCAAGCTCCCGATTGAGTCGCCACTGCGTAGGATCACCGATCATAAATCCGCTTAATCCCTGAAAAAAGAGTGTTTTTCCAAACTCACCAGCCCGCTGCTTTTTCACCACCTCGAGCGTTTTGGCTTCGAAGTGCATGCGGTAGCCCACCATGAGATGAACCCCGGCAGCCTTGCAAGCAGCGATCATTTCGCGTCCCTCTTCGGCATTCAGTGCCATGGGCTTTTCGCAGATGACGTGCTTTCCGGCCTTGGCCACTCCGATGGAATGCGGCTTGTGCAGGGAGTTGGGCGTGATCACATAGACCGCATCGATGTCCGGATTGTCTTTGATCTGATGGTAATTTTCGTAGTTGTAGCAATTCTTGGCAGGGATGCCGTACTTCTGCTGCCAAGCTTCGATTTTGGAGGGAGTCCCGCTGATGACCCCGACGAGTTTGGCGCGTTTGCAGTCCTTCATCGCTTCTGCCACTCGGGTACCATAGCTTCCCAAGCCCATGATGGCAACGCGAAGGACTTTAACCTCCCGCTCCAAATTCATGGCAGATAGTGCATCGGTAAAGGGTAAGCTCACAGCCAAGGTCGAAAGTCCTGCTTTTTGGAGAAAATCACGTCTTGAAGTCATCGATAGGTGGGTTTAAGGTTAACTTTTTGAAGTTAGAAAAACTTCAGGTTGCCGAGACATATTCGCTCAGACTTTTCTGCGAACGGCCTGAAAGGTATTTCGGGTGGATTGCTCCAAAAGCACCTCAAATCCACTCAGCAAAGCGGGAATTTCTTCCTGTTTTTGCTTCAAAATCGTCAACAGTTCCAAGCCTTCATTGTATCGGATTTCAAACTCGCCTTTGAGTTTTTCCAAAAGTTGCTCCAACTTGAACAACTGAGCATCAATTACAATCGAAACAGAGATCGCTGATAGTTGCAGCATATTTACCCGAAGCTTAAGTGCCTGAAGCTGCTCATAAATCCGATGAATGTGCTTTTCTTCGATCAATGTGAAATCAGTGACTTTGAAACTCACCAGAATCTGATCCTTTTTCAAAACGATGGTGGGCACCTCATGGGGTGCAGCATGCTCGTGGATTTTGGTACCCGAGGCATCCGGATTCAAAAACGACTTCACAAAAAGCGGAATCCCGGCATTGGCCAAAGGCTTGATAGTCTTGGGATGAATGACCGAGGCTCCGAAATAAGTCATCTCGGCCGCTTCACGATAACCAAGCTCTTCGAATTTTTGGGTGTTGGGAAAAAGCTTCGGATCGGCATTGAGCACACCGGGGACATCCTTCCAGATCGTGACCGAGCCTGCATCCAAGCTCGTTCCCAAAATCGCAGCGGTGAAATCTGACCCTTCCCTACCCAAGGTGGTGGTTCGGCCTTTTGGATCCTTCCCTATAAATCCCTGAGTCAAAATCGGGAAATTTTCCAGCATGGGTTTCCAAGTGGACTGACAAGCCTTGCGTGTTTTCTCCCAATTGATTTTAGCGAAGCGAAAGTCAGAATCGGTATGAATGACTTCCCGCGCATCCTGCCAAAGCACGATTAGATCTTGATAACAAAGGTATTCCGCCACGATTTTGGAGGAAATCAACTCCCCAAAGCAGACCACTTGATCATAAAATTCATCGTAATTCTCACGGGAAAGCGGCTTTTGAAGCTGATTATCCAGTTGGGAAAAGAGGTTTTCAACTTGAGCAAATACGGCATGTCCTGCCGGGAAAAGTTCTTCACAGATCTCTCGATGGAAAGTTTTTAAAATTGCACTATTTTCAGAAAAATCAAGCCCGTTTAGCTTTTTTGCCAAGATGCCTTCCAGCGCATTGGTGGTTTTTCCCATGGCAGAAACGACAATAATCAGATTTTTCCGCAATCGATTACGGAGAATTTCAGCCAAGTTTTTCACTGCAACTGCATCTTTTACCGAAGCACCTCCAAATTTGTAAATCCAAGTTTTTGCCATAAAGAATATTTCCTAATTTTCCAGCGTATAAACCCAAATATTGTACTTTTCTAATAATGAAAACTTCCCCTTTCCTGCCAGACCAAACGAGCCTGGCTTACTCGGTCGGAATTACACTTGACCGATTTATCAAACTCAAACAAAGTGACTTTCCATTTGCCTCGGGTGAGCTTTCTCAGCTGCTCCGGGACATTGCTTTGGCAGCGAAGATAGTCAATCGCGAAACCAATCGTGCCGGACTTGCCCACATCGGAGGTGCTTTCGGACAGACCAATGTGCAGGGAGAAGAGCAGCAAAAACTCGACGTGATCGCCAATATTCGATTCATGAGGGCATTGAGCAAGGGCGGTGAAGTCTGCGCCATCGTCTCCGAAGAAGAAGATGCCGTTATCGACCTGCAAAATAACTCAGGCAAATATGTCGTGGCCATCGATCCACTTGACGGCAGCTCCAATATCGATGTAAATATCAGCATCGGAACGATTTTCTCCATCTACCGAAGAAAGTCACCGACCGGCAGCCCCATCCAACTCAAGGACATCATGCAGCCCGGACGCGAGCAGGTGGCTGCGGGCTATGTGCTCTATGGCTCCTCGACCATGCTGGTCTACACCACCGGATGTGGAGTCAATGGATTCACCTACGAAAACAGCCTCGGGGAATTTTTCCTTTCTCACCCAGACATTCAAGCTCCAAAGACCGGCCATATCTACTCCATCAACGAAGGTCTCCAACTGGAATGGGAAAAAGGAATCGCCGCCTACATCCAAAACTGCAAAGAGCGAAAAATGCAGTCGCGCTACATCGGAAGCTTGGTGGCGGATTTTCACCGAAATCTGCTCAAAGGCGGCATTTACCTCTACCCTGCTACACAGAAAAATCCATCCGGAAAACTGCGTTTATTGTACGAAGCCAATGCTTTGGCATTTATCATCGAGCAAGCGGGAGGAAAAGCCAGTGACGGAAAACAAAGAATCCTTGACATCCAGCCGGAGAGCCTTCATCAGCGGACACCACTCTTAATCGGCTCTGCCCAATTGGTAGAAGAGGCCGAGCAGTCGGTAGTTTCTCATACCGATTTGGTCACGGTTTAAGACCATTATTCAAAACTTAATTCTGATTTCAAGGGATTAGCTTTAAATTGGAACTCATAAATTCGGAAACTATGTCAAATAAGAAACATTATTTACCTATTGTAGCCCTTGCGGGTTCGATGGCTCTCTGGTCCTCATGCGGTCCTCAGGAGCAAGAGCAAGTGATCGATGAGACCTTTGCTACACAGACAGAGAAGCTTCTCATCAAAGTGGATACCGTCCATACCGGCTTAGAAAATCCTTGGGGAATGACTTGGCTGAATGACGGCCGAATGCTCGTCACTGAGCGAAAAGGAGAAATCCTCATTTTCAAGGATGACAAATTCACCGGAGAAAAAATCCAAGGACTCCCTCCCGTACACAATGTAAACCAAGCTGGACTGCTGGATATCGCGGTACATCCCAACTATGCTGAGAACGGCTGGATCTATATCGCCTATGCCAAGCATTTCGAAGACAGCACCGGGGCAACTACCATCATGCGATTTAAGTTGGATGGCACTAATGCGGTCAATCAGGAAGAATTAATCACTGCAGGTCCATCCTGGAAAGGTGGCCGTCACTTCGGAAGCCGTATCGTTTTTGACAATGACGGGTTCCTGTATTTCTCCAATGGAGACAAGGGAAATATCCCTAAGAATGCGCAAAATCTTAATAATGCCCACGGAAAAATCCACCGAATCAAGGATGACGGAACGATTCCAGCTGATAATCCTTTTACCGATTCGCTCGGGAATATCAGCTCTATCTGGACCTATGGTAACAGAAATCCTCAAGGTCTAATCTACGACAAAGCAAACAATCGTCTGTGGGAAGTGGAGCACGGACCAATGGGCGGAGATGAGCTCAACCTAATCGAGAAAGGCAAAAACTACGGTTGGCCGGTTATCACATACGGCATCAACTACGATGGAACACCGATCACGGACATTACCGAAAAAGAAGGCATGGAGCAGCCGGTTCACTATTGGGTTCCGTCGATCGCCACTTGCGGAATGACTCTGGTGACGTCCGACAAGTATCCCGCTTGGAAAGGAAATATCCTGGTCGCAGCCTTGGCTAAGCAGCATGTGGCTAGAGTCGAGCTTAACGGCACCACTTATGTGGGCGAGGAAAAACTCCTTCAGGACATCGGCCGGGTACGTCAGATATCCGAAAGCCCTGACGGATACCTCTACGCGATCACAGAACTGACCGGATTGGTGGTGAAATTACTCCCAATTCGTTAAGAGAAGATAGTTTGTAAAAAAGGCCTTTTGGAGATCCAAGAGGCCTTTTTTATTTTCAATTCCATTGAGCTTCAACCAAAAAGTTGCCGATACTTTTTATCCTCAAAAGACAAGCAAACTCCAACTCAGGCTTTTGAGACTACTCAATTTTCAGCTTTCTCACTTTATCCTTCAGACTTCCATCTCTGCCAACTGCGACTGCCTTCTGACAACTCAAAAATGCCATCTTGTCACTTTTTCCCACTTGGAACGGGCATTGATAAGCACCCTTCGTCAATATTTTGTAACTACTAAACCGATTTATACCATGCAGGAAAAAGGAACCATCTCGATTCATACCGAGAACATTTTCCCCATCATCAAAAAATTCTTGTACTCTGATCACGAGATCTTCCTCCGCGAACTCGTATCCAACGCCGTCGATGCCACCCAAAAAATCAAGCGATTGGCGACCTTAGGTCAGTACAAAGGCGAATTGGGTGACATCACCGTAGAGGTTTCCTTCGACGAGAAAAAGAAGACCATCACCATCTCGGACAAAGGTCTCGGGATGACCGCCGAGGAGATCAAAAAGTACATCAATCAGATTGCTTTCTCCGGAGCTACTGAATTCGTAGAGAAATTCAAGGACGCCAAAGACGCCAATGAGATCATCGGCAAGTTTGGCTTGGGTTTCTATTCCGCGTTTATGGTAGCCAAAAATGTAGAAATCCACACACTCTCCTATCAGGATGGCGCCGAACCGGCCATCTGGACTTGTGACGGCAGCACCGAATTTGAGATCAAAAAAGGAAAGAAGAAGGAGCGAGGTACTGATGTTATTCTTCACATCAACGAAGATTCTGAAGAGTTTCTCGATAAGTGGAAACTTCAGGGAATCTTGGACAAATACTGCAAGTTTCTTCCTGTGCCGATCAAGTTTGGCACCAAATCAGAATCCGTGGAAGACGGAGTCGATGACAAAGGAGAAAAGAAATGGAAGTCCGTGGAAGTGGATAATATCATCAACACCACCTCCCCGATCTGGACCAAGTCTCCAAGTGACCTAAAGGACGAGGATTATTTGGCATTCTACAAGAGTCTGTATCCCATGAGCGAGGATCCGCTTTTCTGGATTCACCTCAATGTGGACTATCCGTTTAACCTCACCGGGGTGCTTTATTTCCCGAAAGTGAAGAATGAATTCGAGCTTCAGCGCAATAAAATCAAGCTTTTCAGCCGTCAGGTATTCATCACCGACGAGGTGAAGGACATCGTACCTGAATTCCTGATGTTGCTTCATGGGGTGATCGACTCTCCGGATATTCCGCTCAACGTGTCCCGAAGCTTCCTGCAGGCCGATGGCAACGTGAAGAAAATCAACAACTACATCACCAAGAAAGTAGCCGACAAGCTGTCCGAACTCTTCAAAAAAGACCGCAAGGCCTATGAAGAAAAATGGAATGACATTGGGCTGTTTGTGAAGTACGGCATGATTTCCGAGGAGAAGTTCTACGAAAAAGGAAAAGAATTTACCCTGCTCAAAAATACCAAAAACGAGTATTTCACTCTGGATGAATACCGTGACAAGGTAAAGGCGATACAGACTGATAAGAACGAACAGACCGTTTTCCTTTACGCCACCGACCTCAACAAGCAGGATAGCTTCATCGACTCAGCGAATAAAAAGGACTACGATGTACTCGTGCTTGACTCTCCGATCGACAGCCACTTTATCCAACACATCGAGACTAAGATCGAGAAGACGCAACTCAAGCGAGTGGATGCCGATGTGGTGGAAAAGCTCATCCAAAAAGACTCCATCTATGCCAATCTCCTGACCGAAGATCAGAGCAAATCCGTAAAAGAACTCTTCGAAAAGGCGATCAACAATAAAAACTACAGCGTGGAGATCGAAGGCCTAAGTCCTGAAGAAATGCCCGTGACCATCACCATGGAAGAGTGGATGCGTCGGATGAAAGATATGGCACAGACCGGAGGCGGACCGATGAGCTTCTACGGCAGCCTGCCCGACAGCTACAAAGTCGCCATCAACGGCAACCATCCGGTTGTGGACAAAATCCTGAAAGCGGAAGGCGAAGAAGCCCAACTGAAACTAGCTAAGCAGGCCTTTGATTTGGCCATGTTGTCTCAGGGCTTACTGACCGGTAAGGATCTGACTGCCTTTGTGAAGCGAAGTGTGGAGATGATTTGATCTCCAATGCAAACCCTCCAAGGGTTCAAAACCCTTGGAGGGTTGTAATATTCAAATCCCCGGCCTCGGTCGGGGATTTTTATTTCCCCACCCCCGTACTAGGCTATTCCGATTTTTCGGCTATTTTTGACCATGCTTTCCAAAAAGACCAAGTACGCCCTGCATGCCCTGACTTACCTCGGTAAGCACCGCGAAAACAAGACCGTCCTAATTCAGGACATCGCCGAAGAGCATGGCATTTCGCATAAGTTTCTCGAAAACATCCTCCTCGAACTCCGAAAGGCCGGCTACCTAGGCAGCAAAAAGGGTAAAGGCGGAGGCTACTACCTGATCAAAGAACCCAAAGACATCCCGCTTTCCCGAGTGATTCGGCTCCTAGATGGCCCTATCGCCTTGCTTCCCTGCGTCAGTCTCAACTACTACGAATCCTGCGCCGAATGCAAGGATGAATCCCATTGTGGAATCAACAAGGTCATGGCCCAAGTTCGTGATGAGACACTTAAAATACTGGAAACCAAAACATTGCAGGATATTTTAGAAGGAGAGTAAAATTTTTTACCCATTTACCCTATAATTTTGATAGGGTTTATATACTTTTGAAGCCATATTCCGTTTCGACTCGTATGATTCTAGACCAGCCACTCAAAAAATGGTTCGTTTCCAAAAAAGGGACGGACTCAAATTTCAAAAGCTTTTTGAAATCCCTCTCCTGGAGAATAGTGGGAACAATAGACACGATAGTCATCTCCTACTTTGTCACCGGTGAACTGGTCATGGCCGTGTCCATCGGATCGGTAGAAGTCGTCACCAAAGTGCTGCTGTATTATGTCCACGAGAGAGTATGGGAAAATGCCACTAAATCCAAAAAAGATGAACCCGAAGCAGAACTTGTCCGATCTTGAAGCAAGTCTCCAAAGCCTCAGCGCAGGCGAAGGATTGGCTTTGATTGCTGAGCTCTTTCCAGGAAAGGTGGTTTTTTCGACCTCGTTGGGCCAGGAAGATCAGGTCATTACCCAGTTGATTGCTGCACAAAACTTGCCTATTCAGATCTTTTCGCTGGATACGGGAAGATTGTTTCCGGAGACTTTGGAGCTTTTAGCCAGAACTGAAAGCAAATACAAAACTCGAATCAAGGTTTATTATCCGGAGACGGCTTCGGTTGAAAGATTGGTTGCTGACATCGGGATCAATGGGTTCTATGAGTTAGTTGAAAACCGGAAATCCTGCTGCTTTGTCCGAAAAGTGGAGCCTTTGAAGCGTGCTTTGGCAGGGAATGCCGTTTGGGTAACCGGACTCCGAGCCGAGCAAAGTGCCAACCGAAATGACATGAAACGCCTCGAGTGGGACGAAGCCAATCAGATCATTAAGTACAATCCACTCTTGGATTGGACATTTGATCAGATGATCGCCTACATCAAAGAGCATAAGATTCCATATAATCCACTCCACGATCAGGGCTTTATCAGCATTGGCTGCGCACCTTGTACCCGTGCGATCCTACCAGGAGAAGACGCCCGCGCCGGAAGATGGTGGTGGGAGGATTCGAAGAAGGAGTGTGGGTTGCATAGCAAATAAGACACAAAATTTTAGACGCAAGACACAAGACTTCGACATTCGATATTTGAAGATTTCCAGAATAATAAAAGACACTAAGAATTTGAAACAAGGTTTAGATGCTCCTCACAAGCTAGTAAATCGTACTTCGTAACTCGTAATTCCTATGAACCTATTCATACCTAACCCCAAAGAGGCAGAATCCATCCACATCCTGAGGGAAGTGGCGGCGCAGTTTGAGCGTCCGGTTCTGCTTTTTTCCGGGGGAAAAGACTCGATTACTTTGGTCAGATTGGCTCAAAAGGCCTTTTTCCCTGCCAAAATCCCTTTCCCATTACTCCATGTGGACACCGGACACAATTTCCCGGAGACCATCGAGTTTCGGGATTGGTTGGTGAAAGAATTGGGCTTGGAACTCATCGTCAGAAATGTCCAAGACTCTATCGACCAAGGTAAAGTCCGCGAAGAGCGTGGCCGCTATGCCAGCCGAAATACGCTTCAGACCACCACCCTTTTGGATGCAATCGAAGAGTTTAAGTTTGACGCTTGCATCGGTGGTGCAAGACGGGATGAAGAAAAAGCCCGCGCCAAGGAACGGGTATTTTCTGTTCGGGATGACTTCGGGCAATGGGATGAGAAAAACCAACGCCCCGAGCTATTCGACATGCTTAATGGGAAAATCCATGTGGGCCAAAATGTCCGTGTATTCCCAATCTCCAACTGGACGGAATTGGATGTGTGGGAATATATCCGCACCGAGAATATTGCCATTCCGAGCATCTACTTTGCGCACAAGCGGGAAGTATTCTTCCGCGATGGCATGATTTGGACGGCAAATGAACACGTCTTCCGCGAAGCCCACGAAGAAGTAGTGGAACGCATGGTCAGATTCCGGACTGTCGGTGACATGACCTGTACCGCAGCAGTGCTTTCCGAAGCCACTTCTTTAGATGATGTGGTCTCCGAAATCCGGCAATCTACCATTTCCGAACGCGGTGCCCGAATCGACGATAAGCGGTCCGAAGCAGCAATGGAGACGAGGAAGAAGGTCGGATACTTTTGAGTATAAGAGGCAATATAGAAGAAGATAGCTGCGCAGATAAATTGAAATATAGCTAGAGCTGAGATAGAGGGACAAGATATCTTAAAGTATCTTCTAAATATCTCGCGAAGCATATCTTAAAATTCAAAAATGATCTAAAGTAGAATTTGATAATAATGGACATACAAGGCAGAAAACTCATCAAAATCGCTACCGCTGGTTCGGTGGATGATGGCAAAAGCACCTTGATTGGGCGATTGCTTTACGACACGCATTCCCTGACCACGGACAAGATCGAGGCCATTGAGCGTAGCTCCAAGCAGCGAGGCTACGATTACCTGGACTTTTCCTTAGCCACTGACGGGCTAGTTGCTGAGCGCGAGCAGGGCATCACCATCGATGTGGCTCATATTTATTTCAATACCGATAAGACCAACTTCATCGTAGCGGATACTCCCGGACATGTGGAGTACACGCGAAACATGGTGACAGGAGCTTCTACTTCGCAGGTAGCCATCATCCTGATCGACGCCCGCAAAGGCGTGATCGAGCAGACTTACCGTCACTTTTTCATCAGCAATCTTCTTCGCATCAGCCATGTGGTGGTTGCGATCAACAAGATGGATTTGGTGGAGTACAGTGAAGATGTGTTTTTGAAAATCAAAGCGGACTTTGATGTCTTGGTGGAGAAAAGTGACTTCGCCGAAGAGCAGATTACGTTTATTCCTTTATCTGCTTTGAAGGGAGAAAATGTGACCCGAAAGTCAGAACACATGCCATGGTATGTGGGAAATACTTTACTGGATCACTTGGAGGTGTTGGAGCCTGAGGATTTGCAGGAAAGTGCCGCAGCGAGATTCCCGGTGCAGTTGGTCATCCGTCCCAAAACCGAGGCCTACCATGATTTCAGAGGCTTTTCCGGAAAGCTATATGGCAATTCGCTCCAAGTCGGTGACCGGGTGACGGTACTCCCTTCAGGAAACGAATCCTCCATTAAGAGCATTCATTTTTTTGATCAGGAGTTGGAAAGTGCTGCTCCGGGTTCCTCTATCGTGCTTACGCTGGCGGATGAAGTAGACTGCAGTCGCGGCGATATGATCGTGAAAAGCGGGGAAGCTCCAAGTAGCGAAAAGGCCATTTCAGCCACTATTTGCCAAGTCAACAGCAAAGCCTTGAAAGTAGGTGGAAAATATATCCTGCAGCATGGCATCAACCGTGTCTTAGCAAAAGTGGATCAGATCGAAGCCAAAATTCATACGGATTTCTCAGGAACTGAAGAGGCTGAACAACTGAAATTGAATGACATCGGTAAGGTCAATCTTAGACTCAGCAAGCCGATTCACTTTGATTCCTACCATCAGTCCAAGTCAAACGGAGCCTTTATCCTGATCGATGAGGGGACTTACGATACGGTTTCGGTGGGATTTATTGAGTAGATGCTAGAGGCTAGACGTTAGATTCAAGACGCTAGATATAAGACTTCGATAGATACTTATGTAGTTTCTTGATCTTTTCCGTGAGTGAGGACACTCACGGGGGCAAAGAGTAACAAGACTTTAGTATCAAGTATCAAGACTCTAGACTTCGATATTCATTATTCGTTGTTCGACATTCGATATTCTAAATTTTAAAATGTCGAATGTTGAACGCTGAACTTTGAACATCGAACTAAAAAAAAACCAGCCCTGACCTTGGTCTCGGCTTTTTCTAACAACCAATTCCCTATTTTACCTATAGGGAGAAAGCATTATCAATTATGCAAAGTTTTCGAACAGAACTGGAAAATCCGATTGTAGAACGGGATATCATCGAATTGGAGCGCAAAATCGCCCTTTTCCGGGAAGGAAAAATCGATGAGGAAAAATTCCGAAGTCTTCGCCTTGCTCGTGGAGTTTACGGACAGCGGCAACAGGGCGTGCAAATGGTGCGAATCAAGCTCCCCTATGGCCGGGCTACATCGGCTCAATTACGGCGCATTTGTCAGGTTTCGGAGGAGTATTCCATCGGTCGACTTCACATTACTACCCGTCAGGATATTCAGATTCACTTCGTGAGCTTGGACAGGACTCCTCAGCTTTGGGCAGAGTTGGAAAAGGACGATGTCACGCTTCGAGAGGCCTGTGGTAACACAGTTCGGAATGTCACCGCTTCAGAGACTGCCGGTATCGATCCAAAGGAACCCTTTGATGTAACGCCCTATGCCGATGCGACCTTCCGTTATTTTTTGAGAAATCCGGTCTGCCAAGAAATGGGACGAAAGTTCAAAATGGCTTTTTCTTCCTCCGATGAAGACACCGGTTTGGCCTATATGCACGATTTGGGCTTTATCCCAAAAGTCAAAGAAGTCAATGGAAATCAAATTCGAGGGTTCAAAGTGCTTTTGGGCGGAGGACTGGGTTCGCAGCCTCGACATGCCGATTTGATCACGGAGTTTTTGGAGACCGATCAGTTGATTCCGTTTATCGAATCAGTCTTGCGGATTTTTGACCGTCATGGAGAGCGAGCCAGAAGAAACAAGGCCCGGATGAAGTTTTTGATCAAAGAGATCGGCTTAGAGGCTTTTTTGGATTTGGTCGAAAAAGAAAAAGCTGCTTTGCCATTCAAGAAATTTCCCCTTGATTTTGAAAACTATGAAGAGGGAAAAACGCTTCCCAATCCGCCCGCAGTAGAGGTCAATCCCGCCGATTTGGGATTGGATTTCGAACTTTGGAAGCTGACCAATGTGCTGCCACAAAAGCAGACTGGCTATGTTTCCATTGGAGTTCGCGTGCCTTTGGGGGATTTTTACCTGGATCAAGCCAGACCTTTGGCTGAATTGGTGGAAAAGTATGCAGCAGGGGAAGTTCGCTTTACCCTACGTCAAAATATCCTAATCCGAGATGTGAGAGCGGATTTAGTTCCTTTCTTTTATCAAGAATTGAAAAAGATCAATCTCGCTCAGCGAGGCTATAATTCTCTTGGCGACATTACCGCCTGCCCGGGTACGGATACGTGTAATTTGGGAATTGCCAGTTCGACGGGGATTGCCAAAGAGCTGGAAAAAGTCATCGAGCAGGAATATCCACAGTATCTGAAAAACCAAGACTTGGCCATCAAGATTTCCGGCTGCATGAATGCCTGCGGACAGCACAACATGGCCCATATTGGCTTCCAAGGCATGTCCATGAAAGCGGGAAAAACCGTCATTCCAGCCCTTCAAGTACTTTTAGGTGGAGGAAATCTAGGCGATGGCAACGGCCGCTTTGCAGACAAAGTAACCAAGGTTCCCAGTCGTCGTGGACCTCAGGCGCTGCGGGTATTGCTTGATGATTTTGAGAAAAATGCGGGAGGAAAAGACTTTCTCAGCTACTACGATCAGCAGGGGCAAATGTATTTCTATGATTTGCTCAAAGATCTCAGCGATGCTTCCACGGTGACGGAGTCGGATTCAGTGGATTGGGGACATCAGGAGGCCTATAAAGTAGCTGTGGGTGTTGGTGAATGTGCCGGAGTGGTCATTGACTTGGTGGCTACCCTACTTTTGGAGGCTTTGGAAAAACTCGATTTGGGTCAGGAAGCCCTCGAACAAGGTCGCTGGTCTGACAGCATTTACCATCACTATGCGGGGTTGATCAATGCGGCCAAGGCCCTTTTGCTCAGCGAAAATGTAAGTACAAATAGCTATGCGAATATCATCAGCCTCTTTGACGAGAAGTTTGTAGAAACCGGCAAAATCCAGCTGGAAGGCACCTTTGCCGAAAAGGTTTATCAGATCAATCAGCACGAACCCACTGAGGAGTTTGCCAAAGCTTACGCTAAAGAGGCCATGGAGATCTATAGCCTGCTGAAAACCTATCGGGAAGAGGAGGTCGAGGCATGAGAACTTCCATAAATCCAAAAGTTACCCTCGTAGGTGCAGGTCCCGGAGATCCGGAACTGATGACTTTGAAAGGAATCTTGGCGCTCAATACCGCTGATGTAGTGCTCTATGATGCCCTCATTGATCCGGTTTTACTGAAGCATGCACCTGCTACAGCTTTGAAAATATTTGTTGGAAAACGAGTAGGCAAACACAGCACCCCACAGGAAGACACCAATCAACTCTGCGTCGAACTCGCCCGAAAGCATGGACACGTGGTTCGCTTGAAAGGTGGAGATCCTTTCGTCTTCGGTCGAGGAGGAGAAGAAATCGAGTACATCGAGGCCTTTGGTATTCCTACAGCGGTTGTTCCGGGCATTACTTCGGCGATTGCTGTTCCGGCCAATGCAGGAATTCCGGTTACGAAACGGGGCATCTCCGAAAGCTTCTGGGTAGTAACAGGGACCACTACAGCGGGTGAACTTTCCCGAGACCTGTCACTTGCGGCTCAGTCCACAGCTACGGTGGTGATCTTGATGGGGACCAAAAAATTGGGAGAAATCGTAGAAACCTATCAAAAGGTAGGTAAGTCCCATTTACCTGTAGCGATCATCCAAAGCGGGACCACTCAGGAAGAAAAAATCACAGCCGGATTTATCCATGACATTGAGCAAAAAGCGCTGGAAAATCAAGTCGAAGCCCCTGCGGTGATCATTGTCGGAGAAGTCGTGAGGGAAAGTATGCGGTTGGCGGAGGTGTATCGGGAGGCTGTTTCAGTGATCAGTATGCGTTCGCAGTGAGCAATTTAAAGATTTGCTACGCGAGATATTGAGCTGATACTTTAAGATATATTATCCTTCTATCTCAGCCATAGCGGTATCTCAGTTAATCTGCGCAGCTATCTTTTAAACCCTTATTTACCAAGTCTTGCATCTTGTGTCTAAAGTCTAAAATCTAAAATGAACCATCTCTACCCCATCTTTCTCAAAGTACACGAACTCAACGTCCTCTTGGTCGGTGGGGGTTTTGTGGCTACCGAGAAATTGGAATTTTTGCTTAAATCGAGTCCCAAAGCTCAGGTGACTGTAGTTTCCAAGATGTTCAGACCGGAATTTTTGGAACTGGCAGAAGGAAAAGAGACCGTCACGCTGATCGAAGATGTGTATCATGAGAAGTATCTGGGCGGAAAGCACATCGTGATTGCTGCGACGGATGATAAAGCCGTCAACCGACAAATCCGCGATGAAGCCAAGGAACGCTTTCTGCTCGTCAATGTAGCGGATACGCCTGAACTCTGTGATTTTTACCTCGGAGGTATTGTAACCAAAGGCAATCTGAAAATTGCCATTTCCACCAATGGAAAATCTCCAACTACCGCCAAACGCCTTCGCCAATTATTGGAAGAAGTGCTGCCCGAGGAAATCGATGATTTGCTTGAAAATCTAAATGCTTACCGGGCTACGCTCAAGGGAGACTTTGAGTACAAGGTGAAGGCGATGAATGAGATTACGGAGGGGTTGGTGAAAAGGGAGACACAAGACGCAAGACATTAGATACAAGACTTTAGTATCAAGTAGCTAGTATTGGGATTTTGGGGAATGGTCGTTTTCTGCTGGACCTTTGCACTTGTCGCCAATTCACTCCTATTAATTTTGATAGAAAATCACATCTTAAGTTCCGATTATGTGATTTTTTTCACATTTTCGGAAGATAAAATGTGATTCTATGTTTTTTGAACGGAATATCCTTTCTCAACTTCAAGTATGGACAGCCCGTCCAAAGCCCAAGCCGCTACTCATGAAAGGGGCTAGGCAGGTCGGCAAAACCTCTTTGCTAAAGTGGTATGGACAGACTCACTATTCAAAAACAGCTTACTTTAATTTTGATCGTCAGCCTGATTTAAAGCAATTTTTTGAGTTGACCAAAGACCCTTTGCGAATCATTCAGAATCTCTCTTTGGTGGTAGGGTTTCCGATAGAACCTAAAAACACGCTAATCATTTTTGATGAAATCCAGGAATGCAAGGAGGCACTGAACTCGCTGAAGTATTTTGAGGAAAATCAGGAGCCTTTCCATGTGGTAGGCGCCGGTTCATTGTTGGGAGTTACCCTAGGCAACTTTGCCTCTTTTCCGGTTGGAAAGGTTGAATTTTTAGAGTTGTTTCCATTGACTTTTTTAGAGTTCCTTACTCAAAAGGATCCTGAAATGTCCAATTACCTCAATTCAATTCAGCTAGTTGAACCTATTCCTGATTACTTTTTCAACCGGATTTTAGAAAGCTTTCGACTGTATATGATCTCAGGAGGAATGCCAGAACCTGCAAAAGAATTGGTTGAAAGTGCAGATTTATCTCGAGTGGAAATTCTTTTGGAGAATATTAATCTGGCATACGAATTGGATTTTTCTAAACACGTTCCACCAAAGGATATCCAGAAAATTAGTTACATCTGGAACTCGATCCCCTCACAGCTTGCCAAGGAAAATAAGAAATTTCTTTACCAAGTAGTCAAGCCAGGTGCCCGGGCCAGAGAGTATGAAGATGCATTGACTTGGTTGATTCAGGCAGGGTTGGTTTACAAAGTCAATCGCGTAAATAAAGTCGGAATTCCGCTATCCGCTTATCAGGATTTGGCGATTTTTAAAATTTACTTTCTCGATTTGGGATTACTCAGAAGCAAAGCAAGACTAGCTTCTAATGCCATAATTCATCCCACAGCGCTATTCTCGGAATTTAAAGGTGCATTAGCTGAAAATTATGTTCTCCAGTCTGTGATCTCGCAGTTTGGTGAGTTGCCTTCCTATTGGACTTCCAATGGTAAAGCCGAAGTAGATTTTTTGATTCAAGTCCAAAACTCGATTTTCCCTGTCGAGGTGAAGTCAGGTGAAAATACTCGAAGTAGAAGTTTGACAGTATATGATGAAGAAAACAGGCCGGAATTAAAGCTTAGATTTTCTATGAAAAATCTGATTCATCAAGATCATCTGCTCAATATTCCCCTCTTTTTAGCAGATCGTACTCGGGATTTGGTCGATATGATGCTGAAAAAATAAGAGGACACAAGGTTACCAAGTGGATGGGAGCAAGATTTTGGAAATTGATAAATAGTGGGTCGTAATTTGGGAGTAGGGTTGGTAGTCTTGTTACCTATTTTTTTTGATAGACTTGATCAAAAATCACATCTTAAGTTCCGATTATGTGATTTTTTCCACGTTTTCGGAAGATAAAATGTGATTCCAGAGGAAATCGGGGTAAGACAGGATTGGATGGAAATCATTCTTATCGATAAACCGGGTGTTCGAATTCCGGTTTTTTATTTCCCTGAGTTCCTGTAATTTTGGGCTTCCTAAAAAACGCATCAATTATCTAATTTATGGCATATTTATTCACCTCAGAGTCAGTGTCTGAGGGTCATCCTGACAAAATTGCTGACCAAATCTCTGACGCCTTGATCGATAATTTTTTAGCCTTCGATCCTAATTCTAAAGTTGCTTGTGAAACACTCGTGACCACCGGCCAGGTAGTCTTGGCGGGTGAAGTGAAATCCGATATTTACCTAGACGTGCAGAAGATCGCCCGTGACGTGATCAACCGTATCGGCTATACCAAAAGTGAATACATGTTTGAAGGCAATTCCTGCGGAGTACTTTCAGCAATCCATGAGCAGAGTGCCGATATTAATCAGGGTGTGGAGCGTAAGAATCCTGAAGAACAAGGTGCAGGCGATCAAGGGATGATGTTTGGCTATGCCACTAACGAAACCGAAAACTTCATGCCTTTGGCATTGGATCTGTCTCACATGATCCTTCGTGAATTGGCTACTTTGAGAAGAGAAAATAAGGACATCACCTACCTACGTCCGGATTCAAAATCGCAAGTAACCATCGAATACAGTGATGACAATGTCCCGCAGCGAATTGATGCGATTGTGGTATCCACTCAGCATGATGACTTCGACGCGGAAGAAGCCATGCTCTCCAAAATCAAGTCTGATATCATCAACATTTTGATTCCAAGAGTAAAAGCGAAATTGAAACCTGAACTTCAGAAGCTCTTTACCGATGAGATCACTTACCATATCAACCCAACCGGCAAATTCGTAATCGGCGGTCCTCACGGGGATACCGGATTGACCGGAAGAAAAATCATCGTCGATACTTATGGTGGAAAAGGTGCTCACGGTGGTGGTGCTTTCTCAGGAAAAGATCCTTCTAAGGTGGATCGATCGGCTGCTTATGCCACTCGTCACATCGCCAAAAACATGGTGGCTGCAGGAGTTGCTGACGAAATTTTGGTGCAAGTTTCCTACGCGATCGGTGTGGCCAAGCCTATGGGGATTTACATCAACACCTATGGAACTGCCAAAGTGAACTTGACCGATGGAGAAATTGCCAAGAAAGTCGAAGCGATTTTTGACATGCGTCCGTACGCCATCGAGCAGCGCTTGAAACTGAGAAATCCAATCTATGAAGAGACTGCGGCTTATGGCCACATGGGTAGAAAAAATGAGATCGTTCGCAAGACTTTTTACTCTCCATATCGGGAAGCAGTGACCAAAGAAGTGGAGCTTTTCACTTGGGAAAAACTCGACTTCGTCGATAAAATCAAGGCTGAATTTGGCCTATAGACAGAAAGCCCCGAAGTGATTCGGGGCTTTTTTTGCTGGTTTTTGGCACTTTTTAAGGGTTTTTGACTTATATTTATCTGACACCCTTTTCGTGGAGAGCTGTTCTTAGATGAGCTCTTTTTGTTTTTAACCTAATAGCTACCATGTCAAAAACCATCATCGTTTCCAATCGACTTCCTATTTCTCTTCGCCACAGAAATGGCAAATTTGAATTTAAACCTTCAGCTGGAGGACTAGCCACTGGACTGGGTTCGATCTATAAATCAGGTGAAAACATCTGGATCGGTTGGCCGGGAAATACCGTCGAAGATCCCGAGCAGCGGGCTGAGATCATCCTCGAACTCCATGAGCTGAAGATGGCCCCGGTTTTTCTAACCAAAGAGGAAGTGACCAAATTTTACGAAGGCTTCAGCAACGAGACACTCTGGCCTGCTTTTCACTATTTCACCCAATACATCGAGTACAATTCCGATCACTGGGAGGCCTATCGTGATGTCAATCGGAAATTTTGCGAAGCAATTCTGAAAAAAGCTGACCCCGATGACACGATCTGGATTCATGACTATCAGCTTTTGCTTTTACCCCAAATGCTCCGGGAAGCGCTGCCGCAATCGACCATCGCTTTTTTCCAACATATTCCCTTTCCCTCCTACGAAATTATGCGCATGATCCCTTGGAGACGCGAGTTGCTTGAGGGAATGTGTGGGTCAGATCTCATCGGATTTCATACCTATGATGACATGCGGCACTTCCTCAGTGCGGTGGGTCGGATCACTGGTCTTTCCAGTGAAAGCGGCTACATCCAAGCCGAAAATCGGATCATCAACGTGGACTCTTTCCCCATGGGGATCGATTATGGGAAATTTGAAAAACAAGCCAAAAGCCGCAAAACCCAGCGAATTGTCCAGGATTTCCGAAATCAAGTCGGGGATCAAAAGCTGATCATCACCATCGATCGGCTGGATTACTCCAAAGGAATTCCTCAGCGACTCCATGCTTTCAATCGCCTTTTGCAACTCCACAAATCCCTCCACGGCAAAGTCTCCATGATCATGATCGTGGTGCCGAGTCGAGACAAAGTCAAGTCCTACAAAGAGCTTAAAGAAGAAATTGACTTGCTAGTAGGCCGGATCAATGCCGAATATTCAACCTTAAACTGGGTTCCTGTACATTATTTCTACCGTAGTTTTCCTTTTGAGGAGCTGAGCGCTTTTTACAATATGTCTGACATTGCACTCGTCACTCCCCTCCGGGATGGGATGAATCTGGTGTGTAAGGAATATGTGGCCAGCCGAACGGATCAATCAGGCGTGCTTATCCTTTCCGAAATGGCGGGTGCCTCAAAAGAACTTCAGGATGCCGTCCTCGTCAATCCCAACGATCAACAAGGCGTCGTGGATGCGATCTATCATGGGCTGACCATGGATCCAAAGGAGCAAAAAACCCGAATTGCATCTATGCAGGACAGCCTTAGGAAATATGACATTTTTCAGTGGGTCAAAGTCTTCACGGACAGGCTGGATCATGTGAAAAAAAAGCAAGCCGAACTTACTTCCAAGGACGTCGACCACCGGATTGTTCAAGAAATCAAAAAGGCTTTCGAAAAGGCAAAAAATCCGGTTCTTTTCCTTGACTACGACGGAACCTTGACGGGTTTTGTCACCAATCCTCAAGATGCCAAACCTGACACCGAACTCAAGAATATCATCAAAGCGATCAGTGCCAAGTCCCAAACTGTGATCATCTCAGGCCGTGACAAGGATACGCTTGGGACTTGGTTCAAAAACCAACCCGTCGATCTGGTCGCTGAGCATGGCGTATGGGTGAAGCGGAAAAACCAAAAAACGGACTGGGAGCTCTACGCAGAAGTGGATGACAGCTGGAAAGAAGAAATCCGCAAAGTCATGGAATACTATGTCCTAAGGACACCGGGAGCTTTTATCGAGGAAAAGCATCATTCCCTAGTTTGGCACTATCGAAAGGTAGAAAGCGGCCTGGGCGATCTACGAATGCGGGAGCTTTTTTCCCACCTCAAATACATGGCGAGCGGCTACAACCTGCAGGTGCTCGAGGGAAATATGGTCCTGGAAATCAAGCGCCCCGACATCAATAAAGGCCGTGCAGCGAGTGCGCTGATGAAAGGCCAAGAGTATGATTTTATCCTTGCGATCGGTGACGACTGGACGGATGAAGACACCTTTAAAGCCATGCCTAAAAATGCCTTCACCATCCGTGTAGGTTATGCATACACCCAGGCTAATTACAATATAAAATCTTTCAAAGAGGTCCGAAACCTCCTTTCGGAACTGATGTAATCGATCAAATGAAATTGGGGCGATCCAGCTTTTTACCAATTCGAAAGGCTGCATTCATGAGTCCTACATGGGAATAGGCTTGGGGGAAATTGCCCCATTGACTGCCAGTCGCTTGGTCCACGTCCTCTGAGAAAAGACTGAGGTGATTGCAGTATTTGGTCAGGGTTTCAAAACCCTCGATCGCTTCATCCAGTCGATTGACACAGGCTAAGGCCTCGATGTACCAAAAAGCACAGATCAAAAAGGTCGTCTCCGGCACGCCAAAATCATCCATGTGCTTGTATCGGTAAAAAAGAAAGTCCTTAGCAAGAAGATCTTCTTCCAAGGCCTTGAGATGGTCATTTGCACGTTCAATATCGTTACCAAAATAACCCATGGTGATCAATTGGAGCGTGGATGCGTCCATGTACTTAGACCCGATCGCTTGGGCATAAGCTTTCCGTTCGGGCAGGTAGCAGGCTTCTATTTTTTTGATAGCCTCGTCTCGGAGGTAGATGGCTTTTTCAGAAATGGCCTGATTATTAAGCCTTGAGCCTATTTTGGCGGCAGCACAAGCCCCGGCCCAGTGAAAGAGAAAAGTGTAGCAGTGTTCTTGTGCCAAATTTCTGAATTCCCACAGCCCCGCATCCTTTTCGTGCATGGTCTTTTCGATTTTATCGAGCAGATTGGTGATCATCGGCACAGAATAGCTCCGCTCTTTGGCTGTAAATCGCTGATCAGAATATAGCGGCAGTAGGGAAACTAAGACTTGTCCATACAGGTCATTCTGGATATGGGTATAGGCCTGATTGCCAAATCGAACCGGCTTGTTTCCCTGATATCCCGCCAAGTCTGACAGCTTCTCGGTCAACAACGAGTCACCCGTAATCGAATAGAGCGGTTGGTACCGTCCATCTGCACCGGTAGGAAGATTCTGGATGTATTCAAAGTATTTTTCCAGTTCTTCAAAGTGACCTACACTGTTAAACGAAGTCAAGGTATAATAGCTGTCTCTGATCCAGCAATAGCGGTAATCCCAGTTGCGGGTCGATCCCGGTGACTCAGGAAGTGAAGTCGTAGAAGCGGCAATGATAGCTCCGGTATCCTCGTATTGGTGGATTTTCAGGATCAAAGCCGACCGCAATACTAAGCGCTGATGAAAATTGGAAATACTCGTGGACTTGACCCAAGACCGCCAATAGTCTGTGGTGGATTGAAGAAATCGCTCGCAGGTGGACTCGATCGGAGCTTCCAATGGTCTCCCGTAAGTCAACACGAGATAGATCGGCCGCTGGAGGACAAAACCTTTGCCTTCGCAAATGTAGCTCAGCGGGGCATTGGTCGTCAGACGGATCTCTTGATCACTTCCCAAATACTGGATATGATTACTCCCCTGGCTCGGAGTGAGTTGACATTTACCCTGATCATTCACGGGCTTACAGGAAATCTTAATTCGAGGAGTGCCTTGTAACGGTTCTACCTTACGAATCAGCATCAAGGGCCGAAAGATCCGGTCAAAATTGGTAAAGCGCGGAGCAAAATCTGTGACCTTGAAGCTTCCCGAGCCATTTTCCAAAGTTGTCTCCAGGATGTTGGTGTTTTCGAGGTAACGTTGGCTGGATTGAAATTCTCCGCTTTCGGGCAAGATGGTAAACTCGCCTCCTCTTTCCTGATCGAGCATGCCTCCAAACACAAAATCAGAGTCAAATCGGGGCAAACAAAGCCAGGAAATATTGGTGTTTTTTTGAATGTGGGCGATGTAGGAGCAGTTGCCAATAAGCCCAGAATCGTAGGTATGAGTAGTCATTGGATCTGGTGATAAATGGTGTAAAATCAAAAAAAGGCTACTGGGTTACTGGCAAGAAATAAAAATTAGACCCCGCATCCAAAGAAAATTAGGCTTTTTAACAAAATGACTGCGATCGGAAACAAACCATTTTCTTTCTTTTGCCCCCTTAAAAATACCCTTATTACCTCAAAGAACTTCTATCGCTCCAGCATCAGCCAACCCCGTGGATCGACCACAGGAGGAGTTGAGCTTTTGACCTCCACTCCTTTTTTCCCAACAGCAGTTCGCTGCACCCCTTCAGAAGTTTCGATCTCCAGCGGCATTTCAAAATCAATATCCTGAAGAGAAATCAGCCAACCGTCCTTTCCCTTTTTGCTCACTTTGAGCTTGGGAAGGTCTGTAGTAAAAAGGTACAGGTCAAAGAATCCCTCAAGGTCTCTGCCCGTGTAGCTTTGGATGAAGTCGGTAAAATCCTTAGTAGTGACTTGATTGAGGTAGGTGAATCGCTCATCCATGACAAAGGCCTTGATCGCAGGAAAAAACAATTCATCACCGAGCACTCCCCGGAGCGAATGAATCACCATGGCACCCTTGGAATAAATCTCTCCATGATACGCTTCCTCCTCGGTCGAGTTCACCGGGCTGACCACGGGTTTAGCGTGAGGAAGCCTTTTGGCCTCGGCTCGTGCTTTCTCAAAATAGGCTTCAGGTCCGCCGTGCTCCCAGAAAAACAGCCAATCTCCATAAGCGGTCAAGCCCTCATGAATCCACATATCGGCCCAGTCGGAGACCGTGACTTTATTTCCCCACCATTCGTGGCCCAGCTCGTGATGAAGCAGCCAATCGTACTTCACCTTTCCCATTGGCACAAACTGAAAATTGTTGCCATAGGCATTGATGGTCTGATGCTCCATCCCGAGGTAAGGAGTCTCGACTACGGCGATTTTGTCCTCAGGAAATGGGAAAGGGCCGAAGTACTTTTCTTGAGTTTCAGTGCTGATTTTAAGCAATTCCAGAAGTTCTTTAGCCTTGGCTCTGTTTTCCTGAAGGACCCAAACCTGCATCGGGATCACTTCACCAGAAACCGATGTGAAGTCCATTTTTTCCTCATGAAAAATCCCCAGCGTAAAGTTGATGTTGTAATTGCTGATCGGATAAGTGGTCTGCCAGTGGAAGGTATTTTTTTGACCTACCTCTTCACGCTCAATCAAGCGACCATTTGATGCCACGAAATAGGGCTTCGGAGCGGTGAAAAACAGATCCACGCCTTCGCTCGGTTCGCTCGAGGGATGGTCGAGAGCCGGCATGAAGATTTTTCCACCTTCACCTTGGGAAGAAAGTCCCATCCAGTGATTGTCCAACTGATCTTTTTCCCAGGTAAACCCTCCCGTCCAAGGCGGATTTTGAGCAATTGGAGTTTTTCCGCCGTAGAAAACCTCAACCTGATCACAAGTACAGTCGATTGGGATGATATCCAACAGATTGTTTTGATGGGAGAATTGTACTTCTTTTCCATCCATCAGCACTTTGCTTACCTGGTATTCATTGATCAACTGGAATCGGAGCGTATCGAGTTTTTCATCAGCAGAAAAAGTAATGGTATTGGACCCCTGAATACTTTGGGATTCGGGTAAAAGCTCCAATTCGAGGCGATAATGGCGGATTTTCATCTTGGCCTGAAGTGGATCGATCGGACCTCCCCAGTCCCAATTTTGAGCAAAAGCACCCCAAAAACTGCAGAAAAAAAAGCAAAGAAAAGTCAGTGTTTGCTTTGCTAAAGGATTAGTATAGTTCATAGCGAATTTCATGTAGTAGTACTCCAAAGTCCTCAGATGCTTTTTCAGAAACTTTCCGGAAACCCACGCTTTCATAAAGATATGCAGCCGAGTCCAAACCGGATGTAGTATAAAGATAGGCACCTTGATACCCTTTTTCTTGATAAAAATCCATCCATTCCTGGACGAGTTTTTTCCCAATTCCTTTTCCCCTATAGGCCTCTTCAAGAACAAAATAGCGAAGCTGCGCCTGATTGCGTGGTCGGTGCATTAGCAAGAGAAAGCCTACCATTTGCCCCCCAGCCTCCACGACCCAGACTTTATCGAGCTCCGGATCATACTGCCGGTAAAACTCCACCAAGCTCTCCATCACATAGGCCTCAAAACCAATCCCAAAGCCCAATTCTTGGGAATAAATTTTTGCGTGAAGAAGAGCCACTTGACTCAAATCTCCCGGTCCAAGTGTATTTCTAATGGTAATCGCTGCCATATCGGCAACTTAGAGCAAAAGCGGGAAAAGAAAAAGCCGCCCAAATTAAGATTCGGACGGCACAGAATTAGTCTTCGGCATAGTTAAACGAGTCCACCTGCTCTTTGACCCAGTCGTGGTATTTCCCTTTGCGATAGTCACTCCATTCGTCTTTGTACTTGGAGCCGTCGATGAGGAATTTGAATCCAGTAGCGGCCTTGGGTTTGCTGAGTGCATTGACCAAATCTTCGGCGAGGTTTCGCTCTTTGACTTTGCGGTCCACAAAGTCCTGCATCATCTGATGCTCTTGAGGAGGCTCCATTTTGGTAAACTCGGCAAAATTGTCGGGGTCATCTTCGATTTCGTCCAGGATGTCCTCCTCCTCGGGAGTGAGATCATAGTTGAAGTAATCCTCATCATCAGGCATGTGGTGGATTTTCTTCTTGTCAATCTGATAGAAGCACACGTTGCCTTTAAGTAACTGGGCAGCAATGAAATCTACCTCTTTTTCAGTAAGCGAAAGCATGGATTGGGTTCAAGATTTTTTGAAAAATAATGAATGTCGAAATTTGATCAAATTGTTTGAATTTTAGCAATTCCAAGACCAGAAATTAACCCAGATTTTCAAAAGCGACTACTTTTTGGATCATTTCGGGAGGAAGTTCATGTCCGCCTCTAAATTGCAGGTTAATCGCTTGTTTACCAAGGTTTTGAAGCATTTCTTTTTGTTTTGCTTGACTTTCTTTGGTGAGATATTCATCCTGATCTCCGTACACGATTATAAACCGGGTATCCGAAAATTGATTTTTAGCCACATTCAATTCCAAATCATGAGCAAATCCCCCGGCCCAAAGCACCAACGTCCGAACCGGATTTTTCCATCTGGCTGCCCAACGGGTGGCTGTGGCGGCTCCTTGAGAAAATCCCAAAACATGGATTCTTGGGAGTTTTGGGAAGCTTGACAATACTTTTTCCAGCAAGAGATCGAGATAGCGGTGATTATTTTCGATGGCTGTCTCCCGCTCATATTTAGTCATCCAATTGGCTCCAACCCTTCCTTGAAATTCCTTCAAATACCCATAGTTTGTCCCTTCCGGAGCCAAAAACAGTCGTTCTGCTGAATCTAGGGGTTGGAATTTTCTCAAAAAAAACTCGGAAAGTTGCCCATATCCATGAAACACCACCCACAGATCTAACTCTGCTCCGGTAGGAACGTGGGAAAGGGAAAAGTTCGCCTTATAAGGAAAAACTATTGATCGTTTCACTCAGGTATTCAGGTCATCAAATTTCAACGGGAGCAAATTTGCGATTCCTCTGATTCTCATCACATGACCATTGGAGCAAAGAATAAGCATGGTTATAGGCTTTTCGAAGCGGTTTTCGACCTCATTGATCGTCTGACGGCAGACTCCACAGGGAGATACTCCTGCCCAGATTTCCTCCCCCGCCCGCTGTGCAACTATCGCCAACATACTTGGTGGAGAATCGGGGAAATTTGCCCCGGCATAGCCCAAAAGTAATCGCTCAGCGCAAACTCCCGTAGGGAAACTTACATTTTCCTGATTGGAGGACTGAAGGATTTCCCCGTTTTCCAACAAAACTGCCGCCCCTACATGGAATCCGGAGTAGGGTGCATACGCCCGTTTGGAAACTTCTTTGGCTCTATTGATGAGCATTTGCTCGGCTTGATTTAATTCCGAAGGCAGTAACTCTTCGATTTCAGTACTTAGATTTATCTTTTTCACTTCAAAAATCAATATGGGAAAATCCTAACGATCAAAGTAAGGAATTGTTCCTTATTTCTTTGTTGCTGATCTTTTCCCCTCCAAAAAATATGGTCAACTTAGCCTGATAAACCCACGTCCATGGAAACCATTTTAATTTTAGGAGCAGGAAAATCCTCCACTTTTCTGATTGATTACCTAGCCGATTCCTGTGGTAAAAAAGGCCGAAAACTACTATTGGCAGATTTGAATTCAGACCTGGCCAAATCAAAATTAAAAGGTAAGCCCCACACCGAATATGCCCGGATAGATACCGAAAACCCCGAATCCAGAAAAGTGCTTATCGCGAAAGCAAATGTGGTGATCTCTATGCTTCCGGCATTTATGCACCCAGTGGTAGCCAAGGATTGCTTGGAGCTTGGGAAGCACTTTTTTACCGCCTCATACGAAAGAGATGCCTTGCGGAAAATGCAAACTGAAATTGAGGAAAAGGGCCTTTTTTTCCTCAATGAATGTGGCCTGGATCCCGGAATCGACCATATGTCTGCCATGAAGATCATGGATGAGGCGAAATCCAAAGGCGAAGAAATCATTTCTTTCAAATCCTATTGCGGTGGTCTTTTAGCTCCGCAAAGCGAAGACAATCCCTGGAAATACAAGTTCACCTGGAATCCGCGCAATGTGGTTTTGGCAGGACAGGGGACTTCACGCTATATCGAAAAGAGTGAACTGAAATTTGTCCCCTATCATCAGCTGTTCAAACGAATCGAAACGGTGAGTTTCCCGGGATTGGGGGATTTTGATGGGTATCCCAACCGGGATTCGTTGAGCTATCGAAAGGTATATGGCTTGGATGACATTCCCACCCTGCTTCGGGGCACTCTTCGTCGGGCGGGCTACTGCAAAGCTTGGGATGTGTTTGTCCAACTCGGCATGACCGATGATTCCTTTCAGATGCAAATGCCACAAGGAAGCACCTATCGGCAGTTTTTGAATGCCTTTTTGCCTTGGTCAGATACGCTCAGTGTGGAAGAAAAACTGGCTGAGCTGATCCCGGATTTGGACTTTCCCACCTTCGAGAAGTTACAATGGCTGGGATTTTTTGAAAATCGTAAGCTTCCACTCTTGAATGGAAGTCCGGCTCAGCTCCTTCAAGCGATTTTGGAAAAAGACTGGACACTTCAGCCTGAGGACAAAGACATGATCGTGATGCAGCATCAGTTTGAGATCAAGACGGAGGCTGGTATCAAAAAAATCACCTCAAGTCTAATCGACATCGGCAAGGATTCAACCTACACCGCCATGGCCAAGACGGTAGGATTGCCTTTGGCCATTGCGGTTGATTTGTTTTTGGATGGGGAAATTTCACTCAAAGGACTTCATATACCTGTTTTACCTGAAATCTACCTCCCAATTCTGGCACAATTACAATCCTTTGGGATTCGTTTCCAGGAGACTGAATCCTGATTGGGAAAATTTAATTTTCCCAATCAAATGGCGGATCTATGGAGGCCCCATTTACCTCCCGGCAATCATCGGGTATGATGGCTTTGTTCTGCTGAAAAGTAAGGTCATCCTTTGACACATATACTCTCCGAGTGGCCTCAGCGCCCACGAGAAAGTAGCCCAAGACCACCTCATCGGGATTGTCGAGACTGATCATATTTCCTCTGATCGTAGCCGGTGGGGGGTCAAAAATAGATCCACTGATCTCGGCTTGCTGCTTGACCAACCTTAGAAATCGATAAGCAGATTCCGAGATACTGTATTGCTTCAAATCGACTCGATATCGGTTGACAAATCGCAACCCGTCATCTTCGATAAACGAAACCGGAAGCCTTGCTGTCAACCCGTTAAAACTATCATCATTGGACACAAAAAGGCTTTTATTTTGGCCAACTTCACTTCTGAAACACTGCACACAGCAGGGTTTTGGCGCAGGTGTACGACCAGGATTAGCGTCTGATGGTCTGATCACGAACAGGTCAGGTCGGGTTTCCAAAATATAAACCGCAGGCCCATTTCTCCAGAAGTAATAGTTGTTTTCATCAGCAGGGTCATCTATCTCTGCAATAAACTGAATACCCGACCTAGGCACCTCCTGACCTTCAACAGGGATGGTTACCGTTTTGATCTGGACATCTTGGATAGCTGGTACAGGTTCTACTTTTTCAGGAAATGAAGTATAAACTCGTCCATCATCGGTCTGAATCTGTAGCGTGTAAGATTTACCCACCTCTGCTCTAAAACCTGCTGGAGTAAAATAACTTCCTCGGGCTTCTGCATGCTCTGCCAAAAAGGTCACATTCCCCTCATTATCTCTGACCACCACAGTAGCGCCTGTTTCAGGCCTGATCAATCCCTCAAATACACTTCCATAGGTAGCACTTCGGGTGATCGTGATAGACTGAGGGCCATCGCCACTATGAATAATCCCTTCTACAGTCAATAGCTGTTCTCCCTCGGGCACATCTACCTGATAGGGATCAATGCAGGCCATGGGGAGTAGAACTAGCAAATAAATTAATCTTCTGATCATGGCTTAAAATCTTACTGAATAGCTCAAACTTGGCAATGGAATCCCCAAAAGGGCCAAACGAAGTGCCTGTGGCGGAGAACCCTCGGCATCATCAAAGAATATGGAAAATGGATTTTTGCGACCATAGACATTCAGGATCGAAAAGGTCCAATTCCCGTCATAGAATTTCCCTTTCCCTTTCAGCTTAAAATTGACGGCAAAATCCAACCGGTGAAAGTCCGGAAGTCGCTCTTGATTGCGATCATTGAAATAGGCCAGGTTATTGCCCGAGTAGTCAAATTTAGCATCGGGAAAGGTAATCGGCCTGCCTGTATTGTAAGCAAAGGTGGCCGACACAGAGGTATTGGTGCTGACCTTGTAGTTTCCGATCAAAGTCAGATCGTGTGGCTTGTCAAAGTTGGACGCATACCATTCACCATCATTGATGTTTTCTTCTTCAAATGGAGTTATCACCCGACGAAGTGATCTGGAATAGGTATAAGACATCCATCCGGTCAATCTTCCCAGATTTTTTTTGACATAAAACTCAGCACCAAATGCCCTTCCCTCAGCAGGGATGAGCTCAGTTTCGATATGGTTTTGCAAGATTAGGGTAGCACCATCCTTGTACTCGACCACATTTTGGATGTCTTTGTAATAGACCTCGACGGAGGTTTCGAAGATATTCCCCTTGAAATTATTGTAGAAACCCAGCGAAATCTGATCAGCAATCTGTGGCTCAAGGAAGTTATCACTCAGTTTCCAGACATCTGTCGGTGCTATAGTCGCTGTGTTGGATATCAAGTGGATGAACTGGTACATTTTATTGTAGCCCAGCTTGATCGAGCTGTACTTACTAAAGGAATAGCGAAGCGAGCCCCTGGGCCCTAATCCATCATACGATTGGATTTCCTGTCCGGCACCATACTGAACTTCTCCGATGGCGCTTCCATCGGAGATGGGCCGATTGGGTGCATATTGTCTTACAGTCCTCGCTCCGAAATACTGGTAGAGATCGTATCGGAGGCCATAAGAAAGTCCAAACTTTTCGCCCAACTCAAACTCATGCTGAATATGAGCCGCGATTTCGCGGCCTTGCTCGTCCTGAACTTTCTTAGGCAAAATTTCCTCTTCTGGTCCGGTAGGAATGAGCTCTCCCGGTTGGATTTGCAAGCTTTTCATCTCGCCTCCGAGTGTCAATTTATGACTGCCTCCTAGTGCGTAACTGAGGAAAATTTTCCCACCCAAGTCTTTGATTTGAGAATTGATGTCGAAGTCATTGATCCCGGACTGATTAGAAATCCCATAATTATACTGACTGTAGTATCCCAACACATCGAGGTGGAGTTTATCACTCAACTTGCTTTTCCATTGGAATGAATGAGCGTCATTTTTCCAGGAGATGGTGGTATCCGAAGCAAAAGAAAAATCATCATAGCTTCTATAATAGCTGTAGATAAATTCATTTTTCTCCGAAATCGGCGCGCTGATGATCACATTTCCGTCATAAAAATTAGCATTGGAATTCCGCAGCGTAGTGTTGTTGAGCGACTGCAAAAGCCAATTGATATAGGATATTCGGCCTCCGGCCAAAACAGAAACCTTCCCCGGAATAACAGGACCATTGACAGCCAACTTCCCGGAAAAAGTACTCAGCATCAGGTCTCCTCCCCATCGATCCACACTTCCCGCTTTGGGTAATATATCCAAAATAGCCGAGCTTCTACCTCCAAACTTGGCCGGCACGACTGCCTTATACAGCGTCACGTCATTGATCATATCGGCATTGAAGGCCGTAAACAATCCAAACATGTGGGATGGATTGTAGATCGGAGCTCCGGCAAACTGAATCAGGTTTTGGTCCACACCTCCACCCCGTACGTTGATCCCTGAAGATGCCTCCCCTACTTGACTGACACCGGGCAGAGTGGCCAAGGACCTCACGATATCCACTTCTCCCATGAATGGCGGAAGCTCCCGCATGGTATTCATGCTGAGGGTGATCGCACCCATATCCGTAGAGCGGATATTTTTCTCCGGATCTCTTCCAAAAATCACCACATCCTCCAACTGAAAATCTTCCTGAATCATCTTGATCGTAATCCGTCCATCTCCCACCGCCGTAATCGGATAGTCCACGGTCTCATAGCCCACATATCTGAATTGCAGGTTATACTCGGCCCGATCGAGGAGCAGTTCAAAACTGCCATTGGTATCGGTGATGCGAGTCAGGCTGAGCTCGGGTACGGTGACCGTAGCGCCCACGAGTGCTTCTCCGGTGATCTCATCAGTGATTCTACCGGTGATCCGGATTCCTTTGACTTGACCGATATCACGACCGACCACTTCCCTTCTGAGAGCGTTGGCTTGCTGAGCCGATAGATCCTGACAGCTGAGGATCAGGAGGATAATCAGTAAAATATTCTTCATGATCTAGCTTTAGATGGCGTCTGGCTCAAAACGATAAAGTTCAAAAGGAATATTTCCGAAGACAGATATCTCGGGTCCTCTGAGGATATACACGGCTCCATTCCAACTGAATGCTCCGGCATTAATACTTTGCGGGAAACCGGGAATTTCATTTTTCAACTTCCACTCCCAAGTATCCAGATTCAATTCCCACATCTCGGAAGATCTTCTGAATAATCCGATATAGGCTTTATTTCCTAACACTTGTGCCACGGGATTGATACTTTGGCCCCGGTTTCCGGGGAAATCCCCTCGATAGGTCCACTGACCGCTTTCAGGGAAAAACTGGAAAATAGTACCCACAGTAGTCACTACAAATACACTTCCTTGATATACAAAATGAGAGAAATTACTATTCAGCGAGATTGGTGCCTGAGGCAACTCCGTCCAGACTGCGGACACTGTTTCATATCGAAACACCCGCGTAGCAAACCCATCTTGGCCACCCAGCACATAAAGACTCCCTCCAAACTCGAAGACCAAAGATTCCCGACTCTGAAATGGCAAGTCTGTGAGCTGCTGAAATCCTCCTGAAGCTTGTTTCCAAAAAGTCTTATCAGCAACAAACTCATCTCTGCCTGTCTCTACAGCACCGCCCCCAATGTAACTTCCGGTACCAAATGCGGAAATCCTCCCCGAACCCGGAAATATCACTTCCTGCCATCTGTTTTCGAGTAAATCATAGCGCTGAAAAGCCTGAAATAGCCCCGCATTTCTAACCTGCCCAAGTCCAAAAAAGAAACTATTCCCTTTGAGAAAGGAAACCGTGTGATAGATTCTGAGGCCATCCGGAACTTCGGTTATTTTGGTGTACTTGCCGGCTTGATACTCGAATTCTCCCAGGGAAATCACCTTGTCCTGAACTTGGATTCGCACGGGCACCCGCACCTCACCAGCCGCCTGAGGTACCAGAACTGAAAGTCTGGATTCAAAAGAATTTCGGACGATCTGAGCTTCCTGATCTCCGAAAAAAACCCGGGTTGAGGCAGACAGGTTCACCCCAAAAATCGTCAAGGTTTGTCCTGCCCTGCCAAAAGTAGGAGCGAAAGTGCTTGCTTGAGGATCCAGGGTTTCAAATGGGACAGGATCTCCAAGTAGCTCCTCGCCTTCCACCACCGCAAAAGCACGGATATAGTAGGCCGTATTGATGCTCAGCCCGTCCAGCTCACCGATAAACCGACCGGGTTGGTTTTTTTCACCAAGAGAAACTTTGATGGAATTGCCAAAGGAAGGCTCGGATGCGACCTCAAATCCATGTTCAATCGCTGTAATTTCTCGATTGGTAATCAATCGGCCTGAAGCCCGAACCTGTTCAGCGCCTACGAAAAGTAACTGTTCTGTCACTACGATTGGAGGAGACTGGTCTTCTTCATTGGTACAGCCTAGGATTCCAAAAAAAAGAATCATAAGCAAACCAAAAAGTGAAAGAGCACGCATAGTATAAACCTGTGAATAATTTTGCTAAAAATAGGCAATGAGACTTCAGCGAAAAACACTCTACTGAATAATTTATTTTTTACCCCATTTTTTATGGAGGATAGTCTTAATACCCCAATAAAAACCCTGAAAGAAGTTTTTTATATGACTCAGTGTAGGCTCCTTCTGCACCTTTGAGGACAATTTCGGTTTTTGAAGGTGGCAGATTCTGAAGGGAAAAGGAAGCAACAACTCTAAGCATAGGCTTTCCATCACGGTCATAGACGGCGATGTTTTTATCTTCGAAAAAACCTGCGTCACCAGCCTGTGCCTTCCAGTCTTCCAACTGTCGGGGAGGCAAAATGATCCAAAATTTCCCTTGATCCTTTAGGAGTTTTCTGGCCTTTTGAATCAATTCTTCAAAACTCAGTGAGTCTGTATGCAAGGCTTTATTGCGCTTAGCATCAGAAGACTTGAGGTGATCTGGAAAATAAGGCGGATTGCTGACGATCAAGTCAAATTTTTCTTCCTCCGGAAAATCCTGAATCCTTCCATGCCACAATGCCAACCTAGCGGCAAAAGGACTTTGACTCATATTTTCAACAGCTTGAGAAGCTGCATCTGTATCCAGTTCTACCCCGGTGATTTTTGCGTCAGCAAACCGCTGAGCGAGCATCAAAGCTATGACTCCCGTACCAGTTCCGATATCCAAAATCCGGCTCGGATTGTGGGCATCTGCCATACTTCCGAGCAGGATGGCATCTGTGCTGATTTTCATTGCACATCGGTCCTGATGGATTTTGAATTGCTGAAACTGAAACCAGGAATTGGCCATCAAGTACGGGCTTTACTAAAAAATCTGGAAGTAAACCCTGTCTTATCTTCGACGACATTCAGCTCTTCCTCAGACACCCTCTTCACGCTTTCGATGGTGTAAAAGGCCTTTTCATCAATCTCTTTTACCTTGGAAATATATTCTTGAAGTTGATCTCTCTTCATCACGGTGAATAGAAGATTGACTTTGCCATAACGCCCCTCTGCCCCGACATTGGTAAACCGGTAGTTTTTCTCTTTCATAAACTCAATCAATTCCGGAAGCGGATGAGGCGTAATGACTCTTACCAAGACCCGCCCAAGGGCAAGCTTTTCGTCCAGAGTCATACCCACATAAGTCCCCGTAGCAAAACCACCTGCATAAGCGATGTAGGAAAGCGGGTTGTTGACATTTTGAAAAATCTGCCCGATCGCCAGCAACCAAATCATGGCCTCAAAAAACCCTAAAATGGGAACAATGTTCTTTTTCCCATTCATCATAAACATGATCCGGAGTGTATTGATCGACACGTCACCGATACGGGCAATAAAGATCAGGAGGGGCATCAGCACATAATTGAGCAGATTGTCCGAGATACCGAGGGAGTTGAGTAAATCTTGCATGGGTTATCTAAAAACTCTGGCAAAAATACCGCTTTCTTCGGTGGGAGCCCAAAGAAAAACCAAATGACAATTCCTAGATTTTACGGTCTTGGCCGGCCGGCCAGCCAAAGGCAACAAACTGCACCGACATCGCCAGCAAAAACCAGATCAGAATATTCCAATTTTCAAACAAGTCCATGGAAATACCAAATACCACAGGCCCCAAAGCGGCTAAAACATATCCGGCAGACTGTACCATTCCCGAAAGTTTGGCTGTAGTCAAATCTTCGGCAGTCCGAAGCGAAATCAGAGTATAAGCGATACTTAAGCTAGCCCCGCTTCCTATCCCGATGACTGTCAATGCTGCAAAAGTGACGAGTTCATTCTGTACAAAAAGTGCCCCGTATCCAAGAAAATACCCTAATCCAACTCCCAAAATTACGCCAGACTGCTGCTTCAGGCGCATCAGCAGATTGGGAGCGAAAAATGTACCGATCAGCGAAATGAGCTGCATATAGGAAAGTGCCCATCCTGCCTTGACCGGACTCATGCCTCGGGCGATCAACATATCAGGGAGCCAAGTGACCATCGTGAAATACATCACCGACTGGGCTCCCATAAACAAGGTAACCTGCCAGGCCAATCGGCTTTTCCAGACATTTTTGGCAGGAAACATTACTCCCTGCTGCCCACTTCCCCGCACCTTGAGCTGCGGAATCCACACCAACAAAGCCAAAACCATAAGTCCAACCCATGAAAGCAGTGACCCTCGCCAACCCAGTCCTAGATCCTCTGCAAGTGGAACACTTATTCCGGAAGCGATTGCCGCAAATAGGGACATCCCTGTGGATAGCAAAGCCGTCATCAAGCCTAGCTGTTCAGGAATCCGAGCTTTGAAAAACGGGATCATCAGCACATTGGCAATGACTATACCTATTCCTGTGAGCGCAGTGCCTAAATAAAGCAACTCAACACCTCCCAAAATCCTCACCACCACTCCTATTGACAGCAGTACAATTCCAAAAAAAATAGCTTGGCTGTGACCTATCTTTTTGCCAATACTGGGAGCGAAAAGGGAAAAAACCGCAAAAGTGATCAAACTCAAGGTGGTCAGGAAGCCTGCCAGTCCATTAGAAATCCCCAAATCCTCCCGGATAAACGGAATCAACGGACCCACCGAAGCAATCGAAGTCCTCAGGTTGATCGAAATCAAGATGATACCGAGAATTAGGAGGGTGTTGGAGGTGGGTTTAGACATTAGAGAAGTACGATGCTTCGACTATGCTCAGCACAGGTTTTAGAATTACGAGGTACGATTTACGATATTTTGTGGAACCTCAATCCTTTTACTTAAAGCTTAAGCTTTATGGTGAGTCTCTGAAGTGCCTGATAATGTCGTCAATCGTCATTCATAAATCGTAACTATTTTCGACCACCAAACGATGAAAATTCAACTAGTTCACAATCAAGCCCTGGATTCCACCAAATCCTTCACACAATCCACCCAGGTATCATTGGAGTTAAGACTTGGTACTAGTTCCCAGTGTTCACCGCCGAGTTCTTCAAACTGCTCCTTGTATTCCTCTCCCACTTCCACGGTGGTCTCCAAACAGTCCGCAACAAAAGCCGGAGAAAATACCAGCACTTTTTTCACGCCCTCTTTGGCCAAGTCCTTGATCATGTCCTCAGTGTAAGGCTTGATCCAAGGGTCTTTGCCCAATCGCGATTGGAAGCAGGTGACGACTTTATCCTCCGGAAGACCTAGCTTTTCAGCCACAAGTCTAGTAGTCTGAAAGCATTGAGCCCGATAGCAAAACTGATTTTTCAGACCATACTTGTTACAGCAGGCACCCAATTGACAATAGCCTTCGACACTTCCTTTTTTGATTTGCCGCTCAGGAAGACCATGATAGGAAAAAAGGTATCGGTCATATTCGCCTTTGGCCATTGCTTCCCGACCGAGTTCGGCCCAAGCTTCAAGGAAAAGCGGATGATCGACATAATTGCTGATAAAAGTGATCTCGGGAATGATCTGCCAAGTACGAGCGATCTCCATCACCTTGTCCATTACCGAACCGTTGGTAGCAGAGGCATACTGTGGAAATAGAGGAAGCACAATGATCTTTTTGACTTTGGCTTTCATTAATTCAGCCAATCCCTTTTCGATACTTGGATTTTGGTACCGCATGGCAATAGACACGAGGTACTTGTCTGGATCGAGCTTTTTGATCAGCTTGTCCCGGAGGTCTTCGGTATGGAAAAGCAAAGGTGAACCTCTGTCTGTCCAGAGTTTGCGGTATTCTCCGGCAGATTTTGGAGCACGAAATGGCGCAATGATCAAATTGACCAGCATCCATCTGGGAATAAACGGAAAGTCAATGACACGTCCATCCATCAAAAACTCCCGGAGGTATTTTCTCACATCTCCGGTTTTGGTGCTGTCAGGGGTGCCGAGGTTAACCAGTAAAACGCCGACTTTTGCTTTATTTTTACTCATGGGTGATTTTCAGATTCCTTTTGGAAAGCCCAAAATTAGACGCTTTGTTTTATTTCTTCGATTGAAGTTTTCTAAGTGAAATAGGCTCAGGCCAATTAAATGAAAGGTTTCTATCCTATAGATTAGCCCGACGAAGGTTTCTTCTTCAAGGCCCATTTCATCAGTGGGCCTGAGGTCATCGATGTGACTAAAGCCATGACGACCAGTGCCACAAAGAGTTTTTCATCGATCAGGCCATTTTCCAAAGCAATCAAGCCCAAAATGATTTCCATCGCTCCTCTGGCATTCATCCCAAATCCCACTGCGAGTGCGTCTGTCTTGGTATATCCCGAGCGAAGTGCCCCATAGCCCGAGCCGATAATTTTTCCTGCAAAAGATATCACGATAATGGCTAGCACCAGCCAAATGTCAAAATTGGTGAAAAAGTTGATTTTCAGACCAATAGAGACAAAGAACAGTGGAGCGAAGATATTATTGATGAACTGATGGATGATTTCCTTAGCCTTTTCGGAGAGGTGATCGGAATCTCCCAATGCGACACCAAAGAGGAAGGCGCCAAAAATCGCATGGATTCCAAGCCACTCCGTAAATGCTGCAAACAGGAAACAAAACGCCATGGAAAGAGACAAAACACCACCAGGCCAGGCTAATTTTTTGTTGGTCCATGGCAAGACTTTATTGAAAAGTCCCTTGCCAATCGTGAGCATAAATGCGGTGAAAAGTAGTGTAATCCCGATGGTGTTGATCAGGGAGAGATTTCCGCTTTTGCCCATGAAAGATAGAATTACGGAGAAAATCAACCACCCGATGATGTCATTGACCATCGCACCAGCCACGATGACCATACCCATTTTGGTCTTGAACAGATTCATGTCCATGAGGATTCTCACCACCACCGGTAAAGCCGTGATGGACATTGCTGTACCCATAAACAACGAAAATAACATTTGACTACCCTCCGCCAGTCCGAAAAATGAAGGGAAGAAATACGGGAAGACGAACCCCAGTACAAAAGGAATAATGAGTCCCAACAAACTGATACTTACAGCAGATTTTCCCTGAGACCAAACCAAGTGAAGTTCTACCTCCAATCCGGCAATAAACAACAGCAAAATCACTGCTACCTGAACTATACCATCCAAAGCCAGATTTGCCGAAGGATTGCTTTGGAACATGTATTCGAAAATATCAGGAGTTGCCATCCCTAATATCGTAGGACCGAGAATAATTCCGGCGAGAATTTCTCCTACTACTGCCGGCTGCTTAAATTTCTGTGCAACCTCAGCCAAAATCCGCGCAAGCAACAACATACTTGCTAGCTGAAGCAGCAGATTGATGACGTCTTTGTGTGCTAAACTCTCCATAGCTTACTTGACAATTAAAAGATTACAAGGAAGCTCAGAAAGAATCTCTTCCAAATCATGAGGAAAAAGCCTATCGATAAACGAGTAGCCTTTTTCGTCACCCATAATCAAGAGATCGGCTTGGATGGATTCACAATACCTGACCAGTTCCACAGCCCACTTTCCCGCAGTTACTTTGATATTTATTTTCAGTCCACTCTGATCCAAATCCTTTAAAATATCCTGAACGTATCTGATCTCATCCTGGACCAGCTTACGCCTGGTATGGGCCACTTCATCCTCAGAGCCCTCCCCCGCGGTAGCCATTTGGAGTCCATAGAGCTTGATTTCATTAAGAATGTGTACCTGGGAAGCCCCTTCTACCTGACAGAATTTGAGCCCTTTGGCGATCACCATCGGTGTCACTTCAAGCTGAGTGCCGTTGATGACAACTTTGGAAAACCGGGTAGTCTCTTGTCTCGGCTCGATCAGCGTCAGCACAGAGCAGGGAGACTTGCGAATAACCTTTCTGGCTACTGACCCCAGGTAATAGGTGAGCAATCCTTCTTTTTTCAGAGCCCCTAAAACCAGAAGATCTACTTTTTCCTCTTCGCAGGTTTTAAGGATGGTTTTTGCCGGCTTACCTTCTTTCCAGATCGTTTTGATACGCTTGAGGTCAGCACAATATTTATGGGTGATTTCATCGAGCTTTCTTTCTAACTCATCAGTCCTGACTCCGACGTGAATGAGTATAAGCTCTCCTTGGAAAATTCCGATCAACCGCCTCGCTTCGGCGATTAGGGCTTCCATCCTTGGTGAAAAAGCTATAGCTAGCGCAACTTTTTGATACATGTCAAACGGCTTAGTTTTTCTGAAATAAGGCATTTTTTGGCTAATGACCAATTTTTAAATCATTGCTCTCCATTTATCCCAAACCATTCCCGCTAGCGGTATATTTTTGAATTCTGTCAAAGTAGGCAAGAATTATCTGGCTTTTTTTCTAATCTTCCCTGAGAATTTGAGTCAAATTCTTCAGAAAAAACCCGAAAAACATTTCCCCATGAGAAAACTATTCCTCACCGGGCTGTTGCTGGGAAGTCTGATTTGCGGCAGTGCATTTGCCCAAAGCGACTACCCTACGCTCAGTCAGGTCACCCAACGACTCCAAAAGCTTGGCACTGACGCCTCCGTGGAGTTGAAAACCCTCACCAAAACCGAGGGTGGAAAAGACATACAAGTACTCAAGATCGGCACCGGAAACAAAGACCAAAAACCTGCCATAGCCGTGGTGGGTGGTGTGGAAGGCTTTCATGTTCTCAGTGTGGAACTGGCCCTTCAGTTTGCCGAAAAGCTAGTGGCTGAAAATTCCAAAGCTTTAGAGTCCACTACTTTCTATATTTTCCCCAACATGTCACCCGATGCCTATGAGCAGTATCATGCTGCATTGAAGTATGAGCGAAGGGGAAATGCGGTGGCTGTAGATCATGACCGTGACGGAACTCCAAATGATAATGGCTACTCCGACCTCAACGGAGATGGGCTGATCACCTGGATGCGGGTAGAGGATCCGATGGGTGACTGGATGATCTCCAAAGAAGACGAAAGAGTACTGGTCAAAGCCGACCGATCCAAAGGTGAGGCAGGTAAATACCGCGTTTTCAAAGAGTCCAAAGACGAAGACAAAGACGGAAAATTTGCAGAAGACCTCAAAGAAGGCATCGCTTTCAACCGTAACCTAACCTACAAATTCTCGGTTTTCGAACCGCTGGCAGGTGACATTGCTGCATCTCAGCTGGAGACACGGGCGATGTTGGATTACCTCTTTGAGCAGTGGAACATCTTCGCTTTTGTGACTTTTTCCCCGGCAAATAATTTAAGCTCACCTTTGAAATACAATGCGGGAGATGCCAGAAAACGGGTGGTGACTTCCATTTTGGAAAAAGACCAAGCCATCAATGCCATGGTGTCTGAGATGTACAACAAGACTGTCAGCCAAAAGGCATTTCAGCAAAATAATCAGGGCACAGATGGAGATTTCTTCCAGTGGGCCTATTTCCATTTTGCCCGACTCAGCTTCTCGACACCGGGGTATTGGACACCAGAGTTCAAAGGAAAAACCAACGCAGAAGCCAACTATTTGGCTTGGGCGGATTCTTTGGGATGGAATTCATTTGTCCCTTGGACCGAGGTAAAGCATCCTGATTTCCCCGATCAAAAAGTGGAAGTAGGCGGGATCAAGCCCTTTGTGATGGTCAATCCTCCTTTTGAAAAAGTGGCAGAAATCGCTCAGCAGCACACAGACTTTATCCTCAAGTTGGCGGCTATGCAGCCCAAGTTGGAATTTCACAACCTAAAAACTGAATCCTTGGGAAATGGACTGACCCGAATCACGGTGGACCTGTACAATAATTCTCCTCTGCCAACCCACTCTGAAATGGGGGCAAGATCCCGTTGGCTAAGGAAAGTGCGAATCGATATCGATGCGGCCACAGATAAGCTGATCTCCGGAGACAAAATCAAGCTGGTGGACTCCATGGGCGCTTATGAAAAAGCCACTTTCAGCTGGATCATCAGAGGAACCGGCACTGTGACCATCAAGGCGGGAGCTTCGCATACCGGATTTGCCACTCAAACTGTAAAACTCTAAGCCATGAAGATGATGAATACCAAAAATATGATTGCAGCCCTGGCTTTGGGAGCATTGAGTCTGGGTTCGTTGCAAGTCAAAGCACAACAAGAAAACTACTTCCGTGCCATCGGCACTCCGCATAAACCCAAAGTGGAAATCTCCTGGAATCGCTACTACAGCGCTGAGGGACTTTGGGACTGGATGAAAAAAATCGCTGCAGCCCATCCAAATCTGGCTAAAGTGGAATCTATCGGAAAATCTGTAGAAGGGCGGGATATTCTGACCCTGACCATCACGGATTTTTCCACCGGAAAAGACACGGACAAACCTGCCATGTGGATCGACGGAAACATCCATTCTAATGAGATTCAAGGTGGAGAGTTTTCGCTTTATGTGGCTTGGTATCTGACCGAAATGCATGCGGACAATGAATTTGTCAAGCAACTACTCAAGGACAAGACCTTCTACATCACACCGACGATCAATCCCGACGCAAGAAATAACTTTTTCAAAGAACCAAACAACGCCAATACACCACGCTCAGGCATGCTCGTCTTAGACAATGACGGTGATGCTCAAAATGGCGAGGACATGATGGATGATCTGGACGGTAACGGTCATATCACCATGATGATCCGCAAGTCTCCTACCGGCAGATTTATCAAAGATCCTCTTGATCCCAGAAAACTGATCCAAGTCGGTCCAGATCAAGTCGGTGAATACGAAATGCTCGGGCAGGAAGGTCTGGACAATGACGGAGACGGTTTTGTCAACGAGGATGGAATCGGCTATTACGACCCTAACCGAGACTGGGGATGGAATTGGCAGCCGGATTACATTCAGCGAGGCGCTTTGAAGTATCCATTTACCCTTCCTGAAAATCGTGCTGTAATGGAATTTGTGATGAAGCACCCGAATATCGCAGGTGCGCAAAGTTTCCACAATTCAGGCGGAATGATTCTCAGAGGCCCGGGAGCTGAGGAAGATGTAAACACTTATAACAGAGATGATATCCGAATCTATGATGCCATTGGCAAAAAGGGCGAGGAAATGATCCCCGGCTACCGCTATCTTACCGTTTACAAAGATCTTTATTCCGTTTTCGGTGGAGAATTGGATTGGTTTTATGGCAATCGCGGGATTTTCACCTACTCCAACGAACTGATGGTTTCCTACCTCTATTTTCATCAAAATGCAGGCCGAGGCAGTCAGGACGAGCAGCTGAAAGTGGATCAATTGCTCACTTTTGGAGACGCCTTTGTGGATTTTAAAGAGTTCAACCATCCGCAATTTGGTACTGTGGAAATCGGTGGATTTAAAAAAACTTTTGGCCGAGCGCATCCGGGATTCCTTTTGGAGCAAGATGCACACCGTAATGCCGCCTTTACGATTTACCACGCCTACCACACTCCAAAGCTTTCTGTGATGGATGTGAAAGAAGAAGATCTAGGAGGAGGTTTGAAAGCTATCACGGCTACTATCTTCAATGAGCGCATGATGCCAACTCACGCCAGCCAAGACCTGAAGTACAAAATCGAGCGTCCGGACTATGTGACGATCTCAGGTGCTAAAGTGGTGGCGGGATTTGTGGTAGAGGACGAAGACATGAAGAAATTCAAAGAACAAAAATCCTCTCCTGAAAAGATGGCTGTAGAAAATATCCCGGGCATGGGAGCGGTGAAAGTTCGCTGGATTGTCTCTTCAGCTTCCAACTACAGCATCACTGTGGATTCTGCCAAAGGTGGAAAAGCCAGCTGGAAGAAGTAACCAGATTCATTACCAATCGATTAAAAAATCCCGTCAGCTTGATTGACGGGATTTTTTTGTTTCCAGGATGTGTGGGAAGAAAATTTTTTCAGCCAAAACCCAGTTTTTAAAAGCATTTTTGGCTGCACAAAAATTACTTTCCAGCCAGAAATGATATTATTTATTCAGTTTTGGCTGCAAATATTTTTATTTCCAGCCAGAAATAATATTTTTGATTCGGTTTTGGCTGAAAATAAAAAGGTTATGAATGATTCTGATCTGGTCGGGCGGAGGAAAGCCAAGGAGCGTTTCCAGAAATTTCTGAAAAGCAAAAAGTCTGAGTTTGTGGCTGTTTATGGCCGAAGACGGGTGGGAAAGACCTTCTTGATCAAGGAGTATTTCCAGTATCAGTTTGACTTCTTCATCACCGGCATGGCCAATGCGACGACAGAACAGCAACTTTTTAATTTTGATACCGAGCTGAGCCGGCAATCTATATTGGTTTTTGACACTCCTTCTGCCAATTGGCTGATTGCCTTTCAGCGACTGCGGGAGCATTTGGAATCCAAGAAGAAGGATGGAAAACTAGTCATTTTCATAGATGAGTTGCCGTGGATGCACACCCATGGATCGGACTTTATGATGGGTTTGGAGCACTTTTGGAATACTTGGGCCACCCATCGGAAAGATGTCTTGCTGATTGTCTGTGGATCGGCAGCCTCCTGGATGCTGACCGAAGTGATCAACAGCACAGGAGGTCTGCACAATCGAGTCACGGCTCAGCTGAAAATCGAACCCTTTACCCTCGGCGAAACAGAAGAGTTACTCCTGGCCAAAGGCTGTCAGTTGGATCGTTATCAGCTCATTCAACTTTATATGTGTTTGGGAGGGATTCCCTATTACCTGGATGCTATAGAGCCGGGAAAAAGTGCTGCTCAAACTATTCAGGAGCTGTTTTTTGAAAAAAGCGGTCTTCTCCGAAATGAATTTCACAATCTCTATCGGGCCCTGTTTAAGCGGCATGATGTCTATGAAAAAGTAGTGGAAGCATTATCCACCAAAACCTACGGCATGTCCCGGAATGAAATCATTCACGTCTCCGGATTGCAATCCGGTGGCACGCTGACCAAGGTTTTGGTTGACTTGGAGGAAAGCGGTTTTATCACCTCCTATCCATCCTTAGACCGAAAGCAAAAAAACACGATCTACAGACTTTCCGACTATTTCACGGCATTTTACTTTCGGTTTTTGCAAAAGCCTCAAAGCAGCGATTGGATGCAACTCATCGATCAGCCTGCTCATCGCGCTTGGGAGGGATTTACCTTTGAGCAGGTTTGTCTTGATCATGTATTGCAGATCAAAAAGGCCCTTGGAATCAGCGGAATTCAGGCCGAGCATGCTGCTTGGCGCGGCACAAACGGTGAAAAAGGAGCCCAAATCGACCTGCTAATCGATCGTAGAGACCATGTGATTACGATCTGTGAATGCAAATTTCACCTGGACAGCTTTAGCATTTCTAAAGACTATGCCGATCAATTGAGATCCAAAATCTCCGTTTTCAAAGACATTTCCAAAACCAAAAAAGCTGTGCATTTCACCTTTGTGAGTACCTATGGACTACACCGGAATACCTACAGCAACCTGCTCGTTCAGAGTGAGGTGACGATGGATGCATTATTTGAAAAGACAGAATAAACCTGAAGAAGAAAATGAAATCATACACATTTACCAAATTGGCGAATACAAAGTTGCTCTTGCTTTGCCTGAGTTTGTACTTCTCGGTGACTTTCCAAATATTCGCCCAATCCACCAAACCGAAAGTCCTAATTGCTTATTTTTCCCAGTCCGGAAATACGAAGAAAATGGCGGAATCCATCTCAGAAGGCGCCAAATCAGTAGAGGGTGTGGAGGTAAAATTACTTTCAATCGAAGAAGTAACGACTCAAGAATTGACTGAAGCTTCCGCAATCATTCTTGGATCACCGGTCTACAATTCCAATCCAGCCCCTCAAGTATTAGAATTCATCAATTCATGGCCTTTTGAAGGCCGGCCCCTGAAAGACAAAATCGGAGCCGCTTTCGCCACGGGAGGAGGAATTTCGATCGGTGAAGAAGAAGTCATGATGAACATACTCCGAGGCATGCTGATTCATGGGATGATCGTGATGGGCGGCGAGGAAGTAGAAGCAGCTTTTGGAGCTTCGGCGATCACAGGAGAAGGCCCATTTGAAACCGGAGAAGTAGATGCAATTTTTCTGAAAAAGGCTTTTGGCCTTGGCAAGAGGGTAGCAGAAAAAGTCTCAAAATGACCTAATCTGAAAAAATAAAACCCCACTAAGTCAGACCTAGTGGGGTTCTCTAAATATGTTGGTTTAGTTTATCGAGCAGCTACGTAAGTTTCAAACCCTGAATCAGTGCTTACTTTGAAGCTGATAGCAGAAGGGAAACCTGGCTTATCGATGGTGTAAATTTTATGCAATCCCTGAGGATTTTCGACTACTTCAGTATGAATCAATTTCTCACCGTCAAAGATTTTAACAGTCACATTTTTGGCTTCCAGATTAGAAACCAAAAGTCTGTATTGATTTTGTCCCATAGCGGTAACTCTTGAAAACACGGCAGGCTTTGCTTTGATGGTGGTATTGAAAGTCTCAGTTCTCAAAGTTCCGTTTTCATCAGCTACCTCGATGGAATACACGCCCTCAGGGAGTGCGTTTAAGTCATATCTTTTGGCAAATGCTTCTGATTTGGTGATGCGATCACGGAGAACCAATCTGCTTTCTGCGTCTGTGATTCTCACGGTCATAGCTGTAGTAGGTGCTGAAGCTACGGCTACCAGTACCTTAGCAGGCTCTGTCTGTCTGATTTCTACTGTTTTCTCATCGTTGTAAGCGAATGCTCCTGATGCGATCCCCGCAACAAAAAGCATGGTCATGAATTTTTTCATTTTCTTTAGTTGGTTTAATAAGTTTTGAATACTGATGAATTGCTGTCTTGGATCTGATCCAAGGATTAAAGTTTAATAGAGGTTGAGATTTGATGTAACCGCAGGATGGTCTAATCCATCTGGGGGTGATTTTGGGCTACAGGGTCTTCGATGCAATTCGAATTACATTACAAAGATACCAAACGGGATCATTTTTACAAAAGTTTCAATGATTTGATAATTTTATTTGTAATTCATCAATAAAAATGATTAAAAAATGAAAAAAGCATAAAATGATTCTGCAATCGATAACGGAAACATCTAGATTTTGGCAAAAATCACAATAGCAATATTTTATTTTGATTTTACTATAATTTATAAAATCATGTCATTACATGATTGGATCATAATTGACATTCGCAATCGATTGTATTGTTGAGCGAAAAAATTAACTTTTTTCTCAAATTCTTTTTAAAACCAAAAAAAAGCCCGAAAACCCGGGCTTAATTGTTGTTAAATTCTTCGATACTTCAATTCATTTGACCTTTAGCCTTTGCCAACATCTCTTGCGTAAAGCTTCCTTTTAGCTCAACGACCATCAGATCTCCTTCTTTTTCATCCCCTACCAAAATAACCAGATCAGAAAATGTCCGCGCTCCCTTACCATAAATCAATACTCCGCTTTTTCCATCAGCGGCTTCCATGAGCAAATCATAGTTTTCTCGCTCGAGCCCTTTTTGAAGGGTTTTGTATTCGGCCATTGCCGGAGCGCCTTCCGGTAAAGTGAGAAAATTGAGCTTTTCGACAGATTTGGCCACGGTTGCCATATCGTTTTTGTCCAGGTCGATCTTGAAGCCCTCTGCAAAATTCATAAAGTTGCCGCCCAGCTCCATGTGGAAGAAGTCGTCATTGCTTTTGTACTTGTCTTTGAGTGCTGCGATGCTTTTGCTTTGAGCTTGGGCTCCGATCACAAGTGCAAAAAGGGATAAGGTTAAAATCAGCTTTTTCATAGTGGTTTAGTTTAAGGTGTTTTCGAGTTTGATTTTTAGAGATTGAATGAGTTTTTTGGAGTTTTTGGGATAGACGATTCGGAGAAGTTCGGCCTGTTTTTCATTGCCAACCAGAAGGTACGCTTCATCCGGGTTATTTCCATTGGAGATCAGTCGGCAGAAATTAGCAGGTCCATCTTTTTCAAAATCAACGGTAAAACCTTTTGCAGTACCTTCATCGAATGCTTCGATGAGTTTAGCCCGATCGGTCACATCAAATTTGAATACGGCGCTTTCCAAGGATTTGAAGTCATCCATGGATAGAATCAATTCGGATTTACCTTCTTCGAGAGGAAATCGGTAATCCACTTTTGCATCGGTAACTTTGATTCCCTCGATTTCCAAGGGAAAAAGCACGGAAGGATTAACCTGCTCGGCACCCAAGGATTCTTTGAGGGTTTCGTAGGGATTTTGCTGAGCAAATCCAGCTGAGATCGCAATGATCAAAAAGCTTAGTGTAGAAAATAATGTCTTCATGGTTTGTTGATTTTAAGTCTATTTCGGCCCTTTTGAGCCTTTGTTGTATTGTTCCATTCCCGGAATATTGGTCTTTTCGGCAAGCATATTCAGATCATCGTAGGTGAAACTTCCCAACATAGAAATGAGAGAGAAGCTTTTTTCTCCACCGGAAATCATAGTCAACTCTCGAATCAACCCGCCTTCTTCTCGGATCATAAATTTCAAACTGCTCCCTTTGTCCTGCACGTCCATGAGTTCTTCGTACTTATTTTTGGTGAGCGTGCCCATGGCTTCGGCATAAAGGGACTTGCCATTTACCTCCTCGGAGGACAAGATCCGAATGCCTTTGATTTTGCCGATGAGTTGACCGAGCTGCTCAGCATCCTTGTCACCTTCTGCGTTATTTTTCAAGAAACCACCAGCCATCTGCATCATTTTGGGAGAGATGTACACTCTGGAAAATCGCTCATCCTCCATGTATTTGGAGAAAAAACGCTGAATCGCGTCCTCCTGGGCAAAGGCCTGAATCCCGATTCCAAGGATCAAAAAGGCCATTATCATTATTTTTCTCATAATCACTGCGTAGTTTGAAATAGCTGATTGGTTGTGTTAAGGTATTTGAGGTCGTTGAGCGGCTGCATTTGCTCTTGACCTTTGGAGAGGTTGTTTTGGATCAATGCCAAGGCTTCCATGACCTGTTGATAGGCAAGTTCTTCTTGCTTTTTTTGCTCATAATCCTGCCAAATCCAAATCGATCCGGCCAGGATTGCAACCGATGCTGCCCAACCCAACCCATGCATCCGGATCCTTCGAGCAGGTTTTTCGGCAGGAATTTGGAGTTGTTGAGGCTCTTCTCTTTTGAAATCCTCCACGATTCCAAAAAGGACTTTTTCCGCATTATATCCTTCTGCATCCTTGAGAAGGGCTTTGAGTTCCTTTTCATCCTCCAGGCTGGTTTCTGCTTCCCAATATTTTTCGATAAGTGTTTCTATTCTCGTTTTCATCGGGTTATTCCTTGGTTGATTAATTTTTCTCGGACAGCTTTTCTTGCCCGGTGTAGGTTGATTTTAACTTGGTCCAGAGTGATTTCCAGTTGTTGAGCAATCTCTTCGTAGCTCATCTCCTCCACTTCACGAAGGAGGAAAACGTCTTTTTGCTTTTGCGGCAGCTGCGCTACCAAGCCGAAGATTTGCTGATGTTGTTCTCTGCTTTCCAAGCTTTGGGATTCCGGCTGCGGGAATTCCTCGGTTCCTTCCAAGCCAGACATGCGGTTGGCTTTCCGAAAGTGCATCAAGGCTTCATTTTTCAGGCTTTTGACCAGCCAACCACCCAGATTGGGATGGTTTTGGAGTTCCGTCTGACGCTCCACGGTTTTGGTGAAGACATTTTGGAGCAAGTCCTCGGATAGGTCGCGATCCTTGGTCCAGAGATAGACCATTCGATACAGCCTACCTCTCAGGGGCCAGATGTGCGCTTCGAAAAATGACTTCATTCGGGAAGATGATGCGTGAAGGATCAAAAAGTTACAGGAGATCAGAATTTTTTTTTAAAATTTTTCCCAAAAAACCATTTCCTGAGTGCTCAAGTTACTCCGACAAGGTGATCTATGGGTTTTTAGCTAAAAAAAGTAGATTCATTTTAAATTGAAGCGAAAAATAGTATGCATGCAGACTATTTTATATTTTGGCAGTCATGAAAAATCAACCAACAACTAAGCGATCAATCGAAGGAAGAGGGCAAAAAAAATCCCGATCCTTGTGGGATCGGGAGGGTGGTGATAAGTGGACTCGAACCACCGACTCACGGATTTTCAGTCCGATGCTCTACCAACTGAGCTATATCACCGTTTTGTAAAGTGATGCAAAGGTAGAAAAATGAGTTTTCCGTACAAACCCTTTTCAGAAAAAATAAGCCCAAATTTTACAAAAACCAGTTAATACGATCAATATGAGCATATTACCGCAACTCGCTTTTCTCCTGATTTTGGGTGTAGCGGGGTATATCTTGAGCAAAAGGATCCAATTTCTCCGGAGAAATATCCTGCTTGGTAAGGCTGAGACCCGAAATGACCAATCCGAAAACCGATGGAAGACCATGTTTTTGGTGGCCTTTGGTCAGCAAAAAATGTTTAAGCGCGTCGTTCCTGCTTTCCTCCACCTGTTAATATATGTAGGCTTTCTGATCATCAACTTGGAGGTGCTAGAGTTTGTGCTGGATGGAATTCTTGGTACACACCGGCTATTTGCCCCGGTTTTGGGAGATGCCTACAACGTTGCGATTAATATGTTCGAATTCCTCGCTGTTGCCGTGTTGGTTTCCTGCGTGGCTTTTCTCATTCGGAGAAATGTGATGAAGGTGGAGCGCTTCACCAAACCCGAACTGAAAGGATGGCCAGCTATGGATGCCAATCTGATTTTGGTCATCGAGATTATTTTGATGTTTGCCATCCTCACCATGAATGCGACTGATCAAATCTTGGCAGCAAGAGGAGATGAGCATTATTTGGCTTTGGGCACGCTCTTTTTCAGCAGCTTTTTGCAGCCTTTATTCGAAGGGTTTTCCGATGGAGCCTTGGTAGCCATTGAACGCTTTGCCTGGTGGTTTCACATCGTGGGGATTTTGGCTTTCGCCATCTATGTGACTTATTCTAAGCATCTGCATATCTTCTTGGCTTTCCCCAATACGTGGTATTCTAATCTCAAGCCGAAAGGGGAAATGCAAAATATGCCTGAAGTGACCAATGAGGTGAATATGATGCTGGGTATTCCTGTAGAAAATCCTGCCGAACCTCCTGCCGAAATCGGACGATTTGGTGCCAAAGACATCAATGACCTGAGTTGGATCAACGTACTCAATGCCTACTCCTGCACCGAATGCGGCCGTTGTACATCTGAGTGCCCTGCCAATCTGACTGGCAAAAAACTTTCTCCCCGCAAAATCATGATGGATGTGCGTGATCGTGCCGAGGAAGTTGGAAAAAGCATTGACGCCGGTGGACCTGGATTGGCAGATGGCAAGTCGCTATTGGGAGACTATATCACCAAGGAGGAAATCAACGCCTGCACGAGTTGCAATGCCTGTGTGGAGGCCTGTCCGGTAAATATCGATCCGCTATCCATCATCCTACAGCTTCGTCGATACGTGGCCATGGAGGAATCCGGAACTCCTGCGCAGTGGAATGCGATGTTCCAAAACATGGAAACTAGCTTCTCCCCGTGGAAATTCAGCCCATCCGATCGTTTCAACTGGGCCGAAAAAGTGAAAGAGGAGGAGGTGAAGTGATTAAAATTCCGATGCTGGGTGACCGATGTCCGATGAAATTATTTTCTCGCTTCTTGGTTCTTACGTCTTGTGTCTAACGTCTAAAATCTGAAAAAATGTCTACCTATAAAGTTCCTACCATGGCCGAAATGGCCTCCAATGGCCAAACACCCGAAGTACTTTTTTGGGTGGGTTGCGCCGGTTCTTTTGATGAGCGTTACAAAGCCGTTACGCAGGCTTTTGTAAAAATACTGAATAAAGTAGGAGTCAGCTTTGCGGTACTTGGGCCTGAAGAGACCTGTACCGGAGACCCTGCCCGACGTGCCGGGAATGAATTTCTTTTCCAAATGCAGGCCGTTGCCAATATTCAGGTGATGAATGGCTATGAAGTGAAAAAAGTCGTGACGGCCTGTCCTCATTGCTTCAATACGATCAAAAACGAATACCCTGCTTTGGGCGGAAACTATGAGGTAATCCATCATTCCCAGTTCCTACAACAGCTTATCAATGAAGGTAAAGTCCGACTTCAGGGTGGCGGTGAGTTTAAAGGAAAGAAAATCACCTTCCATGATTCCTGCTATCTCGGCCGGGCAAATGATGTCTATGAAGCACCTCGCGAAGTGATCAAAGCACTGGATGTGGAGCTAGTGGAGATGAAGCGATGCAAGACCAAAGGACTTTGTTGCGGTGCAGGTGGTGCACAGATGTTCAAAGAACCGGAAGCCGGTAAAAAAGACATCAATGTCGAGCGTACCGAGGAGGCTTTGGCCACCGGAGCTCAGGCGATTGCGGTGGGATGTCCTTTCTGCCTCACCATGATGACCGATGGGGTGAAAAACAAAGAGCGGGAGGCTGAGGTCAAAGTTTATGACCTGGCAGAGATGATTGCCAAAGATATGGGCATTTAACTGCGTATGAATTGAATCAATTCAACCCTTTTTGCCGTTATGCAGAAAGGGTTTTTCTTTGACCAAAGTTTCAAACTATGTACATCCCATTTGAGCAACTTCCTGCACACTCCCGAGTATGGATCTATCAGGCGGAGCGAATATTGACTGAAAAAGAAATCGAAATTATAAAGCATCGACTGACTCGATTCTGCGAAGGTTGGAACACGCACGGGAATGGAATGCCCACCTCATTTGACATTTTCGATCAGCAAATACTGATTTTGGCAGTGGATGAAAGCGGCCTTGGTGCGAGTGGATGCTCGATTGACAGCTCTGTCAAAGTGCTCAAAGAATTGGAATCGATGCTTGGAGTCAATCTGACGGATCAGGGAAAAGTGAGTGTTCGAAATTCCTCAGGCGATTTAAAAGTATTTCCGGCATTGGGCCTAAAAAGCAAAGTTCAGGCCGGCGAATTGACCCTGGAACAGGAAGTAATCAACCCTCTGATACGGACTAAAGCCGATCTTCACCAGCTGTGGCAACCCGTCCGAAATAGCTGGCTGAACAAATATTTTCCAAATTAATTAGTAATATTCAGGACTAGACCTTCAATCGCTACTAATGAAAAAGCATTTTTTCTGGATATCGGCTCTGATAATACTTGGCTTAGGCAGCTGCAAAAGCTTGATGGAGAAAGGAGACAACCAGTTCCTTTCCGGTCAATACCAATACGCCATATCGACGTTTAGCCAGATACTTCAGGAAGATTCCACCAATCTCAAAGCCAATCATACCATTGCAGAAAGCTATCGCCTCTCTAACCGAATCGAAAAATCCGAACCGTACTATCGTCAAGTAGTCGAACAAGAGCCGAGTTTTAATAATTACTTCTTTCTAGGCCAAAGCCTTAAAGCCCAACAAAAGCTTGATGATGCCGAAGATGCCTTTGAAAAGGCAAAAACCTACACCTCCGATGAAGAGCTCCTCGCCCGAGTGCAGCGGGAAATCGAATCGATCAAACTTGCCCAAGGCATTGCCGATTACTGGCCTAATCATGTCTTGATCAACTTCAAAGAATTGAATACTGCCGGAGCAGATTATGCTCCGCTAGTGAGTGAAAACTTTTTCTACTTCACCTCAGCACGTCAAGCTTCGGGAATTTATCCAGCAACAGGAACCCCTTACACTAAGCTATTTCGAACCCGAGCTGAAGGAGTCCGAGTAGATGTGGGTTCCGTGCAGGCTTTGCCGGAATTCAAAAATGAAGAAGGTCTCAATCAGGCAGCCATAGCAATCAGTCCCGATGGAAATACTATTATTTACGCCCGTGGAAACTCTACTTCTTCCAAAGATCTTCCAGAAGTAGCGCTCTTTGCCTCCTATTTCAGAGGAGCTGGATTTACTCAGCCCATTTGGATGCCGGTAAATGAAGATGAGTTTTGGTGGAACTCCACTCCGGCATTTAGCCCGGATGGTTCTGAACTTTACTTCGCCTCCAACAGACCTGGAGGATATGGAGGGATCGATTTGTATAAAGCCACCAAACTGGCAAACGGCGACTTTGGAAATGCGGTAAATCTTGGCCCGACGATCAATACCCCCGGCAATGAGATGTTTCCGAGACCTACTCCTGATGGCAAGTTCTTTTTCGCTTCTGACGGGCATCCGGGCTATGGAAAGCTGGACATTTTTGTAGCTGAAAAAGATGATAGTGGTGCTCAAGTCGTTAAAAACCTTGGACAAAACTTTAACAGCAAAGACGATGACTTCGGGATTTTCTTCACTGAATATCCTAAAGTTGGGTTTATTTCCTCCAATCGTGAAGGCGGAGTCGGGGATGATGATATCTACTTTTTCGAAGACAAAACGCCGAAGCCGAAGATTGTAAATGTTTTGCTAAACGTATTTGTCAAAGAAACCAAAGGGGATGGATCGGATTCGCCAATTCCGCAAACCCGGGTAGTCCTTTATGGAGCTGATAACAAACAGCAAGGTGGTGATTTTTCAAATACACAGGGCAGAGTGAGGTTCACGATGGCTCCAGATCAAGATTATTCGATCATCGCTTCCAAAAGCGGATATTTCTCCAAATCAGTCCCTTTCACTACCAAAGGCAAAACTCCTGATCCAGCCACCTTGGTGCAGGATGTGACCAATGTGACACTGGACACGACCATTTATTTGGATCAATTGGTACTGGAGAAATCGATCGTCTTGGAGAATATTTATTACGATTTGGATAAAGCTGAAATCCGGGAGGATGCCGCTGTCGAACTGGATAAATTGGTAAAAATCCTCCAAGACAATCCAAGTATCCGAATCGAGCTGAGCTCGCATACCGACTCAAGATCAAGCGATGCCTATAACCTTGATCTCTCTCAGCGTCGAGCACAAAGCGCAGTGGACTACATGGTATCCAAGGGAATAGGGGCTGATCGTTTGGTAGCCAAAGGCTATGGAGAAACCCAGCTGATCATCAAAGACGCCAAGACCGAGGAAGAGCATCAGGTCAACCGACGAACCGAGTTTAAAGTGATCGAAATCAAGGAATAGAAATTAATATAAAGCGCTCAAACAGGAGCGCTTTTTGTTTAAATTGAAATCAAATAACTGACAATGAGTATCAAAGAGCGGAAAATAGCGCTGATCAGGTCAATTGAAACGATGGACGAAAGACTTTTTGTCCAAGTCGAAAAACTCCTATCACAAGCTCAGGAGAATGACCAATTTCTAGAAATGGTCAACCAAGCACTATCCTCTGAAAAAGACATTGCCGCTGGAAACTTGATCTCTCTCGATGATGCAGAAAAGCTTTTGGATCAGCATATTTTGGAGTGAAAGTAGTAATCACTAAACAGGCACTTGAGAGTTTAAAAGACACCTTGGATTTTTACATCAAGGAAGTCGGAATACCGAAAGTTACTGTGCGTAAGATAAAATCAAACTTACTCGCGAGCTGCAAAAAACTTTCCTCAAAACCATTTTTAGGTCAGGAAGAGCCTATGTTATCATTTTTGAATCTAGGGCATCGCCGGATAATTGAAGGCAATTTCAAGATTGTATATCGGATAGCTGAAAATCAGGTTATTGTCACGGACTTTTTTGATACAAGGAGAAATCCCTCAAAAACAAAAACTTAAGAATCTCAAAACTTATTCAAATCAATCCTCCATCGCCTCATAGATCAAGTCATGGATTTTTGTTCGGATTCCTTCATCCAACAACTTGTTATTATTCGCATCCGGATAGACTCGATTGGAAAGGAACACATAAATCAGTTCATTTTCTGGATCAGCCCAGACACAGGTACCTGTAAATCCGGTATGGCCAAAGGTGCTTTTTGGGGCAAGTTTACCCGCCGATCCACCTCTGCCATTTTCCGGCTCGGGCTTGTCCCATCCCCATCCTCTGCGACTCATCGTGGATTGACGCTTGGTAAAGGCTTCAATCGTCTCCGGTTTGATCAGAGATTGATCTCCGTAGAAACCTTTGTTTAGCATCAGCTGCATCATCACGGCGAGATCATTGGCTTTGCCAAAAAGGCCTGCGTGACCTGCCACACCTCCATACATTGCAGCCCCGGGATCATGCACATATCCTCGGATCGATCGTTTTCTGAAGGCTACATCATCTTCAGTCGGTGCGATTCGATCGATGGGCATTTTCAGAAAAGGATTGAAAGTCATGGATTGGAGTCCCAGTGGAGTGTAGAAGTTTTGTTCCATAAACTCATCCAATGGCTGATTGACAATCCGCTCGATGACCGCCTGCATAAAGTACATGGTCAAATCTGAATACACATATTTGTGGGGGCGAGGCATGAGGTCTGATTCGACAGTCCACTTCCAAATACTGTCCCGCAGCGCATCTCTTCCAAACATGTCATTGGAAACCGGCCTGGAAAATCCCGGTTCGGCACTGTCACGGTAGAAGTCCCATTTCCATTGTCCATTGGCTACAGTTTTAGCATAGTGAGGGATGAAAGACTTTAACCCTGCTTCATGCGCCATCACATTTCTCAAAACAAGGTTTGCCTTGTTGGTTCCTCTGAGTTCGGGGAGGTAATCACCAAGTGTCTTGTTCATATCCAGCTCTCCACGGGAATGCAAAAACATGGCCGCTTGCGTTGTAGCCAAAATTTTGGTAATCGAAGCCAAATCAAAAACTGTTTCCGAGGTCATCGGAGCAGTTTTTTTATAATCCATATATCCATAGGATTTCTCAAAAACCACCTTCCCATTCTTTACTACCAATACGTTAGCCCCGGGAGCAGCTTGAATTTTGATCATTCGGTCAGCTACTTCATCGATCTTCGCCAGTTTTTCACTGCTTAGACCTACACTTTCCGGGGTTCCATAGGCCAGTCTGTTACTGGAAGGTAAAAATCCACCCACTCCATGTGAAAAATCCCCACTCACTGATACGGGAAGAATTCCCTTGCCAGGACGACCCCCGAAAAGTACTTGAGGAACGAGCTGCTGGGTGAGGTCTGTGTTTTCGTAAGCCAAAACCACATTTCCCAATCCCTCTAGCGCTTGAGCACCATATGCATTCCCGAAAAGTACAGTGACTACATTTTGTCGTTTTTCGAGGTTTCGAATCAGCTGCACATCTCCGGGAGCGATTCCAAATGCTCGCTGAGGACTGTTTGTTACGCCCATTAGTCCGACTACCACCACATCATAATCTTCTAGCTGCTTCATCAAGTTATAATGTGCAGATTCACTCGATGCCTTATCGATCGTGAAGTGGTCCACTTGGGTGTATTTATTCAAATAAGCACTAAACTCAGCGCCTTTATCACCGATACTCAAGCTGGCCATTTTTTTCAAATCCAAATTGGCAAACGGCAGAAGATCGTTCTTGTTCGTTGCGACCGTAATGGCCTCGGCATAGAGGTTTTCGATGACAGCTTTGGTTTTGGGCCGATTGAGGCGGTCAGCTATTTTATAGGTATCTATGGGTTTGTAGTCATTTAATCCTGCCCAATATTTGGCTTTGAGGATTTTCTTCACCCGTCGATCCACTTCCCTTTCGGAGATTACCCCTGAGGCAATGGCTTCTTTGATGAGCGCTTTTGCCTTTGGCACATCTTGAGAATAGAGTAAGACATCATTCCCTGCCAAAAGGGCTTTTAAATCCACCTCCCCAGGCTTACTGAAGTTGGCCACCCCGCGCATATTCAGCGCATCGGTAAATACCAATCCCTGGAAATTCATCCGGTTTTGAAGCAAATCAGTGACTACAGGCTTGGATAAGCTGGTGGGCACATTGGACCCATTGCTGAGACTTGGCACATTCAGGTGTGCGACCATCACAGACATGAGATTCTCTCTGAAAAGCTCCTGATACGGATACAGATCCACATCCCAAATGCGTTTTTCGGCATGCTTGATGACCGGCAGGGTGTAGTGACTGTCACTCTCTGTGTCCCCATGTCCCGGGAAATGTTTGGCATTGGCAATGATTCCATGATCCTGAAGCCCTTTCATATAAGCCACTGCCCGACGGGTGACCATTTCTTTATTTTCTCCAAATGCCCGATAACCAATCACCGGATTGTTGGGATTGGAATTGACATCGACCACCGGAGCAAAATTGATATGCATCCCGAGCTCTTTGAATTGACGGGCGATCTCGGTTCCCATCTCATAGATCATCTCAGAGTCTTGGATAGCACCGAGTGTCATGGCTTTGGGAAAATTCCAGACCGAGTCCAACCGCATTCCTACTCCCCACTCTGCATCCATGGCGATAAAAAGCGGAGTCTTTGCCTGGGCTTGGTAAAAATTGGTCAATCGAGCTTGACGATTTGGACCACCTTGGAAAAAGATCAATCCTCCGAGATTTTCTTCTTGGATCAGTTTGCTTATCTCATCGATGTGCTTTTGGTCTTTATTCGAATAAGCCGCCACCATAAATAGCTGCCCCAAGCGCTCTTCAAAAGTCAATGCATTGAATACACTGTCCACCCAGTTGAGTTGAAGATTGGAGTTAGGAGAATTGAGCGGATCCTCGTTGGCTGCAAAAGGATCTGATTTACCGGAAAAAAACAGTCCAAAAACCCCAAAAAGTGGAAGCAAGAGAAGAACCCTGGCACCTGACTTAGGTCTAGGTTTTAATTCCTTAACTTTTGAAGTAAATTTGTCAGAAAGGCGTTTGAATGACGGGACTAAGTTAAAGTCCCTCGCTCTGGTCGGATTAGAATTTAGGAGCATAATTCAATTTAGTAAACTTCGACCAACATTAGCATCATCTAGGTGGTTAAATGAGCGTAAAACCTGATATTCGGGATCGATACTGTAAGATCCAAACGCTACCGTCCAGGTATAATTTGATTTAGAATGAAATTTCCATCCATATTCCGCACTTCTTCTCATCAGCGGTTTGATATCAAGCCCCGCTATTATGACCCGGTCAAGGAGGAAATAGAACAGCGAACCTCCCGGATCAAACAAGAACTGCTAGAAGAGGGGCTAATCAATGAAGAAAACAATCCCTCAGGCTACGGTGCCAATATCAGAGGATCCTTTTCATCCTATCGCAGCATAAAACCACGGCAAAGCAGCGTATTCAACTCCACTGCTATCATTCGGACACTTTTGTTTTTGGGAATGGTGATAGCCGCTTTTGGATATATTTATATCGGTCCGGAAATATTTACTTATCTGACTTACCTAGCTATTATCGGGGGAGGCATTTACTTTTTCTTCAGAATCAAAAACAAATCCAAACGATGAGTGACATCATCCAACTTCTTCCGGATGCCATTGCCAATCAGATCGCAGCCGGAGAAGTCGTACAACGCCCCGCCTCTGCTCTCAAAGAATTGCTGGAAAATGCAGTCGATGCCGGTGCATCGCAAATACAAGTGATCGTAAAAGAAGCAGGTAAGCAACTCATCCAAGTCATAGACAACGGCAAAGGGATGTCTCCAACTGATGCTCGGATGGCCTTTGAACGACATGCCACGTCCAAAATCAGAACCTCTCAAGACCTCTTTGCGATTCGGACTTTTGGGTTTCGAGGGGAAGCACTTGCTTCTATCGCTGCCGTAGCTCAGGTAGAATTAAAAACGCGACAAACTGAATCCGAACTCGGCACCTTTATCCAGATAGAAGGCTCCGAGATCAAAAGACAAGAGCCTGTAGCCGCGCCGGTAGGAACGTCAGTGGCGATGAAAAACCTCTTTTTCAACGTACCGGCCAGGAGAAATTTCCTAAAAAGCAACCCCGTGGAAATGCGCCACATCGTGGAGGAATTCCAACGCGTGGCTTTGGCTCATCCGGAAGTTGGATTTTCGATGTACCAGCAGGACTTGGAAACTTATACACTGCCCGCCGGAAAGTTAAGTCAACGGATTGTTGGCCTGTTTGGAAAAAGCTATCAGGGCCAGTTAGTCCCTTGCGAAGAAAACACCCCACACGTAAATATTCAAGGCTACATCGGGAAACCCGAACATGCCAAAAAATCCCGAGGCGAACAGTTTTTTTTCGTAAACAATCGCTTTATCAAAAGCTCCTATCTGCATCATGCTGTGAGTTCGGCTTTTGAAGGTTTGATCCCCGGAGATCAGCATCCGTTTTATGTATTGTTTTTGGACATCGATCCTGCACACATCGATATCAATGTCCATCCGACCAAAACCGAAATCAAGTTTGATGATGAACGTACCGTCTATGCGGTCATTCGCTCAGCAGTCAAGCAGGCACTCGGTGCTCATCATGTGATGCCGGCATTGGACTTCAGCATGGATGTCAATTTTCAGGAAAACTGGACCAATAATCCCGAAACCAAAGTAGAAGTCGATCGGGAGTATAGTTACAAAACGTTCAATACCCCCGAGTTTAAAAAGACCTCGGTTTCGGGTTGGGAAAAACTTTTTGAAGCTGGCTCTGAGCGAAAATTCATCCCCGAACTTTCCCGGCGAAACGAGCCGGAGGAGCAAGAAATATTGACCTTCCCCAGCCGGGCGTCTGTGGATGAGCCCAGACTGATGATCGTGCCTGAGGAAAATGATACCACTGGAACGACCTTTCAGGTAGAATTAAACTATATCGTAGCCCAAATGTCCACAGGATTATTGATCATCGATCAGCAGGCAGCTCACGAGCGGATTCTTTTTGATCGATATTCCAGACAGCTTCATTCCTCCAAGGGTGCATCCCAGCAATGTCTCTTCCCTCCTACTTTGCAGCTCAATCCAAGTGATTTTGCACTGGTAATGGACATGCTTCCTGAACTTCACAGCCTGGGATTTGTGGTGGAGGAGTTTGGCAAAGACACGGTGCTGATTCAGGGTGTACCGGCAGATGTACAAGTTAAAAATGAAAAAGAGCTTTTCGAGGGGTTATTGGAGCAATTCAAAAACTTCAAGAATGAGCTTTCGTTGGATAAGCGGGAAAATCTAGCCAGGTCGCTAGCCCGTAGATCATCCATCAAAAAGGGCCAAAAACTTAACCCGCAAGAAATGGAGACCCTGGTCGGGCAGCTTTTTGCCAGTCAAAACCCAAACTATTCTCCTGCGGGGAACAAAACGTTTGTCAAATTGGATTTAAATAGCATCCACTCCTTTTTCGGAAAATAGCATGTTTAGAAATATCACACCGGTCGTACAGAATCTACTCCTGATCAATGTGGCCCTCTATCTGGTGTCCAGTTTTATCCTGCCTGCTTTAAATGATTGGTTTCCTCTTTTTTACTTTCAGAGTGTTTATTTCATGCCTTTTCAGTTTCTGACCTATATGTTTATGCATGCAGATTTCTGGCATTTGTTCGGAAATATGTTTGGGCTATTGGTTTTTGGGCCGCTTTTAGAGCAGTTTTTAGGTCCTAAAAAACTGTTGATTCTCTGGATGGCGAGTGGCATAGGTGCCGGTGTGCTCTATGCCGGAGTAAACGCCTATGAAATTCGCTCATTTGAAGAAAAAGCCATTCAATATGAGTTAGCTCCTGACCCAGAGGTATTTAACAGATTGGTATTGGAAGAATCCGGACCTTTTCAAAAGGCAGGACTTAGGGATTTCGTAGATCGATACAGTAGAAATGCCGATAGTGAGCAGTACATCCAAGAATCAGTCAAAATCATCAACGACATATCTGACTTTAATATCAACGTGACGCGGATGCTGGGTGCCTCTGGAGCTTTCTTTGGAATCTTGATTGCATTTGGGATGCTTTTTCCCAACACCCAATTGTTCCTCCTCTTCCCTCCTATGCCTGTAAGAGCCAAATACCTGGTCTTATTCTGGGGGCTTTACACAGTTTACAATGTATTCTTAAATAATCCCGATGACAATGTGGCCCACTTTGCTCACTTGAGTGGCTTGTTGATCGGGGCGATATTGGTCACATTCTGGAAAAAAGACAGAAATAGCTTCTATTGATATGTACGGAGGATTTTGGTATCAGCTGCGCAATGCTTTCAATCAACGGGACAACAGCCTCTATAAGTTGATTGCCATCAATGTGATTGTGTTTTTTGTGGTATTGGTAGTTCGTGTATTTCTGACTATCGGAGGCTTGGGCGAGGTTTACAAATCAGGCCTAAGCTGGTTGATGATCCCAGCTTCGTTGCCCAAACTGGCCTTTCAGCCCTGGTCTGTCTTCAGCTATATGTTTTTGCATGAGGGTGTTTTTCACATCCTTTTCAATATGCTGTTTTTGTATTGGTTTGGTCTGTTGATCCACCAGTTTTTGGGAAGTCGGAAGCTGGTCAATCTATACATTCTGGGAGGACTTTTTGGGGCATTGTTCTACCTATTGATCTATAATCTTGCCCCCTACTTCAGCGGATCCGTGGATTCGTCGATGATGCTCGGTGCGAGTGCGGGGGTATTTGCGATAGTGGTGGGCGCGGCTACACTTTCGCCCAACACGACCTTCTTCCTGATAATATTAGGGCCGGTGAAGATCGTCTATATCGCAGCATTTTATGTGATTCTTTCTTTTGCCAACTCTATCGGCGCCAATGCCGGAGGAGAAATTGCCCACCTGGGAGGAGCCTTACTGGGTTACCTCTACATCACTCAGCTGCGCAAAGGAAGGGATCTAGGCGTTCCTGTTCAGAAAGTGGGGATCTTTTTCGAAGACCTTTTCTCGAGAAAAAGTAAAGTTAAAGTGAGCTATCGCAAGGCCAAAACTAGCACAGGACCTTCCTTTGGCGGATTCCAATCCAAAAGTTCTGCTGCTGCCTCCAGCATTCCATCCAAAGGAGAAATAATCACTCAAGAAGAAATCGACCGAATCCTAGACAAAATAGCCGACCGGGGCTACGAAGCGCTGAGTAAAGAAGAAAAACGAAAACTGTTTGAGTTCAGTAAAAAATAAAGAAGGCCAAAAACCTTCTTTTTTCAATTTAGGGGAAACGCAAAGCCGAATCTGAAATAGGTCTGTCTGAATCCTTGACTTTGGAATTTGAATTCGGTACTCAGCGAGATCCAGTCCTGAAGCGGAACGACTGCCCCTACGCCAACATTGGCCCCACTGGCAGTCCGTCGGGTTCCTGCCATCCCCGGCTGAAGATTTTCTGAAGTGAGACTGTAGCCAGCCATCACATAGATCGGAGATGCACCGGAAGTCAAATAATACCGAAGATCCGCGGAAAAATTGGATGCACTGCCCACTCTCGGGAAAATCCGGGTATAGTGAGGCATCAATGCGAAATTGTCTGAGAAAAAGTATTCCCAACCTGCCCCTAACCCCCACTCTTCAAAGCGGAGTCCGTACTGTCCCAGAACATGAACTCGTGAATCCCCAGTCTCTTGTGCTTGGGCAGTGAACAGAAGGACCAAACCGAATGCAAGTAAGAGCAAAGCCTTCTTCATATCTTTTTCGTTTTTTGAAAATTAAAAGGCTTTGCCCTAAGTACCAAGGCTTATTCGATGATTTTCGCTGTTCTCCCCAGACGTCCTAGATCATCCATCCCCTCGATGATGATCAGGTGGCGCTTGGCTTGGTCCGTATTGTAATACTCCAAGGTGGTCTTGCCACTTTCGCCTATTTGTAGCAAAGGCTCCCAGAAGATCGTCGCTCGCTTATCCACAGCGGAATTCGCTGGAGTTTTTTCATCATATAGTGGGGAATAAAACTCCCGAGGACTTGAATAGCCACCATATTGAGTGACTAGAGTGCCTCCTACCGATATTCCACTCATCCCAGTTCCCGTCTTGGTATAGACAGCGATAACTCCATTTGCACCTTGAGACCCAAAAACCGCCGCCCTCGCAGGGTCTTTAAACACATCCACACTGGCTACATCTCTGGGGTTAACCTGTAGCAAAGTCGCCGCATCTACCGGCATATTATCCAATAAAAACAGTGGGGTGGTACCGGAATTGATAGAGCCTACACCACGAATCTGAACAGAAACATCCAAGCCTGAGACAAATACCTGCACTCCGGATACCCTACCCTGAATCAACTGGAAAACATTAGTGAAGGCCACATTTCCCGGAATCTTATCCGGAGTGATCGAAACATCTCCTGTACCATAGATTTTTCTGATCTCCTCCTCTTCTCGCTGGATGGTCTGACCTTCCACGGTCACACCTTCCAGATCCATGATATCCTGATCCTCGGTGAGTTGCTGTTGGAAATTCCGCTCTTTAAAGGTAGAAATCAAGGCTTCGGGCCATTGGATTTGAGCGGGGTATTTTCCAGAAAGGCGGGTAAATACCGCCTCAGGCTGTACCACCTCGATATCAACAAAATTTTTGACTCGTTTATCTTCCGCGGTAATGGTCACATTGACCGAATCCTGATAAACCAAATCCCGGAGAATGAATCGACCGTTGGGACCATATTCTGAACTGATAATCTCAATACCCTCACCGACGACAGCGGAGACCTTGCCTCCACCGAGGCCTTTTTTGGTCTCCTCTTGTTCGGTAATTTGCCCTTCTATATTGATGCCGGACTCGATAAAATGCTCCACTTTGTGAAATTCAGAAGCCTTGATCTGATCCCACGTAAATCGTCTCCACCCATGAGTAAGCATCACAAGATCCAGCGCCTCCAAAGTTTCTGGACTTTGATCTTTGAAATAAAACCCGGGTTGGAAAACAGTACCCCGAAGGTCTGAGGTTAGAAGAAGTGAGGAAAAAATCCCTCCATAATTCAGAGATTCATCTTGGATTTGGTCTGCATCAGTTACAGAAATCGAAAACGAACCAGATGCAGGAGTCCCTTTGCTAGTACTACTGAGGGCCAGATTGAGCTTTTGTCGGGGTGAAAAATCTCCCGATATATCCACATCCAAGTCCAACTGATCATCAGTTTGGATAAAAACCAATCGCTCCAAAATCGGCTTGCCCTCCTCGGTAAGAATGGTCAGTTGATTGATCCCTGCAATTAGATTTTCCTTAGGAATTCTCACCCCCCACACTCCATTGGTCAAACTTCCTTGGATCATGTAATTGATCAATCCACGGGTTTGTGAGACCAAAAGCAGATTTTGACCGGTGGCAGTACCCTGTACCAAGGCGGTGATAAATGAAGCAGAAGGATTATTGACTACTTGAAGGGTGAAACCCTCTGATTCTGCTTTGGGGAGGGAAATTGACTTTTTTTGTCCGGAGAACGGATGGGCGATTTCTGCCTGATAATCAGATTTTTCTGGAGTAATTTCAAGTTTTCCCATTCCTCCAAAGCTGCTGGCAAAAGCATTTCCATCGATCGATCCGCTGATTTCAACAGGTGTCCCATCAGGTGCTACCGCCCTAAAGGCCACGTTGGACTTTTTTCCCACCACCCAATGGCCACCTTCCGGCAAAAACTGGATATCTACCAGATTTAAACTATACGGAATGGCGATTTTTTTGCTTACAGGATAATCTCCATTTTCCAAATACACCAACTCCAAATACTGGCTTGAAAAGGGTTTTTCCGGAATAGTAAATGAAAATGAAACCTGTCCTTGGGAGTTTAACTGGATATTTTGGCGATAAAGCTCCTCCTGATCTCCCCAAGCTATCACTTCTAGCGCCCGATTGGCCAATGGGGCACCATCTTGAGACGCTGCTTCCAGTTCGGCTGTATAGCGAACTTTATTATCCACACTTGTAAACTCGGTGAAATTTACCTGAGGCAGAAAAGACCCACCCTCAGAATCGATCACTGAGAATGTGGTATTGAAAAAATATTCTTCCCCAAAATTCCTCATCCACGCTGTGTAAGCCTTGACCTGATATTGTCCGGCCTTACCAAATCGCGGGATTTTGAAATCTCCCTTTCCGCGGCCTGACTCCAGTTGTACTTTGCGTTGCTCTAAAAGTAACCCATCGCCATCAAAAAAATCGACATATAGTGTCTTACTTAACGGAGAGGGAATCTGCCGACTACCTGCGGCAAGAAAAGCACTAAACCATACATCATCTCCAAGCGTGTAGGTGCGCTTATCGAGATGTAAATAGGCTTTTTCGGTAGGAAATTCTTTTTGAAGTTGATCAAAATAATTTTGAATCTGTTGAGGGAGAGGTTCCTGTCCGTATCCTTTGAAGATTATGGCCAGAAAAACAAACCCTAAAAGTATTTTGCTCATGGGTAAAATAGTTGGTTGACTAGGAAAAACAGACGTAATAAAACTAATTTAAATTATCTGAGCAAAATTATTTCCTAAAGTTTTGTTAATTCGGCTACTTCATTTTTGTTGGCAAGCTGTCCACAGGCTGCATCGATATCCTGCCCCCGAGATTTGCGGACTTTGGCAATGATTCCGTTTTGCTCCAAGATTCTGACATACATATCCACTGCCTCCTGCTTAGCTTGGCGAAACTCACCCTCATCGATGGGGTTATACTGGATGATGTTGACTTTGGAAGGAATGATTTTACAGAATTTGGCCAAGGCACGGGCATGACGCTCATCATCATTAACTCCATCCCAGATGACATATTCATAAGTTACTTTTCGCTTGGTCTTTTGATACCAATACTTCAAGGCATCGGCAAGATCTTCTAGAGGACTGGAGTCATTGATTGGCATCAGTCGTGATCGAGTCTCGTTGATCGCGGAGTGGAGTGAAATGGCCAGGTTAAACTTGACTTCATCGTCTGCCATTTTTCGGATCATTTTAGGAATGCCTACCGTGGAAAGGGTGATTCGCTTAGGAGCCATTCCAAGTCCCTCGGGCGAAGTGATTTTGTCAATGGCTTCGATGACATTATTATAATTCAGTAGGGGTTCACCCATCCCCATGAAGACGATATTGGTCAGTGGACGTTGAAAATAGGTCTCGGCCTCGTCTTTGATCGCCACTACCTGATCGTAAATTTCATCCGGATTCAGATTGCGCATGCGTTTCAATCGGGCTGTTGCACAAAAATTACAATCCAAGCTGCATCCGACTTGAGAAGAAACACAAGCCGTGATTCGCTTGGAAGTCGGAATCAAAACAGACTCCACGATCTTATCATCGAAAAGCTTGACAGCATTCTTGATCGTGCCGTCGGTACTATGCTGCATCAGGTCTACCTGGATGTGATTGATCGCAAAATGCTGTTTGAGCAACTCTCTCGTCGACAGCGAAATGTTGCTCATGTCATCAAAATTTTTGAGGGACTTATTCCAAAGCCACTCGTACACCTGCTTTGCCCGGAACTTTTTCTCTCCATATTCCTGGAAGAATTCTTCCAACTGAGCCAAGGTGAGTTTTCGGATGTCTTTTTTCTGATTTTCCACGGCACAAAGTTAGTCATTGCAAAGTGGAAAAAACTGAAATTCTATTTCGCCAATCAACTCCTCGCACAAACCGATAGAAAATACAAATGGCAAATGGAGTAATTGATCCGGTCAGCGAGTGCGTTTTCTGAGAAAAATCAGCGTAATCAGGAACTTATGCCTTATTTTTGCCCTTTGAAATTAAAACTTCATCTATGCGCCAATCCTGGTGGAAAATCCTCGCCATAGCACTCTTGCTGTACACACTGGTGGCGGGCCTTTTGATGGATGTGCCGCGGCTACCCATCCTCAACGAAACGATTCGTGCCTTGCATTTTCATGTTACCATGTGGTTTGGGATGATTCTCATGCTCATCGTTTCAGTCATTTACAGCATCAAGTACCTCCGAAAGAATGACTTGAAGTACGATGATTTGGCCTTGGAATTTACCAATGCGGCTATTCTCTTTGGAGTTTTGGGGATTGTGACGGGAATGCTTTGGGCCAAATTTACCTGGGGGGATTATTGGAGTGGCGACCCTAAGCAGAATGCCTCTGCGATTGGACTATTAATGTATTTTGCATACTTGGTCTTGAGAGGGAGTATCACTGACCCGCAGCAACGAGGCAGAATCGGGGCGGTTTACAATATTTTTGCCTTTGCAGCATTCATACCCTTGATCTTTGTATTGCCTAGGTTGACGGATAGTCTTCACCCAGGAAACGGGGGAAATCCGGGGTTCAATGCCTATGACCTAGATTCCAAACTCAGAATGGTCTTCTATCCAGCCATCATCGGATGGACGCTTTTGGGTACTTGGATAGCAACCGTCCGAGTCAGAATCCGTAGGGTAGAGCGGGTGATTGAAGACCGAATGATAAACTCTTGATTGATGAAAAAAATACTTACACTAGTTCTTTTGGTTTTTTCTCTGACCGTTTTGGCACAGGAAAAAATCGCCGTAACCGAGTCAGACTATACCAATGACCGTGTAGAGATGGCTGACGTCATGCGTGCTGATGGTAAAATCTACGTATTGGTAGGAATCATCGTCATTATCTTTGCAGGAATCACCACCTATGTGATCCATACAGATCGCAAAATCAGCAAACTTGAAAAAAATCTACCCTCCTAATTGCTTCCAATCATGAAAAAAGGACACATAATCGGATTAGGCATTATCGCTATCGCAATTACGATCATCATGACTTCGATCGGTGATGCAAGTAGCTACGAAAGCTTCAGCACCGCTTGGGAAATGAAGCAAGATGGAGAAGATAAAGCCATTCACGTGGTGGGGCAACTTAAAAAAGATGATGCTGGGCAGGTGACTGGAATCGAAGTCAGAGAAGACAAGACCTCTTTTACATTTCTGTTGGTAGACAATGAAGGCACCGAACAAAAAGTGTATTACAATGAGCCGGTACCGGCCGACTTTCAGCGATCTGAGCAAGTAGTGGTAATCGGTCAATACCGTGACCAAGAAATATTCGTGGCTGATAAAATCCTGATGAAGTGCCCATCCAAATATCAGGAAACAGACGTGCAGGCGGCTGGTATGTGAAGTTGAGTTCATTTTCTCCCCAAAATCATGATTAATACCTTTGTTGGTAATCTGGGTCACTTGATGACCATTGTGGCTTTTGTCAGTGCACTGGTCACGGCTTTTGCGTATTTCCAGTATTTCAAGGCTAACGAAATCGAAAAGCTAAGCTGGAGGAATTTCAGTAGAATTAGCTTCTATATCCATACACTTGCAACTGCACTTATTGCAGTTTCACTTTTTGAAATCATCTATAACCATCGCTACGAATATTTTTATGCCTACTCTCATAGTAGCAAGGCTTTGCCCGTGCATTACATGATATCGAGCTTCTGGGAGGGTCAAGAGGGAGCATTTATTCTCTGGTCATTTTGGAATGTGATACTAGGAGTCATCCTCATCCATACCAACAAAAAATGGGAAGCGCCGGTGATGATTGTATTTTCACTCGTACAGGCATTTTTGGTGTCTATGATCATGGGAGTGGTCATCGGGGATTTGAAGATTGGCAGCTCTCCGTTTATTCTACTCCGTGACGCGACGCAAGCACCGATTTTCCAGGTAAATCCGGACTTTGTGCCTGAAGATGGTACCGGATTGAATCCTCTCTTACAAAATATATGGATGGTCATTCACCCTCCTACGCTGTTTTTGGGCTATGCTTCGACACTTGTACCGTTTGCTTTCCTCATGGGTGGATTGGTGACCAAGCAATATTCTGAATGGATTCGCCCGGCTCTACCCTGGGCCATTTTTTCAGCCATGATTTTGGGTATGGGTATCATCATGGGCGCATACTGGGCTTATGTCACCTTGAATTTTGGTGGATATTGGAACTGGGACCCGGTCGAGAATGCGGTCTATGTCCCATGGCTTATTTTGGTGGCCTCGATCCACACCATGATCACGTTTAAGAAAAGCGCGACTGCACTGAAGACTTCGATCGTATTGGTGATTACGAGCTTTATTTTGGTGCTTTATGCGACGTTTTTGGTGCGGTCTGGAGTCCTTGGAGATGCATCGGTTCACTCGTTTACCGACTTGGGACTTTCTGGTCAATTGTTGATCTACATGCTGTTTTTCTTGGTGATCGCGGTCGTTTTGGCTGCGAGAGCATGGAAACATATTCCTACTTCCGAAAAAGAAGCCTCAGTATATTCCCGTGAATTTTGGATTTTCCTAGGTGCAGTGACTTTGGGATTGATGGCTTTTCAGGTCATTCTGCCCACTTCGATCCCGGCCTGGAATGCACTGGTCGAAAGTTTCGGAGGCATCTCAAACATGGCTCCGCCGGCTGATCAGGTTGAATTCTATACCAAATTCCAATTGTGGTTTGCCGTGGCAATTTCACTTTTGACCGCAGTGGGTCAGTTTTTTTGGTGGCAGAAAATGGACAAAAAAGCTCTTAAGGAAGCTTTGGTCACTCCATACATTATTTCAGTTTTGCTCTCTGCGATTGTAATCGTCCTAGCCAAAGTCTACGACTGGAAATACATGATCATTGTGGTTGCGGGCATGTTTACCATCGTCGCCAATTCGGTGATTTTGGCCCGTCTGCTTAAAACAACCACGTTTAAACTGGCGGGCGGCTCTCTGGCACATATCGGCTTGGGGATGATTTTGATTGGCGTGATGTTCAGCTCGGGTTATTCTGATGTGATATCGATCAACATGTCAGGTCTCACTTACAGCAATAGCTGGGAGGATGAGATGAACAAAGAACATGTGTTGCTTTGGATCAATAAGCCCACCCAAATGAAGGATTACACGGTGGTCTATCGTGGTCGTCAGAAAAAAGTAGTCGGAGTTCCTGAATATGTACCTGCCAAAATTTTGGAATCAACAGGAAATATCAATGAAGCATTAGCCCTCGAAGGATTCAAAGACTACTTCCAAAAAGGGGATATTGTGAAGCTGGTTTTGGAAGAAAACGACTATTTCCAGATTGACTATTTCCAAAATGAGTCACTGAAATTCTCTTTGGCACCTATGTCTCAGTTTAATGAAAGCATGGGCGGACTGATCTCTTCACCGGATTCCAAAATCTATCTGAATCGTGACCTCTATACATACGTGGCAGCGATGAACGACTATTCCGATCCGGAATGGAAGGAAGATGAGATATACGAAGTGGCACCTGGGGAGCAGTTTCATATCGCTGATTTCGTGACCTATTTTGACGGTGCTGAAGTCCTCAAGGAAATCGAAGGCTATGTACTGCAGGAAGGAGATGTAGCTGTAAAAGCGAAACTCCGAATTTTGGACTATGATGTCGAAAAGTACCTAGAGCCTACCTTCATCATCCGAAATAATCAAGTGGGAAAATTACCCGTGATCGATACGGAGCTCGGACTCAAAATCAGCTTGGAGAATATCCTGCCAGAACAAAACAAGTTTGTATTCAAGGTCAATCAGTATCAAAAAGATTATGTGGTGATGAAAGCCATCGTCAAGCCCTATATCAATGTACTCTGGCTCGGTACGATCATCATGCTGATTGGTTTTACAGTGGCGATCTATCGGCGATTTGATGAGTTTGCCAAGATGCGGGATAAGGGGATGGAATAATGAGATTTCCAGTTCACCAATTCAAGATGCCCGTTCAATCGACGGGCATTTTGAGTTAAAGGGGAAAATTCTTCTCGAGAAAATCCGCCACACCATCCTCTTTGTGGTGTAGCGTGATGAAATTAGCTACCGCTTTGACCTCAGGACGGGCATTGCCTACTGCTACACCGATTCCCACCTGCTGCAGCAAGTCGATATCATTGTAATTATCCCCAAAAGCGACTACCTGATCCATGCCAAATGGGTAAAATTTTTCAAGAATGAGTCTTAATCCGGTGGCTTTGGAGATCTTTCTTGGGGCGATTTCGATGTAGGTATCCTTTGACCTATAGAGGTGGAGCTCCTGGCCAAACCGCTCGTGAAGTTCGCCAAATAGCCAGCTAATCTCATAGGAATCCCCCATCACCATCACCTTGTGAGCCCCAACATCATTTTTTTCCCAAAGCGCAATAGTATCCTTTGTGGCCATCCAAATCGGGTGCACTTTGGTATTCATAATCTCCCTTTTGGACCAATAATCTTCCTTGGACTCATACCAGTTTTCGCCATGATATAGACTTAGGTGAATCTCTGTTTTTTGGATCAAATCGACAATGGCTCCCACGATAGGAAGCGGGATAAAAGTCGACTCAAGTACCGACCCATCAGGTCCTAGGACAAACCCACCATTATACGCAATCATCGGCTCAGCCGGCCGATGGAGATCGGCGAGCAAGTGTCTCATCGCAGCAGGCATTCGGGAACTTGCCAATACCACTGGAAATTGAGGAGGAAATCGTGAAATGATTGATTTCAGTCTGAGAGAAAGGTCGCGATCAGAGTTGAGCAATGTTCCGTCTATGTCGCTGCAGATGGCTTGAAAGGTCACTGGGAAGAATATTTATTCAAAAATGGGGGGAATGATTCAGATTTTCCGGCCAGGATCAAAAATCTTTCACCTCAAAGCTGAATTCCATGATGGCAATATCTTGTGGATTTTCAGGATAGCTTTCTTCAAAACGGATCAAGATAGTTTGATAATCCTCCTTTTTCTCAAAATCTCGCAGGTAAAGCTCGGCGCATTTCCGGGCTACAATTTCAGGATGGGGATTGAGAAGCTTGGGGTCACCGTTTTTCAAGGTCAATTCGATCAAGGATTGATAATCCTCACCTATACCTGAAGACTGCATAGACACCCCAGCCGCCCTAAAATTCCCTTGCTTCAAAACTTCCTCTGATGGAAAAAAACCATCACCCATCACCGACTCCATGGATCGAAATGCAAAAGACATTAAATCTTCAGGTGAGCAGGAGCAGGAGGATAGTAGGCCCGAAAAAAGAATCAGGATAACCGCTTTTTTCATTTAATGAGTTTAAGTGAATCTAAAATACTCTGAAAAATTGAAACTACTTAAACGCATAAGTCTTAATTAGTCCGAATTAATCAGCTTAATCACATCCACCTTTCCGTCCTGAATAATTCTCAAGTAAAGGATCCCTTTAGGGATTTCTCTAAATACAGTATTCAATTCCACCTTATCTTGAAAGAGATTACTTAACTCTACTTGCTGGAAATAATTCCCAGAATCGAACAATTCAAGTCTTAATGAAGAATCAAAACTTCCATTCCAATTAGTATTTGCCACAGTCATAGCCTGACCACTCGATGGATTAGGATAAACTATCCAGGAAGAAGTTGAAGAAGTATTTCGTAAAACCGATTTGATCGGACTGATAAACTCTAATGATCCAAACCTTTTGATTAATCGGTAATAAATATTCTTTTCAAAGACAGGGAATGTAGAATCACTTAACTCATATCGAACCGGGGCATCGGAGTGACCTACATCAAATATTCCACTGATCGGTACAAAATTTTCTGCATTACCAAGACTTCGTTCGAGAATATATTCTGATCCCGCCACCTCATGGTGTACATCCCAAATTATCTGAACCCGGTCACTCCGATCTATTACTTCAAAAGACTGCCATTCAAACTTAAGCACTGATGCCACGTCCAAATAGTACTGCTCGGTCTGCTGACAGCCATTGGCATCAGTTACCAACAGGGTATAAAGCCCAGACTTAAGCCCGAAAATATCCCGATCATTACTCATAAATCCATCAGGCCCAGTCCAAGCAAAAGAATAATCAGGTGTGCCTCCGGTTACATTTTGCACATAGATTATCCCTGTACCGGAGTCATCATTCAGCTTGGTAGGCAAGACACTTACCTGAATCCCAAAGTTGGGGTCAATAAAGATATCCTTGTAGACGGTAGTCACCGAAACCCCATCATTAGCAGTCAAACCAATGGTATAGGTTCCAGTCGCGGGGAAATTAAATACCGGATTAGCTCCAGTAGCTGTGCCTAATCCATCAAAATCCCAAGAGAAAGTGTAATTGAAAGGCGGTGAACCTCCGATGGTCTGAGAAGTAAATTCAATGGTAGTATTACAAATCCCATTGGTCTCAAAATCAAATTTTGGAAACAAGGGAACGGCCGCTGTATATCCCTCTGGATTAGAATAACACTGTGCGTTAATATTATTCTTAAGGGTAAAATTACAAGTAGTATTCGGCTTGGCTGTACCAGTCTCCCAAAAAATAAATATATCCTTGATCTCTACTACATCACCCCATATCCAATCAAAATCACGGACTTTGGTCCAGACGTTTTGCACAATCTGAGTGCCTGAAAAGATACAGTCAACCTGATCATCTGCGGTTCTCACACCATTGATGTACACATCATAATACATGGTCAGATTATACCCATTTGTAGTAGATCCCCCAAAATTCACCCAAAGCTCACCGGTAACAGGATCACCTAATTCATAATCATCCGTAACCGAAAAAACTTCCCCAAACTCGTTTCTGAGCTGGTAGCCAGTTACGATAATGTTGTTTTGGCTACACTGTGCAAAAGATTCAAAAGACCCTGCACTAGCCACCCAAAGTAGGGCTAGGAGAAATAGGCCTTTTATTTTTACCAGTGCTTTCATGATCTTCTGTGGACGAATCCTTTACCCAAATTTACCATATAATGATCGGCCCCCATGGTCCTTTGTCACATATGTAAATGAAAAGCAGGCAATTACCAGTTCATAGGATATTTATGAAATACACTATTTTTCATATCAAAAACATTTCTCTGACTTGACTTAAAAGATTATTATTCGAAAAAATAATATGCGCTTTTATGTAAATAAACGGTCAGTTCTGGAAGGCATCCCCAGAGAAATACTAGGAGATATCCCCTAATCTAAAACCAGATTGTAAATCCTGTTTTTGGACCTTTTCACCTTAGAATAACAGTGAAACAATTTCAGGAATTGTCTGAACGGAGGATGAGAATAATTAGACCCAAAAATGACTGGAATAACAAAAAAGGACTTAAGGTTAGGTAGGTCTTAGTGGAGTACCAGACGATTTCGGGAATCTTCCTTTTTGCCAGCGGGACGCTCTAGCCAACTGAGCTAATCAGCCACTCGATGTAGCGTTTGCTTTTTTTCTTCTTGATCTCCAATTCCCGCTTTAATGCCGAGGTTCGATCAGGTAAAGTTTCAACATACCTGATCTCCCATAATGGAGCACCTGATTTGGTTAAGGGAGTCGCGCCTGAATTGTGATGTTTTAATCTAGATTCAAGATTGTCAGTGGAACCGATGTAGTATCTCTCGGTTTTTGAAGAGGATAAAATGTAAACGAAATACATAGCGATCTAAAAAATTAAAAAAAAAGGGCAATTATCAAACTGCCCTTATTTTAAAGTGGAGAATAACGGATTCGAACCGATGACCTCTACACTGCCAGTGTAGCGCTCTAGCCAACTGAGCTAATTCCCCAATATTTTTTTCAGGATTCGAACTGATGACCTTCCCGCACCCTTGCGGGACGCTCTAGCCAACTGAGCTAATTCCCCAATATTTTTTTCAGGATTCGAACTGATGACCTTCCCGCACCCTTGCGGGACGCTTTAGTCCCGAAGAATTTCGGGAAGCTAATTCCCCAATTCGAGGTGCAAATATAGACTGAGATTGGGTTTAAGCAAATAAAATCTTTAATCCTGTGAATAATTTATCCGCGTCAAAATACTCCTTCCCAAAGTGACTTCATCGGTAAACTCCAGCTCGCCACCCACAGGAATTCCTCTGGCTATGGTAGTCACTTTGACACCGGATTCTTTCAGACGCTTACTGAGGTAAAATGAAGTAGTATCCCCTTCCATGGTAGCAGACAGAGCCAATATCACCTCTTGAGCCTCTCCTTTGGATATCCTAGAAAGTAGGGTTTCAATATTCAAATTATCAGGTCCAATTCCCTGAATGGGCGAAATTACTCCTCCGAGTACATGATAGAGACCCTGAAACTGATTGGTATTTTCGATAGCGAGCACGTCTCGAATATCCTCAACTACACAAATCAGACTGCGATCTCTTCGATGACTCTCACAGATACTGCAGATTTCTTGATCAGAAATATTGTGACACGACCTACAATACTTCGTGTTTTGTCGCATTTCGAGAATACTTACTGACAGAGCCTCAGAGATAACCTCGGGCTGCTTCAGTAAATGCAGTGCTAGTCTGAGCGCTGTCTTTTTGCCAATACCCGGAAGTCTGGAGATCTCCGTGACAGCGTTTTCGATAAGTTTGGAAGGAAAATTCAAGGAAATGTCGATTAAATCACAGTAGCTTGAATACCTGCATCCAAGATGGCTTCGCACATCGGCTTGAGCTTGGCTCGGGTTCCTTTTTTGACCGAACACTTCCCCTTGTAATGAATGATCAGCGTACACTGTTCGGCTTGCTCCTTAGTATGCTGACAGACTTTCATCAAGATACGCGTGACATGCTCAAAGGTATTGACATCGTCATTGAAAACGACCAGCTCTGACTCGTCCTGATCGAGGATTTCCTCGAGCAACAGCTCGATTTCTTCAATTTCCGGTAAGGCTTGGCTGAATTGTATCATTTTGCAAAAATAAGAATATTAGACAACTTAGCGGCGGACTGACCCGCTCAATATGAATTCCCAACTCGTTCTTGTCGTCATTTCGGCTTATTTTCTACTACTTTTTTTGATCTCTTGGTTTACTTCCCGCAAAGTCACCTCGGATACCTTTTTTACCGGTGACCGTCAGTCTCCATGGTTCCTCGTTGCATTTGGCATGATTGGAGCTTCACTCTCAGGAGTTACATTCATTTCTGTACCCGGTGAAGTCGGTAATACTAACTTTTATTACTTCCAGGTTGTTTTGGGATATACGCTCGGGTATTTCACCATTGCCAAAGTACTTTTGCCCCTCTATTACCGGCTAAATTTGGTATCGATCTATTCCTATCTGGAGGATCGGTTTGGGTTTTGGTCTTACAAGACAGGTTCTTTTTTTTTCATACTGTCTCGTGCACTCGGTTCCTCGCTTCGATTGTACTTGGTAGCAAGTGTTTTACAATTGATCTTATTTGATTCATTGGGGATTCCTTTTTGGGTTTCCGTCTTGATTACGGTCGGGCTGATTTGGCTTTATACCCATCGAGGCGGAATCAAGACTGTGGTTTGGACGGATACGCTTCAGACCCTATTTATGCTTTTGGCCGTCATCATTACCATTTTTTCCATTGGAAAAGACCTGGGAATCCAAAGTCTGGGCGAATATTTCTCCAGCGTAACCACCGACAGTAGGTCGGAGATTTTCAATTGGGATTGGAAAGCCGGGACTAACTTCTTCAAGCAATTTATTTCCGGAGCCTTCATCACGATCGTGATGACCGGACTCGACCAGGACATGATGCAAAAAAACCTGACCTGCCGCACCCTCGGTGATGCGCAGAAAAACATGTTTTGGTTTACCATTATTCTGGTGGTGGTCAATTTGCTTTTCCTTTCTCTGGGCATCATGCTCTACCTCTATGCAGAGACCAAAGGAATTACGCTTCCAAACCGTTCCGACGAACTCTTCCCACTTTTGGCTACGCAGCATTTTTCGGCATTTGCAGGAATCGTATTTGTGCTCGGGATCACGGCGGCTGCCTACTCCAGTGCCGATTCGACACTGACCGCATTAACCACCTCATTTTGCTATGACTTTTTGGAAATCGAGCGAAAATATGCGCCTGAAAAGCGGGTTGCGATCCGCAAAAAAGTCCACATTGCTTTCACCGGCCTGATGTATGTCCTGATTTTGGCCTTCTATTTTCTCAATGACCAAAGTGTCATCAACTCGGTATTCATCATTGCAGGCTACACGTACGGACCACTCTTGGGATTATATTCATTCGGGCTTTTCACCAAACTCAAAACCAATGACCGGTGGGTTCCTGCCATAGCGGTCATCGCTCCCCTCCTCACTTTCTTGATCAGTTCCAATTCTGAAAAGTGGCTTTGGGGCTACAAATTCGGCTTTGAAGCTTTGATCCTAAATGGAGCTTTGATGTTTTTGGGGCTTTATTTGCTTCGCAAAAAAAATTAAATGCCAAGCTCTTTTTCAGGATCCCAAAAGACCTGGTCAAAGTCTTTTACCTGATCATTTTCCACCGCCACACCATCCGCTTCCAAAAGCTCCTGCATTCGCGTAGGAGTAGCGAAATGATGCTTTCCGGTCAATAATCCCAACCGATTGACCACCCGCTGTGCGGGGACATCGGGCCTGGAATGAGCGGCATTCATCGCATAACCCACCATTCTTGCCCCACTTTTCAAACCCAAATAATGGGCAATGGCACCGTAACTGGTCACTCTACCTTTTGGAATCTCCCGCACCACCTGATAAACGAGATCGAAATAATTAGGCTTTTCGTAATTCATGAATCCAGTTGATCAGTACTTGATTGACTTCTTTTTTGACTTGAATTTCGATGGGCTTTTCTCCGGTTTTGATGGGAAACTGGAATCGAATCAACAGCGAATCGGCCTTCCGTTCGATGACATTGAGTTGAGCGCCTTCTTTGAAGACCGTCTCAGAATACTTTTCTAAAAGCATCATCAATTGATCCTCGAGCTGATCAAGATGTACTTCATTTTTAGAAGAAATCTCTGAGTCAAAAATCACCTGATGGGTGTTGTTCTTCGAAAAGTTCACCACATCGGTAGTCAAAGCCATCAAGTTGGGAATCAGGATAATTTCACCGGAATCATTTTTTAGAACCAGATTTATTAACGTAATATCACGAATAAAGCCCACATGGCGCCCCACCTGGATTTTGTCACCGATTTCCAATTGATCCGAAAACATCATGATCAGCCCGTTGACGATATTGGTAATGTAGTCCTTGGTCAATAACGCAATCGCAGCCGCAACAATCGTAATACTCGTCAAAAACTCCAAGGGCCTGATTCCAAACGCCAACATCAAGGAAATCAGGACTGCGATTACATTCAAAAGCGTCTCAATCCGATCAATTCCTACCACAAAATTGGGCTGAACTTTGGACTCCTCTCGCTGTCTGAGATAAATATTCAAGGTAATAAATCGACCCAAGGCAAAAATCAGATTGGCACTCAGTAAAAAAATCAAAGCCCGGAGAATATTGAGCAAAATTTCATTTTGATCCAAAAACGGAGTCAAAACAGTATCCATCGCATAAAAAATTTCAAGTACAATCAGTAAAACTAGCTTGATAGCAAAGTTTCTTCTGCGGGTATTTTCCCTAGATCGGATACTGGATTTGAGTTGATTCATGCTTCAATCGAAAAATAAAGGCTAATTTTAGCAAATATAGGACTGATCGACTGGACTAATGAGCAGAAATATTATTGTTACCGGCGCAGCAGGAGCCTTGGGCTCTGCTGTTGTGGAAAAATTCAAAAGAGAAGGATATTACGTAATCGCTTTGCTTCGACCCGATACCGGTGAAGTCGCAGAAGAGGCAGATGATAGCTACGAAGTCGATGTGACTGCTGCTGCTGCTGTGGCTGACTTTGTAAAAGAATGCCAAATTCAATATGGAGAAATCGATGCCATTGCGATGCTGGTAGGAGGATTTGCGATGGGATCAATAGAAGATGCCAATTCAGATGATCTGAACAAGATGTTTCAACTCAATTTTTTCAGTGCATTCAATTTGGTGAATGGGTTTTTGCCGGTTTTCAAAAAACAAAATCGCGGAACATTCTTGTTTGTAGGAGCTCGTCCGGCAATTCAGCTGGCCGACGCGACGGGTGCAGTGGCCTATGCCTTGAGCAAAAAACTGGTAATCTCTTTGTCCGATATTTTAGCAGAGGAAGTCAAAGGAACCAATATCCGAACACACGTTTTTGTACCCAGCATTATTGATACCCCCGCCAATCGCGAATCCATGCCTGATTCGGATTTTACCAAGTGGGTCAACCCGGCGGATATTGCTGAAGCCATGCACTATGCGGTCAATACTCCGGCTCTAAGAAATATGACGTTTAAACTTTACGGTGAAGTATAATATGAGCAAAAAAATCGCAATTTCAGCTTTATTGATCGTTTTGATCCAGTTTGGGGGCTTTGCCCAAAGCCCGGAAAAGGAAGTAGAGGCAGTCATCCGAAGTCTTTTTGACGGGATGAAAAACAAGAATGCCAATCAGGTAGCGGCTGCTTTTTCTGAAACCGCCCTCATGCAAACCGTACAGGCTAAACCCGAGGGAAGCACGGTAGGAAGTAACGCGGTGGCAGATTTTGTCAACCGAATCGCGACCACCCCTGCCGAAACTGTTCTGGATGAGCAGATTTTGGACTATCAGATCAAAATAGACGGCACCATGGCTTCCGCCTGGACTCCCTATAAATTTTTCGTCAACGGCAACTTCAGCCACTGCGGGGTCAATTCCTTTCAGTTGGTCAAAATGGCCGAAGGCTGGAAAATAGTGTACATCATCGATACCCGAAGAAAAGAAAATTGCGATTGACTCCTATGAACGAGTTTAAGGCGAAAGTTTATCAAACTGCCATTTCCCAACTGAAAGAGAAAGAAGTGCTCCTATCCACCGAGCGCAAAAACATCATCGAAAGCATCCTCGAGGAGGAGAAAAACAGCGCCGGTGATAAATACGAAACGAGTCGCGAGACCATGACTCAAGATCTCAATTCGCTCGAAAAGCAAATCAAGCAAAGTAAAATCGATCTCGAAGAGCTCTACCGACTCAATACGATTAAAGAAACTCCTCCTACTGTCCAGGAAGGAGCTTTGGTCAAGCTGGGCACAGACTGGTTTTTGCTTGCAGTCAGCATTGGACAACTCAAAGTTGAGGGTTCCAAAGTTTTTCTTTTGAGCAAAAACTCTCCACTGGGCGAACTTTTGATTGGGAAAAAGAAGAAAGACCAAGTCAATTTCCGAGGGAAAATGCAGATCATCGAAGAGCTGTTCTGATCAATCCTTTTTAGGAACAAAACTCATCACTTCCGTAACTCCTTCCAAAAGGGTCAATTTCTCTTTGGCCACTTGGAAGGAGTTTACTTTTTGGATCGCACGGACAAAAAGATCTTCTCCGGCACCTTCACAGGCCTTTTTGGTCATCGCCCCGGGATCAAGCTGAAGATTGGCTCCTTCCAGCAAAAATCCTCCGGAAAAATTATTGCACCCTGCATAGCCTGCCAATCGGCCTCCATCGAGAAAATTCAGCGTGGGTTTACCGTTGGAAAATTGATCCAAATCCGCCCCCGCCAAGCTTGCCAATTCCCAAGAATTGCCCGTCAAAAGGCTCAAGGGATTGATTCCGCTGGAGCTTGCACATGAACTCATCAGGAGAAAAAGAACACTGATCGAAAGAAGTTGAAGTTTTTTCATGGCTAAAGAATTTTAAATGAATAAGCTAAAAGTTAAGCATTTATCAGACTGAAAAGAGCTTGTAGGGAATTTTTCCTTTGAGCGATTTACTTTTTTGATTATCCGCTTCTTTGCCAGTAGTTCAAAATGGCCTCGACTTCGCTCGGCCACCGGATTTCAGGTTATTATTGGGA